>ENA-UOUE01000494-UOUE01000494.1-compost-metagenome-genome-assembly--contig:-NODE-494-length-31405-cov-10.190181_pt1 | contig 31405 bp, 26 predicted proteins | sample MGYA00238146_ERZ747223 | MGnify/ENA primary metagenome ERZ747223 (study PRJEB28781, sample SAMN06268865) | compost metagenome | isolation source: single cell | place: USA: California, Emeryville, Joint...
CCTTTCTCTTTGATCGCTGCATAATCGATCTGATTAGAGTATTCGTTCATCGACAGGCAAGGAGAGTCTTTGCCAATACTGACTCGCAGTACACCAACTGGAGGCTTTTGTTGCTCTCTTTTGAAGTTGAGATACATTCCAAAGTTAGTTTTCGAGCTACCTGTTGTTGTATTTCGATCGAAAGGAGTTGAAGAGAACTCTAAATAAGTGATAGGGCACAAACTTCCAGAAACACACAAATCTTTATTGCATCTCGTGTATCCTGAAGGGCAAGTCTTCGTGTTATTTGTTACACTAGCCACCCTTTTGATACAGATACTTGATCCTTTCCATATGGCATATTGTTGAGCATCGATGCTTTCATGCCAGTCAAGGCAATGCCTTCTTGAAGCGGTCGTACTAATAATGTGACGTTTGTAGCAGAAAGACTTAGTTCCAGCCCACTGCCCCAGAGACAATTCTTCAAAGCCATCTGGACAAATGGGTGCCATTGTGATATCTGTAAACGGAAAGTATCCCAGATTACTGTAGATCCCTCGGCAGGTGCCATCAACATCTGTGGAATCGTAAGCTGCCATGTGCTTAACCAGAATTAAAGCCCAAAAAATGAAAATAGTGATGATAAATCCACAAAGGTTACACAAAGTGACTTCTCTGTCTGAATAGAAACTTAAATTATATCGGATGGTGTCGATAAGATTGGCCCGGTTGCTCTTTCGATCTGATCGTTCAACAAGACTCTCACGGTGTTGATTGTTTTCTTCGACTTCAAATCTCTGCATTTAATTTTTTAATGTGATTCATCATTAACTTAGACTTTAAATGACTTCATAGCTCGCGCAGATCAGAAATTTATGCGATTTACATATGCTTTTTAATCTCATCATCAGAGACATGAATGATAAAACTTCTTTCTCTCTCTCACTCAGATACAACAGTAATTTTGTTCTGGTGTTTTTCCGTTTTTTTAGTATTCTCCATACGAAGGCAATTTGAAGCAATAATCAATCATATTAACTATTTTGAATCCTTGAGGAGAGCAGTGAAAACGTCTGGGCTCCCGTACAAGTTCAGTTGAGGCTTTTTGATTGAATTGACGATGTCTATTTGCCAGAAGTGACATGAGAATCTATTTTATGAAACTCAAGTTCAAATTTATCGAAGATATAGCGACAGGAGTTATTTGACTAGATTAATATCGAGTGGAGTTCTTGATGGTAACGAGAAATCAAACTGGAATCTTCTCTTTATAGGAAAATAGTAACTGCTGAAGAATATAATCCGAGTTGGAATGAAATTGAGATTTGTTGCGACCCGAAGAGTTCACTAACGTAGAAAGAGTCCACCATTCTTTCCCATTGATAGTGTTCTGATCTGTCTCTTTCTAATTACAAAATGAGAAAGAATGTACTTAATTTTGGCCTTGAGACCGTTGAAAGGAGAATATATTTCTTGTAATTCATCATGAATTGAAATTCCATAAATTCAAATTTGTTTTGAGCTCTACGGCGCTTAAGACCTTACTTGCTCTTGAAAATTGATTATTTCATCTTATTCTTTGGACTTCTAATCAGGCTACAAACAAATTACTCCAATGGTCACAATTGCTTGACAAAATTCTTTATCGCCTTCTCAAAGTTTTCCTTTGATTTGAAAAGCGAATGCTATACATAGCAAGTCTAGTCTCTAAAGAGCTATTTTGCTTTCAAGTGCACCTGTCCACAGTCCTTCCTGATCCTAACTTATGCTTATCCATTGAGAAATGTTCTGTATAGTGCTCACTACACCACATCTATTGCTGAATGCCAGCCTATTCGTGCTTGCTCAGGGCGTTGGAGAATCAATTTGCTACTAATCAATTTCAACTCAGAGACCTAACAAATTTTCTAGAGTTTTGCAATCTCTCATGAACAGATTGATCACGCTTTAAAGTTTTGTAAATTTCCCTGAAGAATAATCCAAAACTATTATGAAGTCAGCTCATTCAATTGTTTTGACGATATGATATTTACACACACACACTTTCATTATATGCAAACACACATTCATTTCCACTGGTGGTATGAAGTAAATAGAATCAATTTATTGAGCAAAGACGACCTGTTTGTGTCTTGGTTTAGCATCAACGGTGCCGGGTTTAATTTTCGATGCAGGATGATCAAGCAGCTCTTGTGGCACGTATTGGTCGTTCTGGACAAGGAAATTCTTGAGGTCATAGAAAAGCGCTTCATCATGCTTTGTTAAGAAAGTTGTAGCGATCCCTTTCTTTCCAGCTCTTCCCGTCCTTCCTGTTCTGTGGACAAATTCCAGGATATTCTTGGGTGCATCGAAATTGATAACATGTCGAACTCCCTCGACGTCGAGACCTCTACCAGCCACGTCGGTAGCCACTAACACATCATATTTTCCTACAAAGAAAAAAGATTAATTTTTTTAACAAACATATTTCTCTTACTCGACTTGAATCCATCGACTGCAGCCTCTCTCTGTTGTTGTGTTTTTCCACCGTGATAGATCACTGCTTTCCACTAAGGAAAAAAAAAATTTTTGTTATTAATGCCTTTAGTTGGATACATTACCCCCCATTTGTCAATGTACTTGTGAAGGACCTCAACTCCTCGCTTCGAGTTAGCAAATACAATAACTGGCGGCTCGGTGTAACTAAGCGCTTTTTGTAAACGACTCCTAATTTTTTGATTTAAATTAGACAGTTAAAGCAGTTTCATCATACTTTTTCTCGCTTTCAGATATCATCTCTATTCGTTGCTCGATTTCTTTCTTTCCTCCACCAGGCTCACCGATCGAGATATAACTTGGACATCTTAAGTACCTAGGAAGCAAGGATAAATTAGGCTATAGTTCAATGCTTTAAGAAGCATTACTTTCTTGCTATCGTCTCAATCTGCGGAGTCATTGTCGCTGAAAACATGTGCGTAACTCGGTATATCTTTTCTCCAGCCTTTGTAATTGCCTCTTGTATTTCAGCCACGCTCTCTTCTTCCGATTTTAGATTTGTCGCAGGGATCGCGTCAAGAATCTCTTTGAGGGCCTCTTCGAAACCCAAATCCAGCACCATTCTATCTGCTTCGTCAATTATCACGTATGAGCACTGGTTAAGGACGGTATATCTGCTCTCTAGAGCGTCTTTCAGTCTTCCAGGAGTCGCAATGATCACCTCTACTCCTTTTCTAATCGTAAACGCTTGTTCTTCAGCAGAGCGACCACCCACAACAGCCGATGCTCTAAGTTTAGTATATTGTGCCAACTTTTCAAAATCCTTATGTAACTGAATAACGAGCTCTCTCGTAGGAGCCAAAACAATGGCGTAGGGACCATCATGCAAAGTTTTTTCATCAATCGGAGGCAGAGAGTTTAAGAACATGATGAGAGGGATCATAAATGCCGCGGATTTTCCAGATCCAGTCGGTGCAAGTCCAATCATATCTCTTCTGGCTAACCCAATAGGGATACCTTGCATTTGAATTGGCGTAGGTTTCGTGAACCCTAGCTTTCTAATTGCCTTCATGATAAAATCAGGAAGCAATTTATCGTCCCATTCTTTCATTGGTTTCGGCACTCGACCGCCTTTAATGATGATATCATGATCCTCACGGAAAATTCTCCAATCACGTTCGGTCATCTCCTCAGCTTTCTTTTCAGACCAATGTTTCGTATCTCCGAGCTCATAAATGCTTCTCTTTGCAATCGCTCTGCTTCCTGGATTGAAGGCTCCTTCTTTCCTTTCTTCTTCATCACGCTCTTCGTCATTCTTTCCGCCTTCGACTTCCATTTGTCGATCCTCGAATTTCTTAATTTGTCTCTCATAGTTGCTAATTAGTCACAATTAATAAGATCGCTATGAAAAACTATTATTTTTACTCTGCTCGTTTTTCTTGTTCCACTGCATCCATGCCGGCACGAATACCTCTTCCAAATAATATAGAAGATTCTTGTCGTGTTGCGTACCTGAAAGAAAGGTAAGACTCAGAAAACTCGTTAAAAAATCATACAATGGATTGATATCAGCAGCTGTGTCCTCGGAATTGTCCCATTCAAAATTGAAAATATTTTTAAACTTTTCTGAAGGCTTAGTCATGCGCTTCTTTTTTTCTTTCAGCCCAAGATAAGTGCTCTGTTTAATTTTTCGCTCATAACGTGAACTTGAACGACGAGATTTTACCTTGATTGTGTTAATTTCTTTCTCGCTTTGTTCGTACCTTTGCGATACGTTGCCTCTGTCACTACTAATCATTATACGATCTTTATCGAGGTCTCCTTTACGATCCTTATCTTCACGTTCCCTATCTCTCTGTTTTTCTTGACTGCGAGAACGACTCCTCTTGCGCCTAGTGTGTATTTATTAGAGCCAGCGTCGCAGGATATCAATAGTACCGTTCTTCTTTTTTTCGATCAATTTCTTTCATAGTTTTTTCGCGCTCTTGCTTTCTTTTTTCAACTTCAGCTGCAATGCAAACAATATTAAAGATAAAGAAGTGAGTGTAAACATACCATTGTAGTTCAGGTATTTCTCTCGAGCTTTCTTGATTTCTTCTTCTTTTTCTTTTTCAGCTCTTGCTTTCTCTTCTTCTTCCTTTTTTTGTAGCTCTTCTCGCTGTTTCTTTGTCAGAAAGACTGCCTAAACAACAACATGTGATTAAATACTGCTAGATATTGTGTTGTACTTTAGGAGGACCGTTTGGTGGCACGTTCATGGCGATTAAGAGTCAAAGATTTTATTTAATTTTCAAGTTCTTTTTTCCCTCGCTAATGAAAATGTGAATTATAATATCTTTAATTGTACTTGAATACAACTCGTTTTTTCAAAGCTAAACTACCTTCAGTTGTTGCCTAAGCAAAAGAAAAGAAATACAGAATAATTGCGCAGCTAATTCAAAGCGACTCTGATAATTTTATTAAAACTTTTTGTCTGGGATGGCTCTTTTTTTGGCATGAGCTAAGACCTCCTTGCCTCTTTCCAGAAACTCTTCAACGTTGATATTCTCTAATTCCTTTTTGGCATATTCTAAAAGAAAATTAAACGAGTATAAAGTGAAAGTTTACTGTCCACAGCCGAAGAAGGAAGAAAGACAGAATAGTCGTTAGTCCGGAGCACAAATAGCTCTTCCTTAGACTCTTCAAGTTCGACATAAGCTCTTGATATGAGTTGACAGTTTTTGAAAGCGACTATACTCCCTTTGGGCAAAGGTAACTTTAAGTTTGTAAGATAAGATTTGTTGAAAATCTACACCAAGTGATGAATAACTAAGAAGAAATTTTTTCATTGACATACCTCGACAATAAAAAAGCTTTCTGTGGACAGCACACCGAGGAGATTAGCTCCAGCACACTCAACAACCACGCCTTGCACATCAATATCGTTCCGGAGCCGCCAGAGCTCAGCATAAAAGCCTTCTTCCTCCATTGTCGATGGAACTTCAACCTCCTGTGGAACTAAATTCGGCGAGGCAATACACTTTCCGTGCTCTTTGATTTCAAGGAATTTTCCTTTGGGAAGCTTGAGTTCTGAGAACGTCTGCATTACTGAATGATTGGTTGTTTGGAGGAAAATGCAGTTGGTTTTTGGCGAAAAGGTTTTAAAATCAAAATAGCTGAAATTTTTGTTATACGGTGGGGTGGCTTTCAGGTTACAGAACACAACTCGATCTCCTTCATTTATTTTCTCATACCATTCTCGAGTCCAATGAGAGATTTCGATCTCGACGTAAGGATCCGAATTATCATCTGTTTCCGTGTATAAATGCAGAGCGTCACGAAGTTTGAGTCGGAAACTGAGTCCCTTTCTTCCATTGATGCCTTCGCTGTCTTCCTCTAAACTACTTGGGGTTATTTGCCTCAGTCCAGCTTGTGTTCTCTCCATGAGCGGGTATTTTCTTTCGACAAATACATCAATCGCAGAGACAAACCCTCCGTTCTGTCGGAGCGATTTTAAATTTTTTCTCACAACCTTTGTTGGGACTTCTCCAAGTTTCGCGTTCCAGCGGGCTCGCACTATTGAGTTGAATGAGAGTTCAACAAGAGAATCTGGCTCGAGTACATCCAATGGATTGGAAGCTGGAGGACCAGTTTTGTTTTTGTAAAGAAGCCCACTCACCTCGATTTTAACACCAGGCGCTAGTTTTTTCTGTGTAATTAGCTTTGTGATAAGTGCGTTGTTTGACGCTTGCGCTGCTGGTATTCTCGCAGGATTGATTTCATGTTTCACTTCGGCGTATAAAGAATACCATCCATCTGAAAGCTCAACAATGTAAAACATTTGGCCTTCTACCTCGTAGTGAGTTTTTATCTCTCCAACTAGCAGCACCATATGAGATGTAATGGCTGCATCTTTCTCAAAGATTCGTTTAATTATTGATCTTCTTGCTTCAAAATTTTCGATAAAATATCTACTCAGAGAGTTGTCATGAGCTTAATAAATAGGACGAGTAGAATACCGATATTCGAGCTCGGCTTTAATAGTTTGAAAATTGAGGCAGCTCTCTCCTTTTGCGAAATAGCGAGCCTTACTGATGAGCTTCCAAATAATCATTCTAAAATGATTGTCAAACCACTCCTAAGAGAGTATAAATTGATTTCAAAAAAGATGGTTTCTACTTGGCTCATGTAGTCTGGACGCAATCCTTCATTAATTAATATTTCTCTTAGCTTCTCCTTGAAAATCTCAAGTGACCCGTTGCAATCACATTCATTAGATGGGTGATCGTTAAGAGTTCTCTTAGAAGCGCTTACGGGTCTCTGTTTAACACAATGGCAAGGTATTTTAAAATCGTTGGCATTAAAGTTCTCAAAGCCCAGAACATTGGAAGGTGCATTAGAATCAACGAGGTCTTTCCGCTTCTTTGTATTGTTATAGCAGGTTGGAGTGTACAGCACCTGCGACTTTTTTGAGAGTTCTTTTCTTTCCAAGTATTTTCGCACTTTGGGGTTTTCCAAAAAACCCTCACGCTCTTTTTGCTTAAATCCTGGAGGAGGGAGTTCTTTTACTTTGGGTGGTTTTGGCTTCAAATCTTTTTTGAACAATCATTTTCACTATTTGAATACTCTTGAATAGCTTACTCAATGAGCTCCCACGCTGAAGCTCTTCGTAGTTTCTTTTAATGCCGCCAAAGGAATTTAGTTTTCCTCCACTTTCGCTGAAAGCTGCCTTCGTATAGCTATTTCCCATCTTGTACGCCTAATTAAGATTTTTTAAGGATAAATATACAGGGATAACTCATTATTCGCACCTCTTTTCCCGACTTCGGATTAAATGAGAGCGTTTGATTATTATTCGTTCTCATTTTCTTGGCTGGCAGCATCCTTGGTGACCTGAAATAATAAATATTAGCCTGCGAGAAAAGCAAAGAAGCTACTCTGTTGATGAGCCTGTCCGTCCAACGTCCCCAAAGAAAAAGCTGGAATTTTTATCATTTTTCATTTCGAAAAATTTCTCAGCTTTCTTTAAATGATCTTTGCGGATCACTATTTGGTTCTTAAACCGACTATTTATTGGCTTCAACTTCTCCAAAGCTGGATTTGAGACCTCCTCTATCTCGAGTTTATTCTCACTGTCTAGAATTCCTTTGTTGCCGAATGGTTTAGCTGGCGGCACAAAATTCGCAACTTTTAAGTGCAGAGGCACAATACGATTCGAATTCTCGAGGGTTTTGAAAGCTCTTTCAGGTCGAGAATTTTGATTTGATTGAACTCTAAACCTTGATGCATGAGCCATTAATTCCTCTCCTTCTTCATCTTCTTGAGACATTTCAAAGAGTTTCTTTGACTTCTCGAGCATACTAGAATTCGCCTGTAAATTCTTTCCGCCTCCACTTGTGAACATAAAGGGCTGATTTGAACTATTATTACTCATTGATTTTTTCGTGGAGTCTCCAGGTATCTGCCCAGTATTTCTTGAAAATGGTACATCCTGCTTTATTCTATTGTCTATACTTTTGTTTGATGTAGAAATCATTGATTTGGAATAAACAATAGGCTTGCCACTGTTATTGCTGGAATGGTCAGAAGATAAGGAATCTGATCCTTCAAGAAATGAGATCAGGGCTTCAAATCTTTTCGGATCGATTTTCGGCTTTGCCCCTTGAGGGTTCGAAGAATTTTTCCATTTCGAATGAAATGCTTTCTGATTAGGATTATTGCTTTCTACCGTTGCCATTGGCTTCGTAAAAGTGGCGTTAGAATTTTTATCATCAGCCGTTGAAGAAACCGCTCCGTGAGACTTAGAAGATGATGATAATTCCTGGGACTCTTGAAAGAGTTTACTCGTTGATTCAATCTTCTTTTGATCGATAGCTAACCCTCTCCCACTTGCAGTCGAAAATAGTGGTTCAGAAAAATTATGCAGCCCACTTTGGTTTTCACGAGGCTTGTTAAAACTTATAGTGCCCGGAGATTCTTCGACTAATTCATCTACAAATTTCAACTTTTTCTTATCTGCAATTTGATTGCTGTTGGAATGGACGTTGTGAGTGGCACGGAAGATTTTGTTTGATGTTGAGAAGAGAGATTCTTCATTTGCGGTTGTTGATTTCTCGTCGTAAGGAGTAACTTCTTGGCTCTGAGAGAACTCAAAGAGCTTTTTACTTGATTCAAGCCTGCTGCTATCAATCAGAAGATTCTTACCTCCTGCTGTAATGAAGCCGAATCCTTCATTCTTTGTAGCAATACTTTTATTAGCAGAATTTCTGTTTATTACGTTTCCAAAATCCAAGGTATTTTCGTCTATCATAGATTTCTGGTTATCCAATTGACGGTTGTTCTGCTTCATGCCGGGGCTAAATTCTCCGCCTTTTGATGGTTTGAACCGTGGAGTCTCCTCTTCAATTCGGTTATTCAGCTGAGCCTCACCTTCGCCTGTATCTGTAATAATTTTTGGGGTGCTCTTTGAAGAGTTGTTTGAGCCCTCTTGGCTGAATAGCTCCTGAACTTTTTTTAACTTCAGAGGATTTATATTCAAATCTTTTCCTGTTGCAGTAGCAAACATTAGACCTGAATTAACACTCTTAATTGGAGTTTCAAAGTTCAGCGGCTGCTCCTTCCTCTGAGAAAAATTGTCTTTATTTTCAATATCCTTATCGACGCTCAGATTTGGTGAATGATCATAGCGCAAATTTCTTGAAACTTTGAATGAAGACTTCGAGGTTATTGATGCCTTTGTATTGAGTGGAATTTCTTCAATCATTGCATTGTCATTTGCACTTTCTTTTTGACTATTACTCAACAGATCACCAATTGACATTTTGCTTGTTGCAGATAGTTTCTTTCCTGCTTCTGAGTTTTGAAAATCGAAAGCTGGATCCCCGAGTATATCACTGTAAGGTGTAATCTTCCTTCTTTTTGTATCAGCAGTGGAGATTAGAGGTGTCTTGTTTATTTTCTCGTCGTCGGTGTATTCAGTTTCTGAGAGAGGTATTTTATGGAGTTTTTGAGGACTTTGGAACGAAATAAGTTGTTCAGGAGGCATAAGAGACTCAGAACCCGCATTGTAGTGGGCTACTGAACAATCAGGCACATTTTCTTGGGGCACTTCCAGAGCAGAGGAGGATTGCTTAGAAGTTTTGGTGTGCTTTTTGATGTTGCGTCTAATAGAAAAAAATAGAGGGTCATTCGACGGTCGTCGGATGGAAGCTAATTTACTTTGATTGGCGACGTTCACTCATTGTTGCTCACAACTCGAATAAAGGTCAGAATCGTTGAAATAGACTAGTGGATATAAAAATTTAAAAAATTTTTGATTCTGTGTTCCGCGGGAATTATTATGATACATTTTGGAAGATTACTATTATATGTTGTAGTTTAATCGGGAATCGAGAGAGCTTGTATATTATGCCTTCAATATGTTGCTGAGAAATGTTTTGGAATCTAAGATCACATTGAAATAAATTATCAATTTAACCCTTTGCATTACAAAACTGAAGCCCAGTTAGCTGATGTTTCCTAGTTTAATGAGTTAACAAAATGTTGTTAGCTTCCATGGTTCTGAGACCGCTTAGAATGAGACATTTACAGAGGACTTTAGTGGAATAGTTAGGGAGACTAACGCAAAGTATTTATTTAATAACTGCCCAATACTTGTATTAATAATTAGTATTCTCTAATAATATATATATAGTGATCAGACTTTTCGATCTGAAAGAAAAAACTTGATAAGAGTATTTCAAAAAATTTTATCTCTATAGCACTTGCTCATTGTATCTGCTTCCACAGTCCAAATTTAAAATAAATTTGCTTTGCTTGGAGATAGTTATTCAATTAATTTTTGATTTCATCTATCAAGAGGGCTCGAGTTTAGAATCAAAACAATGGGAATCCTCATGTAATTTGAACCTAAGGAAATTTTTCATTTTCTAAGGAACGTTGGGTTTTTGAAGAGGGCGACCTTTACTTCTTTTCTGAATATGTTGAGATGGTTTAACCATTCTCTCATCTCTCGAAAAAATATTTTCATTTTCATACCAACAATGGCACATACTTTGCTATTGAAGAGATGCGTAGCATATATTGTACTCTATACTCACTAACTTTCTAAAATATTTATGAAAATCGAATCCAATCATACCGATACAAGACCAAACCAAAATTATTTTTTACACACATGAAAAAATTATAATTATTATTGTTATCATTGCCATTGTAAATATTTCATTGTGATGATTCTAACTAATTCGTTATATCAAAGCACAGAGCTGGACTTACGGGTAAGGAGCCAATTGGGCTACACCACTACTTAATGGAAAATTATTGTAACACCACCTGTCAACTCCTTGCAGCGTTTTCAGTTGATATTTCTCATTAACAATCATGACTTAAACTAGTCTTTTCATTTCTGAGTTAGTCGTGGTCAGGACTTAAAAACTCGGGATTCTGGCTCCAATCGCGGGGCTTTTGCTAGAAGAAAGTTTCCGACTGTTTAGTCAACAAATCATCTTATTTCAAAAAATTGTTAATTTCAATTAGTCAGATCCAGGACTTCATTTCGAAAGTTCAGAATTCCTGGGTCAGAGGCGTTTTCGATTTATTTTTATAACATTGTAACTCATTTGCTGAAGCTTAGTTTTGTTTTCAAGGAATAAAACATCTAGAAACACTAATGCTCTGTCGATCTCTGATCAAACAGCAGTTTCGAGAAGATACGCCTGCAATTTTATGTCTCCTGAGAGGAAATCTTTTGCTAAAACCACTCTTCCGAGTTAGATTCGCGCAATACAGACTTCCATCGACATTTTCTAAGAAAGTAGCTTTTCTCTCAATAAGGGCCGTTTATTTTTAATAATTCTTTTTTCCGCTATTGTTAATCGTTCTTGAAATCCAGTAAGGTTTTTTCATTCCTTTGAAATTCATATGATGCCAGCATTCTTTGTAGGAAACTTGCTAACTGTTCAAAATTTTAAGTGCTCCTAGAATTGATTGTGACCCTTTGGTACCGCCACTCCATAAGTCTGAATAAATAATAACAAAATCTTCTTAACTTGGCGTTAAAGGAAATGAGCAGATCATCATCATCTTTCGATTCATACATCGTAGAAGACCCTACTCCCAAAGTAAAACTCTCAATATTAGGTGATACCGGAGTTGGAAAAAGCTGCTTGATCAAGGTTTTTGAGACAATACTCGAAAATCCCATGTTTGACGCATTTCAGTCTCTTTTAAAAACAGGTGGAGGCACAATTGGTAGGATAAATACATGAAATGCCTCTAATCACAATATTAGGCCTAGATATGAGAGCAAAAGTGTTTCAGCTGTCAGAAGATCGACGAGTCAAATTGAACATCTGGGACACAGCTGGTCAAGAAAAATATCGAGCAATCAACAAAACTTACTATTTCGGAACGAGAGGAGTTTTAATATGTTTTGATCTATCGCAACCCTTGGAAATTGAGGAAATAAAAAGCTGGATGGATGAGGTTCAGTCTTATATTAATGAGGAATGCTGCATTGTTATTATTGGGACTAAAAGCGATAAAATTCCTAACAAAGAAACAGTGGACCTGCTTACGAAATTTACGAATGAAAACAAATTAGAATTCATTCAAACAAGCTCTATGGACGGAACCAATGTGTATTCCGCTTTCGAATCTCTCATTAAAAAAATTGATCAAAGTGGAAAATTAGGAATTGAGAGTTCTTCTTTAAGTACTTCGAAAAAACTTAGGCGTAAAAAGGACAGTGACATCTGTGTTAGTAGACAATGCTGCTAATTAATTATATGTTTGATATTTCTACTACTCTTACTACTAAATTTTGATAAATAACTTGTACTTTCCTGTGTATTACTTCAATTTAATGACTTACTTAGCAACTTATGACCCTGACAAATACCCTCAATTAATAAATTGGATTTTGTAGGAAATGTCAAAGAAATCACTTGAGATATTTCAAATGAAACAAACCATAGAGTAACAAGAGACAACGAACAGTTCATCTGCTAATTGAGGTATTACTATATAAAAGGTAGCTTCCTTAATTTGCAGAAATATGATCTTGCATGCATCTAAATGGCAGACTCATTGTTTTCTGGAAAACCTACTCACTTTACTTAAAATTAAGTGTGGATCCAACATTTTGTGTTCTTATGTAGAACACAAAACTCCTTTCATAAACGTAGCTTTATTATTGCTTTTAATTTATCAATGTATCTTATGAGCTTGAGAGATTTATTTTTCAATTGAAGAAACCACCTAGAAACGACAAAATCTCTCTAATCACTTAGCAAACTCTACGAAATATCTGGCATAGTTGTTTATTACATCCTATTGCTGACTTAAATAGAGTCTTAGTGCTTCCAGAACTTCAAAATCTCTGCAACAGCACGATCAAACAGTAAAATCACATAAAATAAAACTCCGATTACTTTTTAATTTCGTTTTTTTAATGCTTCTTATTTCAAACAAGGTATCCGTTCTCCAAAACCAAAAAAATTTTTGTTGATTTGTATGGCTGTGTGGTCATTCTTTGTCCTCAATAATAATATACCAATGTGGCAGAATTTCAACGCGTTACCAGAGTCAAGTTCAATAGGAAATCAGTAGATAGATCGGACTATCTTGATACCCTCGTATACCCTAAAGAAATTTCGTTATTTGTTCTAACTTCGAAACAAATGAACGGGTAACCCTCACCGAGAATAATAAAGCAGCTTTATCTGCCGACATAAATCAAGAATACAATAATAATTCCGTCTGAAAATAAAATGCAAAACATCTCTCCGGCACTCTCGGAACATAATGATACTTTTGCCAAAGCGAAGATCACAATAATAGGTGATAATGGCGGTGGTAAGAGTAGCTTAATCCAAGTTTTCCAAACAATTCTCTGCGAACCCCATCTCGAATCATTTGAAACTGTATTAGAACAAACTAAAGCAACCATCGGTAATCATTTCAGGAAATATTCTAAATAATTGAAAAATTCAGGTTTCGATTCTGTAACAGCAACATTTCGGTTAAGTGAAAGTCAGAAAGTCAAACTTAATATTTGGGACACAGCTGGTCAAGAAAAATACCGTTCAATTAGCAGAAGTTTATATAGGGGAACCCATGGAATCCTGATTTGCTTTGACCTAACAAAATCATTGACAGTGGAAAGCATTAAGATCTGGTTGCATGAAGTTCGGCAGCATATCGGAGAGGAGTGCAGCAAAGTTATTGTGGGTACTAAAAGTGATGGGGCTGTTAACGAAGAAACAATCAGAGTACTCACAACATTTGCCGTTGAAAACAAAGTAAAATTCATTCAGACGAGCGCTTTAGAAGGAACAAATGTGTATTTTGCTTTTGAATTCCTCATTAAAAAAATTGTCCCAAGACTGCGAAAAAGAAGGATGGACATGTTGAAAGAAAAAATAGACAGCCAGCGCTCATTTGTTATTAATAAGAAAAGGCTGGCAAGTAGAAGTACTGCCTCAAATATCAGTGAACAGCGTTGCTGCGCATTGCTATGATAGACTTTGCATTAATGTCTGCTATCTAATTTTTGTAAAAGAATAACTAAACATCTCTGTGTATTACTACCCCAACTGAAAGACCATGTGTGTCTGTTTATTATAGTGACTTCAATTTTGAAAAGAGGTTTTGAACAAAAGCAAATGGAAACACTTTTTTGTGATGGCTGGTTTATTCAACTTGATTGTTATTTTGTAAGGCCTTTGTGAAGAAGAATTGTTCAATCTAGTTAACTGATTGATATTAATTTGTTTAGAAGCGATATTTGAAAACCGCAGTATTGGTTTTGTGTAATTAAAGAATAGGGCTTGCCAGTTTATGGATTCACCCATCAAAACTGCAAATATTCTTTGGGTGTATCTTCATTTCTAATCAGTATAACCTGTAAATATTAATGATAACACCTCAGAAGACCTTCCCTGGGTGACTATTAGCAGGGATAAGAAATTCTGGCACCCTAGATGTATTGACAAATAATTTTAAACTTAATACATTGAATTGTAGAATGAGCCTTTCAGATGCTAATGCAAGGTATCTGATTTCAATAAAATGGATTTGATTCAATATTTCTTGCCACTGAAATAACAATTTGACGAGTCTCAAGAGAGATCGTAATATCACTAAATTCAATATTTTAATATTTAATAGATGAAACATAGCTAGAAACAGCACACTTTCTGATTAGTCGTTAACCTCCAAAGCCATCCGAAATACCAGAGCGGGATTATCGAATTATTTCTCTTGTCTGTTTTTGAAATTCTTCCATGGCCATTCCCTTTTTTACGCTTGTATAATAATATCTCATTTTCATTGGTGTTGATATGGTATGCTTCCGAGAGTTGCCCGAATAAATCACTGAATAGAATACTTTATTCTCATTACAGCAAACCTTCATGAAAAACATAAAGTTCTTCAAAGAATTTTCACCAATTATTCCAAGTTCGAAAATATAACGGACAGATTAGGATCTGCTTTAAATTTAGAATGATAAAACATTTCTCAAGAGTCATTCATATCTAGCTTTTATCACCGAGAAGTTAAAAATGTTTCACACTATGTCTTTATCTACTGGGTCTGATGAAGCCATTGATCTGGTAAAGCTCTTAGTGTTAGGTGATAGTGGAGTTGGGAAGAGCAGCTTGATTCAGGTGTTTAAAGAAATACACAACGATTCCACATTGCTATCATTTTCGACTATTGTACAAGATGCTCGAGCGACAATAGGTAATAATACAAACAACTATTGACCCTTCTAATTGAAATCATTAGGCCCAGATTTTATTAACGAAGTATTTCAATTGAGTGAAGATCGTAAAGTCAAACTAACCATATGGGACACAGCTGGTCAAGAAAAATATCGTTCAATTAACAGAACGTTCTATGCTGGAGCTAATGGGATATTGGTTTGCTTTGATCTCACAAAATCATTGACAATTGAAAATATTGAATCATGGATGTATGAAATTCGGCAACATGTCGGAGAGGAATGTAGCAAAGTTATCGTTGGGAACAAATATGATGGAGCTGTTAACGAAGAAGCAGTCGGATTACTCACAAAGTTTGCTGTGGAAAACAAATTAAAATTCATTCAGACGAGCGCTTTAGAAGGAACAAATGTGTATTTTGCTTTCGAATTCCTAGTTAAAAACATTGATCAGAGTATGAATGGAAAGTTAGGCATCCGACGTTCTTCCGCAACTAATAGGATGAGCTTGTCATTAGGGGCCAATATTGCTGACACTAGTCGTAGTTGCTGTTAATTTAATTTGATTTTTTTTCTCAAGCATTTGATATTTGATAGAATTTCAATGCTTGATGTTTCTACTTAAAGAAAAACGAAATAAATTTTTTATGAATTGTAATCTAAGGAAATAAGACGCAGAATAACTAAAACTATCATGCATTAAGGTCGCGGTCTATATGTGTTCTCTGTCAGAATTCTTTCAAATCTATCAAGCGGTTGCAGAATCACCGACTAATAGGATACAAAGATTCAAAGAATATCGAGAGAGATCACGAGTCTACCAAATATTTGTAGCAACATTAAATGAAGAAAATATCGTGGGTACCTCTTGTAACACTTTCCGAATCTAAAGGTTCGGTTAAAATAAATATATTGTTTGTTGTTGTTTTTGACTCTGAGGACTACAATGAGATTAAATGGCACCCTATGGAAATTCATCCAAAGGCATACGTAGTCTTCAAATTTATAGGGAGCAGAACATAATATTTCTGACGAAAATTTATGACCGTTTAACTTTAAGAATTATTTTTCTCAATTCTTGTCCTTTTTGAATCAAAAGGATATCTTCTTGTTCATTCTTCTACTATAGAACAACTTTTGATGTCAATTTAAATATAACTAGAGGAATAAAGAACACCAGGTCAATAAGATTGCTGCAAACGGTTTATAGGAAAATTGGTTCCACTCAAGAAGTTCATTAATTGTTCTAAATTCGATGAATTAGAATGTAGAAGCTAGAAATTAGTTCACAAATTTTGAGAGCTTATAAGTCTGTCTTATTCAGAATAAATGAAATAATAGTCGCTGAAAAAAATGCAAAGAACCTCGTCCTTAACTTCAAGATCTGAAGAAGCTGTGGATACTGTGAAGATTCTGACCTTGGGTGCTCATGGAGTTGGCAAGACCTGCTTGATATCAGTTTTCAACGAGATGCTTAACAATTCCATGTTGGACTCATTTTCAACTATTCTACAGGAAGCCAGAGCAACAATAGGTAATACTCACACGAAAATCGACCTAACTAACCAAAAATATAAGGTGTCGATTTTGTCAGAGGTACATTTAAACTATCTGAGGACCGTAAAGTTAAGTTAAACATTTGGGATACGGCCGGTCAAGAAAAGTATCGTTCCATTAGCCGGAATTTATATACTGGTTCTAAAGGGATCCTAATATGCTTCGATCTAACTAACACATTAACGGAGGAGTCAATTCAGGGTTGGATGGATGAAGTTCGACAACATGTTAAGGAGGAATGCAGTCAAATTCTTGTTGGAACCAAGTGTGACGGCATTGTAAACCAGAAAACAATTGATGTGCTCACAAAATTTTCTGCAGAAAACAACTTAGAATTTATTCAAACAAGCTCTTTGAATGGTACTAACGTATACTCTGCTTTCGAGACTCTTATTCAAATCATCGATAAACGTATGGGAGGCAAATTAGGTTTGCAAGGTTCTTCCATGAGAAGGACTTTGTCAACCAAAGACCCTGACATCGGCCGTAGCTGCTGCTAGTTTGTTGTAAGTTTAAGTTTTAAAATGATTTCTAAGTTGTTTTTTTTTCCTCCAGATAATCTCTACTCTACTCTTGCATACTTACTCTTGGAGAAGTTTTATAATAAGGCTCCACGGAATTTGTTTGCTGCATGTAATTTCATTCAATAATATATTCAAATGCTGTCTCAATCCAAGTATTTTTTCCTTTTTGAAAGTCAGATTCGTTTAGCAAAAATATCAAATCCCTTTTGAATGAAACGTAGAATATTGTATCGATTCATATTTTGGCTAAATAAATAAGAAGTCTTACTCTGATGAAAATGTACTTCATTCAGTATAAATTTTTAATTTGTTGTCAAATTGAAACTTTAATTAAGGGAACAGACAGAGCACTGTGGCACTATGACTCACTGATGGAACACTAATTATCTATGCTTCACTCTAAAGTTTTCTCATTGTGTACTCATTACAACTGTCTTTTTGTTTAAGAAGCACACTTAAAATTTATTGATTTCTTTGTCCCCGATACTATCGAGCAGTGACCACCGTTACCGAAGAAGGGATCAGCTAAACAATTATTTGTAACAATTTGAAACAATAGATAGTTTGACATAAGGCTTTGAAGTGAGTTGATTCTGAATTCAAATTTAAAAAGTAATTACAAAATTTTTTATTAATATTCCTTTATGTGAATAATAAACACTATTGTCTGATTACTATACACAACACTTATAAATAGTAGTAATTTATACTAAAACCAATGATATACTTTCATGATCTCAAAGTTCTCCTGTTTAGAAAGTATCCTGCATTCTATCAAGGAAGCAACGTCTTTCTACCAGACTTTGCCACGAGCCAATTGTGCTAACTCGAAATGCTTTTTGGAAGTGTTAGACATAGTTTTAGTTTTCTGAGACACACTATATATAATAAGGAAATAACTTGGGTATTATCAACAGAATTACACATATCGGTTAGACTAAAGATAGTGACCAAAATTGATGAACAATTGACACAATATGATATTATTATCTAGAACAATTCCTATCATTTAGGATTTCTCGGATCGGATCGACTGGAAAAGTTTGAAAATTGCGAAATATTTACATAGATTTCAAAAGGAAAGTTCGTCTCTCGAGCAAATTGCTCGCTTCTGAAGTCGCAGCCACAGTATCAATTTCTTTCTTGAACGATTGAGTGATTTGTCTGTGGAATATGCTATTAATTGCAAGTTTTGACGCGAGGAGCGTCAGCCCAAAAGTTATGATAAACATCCCAACAATCTCAATAGCTGGGAAATGGATATCCAAAGGTGTTCCCGTGAAGATACTAGCTTCCAGCGTGAATCCAACACAAGCAAGAATTCCGATTAGAGCGCCATTGAACGAACCGATAGCGGCAATACAGAGATTTTCAACTACAAACATTTGTTTAACTTGATTTTGAGTCACTCCAACTGCTCTTAATATACCAATATCAACTTCATTACTGCGGATATTAGTCCAAGCTGCGTTCCAGCTCACGAAAAATGCTAAGAACAATCCTAGCAGCCCTATTATCGCTGTAAATACCGTGAAGAAAAACAGCGCATTTTTGCTTTCTCTCACGAAATCTTTTGTTACCATGAGCTTAGGTGTATCGCTTTTGATAATTTCAAGCAAGCGATTTCTGAGTGATTGTACATCAGCGTCGCTGAGTTCCTTTGCAAATTTTACAAACAACAGCTTTTTATGAACACCATAGGACCAATTCTCAAGTTCTTCTGCCTCGTTCGGCAGGCGTCCATATTTCAACTGATATAACTCCCGTTCAATTCTTCTGAGATCTTCCATGCTCAAGAGTGCAACAGGATGGTCATCAGGGAGAATTCTATTCGCTGTGAAGCGGAACCATGGAAAATTGTTTGGGATTGCTCGAACTTGGAACCACCAATGATTAATGCCCCCTACAGTTAAACGCCCAGTCGAGCCAAGTTCTAGGCCAGCCTTTTTAATCAAATCAGGTGATATCATGAGCTTTATAAACCGACTCTTTAATTTTGAAATATTTTCGAGTTCTTCTTTACTTATTTCCGAATACAAACCTGTTGTTACGCTTTCCGAGTCCCACCCTTTATGACTTTCCAACCCTTCGTCTGAGTACAAAGCGTCTATGGGATTTTCAAAAGGAAAAGCCTCTGATATCTGTGAATATTTCACTGATGAATCCATAGGGCCAGGTCTGTAGTACTCTGCAAATGTGCTTCCTAAGAAATTTGGTTCGACACCCCACCCATGAAATTGCACCTCATGCTGTCCGTTCATATGCTTTACAGTTGAACGTCCAAAGGATGAGCCTGTGCTACCAAGCATGTTTGAGACCATGGTATAATTCGCAATGTGGTCAGGGTATTCGTCCGCATACTTTCTGAAAAATTCTCGAAGAGCCTTTTCTGGTAACTGGAACCCGTCTTTTGGAGATGAGATGATTGAAAGGTCGCTCCCCGTGTTATAAGATTTGAGGAAAGCCGTAAAAATGTTCCCCAAGTTATCGAAGCTCGCTATCCCGAAGATCATGAATCCAAAGGCCACTCCGATCATGTTAGCCGTCCTGAAATTTTGAGCCTTATGGGAAATGAAATTCTTCTTGATCACCTTAGCAGTGAGTCGAAGTTCTTTCCAGAAGGTCTGGAGAACAAAAAGAATTCCCGATTGCATTATCCCTTGCAAGAAACCTAACATGACGATCGAGGCGAAGATTGAGAGGAGCAAGAGGCTTGCCATTGTATTTAGGAAGTAGGAGAAATCCTTTGTTAGATAAGCACTGGGAGCGAGATAGTACATAGAAAATCCAAAAACTGACAGCATAAGGGACCCAATGACCTGGGAAGAGGACATTCCAATCTCATCCAACCGTTTTATGACGACAACGATTTCGTTAATTGACCTTTGCATGAAATTGAGAGATTGAGCGAGGCTACGACTTAGCACGCGCATGATAGGAGCTGCACTGGCGAGTACAACTAAAAATATGCTCCAAATTACCGATAATATGAAGACTGAAAACGGAGGACTGTATGAGCCAGCCAAGTGCAAAGCCTCATGAACAATAAAGCAGACCATTGTGTACATAACATAGCTCACCAAGTTTCCGATAATTAGACCCGGAATCAGAATAATAGTTGCTCTGACTATCATCAATGAGAGGATACCCCTTCGATCAAGACCCAAGCTACGGAGAGTCCCAAATTCAAAGGATTTTTCTTGGATGTCAGTATTGAGTAGAGAGTATATCAGAACCGCACAGAGGAGATTTAATAAGAAATTTATTGCGAGGAAGATAGTGTCAGTGATCGTAGGGATATTCTTAATTTGGAGGATGGAATCGTATAAGTTCAAGCTGATATGAGCAAGATTTTCCATCTCTAACGCTCTGTATATGCTATCTGTGATCAGCGAAAGCTTTTGGAAGATGGTTTGATCGTCTTTGTAGATATAGAGCTTGTTGTTCAATATCACTGTGAGCAGGAGGCTGTAATCATAATGATTGAATGAGCTGAGTTTTCTCTCCATTACATCGGTAATCTTCCCGCTTTCGAAAACTGCGTCAAGCACAGGCGTATGAGAAGCGAGTGCTCTGCTTCTACTGGTTATTGGGGAGGAGGCTGATGAATAATCTGGGACGTAAGTATGCGGGATAGGGTGAGACTTCTCAAGGAAGTTTTTTACACTCTGGACGAAATAATAAGGAATATATTGGTAATCAATGGCGATTGCGTGTCCATTAACATTAGGCCACTTTCCTTTTGGAGTCACAACCACTTGCTTCACTTTGACTTCTAATTCCATATCGATGATACTCGCTTTCAATATTTCGTATAGTCCATCATAAAAAATTTGATAGATATCAAGCTCGTCATCTTCTCGAAAATGTGTCAGTCCTCTCTTCGCAGCAAGCAATAAATCAGTTATGTCTCCGATGGTAATCATATCTACTAAGTCCAATAGTAGTTTTTGGAAGAAAGGCCCGACGAAAGCGTCCTGTGGATGGTAGCGCATGATCGTCTCGGTTATGTTAACTCCAAGGAAACTAGCAACTACGTTAATCTTTCCACTTCCTAATATCGCGCCGAAACCCGTTAGCATTAAAGTTGAGTCTAGTTTCGTTCTGAGATCCTTAACTTTAACATGCGTCGTGTTCGAGAAGTACGATACAAGCGCACTTTTCCAAGGCTTCAAGATAGTATTAGCTAAATTTTTCGGATCAAGTTCCGCTCTAATGACCCAGTCTCGCTTTTCAGGGTAGAGTTTGCACATCAACTCTGTCAGGGATTGGAATATACTCAATTTAATGCGCAGCCTTCCATCCTTGGGTTTAAGAGTGTCAATTAAACTCTGGGTGACAAGTACTTCGTTCTTCTCAAGCACTTCGAAATCTTGACGCCTGCCGAGGCCAATTTCGTTTTCGATCCTTGAATCTTCAAAGATTCCAAACGCATTCGCTTGAATCGAGTGGTTTTCGTGGTTCATCACTGTGATAGAGGAATAGAGTCTCGGTGAGAGACCTCTGATGCTACTTACATTCGACAGCTTCTCTCTGATATCTGTATAATTCAGGAAGGCCGAGTAATTTTCTAGATGAAGAGAATCATAATTAGGGTACATCATGAAATCATAGTCTCCGACTGCATTTTCGGAGATATTTATGAGGAACAATGAGGTGATCTGAGATACAGCTCCCAATAATGACGTAAAGCAAGCAACAACGAAGACTGCAAATATTCCAATTAGATAATTCTTTGGTCTTCTGTTGAGATCCGCAAGTATGTAGTTTGTAGCTAGCCGCATGGGACCAAGAAAGGTGTTGATAGTTTTCATTAGGAAACAATCGCAAACAATTTGAGTTTTCGAAAAAATTCTAAACGAACCTGAAATTATTTGACATAACGAAATAGTGATGTGATAAGGTTCATTTACTGAGAGAATATTCGTTTAAGAAATATTACAATAGAACAAATTTTCTGCTTAAAATAAGCACGAAGAATTTCTGAAAGGATCAGGTTCGATCATTAAGCTTTGCACTAAGATGTTGATTGATGATTGTCTTGATACCCTCATATAGTTGGTGGTGAGACATTTTATCAAAAAACTTATCGATAGTCTAAAATATGTTGAGAAAGTCGAACCCTTTCTCCAAGTGCGGAGAACACCTCACCTTTCAAAATTGAATTACTTCGATAAATCTACTCAAATGGAATCAAAAAAAACTTTAACACAGATTCTCTTTTTTTTTTGTTTACGACAATCATCAGGCTGCACTTCGAAGTTTGCTACTGCTCGAGGAACAAGAAACCTAGTCTCTCAAGCCTGGAAGAATCCGAAGAATTTTACTCCAAATCAATAGTTCTATTTTCGAGAATATTGAAGAAAAAGATGTTTACTAACTATTCCATTGGGGATGCAGGCAAGTGCCGATCAATATTTTCTGAATCTTGAACTGTTTATATGATGCAAATTTCTGCAAAGAAGAGTCAGCGGCATTGAATAAAAGTGATGAAAGCCCCATCAGTTGATTATTGAATTCAGAATTCAATTCAATAAGAAGAAAATTTACCATAAGGAACATTGATTGCTTCCTCAGCTTTGGGAGAAATTACAGCTATGGGAACCCAAACTTCTTTTAGGAGAATAAAATAAAGGCAAATCAAGAAACTCGTTTTGCATGCTTCTATTGCATCAAGATAAACTTTATTGTTGATGAGTTTAACTAGGTGGCCGAATGAGCTGAGTCAAATTAGTATTGGAAGAGGTTGTTCATCCTCAAGAAAAGCGTTCATTGAGTCTTGACGATTTGGCATCTACCGATCTGAAAGGTGTTCAAAGTATTGCTGGTGTGATAAAAAGTATGATATGCTTATTCAAGACAGTTATTTTTGAAGGGTTGCATCACAAAAAATGTTGCACTTCACAAAACATGGAACACTTCTCAAAAAAAGTGTAAAATGTTTTATATTTTTGAGGGGTGGCACATTTTTTAAAGAAGTGTGAAATGTTTTTGTAAATTTCGAACTTTTTTGAGAAATGCAACATAATGTGTGATGCAGCCATTTTGTGCTGTCAAGCATCGGGTTTGTATGCTGTCTCTTGTGTCTCCTGTGATGATTCATTCAGTGCTTCGGGCGTCACAGCAATATCTATCTCATTACTAGTTACAAAGGCCACCATCTCTGTGATCAATGAGAATGGAACTGAAGCTATAATCATATACCAAGGGCGAATGTGCAGTGTGAGACTAGAAAAAACTTGTTTTTCTCTCTCTTTCTGGCCTCAATAAAGAAAAATAAACAAATAATCTCAGTCTGAGCCTCCAAAGTAGAAAAAATTCATTTAATAACCTCACATTTGTGAAACTTAGGGCTATCCCTATCACATTGAGCCATCGTTTACACTCAATTAAAGGATGTTAAAGAAAAACCTAGGATTTACTTCTCTATCCTCACAAATAAAAACCTATAATTATTTTTTTTAGTGTCAGACAGCAAATTAGCAGTTTTATTTGTGCCTTTAACATTGATATATTTCACTGTATATCTCAAGTATTAAGTTATTACACTACAATTATGACGAATTTAGAGACTCACACGCCTAATGAACATGATGTTAAGCTGATTGAGAAAAAGAGTTTCTCTTTTGAAATGGAAATATTGGATCTAAAGAAGAAGCTATCGAAAATTTAGAGAAAAATGCGACAAAAAATCTTCGAATCGTTTACTTTTAGCGTAATTCTGAACTGACTGTGAGCAATCATCTCTCCAAAGGCTAATCAGAAACCTTCAGTATTAGATTAATTATGCTATCAAAATTATAATTCATGATTTAATTCAGATGAGTTAAATTCTAAATCAAAAAGCTTATAAAATATATCAATATCGTAAGCAATTTGTTGCAACAAAGTTTGATAAATCGGTTTGTAATTGAAGAACTAAAATGGAAACTAACTATCACCATTTGGTAAAGATTCTACTCGTTGGAGATGCTCGTGTTGGAAAATCAAGTTTAATGGTAAGAGCTAGTGAAGGCACATACACAGACAACATTATATCGACCATTGGAGTAGATTTTAAGATCAAAACTATCACTGTTGGTGATAAAATCGTCAAGACTCAAATTTGGGACACAGCTGGCCAGGAAAGATTCCGGTCTCTCAGCTCTGCTTATTACAAAGGAGCTCATGTTATCATTCTCATATTCGATGTGACAAATGACGAGTCTTTCAACAATCTTACAAAATGGCATGAGGAAGCTACAAAATTTGCATCTCCAGAAGTCAAGTTCTTGGTGGTTGGGAATAAGACAGACAAAGAGACTGAAAGACAAGTATCCTCTGAAGATGGTCTGAATTTCGCTACAACAATTGGAGCAGGTTACTTGGAAACCTCAGCGAAAAATGGCTCTAATGTAGATGAGATGTTACATACTGCTGCTGGCTTTGCCATTGGCTATCAAACTCCACCTAAAGCTAGTAGGGAGGTTAAGGAGATGGTAAAAACGACAGAGACTCCTTCGAGGTCGCAATCACAAGACACAACCACAACTTCTCAAGACGGAAAAGAATATGACTACTTACTCAAACATCTCTTTGTGGGAGACGCAGGAGTTGGAAAATCAAGTCTATTGTTGAGAATGACTGATGGTGTCTTCACAGGAACATATCTCTCTACAATCGGAGTTGATTTTAAGTTTAAAACTATCACTGTTGGTGGTAAGACCTTCAAAAATATGCTGTGGGACACAGCTGGCCAGGAAAGATTCCGGTCTCTCAGCTCTGCTTATTACAAAGGAGCTCACGTTATCAGTCTCATATTCGATGTGACAGATTACGAATCCTTCAACAATCTCAAAGTTTGGTATCAGGAAGTTGAACAATATGCGCCTTCAGAAGTAAAGCTATTAGTTGTTGGTAATAAAACCGATCTTGAAAGCGCAAGACAAGTACCGACGGAAGATGGTCTTGATTTTGCCACAAAAATTGGAGCAAACTATATAGAAACCTCAGCTAAAAATGGCTCCAATGTAGATGAGATGTTACAAACTGCTGCTAGCATTGGAGTTGGCATGAACTCTCAAGATCCATCTAAAGATAGCAAAGATATTAAGACACCTTCAAAAACAGAATCTCAGTCCACGACGAAAATTCAAGAAAGAAGTTTGGACTATCTTTTCAAACTGTTACTCGTGGGAGCCACCAAGACCGGGAAATCATGCATTCTTCAGCGATATCTTGATAACAACTTCAGCGATAATTACACTTCAACTCTGGGAATTGATTTCAAAAACAAGAGTCTTGAGGCATATGGAAAGAAAGTTAAGCTCCAAATCTGGGATACAGCTGGTGAAGAAAAATATAAGGCTGTGGTATCAGCTCAATATCAAGGTGCTCATGGAGTTGTTTTAGTGTATGATGTCACCAACAGAGAATCGTTTGCCAAAGTCCAATCTCTTCATGAAGATATTAAAGGCCGCTCTTCTGACAAGGTAAAGTTTATCATAGCGGGAAATAAGTCAGATCTGGACAGCCAGAGGGAAGTCTCATATGATGAAGGAACAGGCTTCGCCGAAGGGATTGGATCTGGATTCTTGGAGATTTCTGCCAAAAGTGGTGAAAATGTTCAGGACTTATTCACTATAATGCTCACGGATCTTCTGGGCTCACAATAATTAACTCTGAGAAAATTTCGATGTCTTCGTTGAATAAGAATAATATCACCCTATTATTGTAAAACATTGCATCTTTGTATCTCATCGTACCTATCAGAAGAAAATGAAATAATTTCCTCCCATTTCACGAGAGTCTTGTGTTAACTGAGTCTCTTTTTCCGTCAATTTCAAATCACTTGAAAGCGTTTCCCTAGCTGCTGCGGTTTTTGGACACTTTAATGCCGAGAGATCAATTATGATCGGAAGCCATTCCTCTTTTCCAGTTCTTTTTCTGTTCCAATTAACAGAGGATGGCTCTTTGAAGTAAAAAAACGATATTTTAAAGTGGCTTCTTTCCTCAAAAGTAAAATCTTCGCAGCAGCTTCATTACGTGAGAATTCATTCCTTATTTGGTGAGCGAGTTCAAACAGCTCACTGTCTTGTAATATACATAGTTTTGTGTGCTTCTTTGCCACCGCTTATCAAGGACTGGGTTGCAACGTCTCTATTGAAGGTCCCTCATTATTAGTTGGTGATGAATGTATCTTAGATGTTTTCGTTCAGAATAATTGTGTTCAATTAAATGTTGAATAAGAAACTCAGTAATTTGGCAAACAATATTTCATTATGTGCTGTTTTCTCAAGGATAGGTTTATCCACTTTGTTTGCTTGAGCATCAGTGTTATTTTCTCCATCAATTGATTACAAGATGTATTTTCTCCAATCCTACCCTCGATGAGCAGTTCATTCTTTTTTTTTCTCCTCTCTCTACACGTTAACTAAAAGATATTTTCTCACATAATAGATTCGCATTGAGAAATGCAAATTTTGTCAATAAAGGAAATTTCTAATACTTCGAGATTTAATTAACACAAAAAAATGAATCTGAGTATCATTTTAATTACTTGTCTCTTCCTGCTTATCGGAAGCTTAGCTCTGGAGCCATGCCGATCATTTACCTTAGACGCATCATATTCGGGGAATTCACCTACAATCGAGAGCGGGGATCCAATCTATAATTCTCTAGATCAATTAGCGAATGATCTTGCACTACTCCTTGCTACAACCAATCAAACATGCACGGTTTTTGGTATTTTCATCTATCCAGACAACTACAATGTCACAAAATCGACCTCTCTTGATAGCAATAACCTCCTATACTCACTTTCTTTTCGAAAAGCCATTATGAAAAACGACACAGCCATTTTTCATTCCAGCAGTCTTCCATAACCTTCCTAACTTCAATTCGCTCGAATTTCAAGACATAAAGTTTGTTTTTAATACTCAATCGACAGATGCCAGCAACTTGATTGATTATTAAAAATGGTTCAGAGGTCAATATTACCAATGTAGATGTCGTGGATGCCACTGAGACTCAACAAACTACTGGCAAACTTGCAACAATCGACATTTACGATGTAAAAAAAATTGTTGTCAGCAACTTCAGTATATACTCTCTACGATCCTTTAGATTCTTTTCTGTTAAAAAAGGAACAATGAATGGCACATCCCTCAAACTCTAGAATATTTCCATCGAATACGCTATTCAATCTAAACCATAAAATATCGTTTCTGGAACCTATGTTATTCATACTTGGTCAATACAAAGTTTTTCATTCACGAACTTTTCGATTAGATCCACAACCAATTCACTCAAACTTATTTTGATTTACAGCACAGCTATTTTCGTCAGTATGATCCCAACTGTATCGATTTCAGGGCTTTCAATCTCTCTAAATGCAACGCTGTTCGCAAGCCTATTCGTTATAAGCAGAATTCCAATGTTTTCGATGACCGATGTGAATCTTACGAACAATACACTTCTTATTTCATCAAATAGAGCAATTTTTGCAATAAACGAAACACAAAACGTGAATCTGAGTCATTTTTCAATGTTTGATACAAAGATGAAATCATCCTCTCTGTCTCCTCACTTTTTATTTCAGATTATTTCTCCCTATGGAGTGGGGAATTCTATCACAATGGACGATCTCTTGATATCAGGCGACAACATACTACAGCTTACGAAAGCGCTTGATATTCAAGGTGAATTCCGTAACGTAAACATCAGCAATGTCTCGATTTCAGACCTATCTATCGTCTCTGGAGCAATTTTGAGTGCGGATATGGCTCATAGGGACGAAAAGACACTATTTATTTGGTTTGGAAAACGCACTGCAAGCCTGCTGACGCTTGAGAATTTCATGTTGCAAAACTTATCCCTTTCTGCAAGCAACATTTTCGATTTCAGCAAACACTAGAGGGAAATCCAATGCCGTATCTCACTTTTGGAGAGATTGTTATCACTCAACTTACCAATTTTACAGTCAAGTCCTTTAATCTCTCTGGTCCTAGGTCTTCGCTTATCGTTTTTAGAGATGTTAAAGGGATTATCTCAAACTCTGGTTTCTTCTCTTCCAGTTTCAGCAATCAAGCTCTGTTCTCTGTGACTCCGACATCGAACCTGATCATGGATAATTTCACACTAAATCAGATCGATTTTCGAGAGATTGCGAATTTTATCACGTTAGAAGAAACCAACCTTGACTATAACGGAAGTCAGCTATCCATTAACTCATCAGGCAACGCTTCTATGGAAGAGGGTCTCATAGTCTATCGTGCAATTTCAATTCAAAATTCACAATTTCAGGATATTTTCTTTCGCTCGACACTTATTTCTTCTAGTCATCCTTATGTTTATTTTGTGAATAACTCCTTCACTGGTATATCCCTGTTGGGTAATACAGCGCTTGGGCGCTTTCGAGATTTTTTCCAAGACGACAAAAATTTTGGGCTTTGGAGAATGAGGAATGAAGTCGACAGCTTCGGAAATCGGCTTATAGGACGAGAGTTTTCCACAGTGGGTGGGCTGTTAAACACAAGCTTGGAATATGCGAGCTTTAGCATGTTCTACAAAAATAAGTTCCAATCGGTGACAATAGTATACGATGCCCTTATTATTGTAGAAAAAAAGGATCTCTCGAAATCAAAGCAAAGTGATAGTTCTAACTTGGTCTTGTTCAAGAGCAACATCCTGAGCAACTTCTCTATCTCTTCAGTTCAGGAGATTCCTTTGAATCAGTTTTCGATGGTTAACACCGCTCTCTTTGAAGACAACGAATTTCAGCTTCTCACCAACACGAGCGGCATTTTCGAGATTTCAAAGACTCACCAAGACTCAAGCGCACCCTCTCAATTTTTGATTCAGAGAAAATTTTTAAAATGTTGTTCTTGCATCTTCGAGCCTCATAGATCTGAACGCTACTGGTTCTATTACCATAATAGATAATGTTTTCGAAAATTGCAGCCTTTCAATTCAGCGCTTGACAGTACTGTTGGAAATCTTTGGTTACTCAGATACAAACCTTCTTCTTGAAGCAAATATTTTTAACAATACGAAAAACACCAAAAACGATTTTCAATGCTGCAGCGAGAAGTATTTTCATCCGAGCTAACCTCAGTCGGCAACAGTCATCATTTACGATAAAGAATTGTTATATGGGGAATTCAGAAGGCGAATCCGTTGAAGACCTAACGCTAATGCAAATATCGGGTTTAGCAGTCACTATTATGAACACTACTTTATCTGGATTTTCAGGAAGCATACCCGATTTTGGCAGTCTGCTGGAAATTGAGGCATCTTCTACTGTCATTGAAAGCACCTCGTTCAGTAATTTATACTTTCCGCGTCTCTCCAATACACAGACTGGCTTGGTGTCTATTTCCTCGACCCGAGTACAAGACGCAGAGATTTTGATTCTAAATTCTAAATTCATGGATATTACTATCGGACAAATGCCATTATTGAGCATTATGGTTCTCACTACAGTCAACATCACGATAGGTGATGACAGCCTCTTCTCTCAAATTTATTGGAAAGAACAACTATTCTCTTTTTTCGCTCGTGACCTGACAATCTCATTCATAAACAGTACTTTAAATCTCTCAGGAGCTTCGAATCAACCTGCTCCTATTGGCTTCACAATCCAAAATCCTAATGCTGATATTATTTTCCAAAATACGAGAATCGTGTGGGGACTGTCAAGGCAGGATCATTTGCTTAAATTCGGAGCAAATGACAAAAGAAATATTACTATCTTAGACTGCTTAATTGTCTCTGAGTCAACTGAACAGTGACGAATAAAATTCGAAATAAATAAAAATACAGTGTGGCAAGCAACGTATGCTTAATTGTCTCTGCAGTCCAAGCAAGCCACCTCAGCCAACTTCAACTCCTGTAGTTAGTCTATCAGCGATGGGCGAAGGATCCGCTTCCAAGCGGCTTCTGAACAACAGCCAAAATATCACCAGCCTGAACCAGAGTATGAGATTATTGGTAAGTCGGGGTAGCGTTATTCTCAGCATAAAAAACTGTACAATTGACCTCCACGGCGCGACTAGCTATCTTTGGATTGATCTCTTATCGGAAAATGCTTTGATTAGCATCCAAAATTCAACATTCAGCAACTTCTTACTGATCCCTGAATTTAACAATCCGTAAGTTAAATACTCAGATTATTATAATTCGCTAGGAAAAGAACTTACAGGGATTGTAGCTATTGTTGCTGAGAATAGTATTTTCATTAAAGGCAATAGCATTACACTGACTATCTCAGAAACTTCATTTACAAATATTCTCTCGTATAGGACTGGTGCCAACTTCGATATGTCGTGTCGAAGAGAGCGTTTTCAATTGTACTCTTGTAATTATCAGAAAAAATTGAGTTGTTTAAAGTGAGCTGGGACATGTTGTTAAAGATCGCACCTCCGAAGCGGCGAGCGTAAGTTGAAGTAATTGAACTGTTTGGAATGTTGAGGAAACTGGATTTGAGAGCTGCAAACGATTGGAAGAGAGCAATTACTGGTCCATAATCGGATGTCAGATTTTGATAGGTTGAAGAGTCAATCAATATTTTTATCGGAATATTCGGGTTCTTATTTATTATTACTACTATTGGACTGGAGGAGTAATGATGCTGAAATTTGGGCTCTTGCTCTGCGATAACCTAGCTGATTCGGATAGTAAAACCCTTGCATTGTCAATGATCATCATCATTTATCTATACAAATGGCTAGAATATTACTGCAACCCCTATGCAGACCAATCTGTTGTCAAGGCAGTGCGGCTCTCTCTGTTTTCGTATTTAACGACATATTTCTCACACTTTTTTCTCAAGATAGCAATCTAGCTATACAAATCATTTCTGTAGCGATTATCGTCGTTATGAATGCTGCTGGATAGGCTATATCCTCTCTTTCCTCATTACCCATATATATGAAAAGGTATTGAAGTTCATAAGGAAATATATCTTGAAAATTCTCCCTGGAATTGAGAAGCCAGTGAAAGCTGGTGAGAAAATATTGCTCGGAGATATTGCGTCTAAATATGCTCGAAGCCAGACAAACTTCGTTCGCAAGAAAGAATCAAGCTCAATAGAATTGGATCATGTTGGTATCCGCAGGGTGGAAACTGTATTATAGGTCAAATGGTCGCAAATTTGAATAATAATGACTTTAATATGAATGCTAAC
>ENA-UOUE01000497-UOUE01000497.1-compost-metagenome-genome-assembly--contig:-NODE-497-length-31329-cov-16.593082_pt1 | contig 31329 bp, 22 predicted proteins | sample MGYA00238146_ERZ747223 | MGnify/ENA primary metagenome ERZ747223 (study PRJEB28781, sample SAMN06268865) | compost metagenome | isolation source: single cell | place: USA: California, Emeryville, Joint...
CCAATATTTTCTCTTTTTTGAAGGTAATCAGAGATTGTCTCCATGTTTACGACATAAACGTAATTTATGGCTTGTACCTAGTTGAATATGAACTTCAACAATAAGCAATCCTTTCTCATAACTAACAGAGAGAAAACTAATTTATTAGGCTTCTATGTTGGTGATAATGTCCATATGAGACTCGAGAGATTATGCAGAAGTACTGCTAACATCTCTGTTACATGTAGTTTAGAGAGAAAAAGGTGATTTCGTTCCTTGAATTTGGATTTTACTTCCTTATGGCAATGAGAAACGACTTGGTTTGAGTTTTCTTTTTTTTTTTGGTTTTTTATTTATTCGAAAAACTCTGTCAAAAATCCGTTAATTAAAATTGTTTCGTGGGATCTTATCTCAAAGAATGCTTATTTCAGATTCCAAATTTGCATTTTAAAATGCCCTAACAATAAACAAATTCATCATGTTTCTCTCTCTCTATCGAACTTTCGAAAACCCCAAAATCAGTCGCTTTTGCGCTCCTCCCAGCTAGCATCACTAACCCAGTTCACACTTGGTTGGACCATACTGAAATTCAGAAATGGGCGACAGCTATCTAAAGATGTTGATATACACTCTTGAGATACATCTAATCGCAGCTCAGAGGCATTTTCTAATCGATTATTAGTTATTTCTAGTGGGTACATACAAAATAAACGGAGAAGTTACACTTTCCAGCAACGCCTCGATAATTCGAAATCATTTTAGAAAATTCTAATTTCCTGCACCAAGCAATTAGAGTCCAGCAACGCCTTGATCTTCTGAAATAGGGTAATTCGACGATTGAAGCGCGTGATTCTCATTCATGCGAGAGCGTGAATCCTTGAAAGTGCTGATTAAGAATTTGTCATTGGAAGGCACCCTCAATTAAAATTTATTTTGAGGTATTAAATCGCTGAGATCGAATCTTTTAATAATTGTTAATCAAACTTCGAATCAAAACAGAAATCTAAAGTTCTTCAATGTTGTCTGCTGCTAAGACTGGACTCCGCAACGTCCTCAAATCCAACACCAAGCACCTTACCTCTTTCTCCCCTGCCTACTTCGCTGCTAAAGACATCGTTTTTGGCGATGAATGCAGAAGAAAGATGCTCGAAGGCTGCGAGAAGCTCGCTGATGCCGTCCAAGTCACCCTTGGACCAAAGGGAAGAAACGTCATCATTGACCAAAGCTTCGGCTCACCAAAGATCACCAAGGATGGTGTCACTGTCGCCAAAGCCATTGAATTCAGTGATAGATACCAAAATCTCGGTGCTTCTCTTGTCAAGAATGTTGCCAGCAAAACCAACGACGAAGCTGGTGACGGAACCACCACCGCTACCGTCCTCGCTCGCGCCATCTACAAGGAAGGCTGCAAGAGAGTCGCTGCTGGCTTGAACCCAATGGATCTCAGAAGAGGTATCGATCTTGCTGTTAAGGCCGTTGTTGCTGATTTGAAGAAGAGAAGTAAACAAATTAAAGGAAAGGAAAGCGTCGCCAACGTCGCCACCATCTCCGCTAACGGTGACACCGAAATCGGAAACCTCCTCGCTCAATTGATCGAGAAGGTCGGAGAAACCGGCACCATCACCGTTGCCGACGGAAAGACCCTCCAACACGAAATCGAATTCGTTGAGGGTATGAGATTCGACAGAGGATACATCAGTCCTTACTTCGTCACCAACTCAAAGAACCAAAAATGCGAGTTCGAAAACGCTGCCATCCTCCTCTGCGACAAGAAGCTCACAAACCTCCAAGCTATCCTCCCAATCCTTGAACACGTCGCCCAAAAGAATCAACCACTCTTGATCATCTGCGACGATGTTGAGAGTGAAGCTTTGGCTACCCTCGTTGTTAACAAACTTAGAGGCGGCCTTAAGATCTGCGTTGTCAAGCCACCTGCATTCGGTGACAACAGAAAGAACATCATGACTGATATTGCTGTCCTCACCGGAGCAACCGTCATTGCTGAAGAAGTCGGACTCACTTGGGAAAAGGCTGAACCAGGTAACCAACTTTATAGTTTTTCCTCGTCTTATTTTCTCCTAAAGGCATGCTCGGAGCCGCCAAGAAGATCGAAATTTCCAAGGACGACACCATTATCATGGACGGAGCTGGAGAAAAGTAAAAGATTTTACAATAGCCAACTAGAGTCTAACTTAATTCGTATTTAATAGGAGCGCCATCCACGACAGAATCACCCAAATCAAGGAATTGATTCCAATCACCACTTCTGAATACGACAAGGAAAAGCTCCAAGAAAGACTTGCCAAGCTTACTGGCGGAGTCGGTATCATTAAGGTCGGTGGTGCTTCTGAAGTCGAAGTCGGTGAAGTCAAGGACAGAATCACTGATGCCGTCTGCGCCACCAGAGCCGCTCTTGAAGAAGGCATCGTTGTTGGTAATTATCACAGTTATTAGGCTGTATCCTCACAATTGTTCTTTAGGTGGAGGTACTGCTTTGTTGTACGCTTCCAAGATCCTCAAGGACTTGAAGGGAGAGAACTTCGATCAAAACGTTGGTATTGAAATCGTCCAGAGAGCCATCCAAGTCCCATGCAAGACCATTGCTCAGAATGCTGGTTTTGATGGTGCTGTTGTTACTGGAAAGCTCCTTGAACTCAACGACGAAGAACAAGGTTTCGATGCCTCTACTGGAGAATACGTCAATATGGAAAAGAGAGGTATCATCGATCCAACCAAGGTCGTTAGAACCGCTCTTGTTGACGCTGCCTCAGTTGCCTCACTCTTGACAACCACCGAAGCTATGATTGTTGAAATTAAGGAAGACAAGCCTGCTGGTAACCCAATGGGCGGCATGGGTGGTATGGGCGGTATGGGCGGCATGTACTAGAAATACCGTTATTTAGTTAACGATCCCTGCAATTCCCCCTCGAGATAAATCTAATATAGTTCTACTTTTTCTGTGAATTATGTAGGTATTAGGGATCATCATATTGCTATTGCTTCATTTTATTCTTAAATTTAATGGCAATTTCTTCCTTGGGTTGCACGTTGAAATTCTCGCAAAGCAAAAAATATATAAAAATATAACATGATTCATCTCCTAGCCGAGAATAGTTTGAAATTTATGCGCTTAAGCGGCAATTTTTCTTAGTCTTGAATGAATCTCTCATTCCCACTTACCAAGTGATAAATTATCGAGAGCTTGTCATTTTTTTGATTACTAATGTGTGACTTCAGGTTAGAGACAGTCAACTAATTCTGTACTTTTCTTAGTTTCAATAGGCATGGAAAGGCTATGAGTGGCAGGACCTCTTGTAGGCTTTTTTCAATTTTCTCGATAAATGTAGTGAGTAAAAGGTAAATGTTGATGTGAAAATCAATTTGAATGCGAAGAAAAGAATGTCTTATCTCCTTAAATTTTAAAGACTGGCTTCGACATTTGCAAAACTTGTCGTTGTTGCGGTTGACCTGCGCGCTGATTTGTGGGTCTTTGAATTGTCGATCTTCCTGGCATGATGTTTGTGCGGCGAACTAGATTTTGCGGAACACTGCTGACGCGATGGCGTCCATGCACCATTCTTGGCTGTGCAAGTCGTTGAGCTGACCTTTGTTGGCAATGACAATTAGGATACGGTCCACCACATACATAGCAGAATTCATTCGAGCATCTACAAACCATATGCGCGCAGCCTTCAGTCTTTTCAACCCAAAATTTACATTTTGGACATTGCTTGAACATTCTTCCTCTCACAAAGGCCAAAAATTTCTTATCATTGGCATCGAATTTATTGCTTATGCGGTATTCTTTACAAGTCATTCCTGTATGATACTCAACACGGCATTCTAGACAATAATGTTTTCGACACACCTCACATCTAAATTCAGGTACGTTTGGATCTGGCTCGAACACAAACTTGCAATTTGGAGTTGGACACCAAGTGAAAGTTCCAGCATTTTGGTCGACGAATGCCTGAAGATAGAAATCGTTAAATTTATCAATGTACTCTGGCTCCATGAATTCCGCAAGATCGCCGTCCAATAGTGCATTTTTACACTTCTCAGATGGGCAGTTGAGAGGGAATTTCCGACTGTCTATTGCTCTTTTCGCATATTCTCTTAAACAATCTACATGGAAAAGGTGATTACATCGATCCAACCCAAAGAAATCTTTCTCTGTCAGGCCTTCCAAGCAAATTGGACAAGTTGCTTTGTTATTCTCAAGCTCATCGAGTCTCTCACGAATTCTTTGGTTTTCTGCTTCTTCTTCAGCTTTGAGTTGCCTGATGAGCTCTTCTGAGAGTTTTTCTTCTTCCACAGTGGAAGGTTTGAGAAGATTGGGGAGTGAATCTGGATTCTCCATTTTCTTTTCAATGTATTCTTTGATGTCAATTGAAAGGCTTTGGAGTAGTTGGAGGTAGATATTATATTTATCATTCACTGTGATCATCTTCTCAGCTTCAAAACCAACGATCTTTGATATCTTATCGAGCAGGACTGAGGGGCTTGTGGTGTCGTAAAGACATGAAAGATATCCCCAATAAAATGCGTCGATAAAGTTCATTGACGCAGATTCTTCGCAGGCAATCAAATCAGATTCGATGTCAGCGAAATATTTGTATTTCCCTTTGAACATTGAAGTCCCGAGTGGGTTTATTGTAGCTGCTGTACTCATAATTCTGATCTTTGGTCAGAGTTTTTATTGAAATAACTGAGAATGATTTATTCATGGATTAAAATTGGATTCGATCGGAATTTGGTTAATTTTCTGAGAAGAATGTCAAATTCTGATCGCCTAATTACTCTGATTCTGTTAGCGATAAAAGAGTTTTTATTTTGATTCCACCTTTTCATTAGGGTTAACAGAAGTGCTGCTGGCCGTAAATGAAGATTCTCCAGGCTCAAATTCAATTCGTTTGTAGACAAGGAGATATAATATGATAATAAAATACAGAATAAATTGATTTTACAGTTTATCAACTTGAAATTTGCTAAATAGCTAGCTTTATTCACAAGAAGCAGGAGCCATCATATTGATTATCTGTTCATCATTGCTTACCCCCAATTTCTACGGAAAGGAGATTTTCCAAAGTATCAGTTGGCGTCTAAGGCATTGACCAACTCAGCAAATGACCCTAATGTGTATCAACAGAGCCAGCAGCTCTATGTAAAACTAAAATTAGTGTGTCTGGTGTGGCACAGACCTTTTCTTATGAGGATTTGGTACCATTGTTGCAAAAGAAGATTTTCTAGAATTGAATAGTTGTGACTATTCTGGCAATGAATTGGTGTTTCTATGAAAATACAGTAGAAATGAGCTACTTATGTGCAAGAATTCGTTTAGGTATGTCAGACCTCCCAGGCCCTATATTTTTATTTATTTGAACGGCGAGCAGGATTTTGAGGAATATTTTGAGGAGGACATATTTGGTTACCTCCAATTAGAACCCACAAAATTAGTTTCAATGTCAGTGAAATACTTGTATTCCCTTTGAAGATGGAAGTTGCCAAAGGAATTGTGATAGTTTTACTCATGGTTCATCTTCTCTTTTTTTTTTGGGAAATATTTTTCAAATTATTGAGAAAAATTCCCTTAATGTATGTGAATGCATTAATGAAATAAGTATCAGATTTTGTTAGAAAAGTGTCGAGTTTTGATTGAGATAAAAGCAGATTCATGTCCTCCTCATAGAAAATATTTGACAATTATGTAAGTAGCGCCATTCATCACATGTTGAGCATAATCAGAGCTCAAAATTTGAAATGATTTACAAATTAATATGATTGTCTGAAATATAAAAGTAATCAGGAAGCTTTACCATGAAAACCCATAATCACCAAGAGAGATGCTGAGAGTGAAACAACAAAACCAAAAATATTTAGTGTGTTTTTTATTCATTAACACTGAAATTTTACAAAAAAAGAAACTATTTCTATTGCGCACACAAACTCAAGCGCCACAATAAAGTAAAAATTCATTTAATATTGATACTTGTTTCATTTTTTGATTGCGAAATACCCTTTCCAAATAATGTCCACTCCTAAACTCCCTGCAATAAACCACCGGCAGAATCCATCAGGCTTTCAAAACACCCCTAGTCAAAATTTTTCAGAACGAGAGCTCAGCAAAAGCGTATCCCTCGCCGCTGTTCGTGCGAAACGCAAACAAATTGATGAAACGGCGCATTTGCTCAATAATCGCGTCTTGGTATTAGAACACGAACAAGAGAAACTCATCAAGGCTACCAGAGACACCAAAGAAAAGACTTCCTTCATGCTTAAACACCGTGTCGACAGAGAAGAAACCCAGGTAATATCATTTCATGAATTGTTCCTAATTTTATATTTAACAGCGAAATATTCGAGAGATGACTCGAAAGATGAAAGAGCAACTACAACAGTCTTATAAGGAGAAGAGACAGAAGGTGCTTGAAATGCAACAAAGCCACAACGAGCGCGATATTGTGAGAAATTATCAATTTGACTTAATCAGAGAGCAAAGAGCACTGAATCTTCAAAGACTGCAAGAGAACAGAGAAAGATATCTTGCTGAAAACAAGCTAAAACGAGAAAAAGTAAAGCATATGAAAAAAATTGCTGAGCAAAAGGTCGACGAGTTCTTTAATCAACGCTTTGAACATTTTGCTCGTGAAAGAGACTTGATGATTCAAGAGGAAGAGAGGCTTATCCGTGAAAAAGAAGAGATGATTAAAGCGCTTTCACGCAAAGAGGACAAACTACTAAATGATGTCGATGAGCACCAGATGGTCGTCAGAAAGGCTCAAGGCGAATTTGAAGACCTAAATCAATTGGACACCCAGCGATTTGTGGCGAAACATTCAGAATACCTCTCAGTCATCACTCCAAACAGAAACCTTAATAAGTCCATGCAATCATCTAAGTCGGTCACGAGCACCAACAAGCAACAAAAGCCTCTTTCCCTGGGAGGAACTAGCCAAAACGACAAGATCCCCGAGTCAAAAAGAGAATACGATGACTTTGGCTTCGACCAAGCCGAAAAGCAGCCCAAGAAGCAAGAAGAGTCGAGTCCTGTGCAAAAAGACACTACCGAGCAACAGGAAGCCCAACAAGGCTTTTTCTTGACTAAACAAGAGGAAGAAGATGGAAAGAAAGGCGAAGAAATGCAAAATGGCCTAAACGAAGAGCAAAACCAGAAAGAGTTAACCATCCAACAAAATGACCTTAATGTTAACAACGATAAGCCGAGCTTATAAATTTTCACTAAGTAGTAAATTTCGCAAATAAAAAAAGTGAATGGTAGGTACATGTTTCGCATATCATTTCTTTTTTTAATATGCATATTCAGAAGCAACACAACTGAATAGATAGAGATTCAAAGATAAAACCCTAAAACTTCAACAATAGCCCTTTCAACTACGAAGGTAGATATAAGATAAACAATAGAGACGGGAAACTATCCTAACTGGTTTTCCCGAATGATCTGGGGAATTTAGTTATTCTAGACAGGCTATTTTCCTCATCACCGAGCTTCCTAGCTTGGGATTGAGCTTCTTGAGTGGTTCGGTACGATCTGAGCTGATCGCTTCTTGGTCGCTCTCTTTTGAAAGCATATAAATCGAATAGTCCTTCCAGGCCAGCGCTTGGTTCTGGATTTTTTTTTGGCTCTTCAAGAGGAAGAGGATTTGTAACTACGTTTTCTACGATTTTTTTCGTTGGTTTTTCATCTACAAATAAAAATGTTGCTTTGGGCTTTTTCTTTCTCTCGGTTGTTCCTCGGTTAAATTTGAAATCGTCGGAATCTTTTGAAGTGGAGACCGATTCGCTGTTTATACTTCTAAATTTTGCTGCTGAAAACTGCAACTGCAATTGTTGCTGCTCTTCGTCTTGGATGTATACGTTCGGGATGGCCTTAGGAGTATCATCTACGGGTTTTTCTTCCTCTTCGATTGGCTCCTCTTCCGGTTTGTTAGGCAAGGCTTGGCTCTTTTGAAGGATAGTTTCGACGAACTGATCGAGAAAATCATCATCATTTTCGAAAAGATCAACGCTATCATCATTAACTCTTTTTTGGTTAGATTCCTTGACTTTTGTTGCAGAGTTAGTCTGTAATGGCAGATTCTTTTCAAACTTTTCCTCAGGAAAAACATTCTCTTCTTCAAATTGGTTTGCTCTGATAAACTCTGCTTGAGGTCTACCAGTGGTATCTTCGTCGACCATTTGTCTGCTCTCACATTCATCTGCGACGAACGGTTCTTTGATAGAGATCTCTGCTTTAGATACTGATTCCTCTTCAAACTCCTGATGTTGTGCAGGTGGTCTCTCAACTTCAATGTCCTCTTCTTCCATTGCAACCTCGGTGTCCTCTGATTTCCGCAAGTCTCTGGCGGCATTAGCAGCAGCGATAAGTGTACTATAGTCGATATCTTCCTCCTCTTCTTCAATTTCTTCTTCTTCATCATCATTATCCTCCATGCGATCGGTCTTTTGAGCTTGATATACATCTCCAGCTTCTATCTGGGTGTCTTTTTCCTCTTCCTCGAAATCAAAATCATGAGGTAGAGACCCTCTCTTCATGTTCCTCTCTTTTGGAATGTCATATAAGGAATCCTCATCCATCGAGACTTCTTCCCGTGACATATCAGTATCCTTTGGACATCTTGAATGAAATTCGAACACCGGCTTGCTGTTGCTCTCTTCATTGGACCGAGTATTTTCTGAACTTTTAGAATTATTAGCAGAAGGCTTGAAATATGAAGTTATTTCCATCATTCCTTTCGCCGCCTTATTCTTGAACTTATCCAACGGCAACTTCAAGGCATCCGGGATATCTCTTCGTTGCTTTTCAGCGTGCAAACTTGCCTCTCCATCAATGATATCTGACACAACCGCAAGCTTAGCCTCGAGCTGATCGAACATCAGCGAGTCCAGCGTGTCTTCTCCATAAATATAATGACAGTTAACGGAAGTTTTTTCTTTCTGTCCCAGCCTATGCGCTCTATCTTCAGCCTGGATCATCATAGCTGGTGTCCAATGCACCTATGAAACTAGTGAGGCCAAAAAGAAAGGAATTAGTTTATTTACTTCGGCGAATATTACAGTAGAAGCTGCCGTTAGATTCAGCCCCACGCCACAAGCCGTGATCGATAAAATCGCTACTTTCACGTCTGGATCCTGTTGAAATTGGTCAACTAGGTCTTGTCTGATCTTATGTGAGGTTTTTCCGTCAATCCTAACGTAGCCTACCTTCTGCGCGGCTACTTCCTCCTCAAGACCGTCAAGAACTTCCATATGATGCGCAAAAAGCAAGAATTTCACATCACTTGCGAGTACATCCTTAATATACTCTCGAGTTCCCTTCAATTTCGCGAGTCCTGTAAGCGAGTAGCACTGGTTGATCGCCTGCAGCGCTTCTCCAGCTTCCCCTCTTTCCATCGCGGACATTTCAGCATCAACATCGTCCCCAACGTTGAATTGTCGATTTATCAGGTCATTCACGACTCGAGTATAGTTGTTTCCACTGTCTTTTTTTGAATTTTTATTCAGAAGCGCTTGGATTTGAGAGACGATTTTTGAATCAGTTTGCACTTGGATTTTTTGTCTCCGCTTAGGAGGCAGCTCAGAGAGCACATCTTTCTTGAGACGACGTATCATCACAGAATTCTGCAGGATATAATGAAGTTCGTTTGAATGGCAGGCGCCGTCATAGTCCATTCCGCCTGTCCATCGACTCGGTTTTGGATCACAGTATCTGTTGCCAAAATCCTTGAAAGTACGGAAGACATCTGGTCGTAGGGCATGCAGAAGGTTGTAGAGCTCGCGAGGACGAGCGAAGGCAGGAGTACCGGTGAGTAGAATAACTCTCTTTAGGCTTGTGACGATTGGAAGGAGAGTTTCAGTGCGCTTTGTACCAGTGTTTTTAAGATAATGAGCTTCGTCAAGAATCACGATATTAGTCGACGATTCCAAAATCTGAGCTTCCATCTTTGTCGCGATCTCATACGAGAAAATGTAGTAGCTGACGTTTTTCTTGAGTTCAGTTGCAGATTTTGTAATTAATTGGATGTCTTTGTCGGTCTTGTCGAACCATTTTTTAATCTCATTCCTCCAATTAAATCTCTATATGTCGTTTATATTGAGAGTTAATAATCTATTCATCAAAGGACAATAGCTCACCAGCGATGAAGGACAGATGATCATCAGAGGAAAATTTTCTGGGTACAAGTGCGCTAATCCGAGAGACTGGATAGTTTTACCAACACCCTAGTTTCAATTGAGCATATGTGTGCTATACATGAAAATATATCCTACCATCTCATCAGCAATTAGTACTCTGCCATAATTTTTCACTCCAAACTCTATTCCTTTCTTTTGAAACTCGTATAATTTGCCTTGCAAAGACTCTGGAAGGCTCGTTATTTTTTTCTGATTCCAATAGTCAAACAGCATTAGCAAAAAAGATTAGCCTCAATATCAAATACCATTCTGTCGGAGATGTCATATTCGAGCCTTACTTTCTGAAGCTTGTTTTTATACTCGATCACTCCAGTAAAAGGTTTGAGAATCTGCACAGCCATTTCTGGGATATTCGCCACAGTGATATCTTTCTTTAAAGCTGGGATCTGAAAATCACGATCAGTTTGGAGGTGAAGAAGGGGTGTTACTCTAGAGTTAAGACTCATGACATTATTACGAGGCAGAATCCAACCTCTTTCGCCAGGAGAATAAGTCCCTTCGAATGACTGCAAAGAAATGAGTTAATGATGGGATCAAGGTTAGTGATTTGAAACCTTTAGAAGGCTTTTCAGCGCGTCATCGAAAAGAGAGATGTGTCCAGATACGAGGACATGATGAGCGTCAAGTAGTTCGATGCTGAGGATTGTTTTTTTTGCTGATTGAGTTCCTTTGGAGCCAGAATTCTTTGGTTGGCGGATAAACCGGATGAAATATTTCAAATGTTATACCTTCCATTTGTTATTTCTGAAATTAGTGTTGCTTCCGGCAGAATTATTGCGGTAGGAGGCCCTGGAATTAGAGTTTGACCCACGTGATGAATCTATGAGCTGGTAATGAGAAGAATTGATAAGAGGATTCTAGTACTGTTCATTTGTCAGCAAAACAAATAGTTTTTAAATTATTGAATTGGTAAATTCTTCAGCGCCAAATCGAAATTTAATTATTTGATCATAGCTAACGAGATACGAGTTCGAATTTTTTTCAAATTGAATGTGATGGATATGTTCAATGAATTTTTGGTTGGGTTATTAAACAACGAAGAATATAATGATCTGGCATTTTAAGAGGAATGAACTTTCAATTCAGTTTCATTTTTCCAGTCATGATTTCTGCAATGTCTAACGTTAAATAATACTAGCAAATTATAAGCTAGGTTCTGATTTCTTATAAACATATGAATTCTAGCTATCGTCTCGAGCTTGTTAAATTCCGAAAGCTTGAGGTTCCAGAGGTTAGTAAAGCCATTAAAAACACAACTCTAGCCGTGAGACAACTTCCATGATACTTCAGGAAATGGATCCACCTACTAATCTCCAACAAAGTCTAAAATCTCAATGAAAGGACGAGATATTTAGTTTGCGAGCTCCATGCAACATCCTCACAGCTTCTAAATGCGTTTTTTGAATCCATGAATGAGTTTGCCATATACTCCATACATCACATTAGCAAACAGTTAATGATACAGCCATAATGTTACTTTGAAAAAGCTAAAGATTCACTGGGCTCAAGGCTACAGACTACTTTCGAGTTGAAAGGTCTGAGCTTTTGAACATGTCAGCAAAGACAATTAGTAACTGCAATCTGTTACAGGTAATGACTTCATGTTACAGACAGTGGTTTAGTGAGTTCATACAAGTGAAAATTTCACTCAAGCACTGAGATATCGACTTTTCATGAAATATGTATTATCACACTGTACTACAAACTTGGTCAGTTTCGAAAAAACAAAACCGAAATACCTAAATTATTTAAAGAAACATAATTTCCCATCGTTATAAAATAAGATTCAATGAGCGATCTCATCCGCAGCTGGCTTAACGACGAAGTCCAGCTCTCTCGCAAGATAACAGACTTCGAGAAAGACTTCAACAATGGATACCTCTTCGGAGAACTCCTCTCCAAATTTAACCAACAAATGGACTTCGATTCATTCGTTAATAGGTATTTCATTCATCAGCGCACCCACTGACTCTTCTCTCCAGCGACCAAAGACAGAACAGACTGAATAATTTCAGACTGCTCGAACCAGTCCTCAAGTCCCTCAGGATCAAATTCAGTGCTCAAATCGCAGACGGAATACTCAAAGAAAAACGAGGAGAAGCCCTCAAAGTTTTGTATCAATTAAAAATGGTAACATATAACCTCCTCTGTGCATCCTCATCATGATCTTAAGGCTTTAGAAAAGGTTAACAATCCTGCCGATATAAATATTTTCAACGCAACGGGCAAATTGAACACAATAGCTCCCCTGAAGAAAATCGAGCCTCGGAAGGAGCAGTTTGATAACATGGAAAGCTCTTACTTCATGAAGCGACTTAATCAAACAAATAAAGCTCAGAAAGTCGTGAACCTTGAGAAAAAGCTTGAAAAATTCGAGGAAGCGGGCGCAAAGAACCTTGAGAAGGTTCGTATGTACGTGGAAGAAGAGAAATTGAAAGACCTGAAAACCAAGGAGGAGATAAGAAAGGTCCAATTGAACAAACTTCAAAGAAACATCAGTTTTATGGAGAATTGGACGACGAAAGGCTGGGAAAACTGGCGCAAAAACCAAGATATTAAGCATACCAGAGAGCAAAAAGAGAAAGAATTTGAGCAGAAGATGGCTACTAAAACATTCAATGAGCAAACGAGAAAGGAGAATATGGAAAGACAAGATGTGACAGAAGGAATCGCTGAGTTTGAAGGCAGTTTAGCGAAATTTGGAATCGAAAAACCAGCAGTAGATGAGGACGGTGAGATGCCTAAGAGACGTAAGTTATATTATAAGGGTCTTTATTAATGTTACCATTGTATTGCTTTGATAGTTGAAAAATCTGCGTTTAGTACAGCGGCTTTTATATCGAATCTGCATGAGAAAAAACTCCTTACCGAAGAAGGGCGAAATCAACGTGATAAGCGAAGGAGGAAAATGATCGTCGATCAAGCAAGACAGCAAAGAGAGGTAGAAATAAGGAAGAGAGAAGAGATTTTACAAGAAAAAATTTCAGTGCAGTCAAAGCAGGTAATAGGAAATCATAGATGGCAGTGGCTTTATAACGAAATTAGGAAAAAGAAATCGATTATGAGAACTGGAGGGCGTATCAGAGCAAAAACATTATTTTGGAGAACAGGAATCTGAGAGAAACGAAATATGAAAGAAAGCGTGAAGATATCGTCTATCAGGCCCAGCAGCAGGAGGAGTACTTGTTTGGGTGCCTGCAGGAGGAAAGAAACAGAGATATCGAGCAGAAAACTATCAGACAGAAGGAGCTGGCGATCGAGCATCAAACTGGAAAGAGAATAGAACATTATCAAATGTGCGATCAGCTTATGGATTTCATTTTCGAAGCTGCAGAGGTAAATCCGAGGGAAAATCGTTGGGTATTAAAATCATTTGCTACCATAGTTGTGCTTCCAGCACCAGCAAGACAGAGACACTGAGGAGATTGATCCACGCTTCTGGAGAGAGTGCACAACGCTGTTTATTGAGGACAAACCGCTGCTTCCGAGACAGACGTTTAGACATTACAATTCGACGAAAGTCCTTTCAGAGCCACCGACTAGTCAGGTTTGTTTCAACGAAAAATGCTGTGAAAATAACTTGAAATCATGATATTAAGATTGAAGAAAGCTCAAATCAGCTCGATGAAACAGAGTTAAGCGACTATATTAATGGTAACGGACAATGGAAACCAATGCACAAGTTCAACGGTCCTGAAAACGATGACGACGCGAAGTATATCCCAAATCAACCCATCAACAACTTCCTGCTTGGAGGCGTTGTCGAGACTATCATTGATCTCTTCTACCCAGAGAAAAGAGAAATTGTCAAACCCGACGTACCCAGCTATATGCCTCTGAAACTCGTGGTGACAGGCTACTCGTTCTCAGGAAAGAGAACCCTCTGCAAATTCCTAAAAGAGAAGTACGGGCTTGAAGTTTTGCAAGTCGATGAGATTATACGAGAGTTTATTGAACTAGTAATTGGCTCTAAATAAATTTTTCATAATGAGAAAATTTTTTTTTTATGAATAGGCGAGCTTCGAAGGGTTAGAAGGATCTCAATTGAACAAAGTGTCAAAGGACAATTCTGGCCTCAAAGAGCTGGCAGAAACCTCTTCAAATAAACTCCCAGAGGAGCAAGAGGGCGAGCAACACTCGCAGCCCGCTCAAGATCGATCAAATCAACAAATTGCAAGAGAAGCGGACTATTTGAACCCTGATGCCATTCAAGAATCTCCCCCTCAGAATTCAAATGTGGATTACAAGGCGTTCGGGGCTCAGATCCGAAAGATATTAGTTTCAGGGAAGCCGATTCCAGAGGAAATCTATATCCAAGCGATTGTGCTGAAAATCCGTCAGCTTTTCCCTAACAAAACGGAGCAGGAGTTGGCAGAGGAGCTCCAAGAGGCAAAGAAAAAGTTTGAGAGCTATGTTCCGCCAAAGAGTCAAGGGTCACCGAGGAAAAGCAGTCAAAAAGACCTTGCTGCTGCCGAAAAAGAACGGAAACTGAAAACGCTGTCTACTTATTACAATAAAGGCTGGATTTTACTTGGATTCCCTAACAATTACGATCAAGTATATAGAATCTGTTGGCTGGAGTCTCACAAATAGATTTTTAGGCCAAAGCCCTCGAAAAAGCCCTAACAGGGTACGTCCCAGACGATGAGCTGCCTAGTACAATAGCTGAGATAAAAAAACAAGAGGCAGCGAAGATAGTAAGAGCAATGTCAAAAACTATCGTTCCAAGAAAAGTAAATCATACTGATACTAAGATCGTCTTTTAATAATGCGCATAGCTTATCAAAGGAGGTATTGACGCAGCGATCGTGTTGGAGGTAACCAAGGCTGAATGTCTCCGCAGAGCTTTGGGCCGCCGAATCGACCTTAACACCCAAAAAATTTATCACATTGATGATAACCCACCTCCAATGAATCAGTCACCTTTGGTCGAATACCTTGTACCGATAAACAGCCCCGATGATTCCGAGCTTGTCATTGTCGAAAAACACAACTACTATGACATAAACTCTCAGCAAGTCGAAGACTGGTTTAGAAATTTCGGCTTTGAGGCTCTTCAATTGAGCTGCCTTCAGAAATTCGACGGATCAGGAGCACCTATTGATATTCACACACAAGTCGATGAGCTTTTGACTCGAATTTTACAGCTCAAGCAACAAGAGTTTGACGCTTTTCTGGAAGAATTAGCGACAAGGAAACAGCGAGAGCAAGAAGCTGAAGAGGAGCGTCAGCGCCAAGAATATGAAGACGCACGCGTAAATCACTTTTTTAATACATTGGTTCGAAATTTTATGAAAAATTAGATGACTGTGACTGAAAGAGAACAGTTACAAGATCAACTGGCACTTCTTTCTGGAGGATCGCAAGAACTCCTCAAAAGACTTACTCCAAACATCTTGAACGTCCTCGTAGGAACCTGGGAAGAATCACTGCAAAAATACATCCAAAGGACGAAAAACGTGTTCAGAAACATCCGAGAGCAGAGAAATTTCCAAAATATCCGCATCGCTGAGATCCAAAGACGGTTCTTACAAAACGTGACGAAGAAAGACGACAAACTTGTAACTTCTTAGATCTGACACATGTTGCTAATAAACCTCTCTTCAAAGTCGCATGTCCTTAAATTCCAGAGAGAGTACAATAAATTCGTCGATGAGAACAAAGATATGTGCGAAGAGGACTCCACCAAAGAAGAACTCCACCAACGAGTCGAGGATCTCTATCAATTATTATGGGAGATGATCGAAAACAAGTATCTCCCTCAAATTTCACTGAAAATTCACAATTAACTCAGGAAAGAGGAAGCACTTGAAGAAAGGAAGCAGATTGTTAACTCTGGATACATCGAAAGCGAGCTGGAATTCTTCATGGCGAGCATACAGAAGCTCCTACAAGCTGAATTGGACCGCTATTATGTGTCTGCTCAGCTATTGCAGGATTACTATAACACACTGGAGAACAAAGATCTGGCGGACTCTCCTGAGAACCCTTGTCCTGAACTTGTGACTCAGCCAGATCTCTTGCCTCCGATTGAAAGCCCTGATCCGAATGCTTTCCCTCGCTTAGAGAAGCTTTATAATGATTCGATAAGAATTCTCAATGGAGAAGAGGTGGAGGAGATTAAGACGGATAAGAAAGGCGCGAAAATTCCTCCAAAGAAAGATGACAAGAAAGGCACGAAGAAAGGGCAGCCCGAGCCAGAGGAGCCTAAAGAGCCCACTCAGCTCGAGAAGGAGTTGAAGCAAGCCGTCAATACCGAAAAGGCGATTGTACGCTACAGACTCTACATGATCAAAACGCTCGCAGAGAGTCGTATCAAAGAAATGAGAATCATTGCGAATGCTTTGTACAGCAAACTTGATGATTGGATTTATTATAGCGTGAAGGTCGAAAATGAAGCTCTATACCAGATCGTAAGTTCTTCTGCCACTGCAGTCAACTAAAGCTTTTCCTTTTGTTAGACACGACTCTTCCGCCGCGCTATTGAAGACCAAGAAAAGATCCAAAATGAGCTTCAGTTGAACTATGTTGATGTTGTGTTCAGCCACAGATATCTTAACTTCATTGACCCTCCAGTAAGCCGCTCACTGCCTCAGTCTTTAAGTCTAATCTCCTTTCTTAGCCTGTGCTCCTTCCTGCGAAGGAATTACCTGAAGAGCATCGTTTCACAATTAGTCAGCTCTATATCCTCATCCAAGAGTTCAAAAATATCACGAATGATCTCCTCGTTATCGACTCTACAGCGGTCTATCAGTTCTTGCTGCGCAGATTGGTAAAATCACAAGATCATGATGATTTAAACATAAATATTTTTCGAAATTAGAACTCTTCGGTCAGCAAAAACGATTTCCCTAAAGAATGGCAGGCGTTTACACCGAAAGACCTCCAGAGACTCGTGCAGAATTTAGATCCGCAGTCTACTGGGTCTATTTCGTTCAAGGCTCTTGCGACTTTCTGCGCGTTATATGACGCTCCAATTGCTGACGAGATGACGGTTGAGTCTATGAAGGAGACTTTACATCAGGTAGCGAATAATGGTGCGGTGGGTAGAGAAGAATTTGTGGAAACACCGTTCTGGTTTGATGATTACGTGGCATCAGAGCCGATGCAAGACCATTGTGTGTATTTCGACAGAGCGAGGATGATTAAGGAATTGCTCTTCTACATTAATAAAGACAGTCAGGTAACAGGCTTTTAGTTTTGCAAGTGAAATTGACATTGTGCTTTAGGAAACGTTAAACGTTGAGTTCTTTGCAAGACTGGTGAGATGTCAAGAGTATATTAATACTGAAACTGAGGCTAACGTGGAGAAAGCCTACAGGCATGTTCTTTTTGATGAGAATTGAGAGGAAATATTACCAATTTTAAAGTTTTCATCAATTTTGGATGTTGCTATTAACTGTATAACTTCTCTACAGCTGAGATAGGGATAGAGACTAAGCTTAACTATTTTTTTGCTTTGTGTCTCAACACTCATTAATGATTAAGCAACGATTTTTTCCAAATTAAGGAGGGATGAGAGATTCATGGAGATTTTCAATTGACAGAGAATTGATGGAGAGTTCAATAAAGGTTTAGATTCGCTTGCAATATTTACGCACCTTATGCAGTACTGGTATGAGTTAGGAATCAAGTTGAGTTAATATACTAATGAAGACTAATTTTTCAAGCAGTGTTGAAAAATCTCAGGCAAACCGAGACAAAGATAGTAAATTATATCCACATAGTTAGAGACTTTCTTATATGGTAGCTCTGAATTTGATTTGACCTTGTACTATGACTTAGTGGGTAAAATTAAGCCCCGCATTAATTTTGGTTATACCATTATATACTAATATTTCGTTATCCTATGAAAAAAAATTTGAATTAAATTCATAAAACGTTCACCAACAGTTCGAATTAAATCATATCAAAATCAAGAGTACCGAATACTACTGATCAATTAATTCAAAAGAGTGTGAAGAAATATTTTCATTATTCATGAATTCGAGTTTCGTGTATTGTAACAGAGAGCACATTGCATTGCTTTTACTAAATTCAATTTTTCATTTTGATCTATCCTGTAACAATCAAATTCTTTTCTTTACACATTACGCAGTTGATTTTAGAATGTAAAATTTCCAAAAAATTTATAGATTATAATTCTTTCAAATTTTAAATACATTAATAAAATCATATCTTCTGATGACTAAAAGATATCCAATTTTTGGTCTCGCTAACGTCCTCGCTCAAGGGGCCTATTTTGCCCTTCTACTCCTCAAACCGAACTTTATTCCCAATGAATTCATCACTAGATTCATAGCCCACATCCTTTTACCCACAAATATTGGGCTCGCCAGGAAATTCGAGGGATGGAACATGGGAATTATCTCTAACGCTCTCTGTACACTGTGGATGAATCTAACACTATTAATCACCCCCAACCAAGCACTTCACAGCGTCTTCCATTGCCTTAGTTTCGCCACTTGGATCCTTCATCTGCTGTCCTTCTGCTACTTCTTCTCTTTCAAACTCATTCCCCCATCAGGACAATTCCGAGTCGGGTACAAGAGCCTCACTCATAAAGGATTCACATTTTGTGTTTTCTATCCAACCAGCAACCCTACCAGCGTCAGAGCTAACTTTATCGGCAGCGATCAAGCGATGGACAACCTTTACGAATCTACGACGAATACTGTTAATTTACCTCGCGCGTTTTTCAACCTGACATTCCATTTTCTGAGAAAGATCAAAATTTATGCTTCCGTAGGAGCCCCAATCATTTCTCCTGACAAATTGCCGTTTGACACTACAAATAAGAAATTCGTTCCAGTTATCTTTTCTCATGGATTAGGAACTCATCGAAACGCATATTCTTCCTTCTGCTGTGAGCTTGCAAGTCACGGGCATGTCGTCTTTAGCATTGATCATGTAGAAGAGGTGAAAAAAACTCTAAGAGATGTACCAGGAGGCGAAACTCGAAGGAAATACTTAGCGAAAAGAGTAAATGAAGTGAGAACCTTGCTAGACAGTCTGCAGCAAGGTGAACTTTTAACTGAGCTTTTTGATACGCAAGTCCCTCTTGCGTTTGAGAAACTGATCGTGATGGGGCACTCGTATGGCGGATCGACTTCTCTTCAGATTGCGTGTGAAGATAAGCGAGTCCATGATTGCGTTTTGCTTGACCCATCTATGGTCGCTTTTAAAAAGGAAGAGGAACTGACGAGAAAGCTTCATTGTGATATGATTATGTTTGAATCAGAGACTTGGAATACTGAGGAGCCGAGGTATGAGATTCGAGAGCGCAACAATCTCCTGTTTAACTCTCAGAATGGAAGCAAGAAGAGAGCGATATATACGATCTTTAAGCGATCAGATCATGTTACATTCACGGACCTGACACTGCTACTTGCTCCAGGGATGAAGCTTTTTACGAAAAAACTCGCAATTTTGGGAGAAGTTCGAGATAATATGGCGTATTTGGTCAATTTGGTGAGCAAATACGTGGAGTTATCGATAGCCAAAGATAACACTGAAAAGACGAATCAGAAATGTAAAGAGTTGATCAAGTCACTTGAAAAAGACACCAGACTCACGAATTTGCGCGTATTAGATTAAGTTATATATTGTGACGAGTTGAGAATTGAAGGAACCCTATTTTGCAGAGTGCTTGAGAATGCTTTAAAAAACTCGATTCAATTAACCTTAGGAAAGATATATATTTTGATGCTCAACGCATTCAATGTTAATAGTTAGTCTCGTAGGGAAGACTTTAATCGAACGCGATTAAATAGAACAGACAGCGCTAATGAGAGGAAAAATGCTGTATTTGAGAGGGTATCGATCATGAGATTTAACAAGTATTCGATAAATACTTTAAAAAAAAAAATATCAAAAAGATATTTTGATATCCAATAGTCATAGATGGTGAAGAAATATCACAAGTTCGGTTTAGTCACTGGCTTGATTCAGGGAGGCTGTTTAGCTTTCATATTTCTCAAACAATATATCAATTTCGAGCTGAACACTTTTGAATTTCGATGCCTTTGCCAAGGAGTCTTACCATTAAGCATCCTTCTTACCAAACAACTCCGAGGCTGGAATATAGACATAATCCCGAACATGTTATGTACACTATTGATCAATCTTGCATTATTGTCGACGACAAACGCAGTCTTCTTTAGCTACCTTGCTTTGGGAGCTTGGATTCTGCATTTATGGGCAATCAAAACCTTTTTCTATTTCAAATTCATCGCACCCACAGGGAAATTTAGAGTTGGATACAAGAACATGGACCATCAAGGATTTTCATTCTCTGTATTCTATCCCACAGACAAGCCGACCAACGTCAAAGCGAAATTCAGTGCAAATCGTCATGCTATGAATAACCTTTATGAAGGGGTAACGATGAGGGTTCCACTACCTCGCTGGCTTTTCGACATGACCTTCGATTTTATTAATAAGATCAAGATACATGCTTATGTAGGGGCTCCTCTAATTTCATCAGAAAAACTCTCACATGGATCTAAGAAATTTGTTCCGATTGTTTTCTCTCATGGACTAAGCGCTCAACGAAACGCGTATTCCTCATTCTGCTGCGAGCTTGCGAGCCACGGGCATATTATCTTCAGCATCGATCATGTCGAAGAGATAAAAACTACTTTTCGAGATGAAAAAGAAGGTGAGATCCGTAGGAAATTCCTTGCGAAAAGAGTCAAAGAAGTGAGAGCATTGCTTGATAGCCTACAGCAAGGTGGACTTTTAACTGATCTTTTTGAAACACAAGTCATTCTTGCTTTTGAGAAGTTGGTGGTGATGGGACACTCTTTTGGTGGGGCGACGGCTCTGGCAACGTCATTTGAGGATAAGAGAGTCTCTGATATTATTTTGCTTGATCCATGGCTTATACCTTTTAAGAAGCAAGAGGAGCTTACAAAAAAGATTTCTTCAAATGTACTTTTGATTGAATCGGAAACTTGGAATAAAGAAGAGCCGACTTTTGAGGTTACAGAGAGGAACAAATTCTTTATTGAATCTCAGAAAGGCAGTGGGAAAAGAGTGCTATTTACTACTTTGAAAGGATCTGATCACATTTCATTGACAGACATCACGCTGCTAATTGCACCAGTTTCTAAACTTGCAAAACAGCTCAGTCATTTGGAAAAGACAAGAGCGAATATGGTGTATTTAGTGAATTTAGTAAGGGAGTACGTTGATCTGCTAGTAGTCAATGATAATCCCAAGAAATCCACTGAAAATTTAGATAAGTTGATCAGTTCTTTTAATCTTTCATGAAAATTCAATCTTTATCTAAAATATTGATGATACTCAAAGAATGAGGGATCCGAAAATCAGCAGTTGTGTCTCTCATGAAGAAAATAAAACTTGGAGCATATAAATATAGAATAACTTAATTCGATTATTTGAGTTTGACTCTATCGCAATTTCTTAACGTCAGTATATATATTGCTGTCAATCTAACTCCTAGCGTACTGATGCATGAATCCTCGGCCATTTCTAGATACGTCAGTCAATTTTTGCCATGTAAAAATTCGAAAACTGCTTCATTAGAGACAGCATTTCAACTGCAAAGTGTCCTACTATTTTTAGTTTGGCTAGCTTGTTTGCCTTTCGAAAAACTTCTTTAAATACGAAAGATATTATTTCAGTAGTATTCAACATCAGCAGCTATAAAATTGCCAATGAATAAGATCTATCATAAATTTGGTATTACGAGTGCTTTAGCACAAGGCTTATGCTTATCTCTTTTGTGTCTCAAATTTTGGTTCAATTTTGATCTGATTACCTCAAGCAAGCTACAATTGATAACCCCGACCGTCTTGGCTACAATCATTGTTCTTTCCAAACATTTCGAAGGATGGAACCTCAGTATCATTCCTAACGGACTTTGTACATTGCTTCTCAGCATTGCTCTGTGGACAACAACAGCAACAACAACATCAAATGCAACAATCTCCATAATTTTCAGTTTATTTGCTTTTATTGCCTGGCTTCTTCATCTATTGGCAATAGCACATTTCTTCTCTTATAAATTCAATACTCCCAAAGGCCCTTTTTACGTTGGATTCCGAAGCGTCAGATACCAAGACCTCTCAATCTCAATATTTTATCCAACTGAAGCTTCTCACGGTAATAGAGCGCGGTATTATCCAGACAGACTTGCAGTCGAAAAATTCTATGAAAGCTCATCCGTTGATAAACCTTTGCCTCGCTGGATCTTCAACATCTTCAATGATATTGCCAACAAAGCCAGGACAAATGCTTATGTAGATGCTCCTTTGCTTCCTCCAAGTAAACCTCCTCTCCTCACCGTCTCCAAAGAGCAATTTGTCCCTGTGATTTTTTCTCATGGACTGGCATTACACCGAAATAGTAACTCAATCTTATGTACAGAATTGGCCAGCCGAGGTCATATCGTTTTCAGCATTGATCATATCGAAGACATCAAAGGATGCGCTAAAGCAAAGAACGAGAGCGATTTAGTCAGAGAATACCAAGCAAAACGAGTTCGCGAGGTTAGAAAGCTTATGGATATCTTGGAAAAGGGTCAGCTCCTCGTCGACGTATTTCAGACCAAGGTACCTGTGGCACTTGACAAGATAATTCTAATGGGCCACTCTTTTGGAGGGTCGACTGCTATTGCAACAGCTCTTGAGGATAAAAGAGTATATGATTGTGTCGTTATCGACCCTTGGTTGGCTGTGTTGAAGAAAGACGAAGAATTGCGTAGAAAGCTGACATGCAATTTATTCTTAATTGAATCGGAAACTGAAGACGCTGCTGAACCGGAAGCTGAAACAAGAGCTCGCCATAAGATTTTAATGGACGCTCAAAAAAACAATGGGAAGAGAGCTTTATATGTCATTGCTAATAGAACAGACCACATGTCGTTCGCGGATTGCACTTTGTTTTTTGCTCCAACTTTTAAAAGGGAAGGGCTTGTATCTCATCTGGACGAAGTTCACGACATGATGGGGTACTGGGTTGAAATGATAGCCAAGTATGCAGAGTTAGTCCGATTTGAGGATAGTAGTGACGGAAAGCAGAACCCCAAAGAACTGGAATTCGTGGAACTTTTAAAGAATAATGACAAAATAAGTTATCAGGCGATTTAGCTCAGCTTTGCTGTGTAAAGATTGATGCATATCTAGTGGTGCCTTGTTGATAGAATGGAGTTAATAAGATATAATCCATTTCTTAGAGAGAGTTAATTCATGACCTAATGAAAATCCTTAATTTTCTATTTGAGAATTATCCTCCTTGCTCGTTACATTGAGTAAAGCAATTAGACTGCCTGATCGTTTATCAGTTAATTTTCAGCATTAGAATCTCAAGGAGTAATAAGCTTATAATGGGAAGCCAAACCACATGACATGGAAATTTCTGTGTATTTGAAGATTAGATTGAAATGATTTACTATGCTGATTTTTTATTTATTTATTTTTTTTTATCTTAAAATTCCAATGCTATTCCTTATTCTCTAATTTTATCTTCGTTGATAGCGAATAGTACGCATATCAACTGTACTAATTTATTTCAGAAAGCGCTAAGTTGTATTGGCAATCCCATGAATCCGCGATCCAGTATAATAACTCTTCGTCCACCCAAAACCTACAGGCTAGAGAATCTTAAAAAGCATCCTCAATTCAAAGTCAGCTACTCAGATTTCGCAAAGTACACAAGCAATATCCAGGAAAACGGTCAATCTCATCTTGGTTCGCTTGAAAAACGCAATGCAGACATCATGAAAGGATTGTACTTGGAGACAAAAAGAGTAGACCTCACTTACCAGCGACAATACAACATCATGACTAATCTCGAAAGTATTATCGAGCAGAGCGAGCCAATCCAGATTCAAAGAAAAGATCTGAATGGTCGCCTTGAGCAGCTTCAAAAATTCAAAAATATGGAGACGAACGTTGAACAGGAGATAGAAAGACTTAAGCATCACATTACCGAAACACGTGCAAAGCTCCAGGAGAAAATTGAACTTCTCAGAGCCAAAAAAATTGAAACAGTTTCATTGACTGAGAAAGTAGACACGCTTAAACAGAAACTCGCTTTGAAAAAAGCAGGCCAGACAGTGCGATCGTCAATGAACATGTCAAAAACGTTGACTAGATTTAAAGTAATTCCATCCTCAAGAGGCAGCCGGTCGAGCAGTACAATCAGCCGTAGCTTATCAACAACGCGATACCCTCAATCCTCTAGACCAGAGTCAAGAAGTCTCATGCGTACTTCTAGATTACCAAGCGATTTTACATGGCGAGGTGGGTCTGAAGGTGACATTAGGATTCATGACCACCGAGTCTCCTTCGCTGCTGACACAGGCAAATCCTCTAGGAAGAACTCAAGGACACCACTTAGGTCAGGTGCTAATACTCCGTTCGAAGAAGAACATAATCGCAGCCCCAGATCTCGACGTGTTCCGACTAACTCGCTCGAAAACTCTCCCAAAAACAGTCAATTGCAAACAAACACAGTAAATTTAGAAATGATGAATAATTTCAAGAATCACTACGCTAATGAAAATATCGAGCAGCGAAATCTGATAGTTTCAGTCTGCTCAACGTATTTTGAGGTGTTTAAATTATTCGAGGAAGGCTGGAGGCTTTGGGAGAAAACATTACAGCAGAAGAACAGCACGTCCAATAAGGCAGCAGGATTGAAAGGCTCGATGCTGTTTTTAGTGGCAGAGACGAAGAATAAATTAGACAACGCGCCTGTTGCTATGTGGTCATATCAAACTTCTGAAAGATTTTTCAAGAAATACCGCTCGAAATCAACGACGATTCAGTATGGACAGGAAGGTGATGCGAAAAATGTGATGAGAATGACGTTTGATCGGATGAAACAAGAAAGAATCTTCCATATGAAAGATCAGAAAGTAACAAATCTGCTCTCTGATATCACGAAAGAGGATATCAGGTCCTATAACGCGTTGCAAATAATCACGTTGTTTTCGATTCGGCTAGATATCCTTGCTTTGCTGCAAAGGCCATTCGTTACTAAAAAGCAACAGATCTGTGAGTGTTCGGCCCAAGTGAATGTTATTCATTTGAAAAACTAGTGAAAAATTTTCCATTTTTTGATATAATTTGAATGTTGAGAGATTTTTCTTTGCTTCTCAGCGCCAGTATGTACTATTCGCTTTTATGCTTATAATTTCTTGTAAGTTTCTATTACTTTCGTTGAGTGAATAGTCTAATAAGGTTAAATTAGTAATTAACTTACTATTATCACATGTAGTTCGAAAAAGTTTCCTCGATATCAATTTCAACTAATGATAAAGACTACAAAACTTTGATTTGTATTGTCATGCAATCAACATAACGAATTCAACAGGGCAGTATCAATATTTTTGATAAATCTATGGAAATAAGTTGTTAGTTAGATTAGATGCTTTTCAGATGATTTTCGGTATCAAAAAAGTCTTGTTTTGACTCTTCGAAATAGTTGCTGAAGAACTGTGCAGTTTGGTTTTCTTTGCTCTTTTTGGGATGAATTCCCTGCTAGTAGTTACACTGGAAGTTAAATTTTCGATCGATCCTTCGGTATTGATGACATAAATGCTTCCGCTCGAGAGAGGAGCATTTCCGGTCTTTGGGCGAATCGGGTTCTGCTTCACAAACTCTTCTTCGGCCATTTTCGGGTTTTGAGTTTCAAAAAGAAATTCTTTAGTAGCTGCTTCCTGTTTTGGACTATTCTCAAGAGAATAAGACGTACCTACTGAGACTTTCTGATTTCGATTTGGTTTCTCCTGGGTAAAGATGTGCTGCATATGTATCTTCGGATGCACAAGAGGAGTTGCATTAATGTTGGGAACTGAACTTGTTTTTCTGTGAGTTCTCGCTGAAGATTTAAGCCATCTGCCAGAATGAGTTGACTTCTGAGATTCTTGGGGCTTATTTTCCAATATTTTCGCAGGTTTCACATTTAATATTTGCTGTGAATCCTCCTCTTTGAAGATAAGAGGCTTTTTTAAAGCCAAGGCTTGATGAGTGAAAGGATTCTCTTTGGTTATTTCTCTATTATTCCCATTGAAATAAACGCTGCTTGGTAGCGATCTATAAGAAGCTGGGAAAAAATCTTTGACATATTCTGAACCTTCCCTCGGCGAGGCAGCCGTCATGAGCTGAGGAATGAGGAAGTGATCTGTAGTATCGAGTTGGTATTTGTTAGGAGATGCAGTGGACTGTCGGAAGTCGTTTCCTCGAGTACTACGTAATGCACTGTGTATCCTACTGCCAGAATATAAAGAATAGCCTGCTTGGGAAGGGTCAGGTCCTTCGAAATCTGCATTTGTTTTGAAAAAATTGCTCGTAGTTGTTCTTTGAAAAGCGCTACGATCGAAAGTTTGTGTTGGTTTTCTTATTGGGTCTATCTCGGGGGTAATTAACCCGTCCCTCTGGGTTTGTGAGATGAAAAAGGTGCTTTTCACAGGCATTCGAGATCCAATGAGAGGTTTATAGTCGCCATTAGGTGTTGAATTCTGTGGCTGATAGTGGGCAAGGAAGGGTCTGTGAGAGTCAGGTAAGGTTTTCTGAGAGAAATTCTGCTTGGGACTTGCGAGCCATTCATGAACTCGTTTGTTGCGCTGGCGATTGCGTAGTAAAATCTTGTGATTGTGGACTTTGCTTGGAAGCGAGCTTGGAATTACACTGTTGACTAGTGGGTTGATGTGAATTTCATTCATAGGATGAAGCTGTAGAGTGAGAAAAGGATGAGATGAAGAATTTTTCATGGTTGTCCAGGTGTTTTATCACACAAATAAAAGCTGTGTAGAATTAGAGAAATCAAAATTTGTTCGCAGGAATGAAATTCGATCTCAATATGAGTCTTTTGAAGATGCAAGCAAAGAGAACATTGCTAATGTGATGTGAGAGAGTGGGAATGGGATGGATGGATGAATCTCCGTGGTATAATGATAAAAGAAATTGTCGCATTTGCTGCTTAAATGAAGACTTGATTCTTATCAAATGCATCGGTTACAAATTTTTTTCTCATACTGTTATTTTGAATTTGAAATTTATTTTATCGTCTTTTCTTATGCTTATGATAAGCTTATAATAGGCGCTGAGTAGTATTTAACTCTATTCCTTTATATATTCTAAACATTTTGAGCATTGATTCCCATTAGTTCACAATGAGGAACTGCTAATGATTGAAATAGTAATTCATAAGAAACTGGATTCCATTACCCTTTACCCTTTTCATTAATATTAACATTTGCTTTTCTTTGTTATGCTCTGATATCCTTCTATACCGAGGTTTTCCCTTCACAATTATCATATTTACCATTTACAAATCGGTGGATGCTAATGCTGAATATTTGTTTCTTTTTTATATCTTTTAACAAATTGTAATTTGTTAAAAAATTTTTACAATTATTAATTGCTTAAAATTATTTGTTAATGAACAACTTAGTAATGCGAACGAAAGCAAACTAATAATAGTACTATGCTAGTAAATTTCATAAACAAATTTATCAATTCAAATTGTTGTCTTTTCTATTCATAAGAATAGTTATTTCATTGCAATTTGAAGTAAATTATTAGCATGTCAATTTGAATTATAATTAAAATGAGAAACATTAATAAATACTTTTAGTTGAAATACTACGAGGTTTGAAATGCAACAAAAGTATTTCTTTTCAGAAAGATGGTTCCCACTTTTGTAAACGAAATTTGCAATTTTTCATAAATCTATCTAAAATTTTTCTAAGTGATTTCATATTTGCAGGACTATTTCATAAGGATCTTAAAAGTTATCGGTTACGCCATCTAGATGTTTGTAAATATAAAAGACCCGTTGATAGCTATATTTTCAAACTCTGACTCTGAGCTTTGCTAAGGGAGACACTCTTGACAGAAATTTTCTACCAATTTAGACTTAAAGGATTAGACTCAAAGGATTACAATGTGCTTGAGTTGGCTAATTTCTTCAGACTTCGTATCTTAATCTACTTCACCTTTCTTATTCTATGAAAATCTTCAATGGCCATGGCCAACTTCTCAAGTTCAATGTAGTTTGGTCCTGAAAATGACTTAACACCCCGATCCTATATCAGTAGGCACTCATTGCCCATTTGCAGTTAAATATCCAGCTTTCTTGTTGATTTTAATGTATACATCAAAACAAGCTAAGATTTTCGCTCCACATATATTGCCCAACTGATAGTGCTTCAATTAGAGAGCTAGTGTCTATATCAGAAGTGGAAAGAAAAAGCATTATGGCAAAGCCTTCAGTCAAGGATCTCATAAAAATTGGCGTCATGCAAAATTCAAGGTCAGCGATTGGCAATCTCGGTGGCCCTTAGTCATTATATAGTCTTCCAAGAACTGACAGAATGAAAATCAGGTCAAGTTCGCATGTTGCACTAGCTCTACATTCGTGACTGAGACAAGACCTTCAAAATCCTTTTAAAGCTCGCATTGTCACTTGCTTACAGAAGGAGCGTCCAACCAGAAAAACTATCTCTGATAGCCAGGTCGTATAGGCCCCAGTGGCGCGACAGAAAGTTTCCATTATTACACTATTTGTCCCAACCATATACATATTTATCAATTGATCCATATTCCCGATTACTACATCTTTGCTGTCTCAATACATCCCACAAAACTTCATTTGATCTTCTTGAAATCATAGTTGGCGCTTTTCCCTCTCAGAACTTTGCGATTCTGGCGGTTAATATAAATATGTATTCGAGTTATCCTTACCTTTTAATTTTCCCGGTTAAGCGAGAGGATTTTGCAGTTATTGATTCGACCAATCAAATCGAAGATTTTTGGATTTTAGGATTCCAAATGCTTATATTAGAGGAGTTTTTTTAAAAAACTATAACAGCAAAATAAATCAGAATAATAAACAAATCAAAGTAACTCGCCAAACAAATGCCACCAAAGAAAACCGTCGCAACTGAAGGAGCCACCAAGGAAAAGAAGGAGAAGGCCCCAAAGGCCTCTGGTGACAAGAAGGCCCCAAAGAGAAGAAGACAAGAAACCTTCAGCATTTATATCTACAGAGTCCTTAGACAAGTCCACCCTGAAACCGGTATCAGCAAGAAGGCCATGAACATTATGAACTCCTTCATCATGGATCTCTACGAAAGAATCGCTTTGGAAGCCAGCAAGCTCGTCAGATACAATAAGAAACACACTCTTTCTTCCCGAGAGGTCCAAACTGCTGTCAAGCTCCTCCTCCCTGGTGAACTCGCTAAGCACGCTATTTCTGAAGGAACCAAGGCCGTCACCAAATTCACTTCCGGCTAAATTTGAGTTTATATAGTATGATGACTCTTTGAAAGAATAGGTTAATTAGTTTGAGTTTTTATTCTTTCATTTTCGAGTTTTTGTCTTGATAGAGAGGTGAATTTATCAGAGTTTTGCACTTTATTCGATTCCTATCATGGATATAATCGTGGCTAACGCCTCTCAATACACTAAGTGTTTGTTTCGAAAATAGGTTTTGAGAGTTCGGGCGACTTTGAGGATTCGCAGATTCATCATCACAGCGAACACCTCTACTCTTGTTGAATTTGCTGAATACTCCATCGACACAAATTTGGGCGACATCTTTCCTTATAGGTCACACCTTGTCTCATCTTTGCTTTAATCTCTCAGGTGACGACATTCTACTTTGAAATATGGAACTTTGATGACCTGACTCTGATCAAGCCCAGAGCTCATTTCCTCTCTATTGATTCCAATTCCACTGTCAGTTGGTTGTAAGTACCTCAAGGTGGTCTATACACTCTCCTTTACAACAACAAACTTCATACCAATGATACCCTTACCAATATTCAAGTAACCTCATTCTCGACGCCTGGCCCTCAAGCAAATCAATCGTTGACTACCTAAAAGACTTACTCAAGCAGAGGTTCCGAGAATAAGAAAAATAAAGAGAGCCATAATAATTATACCAATAATAATGAGTCATTAAATATTCACATTCTGCATTCAAATTAATGTAAAAATTAAGTCTATCAAGAGCAAAATCGGCTTCATTTATAGTCTCATTAAAACATGCCTTAATACGCCCAGTTTTTCAATCTTGAACATCATATTTCATTTCATAATAAGAGGTATTATAGTCTTACCATTATTCATCTATTCATTTAAAAAGAATGCATTTGAAGCTGTCTTATGCAGCTTAATTTCAACCCCTGTCGATCTATCTTCTCTATTTCAGCACCATCAATGTTGATTGTTGAAGCTGTTGGCTCGGCTTTTCAATATTACTGGTATCAAAATTCTAATTAGGGAGGTTAAAATGTGTATTTGATCTCTCAAAAAAGATCATTTCCCCGCCGCCAATACTAGTGTTGTTGTGTACTTGCTTGTTCTATGTGAGAAGATATGGATGACATATAAACCCAAAGTACATGTAAATAAGAAAAAGGAAAGTGTTTCTTTTACATCTACTTGAAAGGTAGGAAAATAAACAATACAGCCAAGTCTGGCACCATACAACAGCATTTCCATGGTTACGTTATCTATAGAGCCATTTTTCTCTGATTATTTACCTGATTAGGCATCCCTCTCTTTTCATATCATTCTTTCAGCACTGAAGAACTCTATTCTGCAATCTTAAAGCACAATTAAATTTAAGTGCGTCAGGAGTTTTATAAATAAAAACTTCTCTCTTAAATAACTTAAAATATCTGGAAACCTGATTATCAAGTATGTTTACGGTGGTTCTGCAAGCCATGAACCGAAAGGACCCACCCACCAAATCTCACAGTACAGAATCAGCAACTACTTGAAAGATCGGAATGTATTGAAATACCAAGACATTGTCGATCTTCTCAAAAGTGATGGTGCTCAGTTCTATCCCAACAGGATTCGATTTTACGATCCAAATGCCGAGTCATACTTCCGTATGGAAAAAGATTCATTCGATCTTACCTGTAGCTCTAACAGGCTCAACAATGATGCTCCAGTAGAGCTTCGACTTTGGATTAAAGACGCAAACTTCGTTTTACGAAGCAAAGTAACGGCATTGAGCCATCGAGTGAAGCATCTCGAACAGATCCAGGGAATCATGCAAGTTCCACGTCAAGCTACATATTCTCTGTCACGGTGAGTACGATAAAACTCGAAAGCAATTCTATCTGTGTTTTGAAACCTCCGATGGTGA
>ENA-UOUE01000498-UOUE01000498.1-compost-metagenome-genome-assembly--contig:-NODE-498-length-31327-cov-5.048192_pt1 | contig 31327 bp, 20 predicted proteins | sample MGYA00238146_ERZ747223 | MGnify/ENA primary metagenome ERZ747223 (study PRJEB28781, sample SAMN06268865) | compost metagenome | isolation source: single cell | place: USA: California, Emeryville, Joint...
AAAATTGAAGCATCAACTAAAAAAACTTTCCAATCGAGTAGAGAGGCTTGAAAGACAGTTTAAATTTACTTTTCAAATACTTTGATCGAGTCCAGCAGAACATTTTTATCGGTCTCAGATATAGTTTTATTCTTTATCTTTATTTCGCAAGTGTAAAGCATGACTTTTGCGGACGCGAATTCATGGTTCTGAGTGAGTTTATTCAAAAGCGGATTGCATTCATATTCGAGAGTGTCGAGAATGATTTTATATTTATATTCCTTGTGTTGAGTAGCGAGTTTCTCATTATCATAAGTTTGTTCTCTCTTCGTCTTCGCACAAACTGCTCTCGCGAATGCAACTTCAAAATTAATCCATTCTTTAATCGTCTTGTCTTTCATTTCAGCTTTAATAACTCCAATCGCTTCGAAATCTGTTTTGTAAGTGCGCTCTTCCTCCCCATAGGTCACCGTATAACCCAAAAGAAACAGATGTAGTTTCACTTTTAACAAATTGACTCGCGGGTCGTCAAACAGGAGCTTGTCTAGAATACTAATGTATTTAGTGGCCATATACACGGCGACTTCTTGGCCTTTTGTAATGATGTTAAAAATCGTCGGAATCGCAAAGAAGAGAACTTCTGCGACATCCATTAGTCTGCTCTTAAGCGCTGAATTGCAAAGGAAAAAATGATAAGGTTAGCCTGAAAGAAAATGAGTTTTACTCTCTTCTGCAGCGATTTTCTGGAGCATAGCAAGCTTCGAGCAACTTCTGAAGTTATATTCGTTCCTTCTAAAAATATCTTGAAGCGTAGATGATTTAATGGGTTCTTCATTTGTAATCATCAGCTCTGGTCTAACTGTTAAATATTTCGAGTATAGTGCATTATTTCCTGCGACTTCCCATAACCCATGTTTACAGATCGCAGAATTTTCTAAGAGCTTCTCGCTGTAACTGTGCGTTGTGATCAACATTTCAAGCAACCAGAGAGAAACGAAACTCAAGTACTCCATTTTTTCCAATTCAGCTTCAAGCGCATTCAGGTCTGGCTTGTCGTATACAATCGAGCTAACTGACTCTGCAGGCTTAAAAATGAGCTCTCCTTCTTTAGGGCTCACTATATGAAGCCAAAAGTAGGACCCTGCTTTAAATTCAGGCGTAAAAACGTAGGACCTATGAGGTGAGCGTTTTCTTCGAGACCTCGATCTTCTCAGCTCGGCCGATGATGTGGTTTCGAGTTCCGATGTTAATTGAGCGACCTCTTTCTCTTCTTTGGCTGTCAACAGCTTGACTAAAGAGTTTTTCCAATCAAACTGAAAATCTTCAATTTTCGATAGCGTTTCAAGATCCAAAAAGCTTAACCCTGATGGGAAGCTGCAAATTTTAAGAATGAGCTTGTAACCGATCGAATCTTCCTTCTGAATTTGACTATCATAGGATACTAAGCACCATCGCATCTAAAAAATCTTACCTTAATGTGCTTGCAACTAATTCCACCGAATCGTTTTGAGACGATGCTGACTGGAATTGTGTCAAAAGCTCTTTTTCAATTTTATCGAATTTTTGACCCTGCAGGAGCTTTCGCTGAATCCACCACAATGTTTTCGTTGAAATTTTATCAAAGTAATTTGAAAATAGTTCTGTGTTCTTGAGTTCTTCAATGTTTCTGTATCTCATCGGTTGAATTCTATCCAATGGAGTATTCAAGAGGAGTAATCTCGCAGCATCAATCGGGAACAAATTTCCTAGTTTTATAGAGACCTCTTCTAAGCCCAAGTCAATAGGCTTCTCTATGATTATTAGGAATTTTACGCATTTTGTATTAAAAGTAATTTTCTGCAAGCAGTCTGAGAATCCAATCCTATCGGTTTCAATAAAAGCGTCCACGTTATCAAGGATGAAAAGGACTTCCTGCGTTCTTACTGCATCAAGGAACGATTCCATGTCATTTGCCAATTCGATCTCGTTAAACATTTTCACTAGAAATTTCGAAATCGAGCTTGTACTGTGAAGATCTAACATGGAAATCTTGTATCTAAAAGCATTTCTCGAATACAAATAATTTGCTGCGTATCTAGCCGTTGCCGTTTTCCCCACTCCGTTAGGGCCCTCGAGTTTTAGGATCTTACATGAGCTTCGAAGAACCTTGGAAATCTCATAAATTTGTCTGTTTCGACCCAAAATTCTTTTCTCTGGGAATCTTTGATCAATCACCGAGTAGAACTTAATATTTTGGACTTTTCCAGGCTCCAATTGATCAAAAAGTACAAGCATCTCGCTCTCTTTGCTTTTCGAGAGTAAGATAAACTTCAGCAGTTCATTATGGGCAAGCTCCGGAGAACAACAACATGTGCTCACTGTAATTTCGCTTCCTTCGAAGTTTTGATAGTCCTCAATCGAAAATGACGTCCTGAACTCCTCAGCCCATGGACAGGTGAAATTATGAATGTTCTCACGTTTTTGCTTACAAGCTGTGCATAACGGTTCATGATAAATATGCGCTTTATAATACCCTTCTTTCCTTGCGAGTGCTGCCCACTTGCACTTTGGTTTATGCGCATGAGCGCAGCAACAAGAATGTGAAAGCGGGTCAGCTGATGCAGTCCTAGCGAGATTGAAAGCCTCTTTGACAGACTTCCCATCAAAAATAAAATGATAGAATAAACTCGCGAATTTCTTCGCGAAGGTGTCCGCGATTTGCAGCTGTGACTGCACTGCGATCACGCAAGGGACACCGGCATCAGCAAACACCTGGGCCACAGGTTCAGAATGACATGCGTTCACAAATACGAGTTGGACGGAGGTTTCGAATTTCTGTAGGATGTCTCTGAGGTCATCTGCGTAGAGCCGATCTATCTCACTGTTCGAGTTCTCGAAACACAGGTAAAACTTGTTATTTTCTGAATCGTACTCACCATGGCACATAATATGTAAAATAGAGGGATTTTTGCTTAAGACATTCACAAGGTTTGTTCTTGTAGCAATTTCATAAGTCATAAAAATTTTTCCTTCTTTATCTCGAAGCGTTGAGTATATTTCTCGGCACTCGTCTTCGTAGTCAACGGCATCAGGTAGTGAGAAAACAGCCTTTGATCCGACGATTTCGACCAGAGGTTCTGCAATCATAATGGCAATATCGAGTTTACGATTGCTATTCAGGAAAGGGAGGAACGCAGAATCGGAATTCCCTAGAGAGAGAGCTCTCCAAGTGGCATCTGAATCTCTTCTTGAATTTCTGAGTTTAAAAAGAAGTTCAGATTGGCTATTCCGCGAATTTTTCGGGGTAGCAATTTGACTTGTTGTTTGCAAACTAGCGATGGTTTCTTTCGAGCCCTCTTCTTCGAGTTGATTAAATGTGATATCGTGTAAAGGTGGTGAAACCGTTTGTATAAAATGAGATCTTAGCAATTTTTTAGTAAATTTAAACTGTCTTTCAAGCCTCTGCACTCGATTTGAAAGTTTTTTTAGTTGATGCTTCAATTTTCTGTTCTCAGGCTCCAGTAGCAGCAGCAGTCTCCGTCTCTCTCCGGGAAGGAATCCTGCTAACTTGAAGACGAAATCTTGTCCCATGCGGAAAAAAGTATTTAAGCCACCTATAGAATATCTAATGCTATTGGCACGAAAATTTGCTCCGTCTCTTTGAAGTAAATTGATAATATCAGTGTAAGTAATACTATTGATTGCATCTTGCTCCAGAAAATATTCTTTAATCGCAGATGAAGTGAGTTGATGCTTGACAGCCTTGTCAAAGTCCACGTTGTTCCTATTGGAGAAGTAGAAGTATTCAATAACGACAGGAGGATCCATGTTGGATTAATGGAGGTAGCCAATAACACTATTTCTGAGCAAAAGTTTTGAATAATCCACAAATAAAAATCTTAAAAAGCTAACTTTGTAAAAAGTAACTTTGTAGTTAGATTTGTTCGCAGAGCAGTTCAAAATTATCATTGGCTTATAATAGACTCTCAAAGTTTATTCAGAGAAACGCTATTCGAAGTATGGGCTGAATCCAAGACCAATTTACCTACTATTCCTTACATGTAGATGATGATTCTGCTGCTTCGGAATGAGACACCTAGCTTTTTTACATGAACAAAAAATCATATGTTCAAATCAAAGATGCTTCTGGATCAAGAAGCCGAACGTAATGAGGAAACATTCGGAAGTCCAGTCATTCTACGCATTCTTCAGAAGAAGCTGTGGATTAAATTAGTTATTTCAAAGGACAACTTTTCAATCCTAATTTTGGAAAAACAACAAATGTGCTTTAATGGAACAACATTCTCGCATCTATTCTCAGCAATCCTGAGCTATCTAGCCGCAGGTTATAGTGACTGAATTACTTAAAACGAAAAGTTCTGACAAGATCCGTTCGAGTAGAAGCGAATTATTGGGTTTTTTTGGGTAACTCTACATTGAGGTCCCATTTTTCCTTAGTGAGGTCACAAATTTCTTTTTGTCGCCGATTTGACTTATCGAGATTGCAAATTAAGCTTACTGAGGTCGCGAATGGCCTTATTGAAGTTTGGTTGTATAATGTGGGCGCAATGAGTTATTGAAATTCAACTCCAAAATTCTCCAAGTAAACTTTTATATTCTTATTCTATCAGGCTGGTGGTATTGCTTCATTTGAAACAGCAGCATCCGTCATTTTATCAAGGCATTTACAGTTTTTTATTTTCCCAGCACCAAATTTCTATTAATTCGAGAATAACTCCTCGTCTTTTCGCATATAGAATCTAATTAAGAATCCTAAGCAGAGCCAATATGATGAAAAAATTCTCTCTAGAGCAAAACATCCCCAATTTCAGCGAAGAAAATTTCTGATTCAATTTGTAATGCCTCATCAAAACTCCATTAATCTATTAGACTAGTCACCAATTTTCAAGTCTCTTTATCTGAATAGCAAATATTTCTTAATATATTTTATTACTGATATGCAAAGGAACACCAAGACGTAAATATTACTTTATTCTATACTCATGAATACAATGCAAGTTCTGGCTATCTTTTTCGTATTGTTGCCTCCCTCTGCACCGATATTATTCCCAAATAAACTTAGTGTTGTGAGATTCGCCCATGAGGTATTCTTGCTTAATTCTGTCGCGCCCTCTGCACCGATCCAATTGTCTGATAAATTAAGAACTTTTAACTTGTTGAAATTAGTCTTCTCACTCAGAATTTTTACACCGATGTTACTTATTCCAGTCCCCCACAAATTGAGAGATTCAATTTCCAGAAGAAGGAGTTCTGATAAGGCTTCCATCTCTACATCTCCAATTTTCATTTCGTTTAGATTTAAATTCTTGATTATAATTTTTCCGTCTTGGGTTTTCTGTGCTATTATTCGAGCTATGAGATTCTTTCTAGCTTGACTTATCCATTTTTCAATTTGAAGAAACCTTGCTTTCGTTATCCACGTTCCACTGTTATAACCGCTTTCGCCTCCTCCTCTTCCTAAAATGTGCACCCAATTCCATAATATTCACCTGTAACCTCATCTTGATAAAACACACCACTCCCTCTTTGGCCACCACTCGTCATGATATTGTTATAATGAATCAGAAATTCGCCGCTCTTTTCATCAGCTTCATACCAACTTTCTCCTTTCATAAAAGTGATTCCATAGTAAGTCTCTTATATCTTCAAAAAAATCAGTAGTTATTAGCCTCTAGAGCTTCATTGAAAAATACGCGATCGCATTAGGGCATTGCGACCTCATTAGTGCGCTGCGACCTCATTATGGCTACATTTGAGACTTCAATATATCGATTTTGCGACCTCAATCGCAATTAGAGGGTTCTCAATAAGTCTTTTGTGGCTTCAAAAGGGGATTCGTGACCTCAATTGAACGACCTCAGTCAGGTTTCTCTTTTTCTTTATTCGATAAAGACAATTTCGAATCTGGGATGTATTGAGTTTAGTGGTTTTAAGACTCAATTGAGCAGTCTAAGGTGATCTGCATTATGAAAGGCTACCAATCTTATGTTTTATCAATTCTCAATTAATCTTCAATCAGTAATTTGATAAGGCAATCAAAAATGTTTTTGATTGCGTTTGGTTTTTTTTGGCTAGAGGTAAAATCTGTAATATCTTCTGGAGGATTGCTACTGTATCCACGCAGCTCCTTACATAAAACTTTTCCTAGCATTCAAGGAAAAAGAGAAAAAGATAGTAGATGGTTCAAGATGAGCAGCCAATCAATGAAGATGAATTCCTCCAAGACATTAGATTCAGATTCTATCCTCGATCTGAGATATCTCAACAAGTACTTCAGCCTGTTATGGAGATAAATTTAAATATTGAAACACAAATCCGAAATAACGAAGTTCAACGCAATATTCATCAGGAAAGAGCACGAAAACTGAAGGTTCTTTTTGCATCTTTTGCAGTTATTGTCACGGTATTGTTGCGTTTGCTAATTGCATTTAGATGCACTAATTGACTTGGACTGAAGACAAGATCTAACTCTGAATTTACAGAGATCTTATGAGTTACGAGAGCTATGCAAAGTATTATTCATCAACCGCGAATGAAGTGGAGATTTTGTTTTTGCGAATAATTATCATGAAGATTCAAGGCTGGTTCTCCTATTCATGCTTCAATCCATTTTGTTATTTGATTGGATAGCGCTAGTGAAGGTTATTACTCTGTTTAATTAAACTTTTTTGGCTGTGTGCCGTAGTTATCTTACTTATTTATTGATTAAAACTCCATCTGATAATTAGTTTCCAGAGAGTTTGGATTATCCAAGAGAATCTAGGCAAAAGCGATTACTAAAAAATCTTTCTGCAATCGACATTATATCGAGATTTTTCATGAATAATTCTGATTTTTATTTTTTTTTTTATCAATCTCATGTGTTGTCTTCAGATGAACAGAATTCTTGAAATAGCATATCCTTTTCAAAATTTGATTCTTCAGCAGCATATCAATTTCAATCAAACAAGTGTAATTTTATGGGTGGAGAGTTTGAAGAACGAATGTTTTTTCATAATTTTGAGAAAATAAATTTTCAAATCGGCTTTCCGGAGTCCTTAAGTCAATTTGCATTGAGTCCTTTAAATCACAGAACCTGGTTTTGACTCTCTAAGGATTTGCTTCTCTACTTAGAAGTTGGACGTGAATAACAAAATCCTGTCGTTCTCAGCATTGATATCATAATTATTTTCGATAATCACGATAAATAAGTCATTTTTTTTCTCAAAAATGCTTTTCTTTTTTCAAATTCAATCTTTCAGCACTTTTTGTATCATAGATATAGATTCTCCTTTAGAACATAGAAAAACATCAAATTATCTGGTTTTTCCTTAGTTCTCTTATAATAATCATATTTATTTAGATTCGTATCTCTGAATCCTTTGGGATTTCTCTCCAATTATTGCTTTGTATCTATGATTTGCCAGAGCTAGTAAGCATAGCAACGGATTCTTCCTGAGTCAGTTGACATCTGCACATTGAATGAGAATCAATGAGAACAAAACAACTTACGAAGTGGAAAAGGACGAATATGGCACCGATAGCCCAGAACAGTATGTAGGTAACGCTTCCCATTCTATTCCCAAGAGCCATTATAAGAAAAGTCACGGAATAAATTCCTTACGCTTGATACCAGGTGTTCCAAACCAGTCCAGATGATCTAATCATAAACCAACCGAGGCTAGCATCGATAGTTAATTGAGAGTCGTTTAAGTATACTTACAAAATGCAAAACATGCCCCTGCCCAAGTACATGAGTGTGAATCTTGTGTTCTCAACCAGAGCAGAGATTTTGAGATCCGCAGCAAGGAAAATCAAGGCTAATAAGCTGACAAAAGGTTAGCGCTTGAAGAAGGGAGAGTGCCAATACAGGTAGTAGATAAAACCGACTGTGCCGATGAAGATTGTCCAGGCGTCACCATTGAGAGTGAAGTTAACATACATGATTATCTCATATGCAAGGAAAACTAGCATGATGAGTGGCAGGAATTATTATGGAGTTTATCTGGGAACATTTACCTAATCCAGTAATGAAACAAAGCGGTTTCATTATTTTCTCTGTGAAGTGGTGGATGTCAGCGCCCATTTATCTTGCTCTGCTGTACTCTGATAAATTAAATACGAATAAATCTAATTATATATCAAAACAGCTCATCTTGAGTTGAACTGGCACTGAAATAAGATTTTTGAATAACTGTAAAATGTCAGTCATCATTCGCAACGGTCTCATTTAGAGATATTCAAATCAACTCGGTCAATTCACAATGCTTTTTCCACCGCGGATTACTATCTATTGATTGTGGGTGAAAATGAAAAAGGCTACATTCTACAGTAATTTTATTAGAAAGAGCAAAAAATTTGAATTGAAAAAATTCTTTTCAGTACTCATCCCAGCTAATAAAAAAATTAGCCAATCTCTAAGACGTTTTGTAAGCGTCTCGTTATCACAATATGGGGAATTGAAACAAGAGTAAATAATAAAGGAATGATGAGAAAAAAAAATAAAAAAATAATCATCACATCTGCGGATTAAACAATAAGAACATAGACTGCATCAACGTGTTTATAGTTGATAGCAACTTACACTTTAGGACTTAGTTTGCTTAGTACCGGTTTTGTTGATATCATAAAAAAATCGTTTTTCTTTGAGCCATTCATCCTATCTTCCACATGACAACCTTCTTCTATCGACGAAATTTCTGCATCCTTAGCTGTCATTCCGAAAGCTCGGACAGTGGGTGAAAATGAAATTTTTCTGTCTTCAGAATCCTCCAGAGAAATTGTTTTATTCAATTTATAATTTTCCTCTGCCTCTTCTATTTCAAGGGAGCCTCTCGAGCCTGTTGACAGAGATCCAATATTTCTTCTCTTGACTTGATTTTCCTTCGCAAAAAAATCGAACAGATGCTTGGCCACGGGTGTAACGTCTTCAAGCTACAATAAATTAAATACCACCTTCTCCACTTTCACAATTACCTCTGCAAGATACTTGAAAAATGGAATCAGTCGAATTAGCTCTCGGTCTTCTTCATCTCCAAAAAACCTCTTGATAATAAGGCCATTCTTTGGTTGATTCTTCATCTGAATAGGAAAATCCTAATAATACACTTTATTAAAAGGCTAAAGCAGGTTCAGCTACATCGATTAAAACTGTTCTGTCTTCAGGAAACCCGAGTTGTTTCAAGTTCTTTATGTAGACGTTTTCGGACACTTTCTGGCAGTGTTTGCGAGAGTAGAGGCCATAGAAGAATTTTATTATCCCGGTCGCTTCCATGACGCTCAATGCGTACTTAAATGATATGAGAATAGTCATCAAACATTGGATTTACTTCTTCTTCGCTCGATGTATAAATACAGATATTATAATACTCCATCACCTCTTCCAGAAAATCATTAACTCCAGGTCGCTTTATTACATAGTATAGTTTCAAGATATCTCTAACCTTCACCTGATGGGAGCATACAAACTTATTGGTAAGTGAAGTGATAAAGCATATATTTACCGGTACTGCGATCGACATATTACCGCCAGGATAGAATTTATAGCTATGAATCAGAGTCTCGTCGAGGTCAAGGACAAGATTTTTTTTATTCTAACAAAACGAGGGATTTGTTCAAGAAAAGGAGCGAAAATGTGGTACTTCATCAAATTGTTTTTGAAATAATTGTTTCCTGTTAACGTCTTTTAGGAAGGAAGGAACTTCCTGCTGTTGAAGTTGAAGCTCATCATTTGGTTCATATGAAGTTGTGTTTCGGTCTTCAGCCCCTGAATCTCTGGGATTGATTCGAAATAAAACGTCCTTATTTGCAATTTTACTAAGAAATGTTGTAAATTAGTTTAGCTTTTGAGTATATTTCTTACTATCTGTAGCCGTCTTTCATACTCAAAGCTTTGTGATAACGATAGCTTTTCGAGGAATAGCCTTTTGCAGCAGTCGCTGAAAGTTGGTTGTTTTAAATTAATCATGGAGTTAATTTAGATTGAATACAAGCGCTAGTTAAAATTAGCGATTTGCCATATGAATAGATGGTTGCGATTGGAATTTCAAAGGAGATAAATATAGCGATATTATATTTTGCGTGATCTGGAATTCAGTATAGGCAAAGTCGTTAATAGTTTGACTCACAGGGTGACGATGATTTAAGAAATTTTATTCAGCCGATGTACTCTCTGATATGGTAAATGATATATCTTGAAAGAGGAAAGCCTCGAGCATCTCACTCATAGGCTGAAATATTATTTCTAAAACTTTCATTAACTAATTGTTGAATAGTCACATCAAGCCAAAGTTTTGCTAAACGTTTCGTCATCTGAGAATTCAGTCAGAAACAGCGCTGATTTTTTCGATTTTCACAATAGTACAATTAAATTTGATTCAACGGATGTTGAATTCAAATAATACATGGTATCTGAGTCCGTCTTGATGAGACATATCTCTGAAATTGAAATTAAGAGCATGAACTGTAGGGAATAGATAAAGTACTTTCACAGAATATTGTATTATTGTCGGCCTTGCTTTTCCATTTAAGAGTCTACAATTTCGATTTTAACTATCATACACACTTTAACTGAACAAATTCATGTGTAGAGAGTTATGATTCTCGCCTAAATTGAAAATCGTAGTCTCAAGAGTTAAAGTGATTTCTGTAGCATATATCACCTTGTTTGTTCAACAATCTACGTTACTAGTTTATTCCAGACTATCGAAGGCCCATTGAAGCAGTTATTGGAGAACTGCTTGAAATCTAATTGAAAGGGCCGGACCGCTCATAATCAAGGTTTTCCCTCTCTCATGCTTGTGTCTCTCTGAGATGATAAACCTGTAGGCATTTCTTCTTTTTCGCAATTTGTAAGAAAGCTTAATTAAGAAAAGCTCTTTTCATTCCACCTCGATAGTTTTGTTGTGGAAATTGTTCGATTTTCTACAAATTCTTCTATTGCAAAGGGTTTTTCTATAGTGGGATAACTAATTCTTGAAATTTTTTCCTGCATATCGTTCTCTTATGCGACTATACTTGAAATGAGGTTTCATTCAAGCCTCTCATCACAAAGCTACCGTTTACTTCGCTGACTGAGCAGATTATTCGCCTTCTAATCACCAGTCCCTCCGTTCTTAAATCACCAATTCAATTTTCTCTTTCGGAAACTATTTTAGCTCACTGGAACAATTCTAAAAATCCTGAAAATTAATCTTCCAATTTGGGTATTTAACCATGAATGAACCCATAAAGAAAAGAACGACGTAGACTTGACACACGCTTGAAGATATTTGCACAAAATTATGTGGGCAAAGCCATAGGAGCACCATTTAAATGAAACAAAGCATATTTCGTGACAATTAGAAAATTTAAAAAATCGGAACAACATGCTCCTCATATAGTTATTCCCCTATTGCGCTTGCCTATTTATGTGATTTAGAATGCCTAACATGATTTAGAAAGTGAGTTGCGCCTCTCCAAACATGGACATCTTAGTCATAGAATTTTCTTTTACAAATTTAATCCGAGTTCTTAAAATTCGCTGTGTTCTTTGTTCTTTGGTTCGATATTCACTTGGATAAAAAAAATTTTAACTTACTGTCCAACTGTTACTTTAATCAAAAGTTTCCATTCTATTTTTCGCTTACCTTCTACCAAAAAACGTCAGATTTCAAATAACCCTAAATTATTTCTGCAATTTTCTCAAGCGATGGCAGCTAAGCGGAGGTGTATTCTCTTTAACAATCATGCCTAATCTCATCTAACCTTCCTTTGACACAAGATTCACTCTAGATATTTCCGATTCGAGCAACTTTTTCATCGAAATTGTCTTGCGATTTCTCCAGCCAGGCATGCAGCGCGAAAGTTAAGCTGGCAATGTTTCAAAATTTCTCAGTTGAGGTGTCAGTCTCAACAACTCTGATTGAATAGTTCAATTGATTCAGAACACTCCTACCTCAATTTGAGTCAGGAAAATTAATTCTTATAACGCCCCAGACTGATTGAACGGTCAGAAAATTCGAACGCAACGCCGAAAAGTTTCAAATTCAAAATGTTATAGACTAATTCGATAAATTCTAGACCTCATTTATTAAAATTTTCAGTGATTTAACTGATAAATTTGTTGCCATTACAGGCTCCTAATGAATGTTTATTAATTCTTCTTTTTTAGAATTTTATTTTCGCTCAGGTTCTATAGAAATTATTCCGATTGCTTCTTTTTTAGAATTTTATTTTCGCTCAGAGCGCCCGAATTTAATATATAAAAAAATAGAAATCTGAGAAAATTCATTCCTCCTGAAAGTAAGTTAAAACACTCATGGAGCTATCGATAAAAGGTGATGAACAAGATAAGTACAGCACCTACGATCCCTCCGACGCTGTTTACAAGCAAAGTAATATTTCTTAGCGCGATAGAAAAATCTAAACCTTCCATGGAACTTTACAGTTAGGTTTGATGACAGCAAAAAACCCGAAGAGATCGGCTTCAGCCAGCCATCCTTGGACGAGATGAAGAAAGAGGCCGTTAAGACTGAGACTTCACAAGCTAGCCAGATTTCAACCAAGACTGACGTCAATTCCAGGGTTGGGTTTTCAAATCAAGCTTCTGAGTACCGGAAAGCCTTCTATCACTTCCAGAGGCTTGTTCAAAGCTGTGAGAAGAGCGCTCAACAATACAATCTTGAGTTCCAGAAGAACCTTACGATCAAAACTCAAAACATTCTTGATCTCAAAGGAATGTCTGATTACTTCGAAAGACAGCTTTTCAAGCTGGCAAGAAATCCGAAACAGGTTCGAAAGAACTGGAGTGAAGACGAGACGCTCTTACTCCTGTCTCTAGTGGCTTATTTCTGCTGCCTGTACAACGAAGATTTCATGAATTTGGTAACTCGTTTTTCCTCAACTTCACCTTATACAAATTTTTCTTTAGAGTGATAATGCTTGGCAACACCTCTCGACGATGTACCCAGGCAAATCCGCTGAGCAAATCAAGCTCAGATGGCAAAACATTTTGAAGGTCCCCCTAAATAAGACTCCTTGGTCTAAAAAAGAAGATGAGATGCTGGAAGAGCTGGTGAACGAGCGAGGTGCAAATCACTGGAGAGAGATTGCTTTGGAACTGCATTCAAGGTCTGGAAGCTCCCAGTTCAGACAGAGCAAGCAGTGCCGTGAGAGATGGACTAATCATTTGGATCCTTCGTTGAAGAAGGGCTCTTGGAACAATAGAGAAGACGTGATCCTCCTCCAAGAGTACTTGACAAAGGGCAAGAAATGGTCGGAGATTGCGAAAAAGCTGCCAGGAAGAACCGAAAACAGCGTTAAAAACCGATGGGTGTCGCTTTTAAGAAAATATAAATCCGAGATGACACTTAACGATGTCAAGTTGTCTGAAGAGTTTGGTGAGGAAGAAGCCTGGAACATACAAATAGTCAAGACACTGATCACTATGAAAGAAAGAGATCTTTCAGAAGTTACATCCGAAGGCACTGGTATGGAACAGTCTCTAATCTCAGGCGCCGAAGAAAAAGACAAAGACACGTTATCGGTTGAAAGAGATACTTTGAGTTCTAACCTTAAGAACCAAGAATTTGCAAAACAAAACAAATTTATCGCGAACAAATTGCAGGACAACTTTGAAAAAATGGAGAAGGACTCCGTAACCACCGAGTCATTTTTCTCCAAGAATCCAACCTTCGTTGCCCAAGACTCTTTCAAAGATCTGATTGAATGGCAAAAGAGCAGCTTGGACCCAAGCAAAAGTCAGCAGCAACCACAACAATATTACCCTCAGCAGCCATTCATGCAGCAGCAACAGCAGCCACAACAACAGCAACAACAACAGCAACAACAACAGCAACAACAACCATACCAACAAATGCCACAACAGCAACAGTACCAGCAACCTCCTATGCAGGCTTCAATATTTACTGGAGTTGGTACTGACATGCAGAACCAAAATAATTTACAAAGCATGCCTCAAAACACTTACCCAAATCCTAACATGAACCAAGGCAATATGTATCCAACGCCGACTATGAACCAACCTTACAACCCATTCCCTGGAAACCAGATGATGGGATTCCCCAATCCTTATGGCCAGCAGCCTAACCCTTACCAGCCAATGTATTATCCTGGAAATGCCCCATACTATCCACCTAACTCATATCCTCAAATGAACTGGGGAGCACCAATGTATGGTCCTAACTATGGTATGAACCCATACCAACCGCAACCGCAGTTCCAACCACAATTCCAGCCTCAAAATCAATTCCAACCGCAATTCCAGTATCCACAACAGCAGCAACAACAACCACAATTCCAAACCCCATACCCAATGCAAAACCAATATCAATCGCAACCTCAACCGCAATCTCAACCACAATCTCAACCTCATGTGCAGCTTTCTCCTCAGACAAGCGGACAATCTCAAGACCGTAGTGTTCCTCTCGGTTTAGAATCGCAACCCACTCATCAATTCCGAGAGACCAAAATTATGGATCCTAATGCAAATCTAAACGCGAGTCCGAACTCAAATTGCTATTTTGCAATGGTAGACATGAACAAAAAAGAAATCTTTTTCATGAATAATGTCGCTCCAAGTAACTACGGCAAGACCTTCGATGCTGCGAGTGAATCTGGAGGTTATAAGATGACAGACGATGTAAAAGTTAATGAAGATATGCAAAACCAAGGATTATTCGCAATGGACAATGATAAAAAGTTTGATAGATATTTGGATGATTTCCCTTAAGTAGTATCTAGCACATGTTTAGAAAAAAAATTATGTTTCCATATGAATCTTTTTATAGTGCTGGAGTATTTCTGTTAGGGTGATCAAATTATTCTTCAAACTTGATGTTTCTGTATTTTATTAATATCTATCCAACTTTTTTAGTAGTAGTGAACTAATATTTGGCAATTAAATTACCATTTTCTCGAGTAAATTTTCTAATTTTCAAAATCACTCGTCAATTAATCATTCATTTGAGTAAAGGTTTCTAAGAGTGACATGATGATGACAAGATATTACCTCCAGAAACTATGAAAATCATTGTCTCTATCTCCTCAGATCTTATAGAACTTTCTTAATTTCTTTTTCATAATTTTTAAGTGAAGCGTATCAAACTTATCTGGTGACTGAAATAAATTGGAAGATTCGAAGACCAAATCGATTTCACAGTTTTATCGAATTGCAAACCCACCGAATTTGAAAATAAAGCTGAAAGTTTTCGTCTAGAAATCTTATTCTTGCATACATTCTCATTATGATGAATCGAATTTCTCTGACTGATCTCTTGAACAGCAGAAGCTTCACTGCTATTGCTAATGGAGAGGAATACTTGTTTCTCGCGTTTAATCCTTTCGCATCAGCAAAATCGCCTAGAAATTTCGTAAAGCTCGAAAATCCGTAAGAACTGGAGACTCTTGTTGATGTCTACCTCACCCTAGTCCTGAAAAGTCGACTAGTCGCACACTCGAGAAAAGTCGCGGATCTTAAAGGACCTCTTCCTATATGCCAGAGTCAAAGTCTGAATTATACGGTGTTTTACGCATCTCTAAATAACTCTTTGGAAATTACTGTCTGTGGTGGCTGTTTTTCCTGTATAATGATGGCATTGCTAATAATTCTGTACCCACTCAAACAAAAAAAAAACCTGTTGATCTCTGCGCTCAGTCAAGGATAGAAGCAGGCATTGTTGTTCTTTTTCATCTCTTTTTCTTAAATTAAGAAGTTATTTTCGACTTTATCTCATTTTTGGACGAAGGATTATATGCCAAGGCAAGTGACTTGAATTTATGGTTATTTCATGAATACCGAACTTAATTCTGTATTTTGGAATAATTCTCTTTACACTATTACAGATGACGATTGAATAAGATGAGGCGCTCAAATAACAACTGCATAAGACTAAACTCATTATTAGCAAGACCTTGAAAAATATTATTATTAATAGCATTTTTGATTTGTGCTGAGTCGTGCAATATTTTGTCTTCCAATAACTTTTTTTATTCAAAATATCATTAGCTAATGACTATCCATTAACTTCTTTGGAAACAGAAGGAACAGCTGTTAAAAAGAAGATATACATATATATTGCTCATGATGATCGATGTTTTGAGCCCATTGTTGAAATCTTCAATGGGTCGAGGAAATATCTACTTGTTTGTAACAAATTCAATATGAATTCTTTGGTTTTGAAAAGTACACTCTGGATTTTTGTTTTTGGTACCAAGCTTATTTTTTTTGGGACTATAATCTGTTTTCATCTTGTAAACAGCAATTTTTCATTTCAAAATAAGTTCTATTTTTCTCCTAACGGAGGCGAAATATTCTGAGGCTCCGCTGAAGCTACTGAGAATGTTTAGATATATATATAAGATTTGTTAAGTAATAATTCTTCTATTCTGGTTTTTCTGAATTTCAGTACCATTTATCTAGAAAAATGAATATACCGTTATTCTCGACCGACAAGCTAAACTAACCTCTCATGGATAATTTAATAAACAATATTACCAAAAAACCATCAAAGCGCATTAGTTTCTCATGTTTACCAGGAAAAAGGTCCGTTGGTGTGCTATTTCAATATTACTTTTGATCAGTCTTGCTCATGGACTTGAGGTAGTAACAAAACCCTGCTTTTCCATGAATTCAATGTTCAATAGGATCATAACTCAGAAAATAGCGTTCAATTTATTGACGACAACCAAATTCTAGAGCTGAATTCGAGGATTCTGAGTCAAGATGCCACAAACAGCAGTAAAAATGCTAGCGAAGGTAGATTTCTTTCCATTTTCACAAAATAATTTTCTCTAGACGATACCGACGATGATGATGACGCCGATGCCTCCGATGATGATCAGCTCGAGCCATTAGATCCGAATAACATGGACGACACACACTCCAAATCTGACGACACTGATGATGCTATTGCTCAGGAGATTAAAGCTACCAATGAGAAAGCCGATCCAAAGAAAAATGAAGATGCCACTATTGCTAAGGAGATAAAAACCGCTAATTCTGAGAAAATCGGAGGTGCCACTATTGCCAAGGAGATAAAAACCGCTAATTCTGAGAAAATTGGGGATTCTACTATCGCTCAAGAAATAAAAGCTGCCAATTCTGAGAAAATCGGAGATGCTACTATCGCTCAGGAGATAAAAACCGCTAATGAGAAATCAAAGACAGCAGATGCTACCGGTAAAAAGGATACAACTGCAGATGATGAAAAGGATCCAATTCTCGATTCTAATGACGATACTGACTCAGACTCCGACGATGATGATGATTCTGACGCTGATGATGAGGATAATGACTACGATGAGTATTTAGCCGAGCCTCTTTTTGTTGTCGATAAAAAACCTAATAAACCTTCAGAAAGCCAAAGTTCATTCGGATTCCGTGGATTCATGCTCGTTTTGATCCTTTTCACATTTGCGTACTGCTTGGTACGGGTATTTATCAATATGTATTATTTGGGCCATAAAGGTCAAGATGCTATTCCTCACAGAGAGCTGATCAGAGAGTCCCCAAAATTATTGAGGGATGGTATAATGTACTCAAAGGATGTCGCTCAAGAAACTTATTCGAAGATCCACCGTTCGTTCAAAAGTCGAGCTCTATCAGAAAGGGGAAAGAGCACACTTTTTGGAAATGGATATACTAATGTTTGATTCAACAATTTGATAGAAAGTAAGAGTATGTGCATCAACTTGTTCAAATAAATGTATCTTTTTGTATCTGTGTCGAAATAATCTTTAGCCCCATCCGAAGCTTGATTGCCGGTAAACTTGTTGAGATATTATGTAGGGGCCACACAAAATTGTTATAGCTAGTTTCAGCTATTAATGGTTTACTAGGCAGTTTTATAAGAGCTATTGGAGTGATTGGGGTAAGCTTTGGTGAGAAGAGGATCTGTTCAAGTCTGTTGCTAAGGGCAGTCATCGCTAAAGTTTTGTTACTCTTGATGATTTAGAGTGGGGCTAACTTCTCTTAAGATGGTGCCATTTATGTTCACCTTTTGAAAATAAAATCTTTTTGAATAAGGTTATTTGATATTATATTTGAAAATATTTTTCGTCCGTTATTACCTTTATACTTCTTTATTTTTTACATATGTTCATTGAATCTAATCCTTTTCATATTGAATATATTTTTCAAAAATCATATTAGCTTCCTTCAGTTTTTCATAAGTACCATTACACATTTCTAATGAATTTGCCAATCTTTTTCTTGTTTGCTAACAATTCAACTTTACAAATGATCAGATGGTGCCTTTTAAAGAATAATGTTGTTAATCTGTTGATAAATTATAGAATTTCGAATTCAAATTTTTACATACCAATATGAATTAGTACTGTTTAGTTTCCATACTACACCACTAAGTGATTTGTTGGCCTCTGAAATACGAGTCATAAACACAATGCTCTAGTTTCTGATCTTTTAAGCTTTAAACTAATCTATCACCTCAAATCGCAAGTTCTAATACAATAAGATACTAAATTATTACTCAAGAAACTACCAGCAACTACTTCCGTTAATATGATAGAGCCTAATTTCGAATTATTATTGAGTGGACATCTGAATTGAGACCATTGGGAACTGAGATCTAGCGCAAGCAAATCACAAAAACTGTTTCAAGCTAAGCAGTCTTTGAGAGGGGTTTTCATTGTATTCTTTTAGTCAAGGTGTTAGTTCCTTTGAATAATTGGCTCGTTTATTTATCTATGTTAGGATCCCTCAAATATTTTCGAAGAATATTTTGAACACTCCCTTCATGAGGTTGACTTAGAAAGTTCGAATTCGCCAATTTATAATATTTAATTAATTTGAAATGTTGTTTATTAAGCTATAACAAATTTATTTTTGAGTGCTTTCCAAGCTTGCAAAATTTAGCGAACAAACAACTCGTCCACCAGCTTCTACACTCATAATCGAAATTGAATGTATTAGAGTAATGAAATTAAAACAGGAAACCATGCTTTCACTAACTTCTACATCATCCTTATTAAAACCAATATTATAACCTAGAAATAAACTCATTACAAAGGTGATCTTTTTTAAGTTTGTCTTTTACTCCAATCATTGACTAAATTGACTAACATGACACATTGCCAATATTTTTTTCAAGAGAATCAACAAAACAAATATTCATGTAGATGTACTCCTAGACACTGACAATTAGTAGTTGTATTGAGCTTTGAACCAATCTTCGAATTCAAATACTCAAGGACTATATATAAAAGTAGGACATTAAAGTTCCATCCTATAAATAGAAAGAGAGTTAGTCATACTATTTTAATATTGGAAAAAACTCACCTCAACTTCAATTAAGAATATATCTCATGGTTCGTTTTGGATTCTTCCATCTAGAACAAAATACGATAATGAACTACTCTTAACAATAATGGACTTCGCTCTGGGTCCATTCCCATCCAGCGATTCAGGTTAGTAGAGCATTGTCAAATTGCATATTCATATCAGATTGCACGATCATTCCCTAGATAGAACTTAAGAATGTGTGGATCCTGCAAAACACTCCCTCATTCGCTATAAGCTCTATAAGCTGGAATTTTTTCAATTAAATTGATGATTCGTCTTTTCTTTCTTCAAACAGCAAACCCCTTTATATTAGTTTCTATGGAAAGTTCACTCAAAAGATGCTTGAGAGTTGATCTGAAGAGTATGCCACTTGCACGTCTGATATTTGGAGGCCGGTTGGCCTGCTGAGTTTAAACATTATATTTATATTATGAATCACTCTTTAATCAGCATAATTAGATTTTTCTAAATCTTAAATTTTCAAAATCATTTAGTTGTTGGCCATGCCTCTCCAAGCTCTTCTTGATCTTTGGAAATTAATACAAGACTACCTCAATAATCGCATCAAGGGGCCTCTGATACCCTATGACGAAATCGAGAAGGAACTTAGAGGTACTTCCACTCGCATTAATTTACTAAAATTTCAACCCTGTCCTAGGAGAGGCAGCGATGTCTTGTGTCTACAGACACCATTATTCTTGCGGAGCACACTTTATTCTATATAGTATGCGAGTGCTTCGGAGAAGCTGGAAATACTTTTTGGTTATTCACGCGATTCCTCTCTTGATATTTAAAAGGAAAGAATTAATGAAGAAGTATTTTACTTGCTTTATTCATTCGCTAAACTCGGGAATATAGTCCATGGCCAGTTCTGAAAAAGCGATTTATTCTCTACGTGAGATCTCTCTGTTACTTATGCTTTTCGATGAGCTTTATCGCTTACGCCCAGTGCTGGCTAAGGCCAATATTTGGTGCTCGTGGTAATTATCCTGAGGTTCTTTGTGCCCCTAATAAATTTATTTGTGGAGATTTTGTTGAGGGAGCAGCGACAGGGTTTGGGTGTTTAAATATTTTATTTGAAATTGAGTCTCGGCAACGAGAGATCTTTCTATTTGTACTGCCAAGAATAATCGTAACGATGTGGAATTTTCTCAAGAGAAGAAAGGTTATAACGGGTTCTCTGCCGCATGCGGAGAATTTGCTCTTTGGCCTTGGAATGGGTTTGGTTCTTGATTTTATTCGAAAGGAGAGCCCAGAAATTAGAAGCACAGTTAAGTCTGGGTTGATGTTTATTTTAGGTCGAGTTTAGAAGCAGTCTGAGGGGCTCTCGTCTCTTAGCTTTGTATGAAAATATTACTGTTATATTTAACTGTCTCGAGTAAAGCTTGCACTATAAAGGTATGAAATATTAACCCATCGCTTCAGAAAGAAAGTACAAATGATATTTTTCCCTCAAAATTTTAGTATGAGTAATTCTCGGTAGTATCGGAAGAGAATAGAGAGTATGATGTGAACATTTTGCATTTTTTCCCCTTTCTCATTGTGTTATTTATTTTTCACGATTCTCACTAACGAATAGATAATTCTGTTCTTTTTTACAGAAGTATAACACTCAACTCAGCTTAATCCTATTGCTCGACAGATCGATGGATAATTTCATTTTGGCTTACACAGCCAATTATCTATAAATTTGAGATTTTAGTTGTATGAAGGTTTTTCAATTATCTATGTTTATCAAATTCTCTTGTGCATTGATGTCCCTACAAATTTCAATATTTATGATAGTGAATTGAAGACGATGAAAGAAGGCAGTTCTTGTCCTTAATTTGCATTAATTTCTAATTGTATTCGGTGTTTGGTTCACTGAAATAGTTTCCAGAAATTATCCAGATACTCCTGAAAGGCTGTGTAGAACCTGCTTGTAGAGTTCATTTCTTGACCTAATCATGTCAGATCGTCAAGTAGTAAAGTATAGAGAGCTTACCGCTGCTAGGAATGATCATTTTAATAGAGTCTGTGCAAACTTGCTGGACTGGAGGACAGTGGAATGTTATTGAGCCGTTTATATCTATATTTTCATTTATATTAGCTACATATTAAATATTTACTGGTTTTCGTGGCCAAAACGTTGCCTCCCGATTTCGGGCATTGGACTGATAGATGGTCAAGCATTTGAATATGAAGACTTGGTCCTCCGTCATTGGCGTATTCGCACTGCAAAGGATGAGAGTCAGTAAACAGAAAAATAGAGCAAGTTACATGATGCTTCATGCATCTAATGCTACTGCTCTTCATGGTCTTATTTTTAAAAGTGAAAGGAAAGCATCTCGAATCAGAACCTTTGTCTCCTGGAGCATATGCGTGAGGGTTTCTACAGTCAGCGTCAACAAAATTTCTTAGCGTTGGGCATCCATCCGAGAAGATGTCCCAACCGGTTGAATTATCGCCAAAGTAGTTGAATGCTTCTGGAACATCGTTTCTTTGCACTAAGACACATCTTGCTAGATGGAAACTGTCTAATGAGCAATCTGATGTCTGATTCGTTGTGCAAAATTCAGGGAATTTGGATTTCTTAGTCTTTGGATCAATGCAAGGTCCATAGATGAAATCACATCCTCTTTCTCTCCCAAAGTACAGTTGTTTTGCGTTGCTGTAATTTGCCTGATACCAACCAGAATCCTCCAGCAAAGCGAGTGAGAAAGGAGAGAGCTTTGGGCTTGGAGAGATACTAGATGTCATAAGCTATTTGTTATTAAAATCCAACAAAGTAAATCCAACAGTTATCTTAGAAAAATTTGTTGTACCTCATCTCCTAAAACCCTTCGTTCCCAATGAGATCCAAGACTGCCTACACCTCCTTCATTTTCCAATTCAAGTCCTTCAAGTCTGGAGCAATTGAAGTACTTTCTTGCAGTTTCGACGACTTTTGGAGTGGTAATTATGCGAGTTGGCACTCCTCGTAAAGTTACACTCCTAGCATTCGCTTTTTTAAAGATAAACTTGCAAAAATAATTTTACTTAATCACATTGGCTTCACCGATCAATTTTCCCGTTATTGGATTAATATAATGCTTGAAAAGGTGCTTGCTAATGCCAAGAATGTGTAAGACCTCGTGAGTCACTGTACTGAGCTGGGTTTCCCAAGCATCCTTCGTCGTTTTGAGTGTAAATGGGTTCAAATTGACTCTGCCTGCGAGAGGTCTTATAATGTTTTTAATTAAAATGACTATGACATCATTCCAAATTGTCTACCTTCCTGTTTCAGGATGAAGGAAGCATGCCGAAGCGGTTGCCAGAGTTGCATTGTTCCTTTCTGGTTTTGCCATCACAAAAATAATTAGATCAGCATCGATCTTCAAGCCGCGAAGACTTGGCACAATATATGCGTCATTGCAATACTCATCGGTCAGCACAAGCCTTCTCTGTTCTGGAATAATCGAGAGGACTTCCCTCAAATTTCTAAACACATTAGGCATAAGCATTTCGGAAATGAACTCTCTCTGTACAGCGCTCAGGTTGGCGATTCCTACAAGAGAGAACGAAAACTGAGCATTGAAGGAATTGAGGATCGCTACCTGAGAAGTCGGCCTTGATTCTTATAGGTTGAAAGGTTCGAGGTGCGTTTAGATCGAGGTTCTCAACCTCATCTAAATCTTCCAATATATCTGATTTGACAGGTTCGAACTCTATATCATCATGGGCGCATTCGTGAGCGTCTGCCTGCGAACTGCAGACAAGGAGGATGAAGATGCTGACATAAAAGAAGGCAGTTTTCTTCATTGAGTTGGTAGTTTGGGATATTTATCTCGCAACTAGTGTTTGTAAGTAACAATGTGAGAACGCAACTGATTTTAATTGCAGCTAGTTAGTTTCTGATTCGGCTCAAGATTTGTGTCGATGGCTTTTTGTCTTTAGTAAATAATCGCATCGCATTGCTTTCTCAAGCTGTAAAATGGACCCCACGTATCAGAAACTCTTATCATGAATTGTTTTCTCGATCTATATACCGCATTTCGTTGTAAAATTCTTCCATCCAAAACAAAATGCGATACTGATCTTTAACAATAAGAGAATTTCCTTGTATTCTATTCCATCCACACTCGTAGTACATTGTTGAAATGTATGGTGATATGAATAAGTTTCCGATAGCGCGATAAATTCCTAAATAGACCTCAATGTTGATTCGATCATGCGAGCTAATCTCTCATTCGCTACAAACAGAAAGCATTTTCAATTATGAATTGCTTAGTTCTCTCTATTATGCTATTTTCGGACACCAGGTTAAAATAAGATCTCAAAAGATTTCTGTTGGGTTAATACACCTAACCTGAATGCTCTAGAATCGAACTGTTGGACAGCCAATTGTAAGCTAGAGAATTTAAAAGTAATTCCTGGTTGTGAGTGAAATTTGCTTCTTTTTTTCCCTCGTTTTATTTATTTTTGAGTTCACTTGCAAGGGTTCTGCTCTGTTCTATTTAAGATATGCAGCAGTCAATTCAGCATAATCTCATTATTTGTCAGATCAGCTGATAGTGTCATTCTAACTTGCACAGCCAATTATATAAATTGCAGCTTTTTTATAATGAAAGTTTTCAATTTTAAGTGATTATCAAATTCTTTTGTGTATTAATGCCCTTATAAATTTGGATATGTCGAAGAGTGAATTGATGATGATGAAGAAAGTTCTTCTTCCTTAATTGCATTAATTTCTGATTGCATTCAGTGTTTGGTTCACTGAAATAGTTTCCAGAAATTATCCAGATACTCCTGAAAGACTGTGTAGAACCTGCTTGTAGAGTTCATTTCTTGGCCTAATCATGTCAGATCGTCAGGTAGTAATGTATTGAGCTTACCGCTACTAGGAATGATCATTTTGACAGAGTCTGTGCAAACTTGCTTGGCAGGAGGACAGTGGAATGTTATTGAGCCGTTTATATCTATATTTTTCATTCATATTAGCCGCATATCAAATATTTACTGGCTCTTGAGACCGAAATGTTCCCTCCCGATCTCGGGCATTGGATCGGAGGAAGGTAAAGCCAGTGAATATAAAGGCTTGGTTCTTTGTTGTCGGAATATTCGCACTACAAAAGGTTAAGTTCGGTAAATAGAAAAATAGCTAGATTTACATGATGTTGGAGGCATTTAATGTCCTTGCTCATCATGGTGCCAACACTTAGAGAGAAAGGGAAGCACCTCGAATCAGGTCCTTTGTCTCCTGAAGATGCATGAGGGTTTCTACAGTCAGTGTCTGCAGATATTTTTACCGTTGGGCATCCATCCGCGAAGGCGTCCCAACCGGCTATATTATTGCCAAAGTAGTTGAATGCTTCTGGAAGTTCACTTCTGCGCACTAACTCACATGTTGCTAGATGGAAACTGTCTGATGAGCAATCTGAATTCAGATAATTTGTGCAAAATTCAGGGAATTTGGATTTCTTAGTCTTTGGATCAATGCAAGGTCCATAGATGAAATCACATCCTCTTTCTCTCCCAAAGTACAGTTGTTTTGCGTTGCTGTAATTTGCCTGATACCAACCAGAATCCTCCAGCAAAGCGAGTGAGAAAGGAGAGAGCTTTGGGCTTGGAGAGATACTAGATGTCATAAGCTATTTGTTATTAAAATCCAACAAAGTAAATCCAACAGTTATCTTAGAAAAATTTGTTGTACCTCATCTCCTAAAACCCTTCGTTCCCAATGAGATCCAAGACTGCCTACACCTCCTTCATTTTCCAATTCAAGTCCTTCAAGTCTGGAGCAATTGAAGTACTTTCTTGCAGTTTCGACGACTTTTGGAGTGGTAATTATGCGAGTTGGCACTCCTCGTAAAGTTACACTCCTAGCATTCGCTTTTTTAAAGATAAACTTGCAAAAATAATTTTACTTAATCACATTGGCTTCACCGATCAATTTTCCCGTTATTGGATTAATATAATGCTTGAAAAGGTGCTTGCTAATGCCAAGAATGTGTAAGACCTCGTGAGTCACTGTACTGAGCTGGGTTTCCCAAGCATCCTTCGTCGTTTTGAGTGTAAATGGGTTCAAATTGACTCTGCCTGCGAGAGGTCTTATAATGTTTTTAATTAAAATGACTATGACATCATTCCAAATTGTCTACCTTCCTGTTTCAGGATGAAGGAAGCATGCCGAAGCGGTTGCCAGAGTTGCATTGTTCCTTTCTGGTTTTGCCATCACAAAAATAATTAGATCAGCATCGATCTTCAAGCCGCGAAGACTTGGCACAATATATGCGTCATTGCAATACTCATCGGTCAGCACAAGCCTTCTCTGTTCTGGAATAATCGAGAGGACTTCCCTCAAATTTCTAAACACATTAGGCATAAGCATTTCGGAAATGAACTCTCTCTGTACAGCGCTCAGGTTGGCGATTCCTACAAGAGAGAACGAAAACTGAGCATTGAAGGAATTGAGGATCGCTACCTGAGAAGTCGGCCTTGATTCTTATAGGTTGAAAGGTTCGAGGTGCGTTTAGATCGAGGTTCTCAACCTCATCTAAATCTTCCAATATATCTGATTTGACAGGTTCGAACTCTATATCGTCATGGGCGCATTCGTGAGCGTATGTCTGCAAACTGCAGACAAGGAGGATGAAGATGCTGACATAGAAGAAGGCAATTTTCTTCATTGAGTTGGTGGATTAGAATGTTAATTATAGCAAATTATTGCTTTAGGTAAATAGTACGAAATCGCAACTTGAGTCATTTATTTCCAACTAGTTTCTAATCTGGCTCAAGAATTAAATTACTTGAGTAAGGCTGTGAAATGGATACGATAAAATAGGAACCCTTCCCTTGTGATCTGAAAAATCAATTTTGCTGATAGCCTGACGCTTAGTTTTTAATGCGAAACAAATCGTTGAATATAAAAGGGCCTCTTCTTCATCCTTAGAAATTTCTTCAGTTTGAGAGAGTCATCTTCAGCTGCATAAGCAAATAATCCTGGGTTTCTTGTTGTCTAGACAGGATTGTGTATTGCAGTCACTCATATCTAAGAAATTAGGAAATACAAATTTTATCATGAAAAATGGCAATCCTTTGAGTTCAATTGCCAAATGTAATGCAAGGACCCCCAATGTTAAGATAGATGACTGTGTGAAACTAAAAGAAGCTATACCAAAATATTTGGTCAAAACAAAAACTGCCACTTACTTTTCAGCCAATTTTAAATCACTCATCAATAATGTTTTTCAATCACATATACACAGTTGGGGGTTCCTCCGCATTCCTTGTCAGCAGCAAGACTCAGTTCGCATGCCATGACTCCAATTTCGTTGTATCATATATACTGATGATGAAGTGGTCTAATCACAATCATTTTTTGGGATTGGCAAATGTGATTTTATTTAGTATCAGAGCGTTTTTGTGATTTTCAAAATTTTTCAATAAAAACTTTTGTTCATTTTTTCAAACAAAAAAAAGTGAAAACCTAACAATGTCTTTTAAAGCCCTCGTCGAATACTGGAAATTCGTTCTAGACAACGTACACCATCGCATATCGCCTCCTACTATCCCTGCAGAAGAAATTGAAAAAGAGCTACAAGGTTTCTCAAAATTTTGACTCTAAACTCTTAATAATCCCTCTCAGGTATCAGCGCTGTTTCATGCGCTTATGCTCACAATGGATCGTGTGAGACAAATGCATTGGTTTTTATAGTCCGAGTGTTATTTAAAAGCTGGAAATACTTCTTGGTGATACACGCGTTACCTATTCTGCTTTTTAAAAGAAGAGAATTAAAAGAGCAGTAATCCAATCCTTTCATTGAGATCTTGCATGTTACTTCAATTTAGTCCCTGGGAGGTGCTTAAAAAGCGATTTGTATTATACGTGAGATCTCTGTGCTACTTGTGCTTTGGATTCAGCTCTATTTTTTACTTACAGTGCTACCTGAGACGAATATTGGGTGCTCATGGTAATTTTATTGACACCTGAAATTTAGTATACAATCATATAATCATAGTTCTTGTACAGCCAGTAGCTGCAAGTATCGGCTGCTTAAATATCATGCTTGAAGTCGAGTCGCGACAAAAAGAAATTTTCCTATTTGTGTTGCCAAGAATAATCATCACAGCCTGGAATTTCCTCAAACGAAGAAAGATTATAACGCATACTCTACCTTTTGGAGAAAATTTACTCTTCGGACTTGGACTCGGCGTTGTTCTTGATTTTATGAGAAAAGAGAGTCCAGAAATCAGGAGTGCTATTAAATCCAGTCTCATGTTCCTCACAGGTAGGACATAATACCAGTTGACTATATTTCTGCTTTTTATCTATCAGAGCACATAAAGCACCCACTTTCCATAGCTCTCTCTTATTGTATTCTGTAGATGTATGCTGTTGTAGTAGTAAGAAAATTCACTTGCTATTAATAAAGTCAAATAAAGTCGCTATTGCTCAAAAGATATGATTAAACTAACTAATGCGCACAAAATTTTCGTTCCCAAACTGTCTCCTTTGCAGCATATACAGGCCATCCTCTCGAGCAAGAGCGAGCCAGCATATTACTTCATGATAAAGAGGCATATAGTCGTGAAAAGTCCATTACCACGGGAACCAAAGCAGCTATTTGGCAAAAGACCAGGGAAACCCGAGCCGTTGGAAAAGACACTCCAAGAGCAAGCTACAGCAAAAACTTTAGAGCAGATTCACAGAAACCTTCACCTTATTAGAAAGAACTCTGCAGACGATGCAATAAGCACCGCCGATACGCAACAATCATCCGCGAAGATAATCAAAAGCTGTTTTGAGCATCTTCTCACCCTCAAAAACTTAGGCCCCCACGAAATCTTGAATTTTACAAACCTCATGTTTGAAATGGAATTGTTGGACTCACAGAATTTTCAAGAACAATTCCGGCAGCACCAACAGTTAATCGCTCCATTATTAACCTCGATTCCTGATCGTACAGATATATCAATCTCGCTTTTAGTCAAAGTCCTCCGAATACTGGCCAAAGCTCATGCCTCTGCCGAGGTCTTTGGGCCTTTCATCAAAATGGCAATGAAAAAACTCACAAATGAGAAAGTTTCAAATGAGCAGCTCATTCTGTCCTTATGGAGTTTGAAAAAGCTCCAGGTTGATCAAAAGGATTTATCTATCTTAATCGAATTAGCCCTACAACGAGTCCACCAACTCAACATCATCGACCTTGCTCTACTGACTCGAATACTTGCTCTTTCAAATGATGCAGAAGGTATGAAACGGACCTTTCCCAGGATATTTCAAGTACTTCAAAAACAAGCGTCAAAGGGACATGTATTGCCTCGACACCTTTGTGATTTTCTCTGGGCAGTCACGGAATTCTATTACTATACATTTGATACAGAAATCTTCAAAGTGTTAATCGAATCAATTCATGAGAACAGAAACATGTTTGAAAAACCGAACGATATCTGTGTTACTATTGGCCGCATTGTCAAGGTACAAATTTCTGAAATTTTTTCGAAAGATGACAAGTACAGCAAACTGCTCGAAGAATCTACAAAAACGTTTGTTGACAAAGCGATTCAATTGTTTAATTCCTCACATTATAAGTTCATTGAAAAAGATTTGACTGGAGCTTTGCATGCAGCTATCGTTTATCCCACTATACCCGACCGACATGTCAAATTTCTGCTCGAGCTGTCGATCAAGCATTTCAAAGAAATCCATCCGCTTAATCTCGCAAGTTGCATTCATTCGGCCTCGGTTCATCGGCCTGCTTTATTTGACGCATATGCCGGCGAATTTGTCAACATGCTTCGAAAACATCCCGAAAAATATACTTCAGAGAGCTGTGGTTATTGGACGTGGATCTTAAGAGAAACCATTGAAAGATTGCAAATTGGAGAGGATCTTCTCGATTTGTTTATTGAAAATACGTTGAGCAATCAAGAATTTTTCAATGCAATAGAAACTGAGCAGTTCTTCAATCTGTACACCATTATTGATAAACTCAAAAAAATTGATCAGAAATCAGAGCTCTGGCAGATCATATGCCAATATGTTTTAAATATTAACGAAAAAGAAATGAATCCGAAGAAGCTGTTTGGATTCTCACTCTTCCTCGTCCGGTTCAGTCGAATTTTCAAAGGGTCAACGACGATTTCAGACGAGTTGCTAGCAAAAATTAAAAACATTTCTTATTATGCGATGAAAGATTTTAAGCTAGAGATGAAAACAAAAGGGTATGGTATCTTGCTTCACGAGTTGTCCTGTCTTATCCCTTCGGGTGATGAGTTTTGGACTAAGGTAATTGACTGGAAGGAATTGAAAAGAATCAATACAGACTCTATGGACGAAGCTGAGAGATTAGTTTTGCTACGGGCAGTAGAAAACTTGAATAATCTTGACGTTCTGAAGGCTATTCAGAAAAAGGTTTGGAATTTAAGCTAGTACAGTTTTTTCTACACGTGCCGTTATAATAAATGTAGTGAAATCCGAAAATCAGGTGTTATCTTGTTTGTATACATGCGCATGGTGAGGTGTCGGACTTTGCAAAATCGCAAGCTTTTGAATTTAGTTTTCAATACAAGGATTTAGTAAGATTCTCTCAATACTTAAGCAGTTTGATCGAAGTTGTGAGGAGTTGAAGAGAGTGATAGATCCAGAAATCGAGAATTTCAAGTAGCAAGGATATGTCATGATGTAAAATAGCATTTCTTTCTGCAAATGCAAAAATATTGTATTGAGATAAAAGCTTAATTTGATATGCATTCTAGAAACGAAAATCGTAGAGCAATAATCAAATTGATTTTTAAATAGCGGAATCTTTTCAATTATGGAAGAAGAAAAGAAGGACTTACGAGAAGAAAATTCAAGAATGCCCCAGAAAAATCCTATCAGAAGGACCAAGCCATCTAACCGAGGAAGGTTCATTGCCTACGTCTCAGAAGGCGAACAAGAGCCTTCTTTTACATTTCACAGTTCATTGGATCAGGCAAATTTTCATATCAAGCTTCAACTCAAGCTCTACTTGGTGAACTACATTACCAAAGAGGAAGACATACTTCAGTTTCAAACCTTCAAAGAGTTGCAGGACATACTATTACATGGATATATGACAGATGGTTTGGAGTTTTCTGCAAAGGTCATTGATTCTCACAAACAAAAGATCCATAACGTGAATATTGAGGAGTTTTTCGCGCAGTTGAAAGGTGATGTCATTGATATGCTTGAAGCGAATAGAAGAAAGAAAAATTTTTTGATTCTCAGCATTTTACAGAAGAAAGGCTTGAAAAAAGAAGTAATCAAGGACATTTATTCATTTTTGCCGACGAAACTCACCCACGAAGATACAGAAGCCGTCGTCGAGGTGAACAGCAGTAGTGATGAGGATGATTGGGAAGAGGAGGAAGATGGAGCTTCCAATGAAAATGCCCGGGATGTGTTGGGGCCAATGCGACTGCCACCCATAGGACTTGGGTCACTTAATGTTCAGTTGAATGAGCAAGAACGAAATATACTGACCGAGCTGGATTAGACAAAGTTATTTTGACTGGAATTGTGCAAGATAATATTTTTGAGGCTATCCATTGTGAAAAACATTGTTTGAGTACTTTTGCTGTTATATATATTTGTTGTGGTGTTGATGCAAAGATCTGTGTATTATGAAAATCCAATTTAGTTTTGAGGAAAAGAACCATGAAAATACCAATTAGATAAAATTTATGAACCTCATTTCAATGCGATGATCGCATTGATATATGCAGCTAGGAATCGTTGGCACAAACTTTAAATCAAAAAAGCAAAGAATATGATCACAGATTTCTACTAACTAGACTCAGCTTGTTTTCGCTTGGTGCTGCATATCTATAATAAGTGTCTGCGATGGAAGCTGCTCGCCTTTCTTCTTCTTCGATTTGGTCTTGATCTTCAGGCTCATCCTGAAGATCGAGGGATTCACCATGAGTAGTCTCGTCCACCGTTGAATCAATTGTATCTATTCCGCACCATTTCTTCTTGATACCGATACGAGTAGAGGGAGAGCATCCAAAAATTATTGCGTTAAATACGCTCTGGAGCTGAGGAAACTTCAGTATAATCAATAGGACGGGTAATGCTATATCTTC
>ENA-UOUE01000499-UOUE01000499.1-compost-metagenome-genome-assembly--contig:-NODE-499-length-31264-cov-9.098310_pt1 | contig 31264 bp, 24 predicted proteins | sample MGYA00238146_ERZ747223 | MGnify/ENA primary metagenome ERZ747223 (study PRJEB28781, sample SAMN06268865) | compost metagenome | isolation source: single cell | place: USA: California, Emeryville, Joint...
TGGATGCCGAAGATAACATCGATGAAGCCGTTCATCGAAAGTATGTCATTTTAAAATATTTGAAAAGTTTCGATAGGGAAGAAGGACTATGTTTCTTTTTTCTTAAAATAAATCGGGGAGATTAATTTTATGACTTTTTCACTTCACTTCACAACTCTTCAATTCATTCTTTAAAATTGACAATATTTAATCTGTTAAGATCTGGCATACTGGATTGATGTATGCCAAAACGATAGGAATCTACTGCTTTTTGGTGGGACAGATATGAAGATCAACATATTTGATAAGCGAGAATCAAAGATTATCAAAACCTTTGAAGGTGTTCACTCAGGTAATAATTTGGATTTGTTTAATGTAACACAAATTACATCTTCAGATCATAATGAGTTGTGAATTGGCAAAACGAGATAGTAGAATTGTTACATTATTTTGATTCACTCAAGAATTTGATATCCTGTTAGATTGCCAACCGACCAGAGTTATCAGTAATAACAGCAATAATTATTCTAAACAGTTTCGAAGCTGATATTTTGATTCAACACATTACATTATTAACCACAAAGGTGCTCTGACTTCTCCCACGGGAAGCGGCATATTGTCATAGTTTCCAAATACTCAACGAAAAGTTAATCACTTTTCACCCATTAATGCAAAAAGATTCGTTTCTTCCTTACTCATGATATTCACAAGTTCAATTGCTTAGCTGATTGTTTTATTTTGCTATGCTCAACAAATCAGATACAGAAGGAACAATCGAAAAAGGCATCTTAGAAGCTTTGAGTAAAAGAATTCGATGCTCATGAGGACGAGTTGTTTTAAACCACCTGAACTCAACCAGCATGAGACCAACTCAATATTACCCAACAAAGATGATGCATTTAATCAAAATAGTGGAACCACTTAGAAGTTTGAGAAAGAACCGGCTGCCAAATTAGAAATCAAAGACACACGAGCACATGCTTTTTTCTGGAGAGTGTTCATGGCATTATCCTCAGCTAAAATTCAGAAAATGAGGCCCCGAGAATGGGATCAGGGTTCCTAATTGAACCTCATATTGTATTAACAGCTGCTCATAATGTCTACGACAATGAGAAACCACTCAGAAAGAGGTATTCAGATATCAAATTCATTCCGGGAGCTGAAGGAGTTGAAATTCCTTTTGGTGAAATAGAGGTTGATTATGTGTTCACACCAGAGAGTTATATCAATTACAAGAGGAAGGATGAAGAGAATGGTGTGAATGCTGACGACTATGCTATGCTAGTTCTGAAAAAACAAATCGGCCAAGAGACTGGTGACTTTGGAAAGTCTGCAGTCTCAGATTCACATGGCACCTTGCTTAAGTAAAAGGAAGTTTCAATCGTTGGATATGCTGCGGTCCCAGCAGAGAAGAAAATAAAGAACAATATATATCCACAAGAGCGAAAAAGGGACAATTACTGAGTTTCATAAGCAAAAGCAACTACTTTACGTTCAATATAATGCAAATTTATCTGGCCTGACGGGAAGCGGAGTAAATATGAAGAAGAGAAGGGAACATCCTATATATTAGGAGCGTATATTGGTGGAAACACAGCTTGTAGGATTACCACAAAAGCTTCAGCAATTCCGTCAATGGATAAAAGAAGTGAGCCGTCGTCACAAATGTAACCAAGTACTCCAAGGCAAAGACAATGAAAATTGGGTTAAAAATTTGCGCTTTGCTGGTTTAACTATTGGAAACTCCGGCATGAGTTGATTACTCAGATGCGCGCTGAAAGGGAAAGGCGCGATTGCTCTTGGTAGCAATTCGACGTGGAGTGAAAACAATAAAATTGATTTAATTGAGAATATGAAGTTAACTGAAGAGAGAATAGGTGCTCTAGTGGCCTGTCATGTAGTATATCCTAGGGTTCTCATGATTTGAACTTAAGGTTTTAGTTGAGCTTTTTGCATATTAAAATTGGATTGCTTTTTCGCTAGATAATATGCTTAGCACTTCATTTAAAGCATCAAGATAATTGAATACAACATCAAATCACGTAAGTAATGGTGAGTGATTGTACAAACACGCAATAAAAAAAAAAAACCAAAACAAACAGAACAAACATGGGACCTGTTTTTTCACACATATCTTAGGTTTCTCGATAGCAAGAAATAATAGATTCGAGTATGACCGAAATTGATGACTGCTTTCTCATAAGAGGACAATCAATTTACCAACTGATCCAATTAAACTGGAAATAATGTAAACGAAAAGTTCATCCTGCGTTCGTCTATGAGCTTTGACCTTTTCAATGCTATCATTCAGCCAGTACGCTCTGAAGATCCTCGGAAGAATGCAGAGCTTAAATATGTGTTGATTTAGGTGTGAACCTGATGTTGTATTTTCAGAAACAAAATTCCGGAAATTTTGCACTTTTTTTTGCTTGCTTTAAAATATATACATTGCTGTACTGATTTCTTTATTTCATTTTATTTTGTCACTGGTCAGTTGATTTTGGAAAAAAAAGAAGAAGTGTCCTTCAGAAAATTTCAGCTTGATGATGATGTTTCATAATGAAGTTCACAGACCAACAAACTTCAAAACAAAAAATCTCTTTATAAAAGGCGTGTTATTCTCAAAAGTCGAAAAGAAAACCAATGTTATTTTCCTCAGCATATCAATATTTTAATATAATCTCTTCCTCCTTTCCTAAATTAAAGTAAGAGCATTTCCTGTTGAAACTTAGTCTGAATTGCTAACTAACAAAAGACTTCGCTATTCTGATGGCTAGTAAAGCTTTAATTTGACCTCAGAGTATTCCTGCTGGAATAAATGTAAAGACATTATGTCAAAATACGTCAACAAACATTCGCAAAAATTTGACCTTGTATGTCAAATAAAGATCTACCTCTTCACCTTATCGGTCATTCGCGATGAATGAGACTCTTTAATAACATATTCCGCTCCTTCTTGAGAATATTAAAACCTTCATATATTGGATTCTTCGATTCACAATGAAGCGAGAAAAAGTATATTTATGGAAATTACACATGAGTCAATTTATCAGAGTCAAATACTCCTAACATGGAAGCAGAGAGATGTTTATATTTCAACTAGTTTCTTCCTTAATTCAGAGCGATAATTCAATCGTGGTAAGATTTATTAGTAGGGTTTTTAAAGAGTTCTTTAATTAATTTCGTGAGTCTTCTTTCCAATAAAATGAGCGAGTGATAAAAAGAATTCGTGTGGGATATAATTCAAAGGAGCATCGAGACTTAACTGCATTACATTTGAGCAAAGTCTTCTTTCACTTTTAGGAAATCATCATCATTAGTCAACAATTGAGAACAGAAGGAAGGCTCTAAATTAGCAATCGTGAACGACAAACCTATTGTTTTAAACGAGGCTCGATGTAGTGATAATTGTAGGAACTTTAAGACCATTTTAAGCAGAAAATTTAATGAAGAACCTCAATTCAAACAAGAGACCAAACATAATTGACTTGTACATTTTGATCCTCATTTCAAAACTTCGGATTTCGGTTCTCTTTGTAGAAATCAATAGCACTTTCAAAGAGGACCCTGAAGTTTATGTTTCACGATCTCTTCAAAACAAGCAGATTCGGACAATGATTAATCATTCATATAATGTAACTGCTTTCAATTTTCCATTGACATTCGCGCCTATTTCATGCTCTTTCTACCTATTACCTCATTCTATTAGAATTCGCAGCTATTCGCTTGCCTTGGTTGCTTCAATAGAAACGTCTACAGAAAAAATCCACTCTCTGATATGACAATAAGCATTAAAACCTTTTTCTGATATGATTTCAGCCAAATAACGTCCAAGATACCCAAATTAGCAATAATCTGAGGATAGCATTCTCAGAATTTCGTGAGCAGCCCGTAGTTTTTTCTTCTGCGTTATAAACGCTATCAGGTTCTTAATTCAGCTTTTAATTAATTTCCGTCCAGGTTTCTATCCCACCCCTCGATCTTGGACCTTTTTTGGACTCTTCAAGTTATAATTATTAACATAAATCTGTCGATAGCCATCATACTTCAGTTGTGGTCTCTCAGAAGCCACATTTTCAGAAAAAAAAAAACTAGTAAAAATCAACCAGAATCTAATTTGCCAATCCAAATCACATATTTGACTTGCAATGTGATCTGATCACCGGAAGATCGGGTTGACTGTACCTTCCTACACCCTTTTACCGTGGCTAATTTCCCTTGAGAAAAACCTCTCTCCCTTTTATAAGTTTGGAGCTAATTATACCGCTCTAAACGTACAGCAATAAACTCAAGGCTGATTTCATTAAATAATTGTCTGCTTTCCTATAATTAAACATCTCTCCTGCAGATTCATATGTAATTCCTCTTACTAGTACTACTTCCTGACTTCCTTGGCGCAAATTGCTGTTTCGAAAGTTGATCCATATGAAATGATTTCTATTGATGATTGACGACTGTTTATGGACCTTTACAACGAGATTTCATAGTCTGCTTGTACTTGAGGAGGTCTCTACTCAGCCTTAAAACAGTCAGAATATTTTCGGCGGCTGTTAACCAAATTAATCAGTTCCTTAGCGTTGATTCTTAGAATTAAAGCATTTAATTTATTTATCGAATGTCCTAAGTCTCTCCAAGTACTATGGAAAAGAGAGGTTGCGAAACTAAATAAGTTCAAGACCTGACGCGCTTAGGATCGCTTTATTTGGCTTTCATTGAGATAGAATTCTTAGTCTGATAGTCCGAATTCTCATATTTCCTAATCTATTTCTGCGATCTTCCTAAGTTTCAAAATTAAAATTTGAAAATAACTAAAAAGCACTGTTTAAACGAACCAAAAATTAACCCCACGAATAAAAAATCGAAGCTTTTGGAGTCCTTCAGACTCGGCTATCCTCTCCTTTTAACCCAATATTTCTGCTTTCTTTACCACCTCAAGCAAGCAGGACATCCAAGATCCCGCGAAAGGGAAAGCTAGGGCTCTATTTTCGAAAAACTCCGCTTCAGTGAATAAATTTAGAACTGAGCCTAAGTGGGCATGAGATATTCAAAAAAAGAGAGCCCATTAATATAATATCCTTTATAGAATGAATGCAAAGCGAATAAATTTTGGTTAAAATGAGTCCTGAGTGCTCAAGAGTTAAAAACAGCGATTAAAAATACTCAAGCTGGCTCAGTTTATTAAAAAGTTATATAGGTTTAAGCTCAATCGCTTGTTTCACACATCAATTATTTATTCTCCCAAGAAAACCGCTCTTATGTTAACCAAACAGCCTGAAAAGCCCCAGAAATCTCTCAATGCCTCCTCCGCAAAGGCCGACACTACTCCTACCGCTAATTTAGTCTCTAGCCTCTTACCTTCAGCCACGATTCCAGATATTTCCATGCTTCTTCCTTTAGCGCTGAGCGGTTTGGCTGACCCTCAAAGCTTCGGCTGGAACCCAACCGAACTGAAAGAGAATGGTTCGGTATGTCCTCTATTTTCATCGGCGTAGCCATACTGACGCTTTTTTTTTTTAGATTTCAAATTCGCATGAGGTGGAACAGGCTCAAACCGAGTCCTCAAGGCCGATAGTGTGTACTGTATGCTCTAAGACATTCACGACGTACTCTAACCTGCGACAACATTCACAAATCCATGAAAATAAGGTAGGATTTTTCGGTTTTAGACACAAAACTTACGAATGGTTAGGAAAAACGCTCATTTTACACTTGTAACGTCTGCAACAAGTCATATCTTTACAAATGCAGCCTCAACAAGCACATGAAAAGGCATTCCTCCGCCAAACAGCCAGCCCGTGACAACGATGCCGTTACAACTTCATCAGCATCGTCGGATAATTCTGAGAATAATCTCGAACCAGCCACTTCAAAGAAAGTTAAGGTCGAGGAAAAGCAAGAAACTCCTTCGGCGTCCAAAACTTTGGAAGAAAAGCTAAAGGATTTCTTGGAAAATAACAAAAACAACGCGACTCCGGCTATAGCGCAAGGGTTTTCGTTCTTTTTGTCTCAAAATATCACGGGAGGTAGCACTCAGAAATTGAAGATAACTGTTGAACCGGTTGGAAACGAGAATGAAACGCAAGAACCACCGGTGAGTTTGGAGCAGAAACTCCTTGAACAAATGCTTCCGCCGAAAAATTTCGCAAGTCATTTGTTCGGAAACAGTTACAGTCTTTTAGAGAAGTTGCTCAAACAGCCATTGAATCCAAACCCGTACGCTGATTTTGGATTCCAGGTCCAAAATGGACTTGCTGGGCTGAAAAATAACTTGTTCTTTTAGTGCATGATTATATGAGTTTTCTCTCTTTTGTTATTGTGTGTTGGATTTTTTTGTTTCTGTTCTTGATTTGGAAGTAATAGTTGTTGTTATTTAGTGCATTGATTGATAGATAATCATAAGTTAGAGGTTTATATAAAATTGAAGTGAATTTTAATAATTTTCATGTGATTCTTCCTCATCAGACAGACGACATTTTCGTAAACTGCCTGAAATAATAAAAAATCTTTTCTTTGGATTTTGGCTATTTTATGATACTCGAGAGCAAGGCTAGGAAGATTGATTGCTGTAACCATAAGCAATGCACAATAAATGAGATAATACGAATTTAGTCTAAGAAATACATTGAATTAATGATGAAAATTTATTTTGGGCGGATTTCCTGAAAATATTGAATGAGTCGAGTCCTAATATTGACACATTGTCGAAATCTCTTTTCTTATGTCCAACGAAAGGTACAGCAGAAAAAAACGGATACTCCAAGTTTCGAAAAGAGCACGAATGCACGCATTTTGGTGCTTTTCAATGACGAGACCACCTTACCGCATCAGATATTCAGAAAGCTAAATCCTTGAAACGATGTTCAGATACTTTAGTATCCCACAATTCCTCACATTTAAAATAAGCTATTACTCCATCATGCAAAAATCGCGGCTTTTATACGCCATCAGGATAGACAATTGTAGCCCAATTCATATTCTTTACAACAAATTTTGATTCTCGATTGGTGATTCGGAGTTCTGTTAAAGACCTAATTTTTTGTTCTCAATTTAATTATCTCAGTTCATCTCATGCTGAATAAACGCTCACTATATTCCTTCTAAATAAAAAAACTTACAAATCTTCCCTCAGCTGTCTTTTCAATGTTTAATAACCCTTTTCACCAAGATATCGATGACGAAAGCGACGAAATCAAGCCTCCTACTAAAGTATTAGTCGACGGAGATAGCTCTGCGACAGACCAAAGTGTGGATGCCAGTAATTCAAATGAGCTTAGCTCATTAGAGAAGTTCGATAACCAGTTTTTCAATCTCAATAAAAGCAATATCACGGATTCTGCTCTATCAAGCAGCAATCTGATTGAGCAATTGCAAAATTCAACGAATAATGGTATTCAAATGAAGAAGCAAGATAGCAAAAAGAAAAACAAAGAGAAATCTAATGATGGCAAAGACTTTATGAAGATAATGATGAGCAAATTAGCATTATACGAAGAGAAAAGCAGCAAATCAAACTCTCCTGAGCATCTCGGGGCCAGAGACCTTGTACTGCTTAAATGTGAGAGCGGCGCAAGTGATCAGCCACGTGCGAACCTCCTCGATAGCAAGGACACTCTAACCGAAACAGACTCATCGCTCAGTTTAACGAGAGATGAGATTATCAGGAATCCGTTTCCTTTACTGACTGCGGCTCAGCAAAAGGAAAGCGAGGAGGAATTTAACACTGATCTGCGAGTAACTGCAGACTTCCAGCCGAAATTTGAAACGAGATTAGGCGTACATGGAGGAGAACTTAAGACGGAAAGTAAAGATATGAATCCATTTGGGATCACTTCGTCCAACGGCAATGAGAATTCGATGCGGCCAAGCGGAGAGTTTGGGCTGAAATCACAAGAACAATACCAAGAGTCGCTAAAGCAGAAGTTTACAGTGGATTTAGGTGAGATTAGGGAAACCCAAGCAGAATATCGAGATTCTGCTCTAGAGACGCAACATGAGGAGGTTAATGCTATTCGAATGGAGAAGCAATCAGATGTTAGAGAGGATAACTCAGCCGTTGGGATTTCGAAAATAAAAATGGTCGGCATGGAGGACGTTTTTGAAGCAGATTCTGAGGACTCTCGAGAGTTTTCACAAATCGGAGCCCCTGTTTTTGCTAATTTATATTACGATAACGATTCTAGTGTTAATCAAAGCGCACACAAGCTGAAGGATCATTCGTCTATCAGAGTCGAGAGTCATCATACCATAGAAAACAAGAAGCAGGAGAACATTACACATGAGACAAGAAACGACACCGAGCGACCCATAGGGATGTCTTTCAAGCCTCAGGAAAAAGAAGAAGTTCAAAATCACCTCGAAGCTGGCTCAAATTTAGCTCTTAAAGATGCCGAACAAGAGATCAAGAGTGCTAATGTGAGACGGACTTCTCTTGAAGTGAGAGTCATAGATCGGAGGTCACTTTTGTCAGATGTAGGCGAAGGTCGACATGACTTCGCTCCAGGTGACGTTGAGTTCTTCAATAAGGAGCTTGATATTTCTGGGATACAGCAGCTTACTGAAAATGAGTTGCTTGATCTCGAATTTGATCAATCGTTTATTGGCGGAGATCTCCTAAAACGGGTTGATATACGACGCTTGACACCAAAAACGACCACAAATGAAACAAACGGAAAGGCTGATACACAAGAAGTAATAGTCAAAGAGAAAGGGCCTATTGAAACAGATACGTCGAAGGCAAGCCAACGACAAGCTCCAAAAATCGCAAGAGTGGAAGGTGTGCACTACGACCCATCATCTTCCAAACCTGAAAATCAACGAGCAGATGAAAAAACCGCGGGAGTTGAAGTGAAAACAGCAGAAAAAGCTCCATTAATCGACCGATCTAAACTTCGTAGTGAAATCCGAGAAAGAATGAATGAAATAGAAAAGGAGCTGGCTGCTAGGAGAGAAAATTTATCAAATATAAACGCTCGAACTCAAAACAATCCGTTTTCTCAGCCAGGCGCTAACGCAAGCGATGACGCGAAAAAATTCGTGGATGAGTTTTTCAAAAATTCTGTCAAAGGAAAACTATTCCAGGCTGACGGCTTCTCTGTCAAGCCAGAAAATCATACGAAAACTGTAGTTGAGATGGAGAGTAAGCAAAGCGATGTTGGAAACTCAATGTCGAATAAGGTAGAAGATGAAACAAAGGGTCATAAAGGAAATTTACCTGCATCTGAGCAATCGAAGGAGGATTCGGAAATTTCACATAAAGAATCTCTCAATCAACAAGGAAAAACGACAGCAAAGGTCGATTATCAAAATCTAAAATTCAACGAGTGCAATCTCGAAGAAAAAGAAGAGAATGAGGTTTCTCAGATCGAGGCACTTGATATCAAAGTGACCAGAAAACGATCAGGCGGAGGTTCGACCCCTTCTCGTCTTCCTCTTCAGGATACTCCAAACCAAAAAGATAGACCTCAGAACGCTGCTTCTGTGGACAGGACTCCTCAAAACTCACTGAATACGGCCCAATTCTCTGCGGTTGCCAAAAGCGAGGACAATGCTATCACTAAAGGCACCTTCGAAGGTGGAAATACAGGGAATAGGGGTAATTTTAGCGGAAATATCCCTCCTAGCCAGCAGCACAGAGGTCATAACCAGCAAATCTTTTCCGCATCAAATCTCACCAACAGGGTCGTTCTTCCCGAGGAAGTTGTTTATGACCTCCGTCCAGTTCATTCACAAAAAAAGCCTGAAGATGCATCAACTGCCGAGCAAATATCAGAGAATAGATCGGGGGTCAGCCTCACAAAACAGCCTCTTAATAGTGTGCAACCGCCGCAAAAGCCTGTGTTAAAAAAAGGTGCATCAGACAACACAGATGAGTATGACATCTCAGAGAACGTTCAACCACGCCGTGTTCCCGCCCCTGACACAAAGCCAAATAGAAAGAGAACCAGCATCAAAATGGCCCCTCACACAGATCTTCGGACTGTGTTCGGCTATAAGATCAAAGATGACGCTTTTTACCGCAGTTCAGACCAGAAGAAGATTAATATGGATGTTTTTTGCATCAACTGCAACAGTTTTATCAATATGGACACCATTGACGATCATGCGCTAGCCTGTGTTAAGAAGTACGGCCCATTGACTCAGGAAAAGCTTGGAGAGGACTATTTTGACACTCTTGAAGATAATCTCTCACCCCAAACACTCATTGAGGAAGCAAACGAAAAAATCGAGATCGTTATCGTAAAACTGAGCGAGTCGCTGAGACTCGCCGGACAAAACGACCTGAGCGCTGAATTCCGGGACGCTTGCAAGAAATTAATTAAGGTTGCTCGAGATATCGTATCAGAAGATTCAAATTTCTATTTCATCAGTCAAAAAATGCAGGAATTTGATAAACTTTTTGGCGTTCTTACAAGCAATGGAAAAGGAGCTAAAACAGGTGTTTTTGTTTACGTGCAGCGGCTGTTTGTGGCACTTCAGCAGAAGACCGAGGCGTTCGAAGCTGCTTTTCATAATGAGACTAACAGGATCGCAGAGTTGCAGGAACAGTTGGATTTATATGAGCGAGAGACTTTGAAAAAAAAGGCCGAGTTGGAGTTTTGGCAATACCAGTCTCAAATGTTGAAAGATATTCAAAAATTAGACGCGAAGAATATGAAATATTTGCGGGATGACCTCAAACGCAATGTGGAAGTGCTCTCACAGATTGGATCAGAGATCGACTCATCAGTCGATGAAAGTGATGATGATTCAGTAGGGACTACTGAGAGCGAAACGCCGATTTTTTCGTTGATAACTCGGAGTGACCAGCTCGATAGAGAGGCGTTAAGAAGGTATTTCTACACTGAGGCAGTGAATATTAAAATCAGCTTGCCGCCAAATCATCCGGGGCAAAATTATCTGATATCAGATCTCTATGATCGATGCATGAGGCAGAATATCCCGAAGGAAGATTATGGCACTTTCTTAAAGCGACAATATAATGCGATGTGAGACTACAGTCGTGAGTTCATTACGGTTTCTACCAGTTAATATAAATAAATGAGAGAATTCCAGTGTATTTTTTCTACTAGTCATAATAAACATTAAGAATCGCATGGAAACGAGCGATGTATTGCTCAAATAGGGACTTTATATTCTAACAGCATTTACTTCAATATTTAAATTATGTTTCCTTAGAGCGGTGCTTTTCGTTTGCCTCACGAAAAGGAGTCTTTTCCTAAGATAATCTGACCGTAATTTAAATCTTTTTTAATGCTTCGAAAGTTTTGCGCTGTCAAAAAAGCGCTGGTTTACTGTGCCGTTCGGCATCGAACTGAGTACTTCACTGAGGTCTATGATTACCGCAAACCTCTAGAGGAAAGGCTGCAAATCGAGCAGTCTGGTAGATCTGTCAAATGCGTGGTTATCCATCCAATTTTTCATCCAAAGTGAACTACAAAGCCTTTACCGAGTCTTATTCTCTCATCAACTCATAGTTATGGACCGAGCCTTGAGCTGTATTACGCTGAGGAAGCTATTGCATTGGCTAAGACGCTACAATGGGATGTAAGAGCTATTTTATGAGGGCTAATAGACAAAATTAAGGTGGAAAAAGGTCCTTTCTGGGTGGAAAAACTGGGTACGAAAACTAAAGAAGCATCAGTTGCCAAGCAAGAATCAGATAACAATGAAACGCAAAGCGGGCATAAAGATCTCAGTATGTTTCTATTGCTATTTGCAGTATTCAGCTTTGAACTTTAGATGGAACATCTCCAAAGGATACTGTAAACCGTGCCGTGGCAGAAGTAAATTCATAATCTAATCTCAAAATTCGAGAGTATAACTTTCAATGACGAAGGATCCAGATATGTACGATGAGTGGAAGACTTCTCTTGTTAGACATTCTCTAGCAAAGAACTCTCTCATGAGGGTTGGGAACCCAAACGCTTCAACTTTCTTTGGAAAAGGAGCAGTATGCAATCTTTATCAACAGAGTTTTTATATTGTACAGATTGAGCGGATGAGAGAATATTTGAGGAAATATAATGCAGACGCGCTTTTTATAAATACGGATCTAAACACCTCACAAATGAAAAATATATCTGAGTAATAGACCACACTACTATTTAATAATCCCTATTCGTTGCGTTTGTTGCAGAACATTGAACCAAAACGGTATTGAAGTGAGTGAAAATCAAAAGGAACAGCTTGAAACAGCGGAAAACGAGCAGAAAGAAGAGAACCCAATCCGGCTTTTCGATCGATTCATGATGATTTTACAAGTTCTTGCTAAGCATGCGAAATCTCCGGTTGCGAAGCTTCAGGTATTGATGAATACCTTGATTTGAGCTGTAAACGCAAGGACCATGATAGATTGAATTAGCATATTTGAAATTTCTCAAATCAAGAGTCACAAAAGACGGAATGACTAGCAGTGAACTAAATAATCTCTTCCAGAGCGATTTAGTTAGGTATTCCACTTTTTTATTATAGAGAGAGCATTGAGTTTACATTTTTAGTGCCCAAGAGCTAAAATCAGAACTTGCCAACGCTAGACAGAAAGCTGCATCCGGAGAACCAGTCGGCAAGGAAGGATCTGTGCTTGAACTTGAGAACAGAATCATCATTGAGAAGGAAAATAAGGTCAGAAGAGAGCTTCTGGCTGCGTTAAACGAAAAGGCTACCCCTAAGATCAAACGCCGCAAAGATCATCCTTTGGTTCCGAGGATCGCTCTGGTATTTCACCTCATACATCGCCAATTTTTTCAACTGAAATAACTTAGGTTGGCTTTACAAATGCAGGAAAATCCGCACTACTGAATCAACTTACAACAAATATAGTCAAAAGCGAAGAGAACCTGTTTAAAGCAGATCCCACTGACCCGAAAAAGTAAAAGACACTTATTTTAATAAATCAGTATCGATGAATTGGCTGTATTAGAATATACATAACTCCTTACCAAAGAGGCGTGGTGACTGACACGATCGGCTTCATTACCAATCTCCCTCAGGAACTAGGTTCTATTAATGCCTTTTAACGCCATATATTTTTCTCTGCTTATTCACTAGATGAGGCGTTTAAAACCACGCTTGAAGAAGCCCAGGACGCGGATATTATTTTGCATGTGAGAGACATATCTCACCCTCAAACAGAAGAGCAAAAGAAAACCGTACTAAACGCTCTTAAAGAAATAGAACCCGAGAAAGACTATTTTTCAAAGCGAATCGTATTCCTCATCAAAATAGTCTAGTTAACCTGAACCTATTGCATAATTCAACAGATTGAAGTGTGGAATAAGATCGACATCTTGACTGAGCCACTCAAATTTGAAGAAATCAAAGGTTCTGATGTCCCTATTGTCCCAATAAGGTAAGAGACTCATTCCACACAAAAGCCCATTTCATAATTCCTCCTCCATAGCGCTCTTTACGGAATGAACATGAAGAAACTTTTCGAAGAAATCACCAAAAAAAGCCGAGAAATCTTCGATCTTAGACAATATCACCTCTTCCATCATCCAGATACCCATCAAGATCAAATGCGTTGGCTTGCAGAGTAAGTTTCCCCTCATTTCCTCCCTCATTCAATTTTAATCCTTGAATAGGCAAGGCAATGTCTGGAGTATGATTGATCCGGTCTTCGACTACCAAATTACCGAAAAATTCCCTATGGGATACATCTCTTTTCACGCTTATCTCGACGACGTGACTTATCGCCGGTACCAGCTCATCTTCAAGCGCAAGGGAGAAGAAGACGTTGAAAGAAGAAGTAACAAATTCACTAAAATTCTTTCTTAACTATTTAATTTTAGAGAAACCACCTTCTGATTATATCATTGGCACAATGTCTTATCACGAAAGGAAGCGTATTAGAGAGCGGTACGAGCGTCAGAAGCTTGAGGAGGAAGCAGAACGAAAAAGAATTCAGGGAGATAAGGAAACTCAATAAATCAATTAAATGAGTTCTGTGTAATTTTGTTGATACGGTGATATTGCTTGTATTTGTATATACTACCGCGAGTCTGCGCTGATAATAATAAAAAATTAATATCGTCTCAAGAAGCCTTTTTCGAAAATGGCAAACGGAGTCACCTCAGAGTGGGAAGATATCCACGTTAAGCTCGGAAACTACGTTGAGAGACCAAAAGAGACCCCAGAGCATGTCAAAACCAAGGCAGCTATCGAAAGAGCCGAAATGGTCGATCCATTAGAGCATAGGAACTTAGAAGAACTGAAAGAGCTTGAAGACGAGTTCGAGGATGAGTTCCTGAGAACCTACATGGACAAGAGAAAGAAAGAGCTCGAGGAGCTGGCGAAAAAACCGAAGTTTACAGGAATCAGAGAGATTTCGAAACAGGATTATATCGAAGAAGTCACTAATGCACCCAAAGGAACCTACGTCGTGCTCTTGCTCTTCCAAGACTACAATGAAGAGAGTATTTTACTCAACCAAAAGCTCAATGAGCTGGCCTTGGCTTACCCAACCGTGAAATTTTTGAAGATCGTCGCCACGAGGTGCATTGAGAACTTCAGAGACGCCGATGTGCCGACTCTGATCATATATCTCGATGGTACGCTGCGACACAATCTCATTCGTGTGCACAAGATGCTGAAGGAGATCTCGAAGAAGAGTGTCGAGTGGCTGTTGAAGGATAAAGGCGTCATTCCTAAGGACGACGATGATGATGAAGACACGGAGAAGTACGGGAAGTTCATCCTGAAGAAGAACGTCGTTAGTAGAAGAGACAACAATAGCGATGACTCTGACTCAGACGATGGGAAGGAGTACATAAGCAACAGATTTAAGAGGATCTAGTCTTCTTAAATCGCACCATCAATAAATAATAGCTTACATTAATAAAAATAAGTCCTAACAAGAAGAGAATACAGGTTCTCCTCAGTCAACTTATTGTTTTCGAGTGATTTCTTAGTTACTGGTATACATCCATGTATGCGTGCTTTGTGCTATCACTTTCATAGAGAGAAAAAGCTCATCCACCACTTCGAATCTCATTTGAGTATTAGCATTAAGATCCATTTACATTTATCTTACAAAAGGGCCGTTTGAAATGCATTTTAACAGATATCGCATAAAAAACAAATGAACTGAAATACAGTTGCTAATAGACAAAAAATTCCTCGGTTTTAGAGTATGGTATTGACAGTTAACAGGTTCTGAGATCAACATTTCACAAATGAAACAAAAATTTCCTTCGTTTTATTACCGCGCCATTGCAGTCTTCTTGTATTCCCAACAGAATATTCCGTTTCCCCGTAAAATAAAACTCGATGCGGCTCCTATCCATTATCCTCGTGACTTCGATTCTGAAATCCTCAGTCATTTTGATCAGCTGCTGGTCTGTAGAAATGAACGCTGTGATGCCTTCTCCATATGTTTCTTTTGCCCGCAGACAATATTTATCCCTTGCGAAATCCGAGTGAGTGTCCAGAATACCATCAGCGAATTGAATTAATTTTGCTGCGAGTAAGTGCCCCTTGACCAGCGAGTACGACGCGACCATCCGCACGTTTATCTGGAGGATCCTCTCTCGGTGGGGCTCGAAGAGCATGATGCTAGATCGATAATCCAGCAGCATCTTCATCCGTTTAATCACATTGCCGCTCTTTGTTTCAATGAGGTAGATATCACTATATGTAGTTCCGATTATCAGCTTCTCTTTCTCATAGTAACTCAACGCGGTGAGCCATTGATCTATTGAGGTTGTAAATACAGTTTGTAGTTGGTTTCGGTTAAAGAAGCAGATTCGCTCCTGAGCAGCCAGCAGGATGTGGATCTGGTCCTCGTGCTTGACGAGCTGGATTAGATTCGGCATAGCACGGAAAAACTCGCCGCTGAATTCATTGTATGTTTTAAATTTCTTGCAGCAGAGCTCAAAGTACATATTGTCTCCTCTGCGGTTGTAGAACCCGTATAGCAGATTGAACTCCGCGGAGTATCTACAGAGCTTGAAATCGGGAACTGAGAGCGTTTTGATGGTACGGAGAGTTTTCGCGCAACAGAGATAGACATTTTTCTCTCGGATGTAAAGGAAGCAGTTAATGCTCTTGATGTACTCCAAGTTCAGGTCAAAGGACATCGAACCTTTCGTCATGCTTGTAATGTCGCGGATTTTCCGAGCATAGAAATTCTTCTTGATCGGGGCTTCCATCTGTTCAGTGCGTGGAAATTTTATTTTGAATCCAGTTTGGTCCAAAAGCCAGAGGCAAGGGTTTTAAGCAAAATTTGCCTACTTTTCTATTTTTCGATGCACGAACATCTAATTTCTCTATGAGGCTATTTGAGATTGCTATAAGGCATAGAGAACGTTCCATCATCAAGGACATTGTTCAGACTATTTTATGTTGAAAATATATTAATTTCGACTACAATGAGCTGACAGCTTATGCTGAAATGAATTTAACTGCTGGTGGCAGAGGAGCCTCATCATTACTGTTGACTAGAGGGGATAATAACACTCGAGTTCTCAATAGAATAGGTAGGACGAAGAGATGGAATTATGAGGATTTTTATTTGGTTTTTTCGAGGAAAATTTTACGAGACTAATAAAGAAAGCGGCGAGGTGCATTGCTTTAAAAGAATTATAAGGATAAGCTGGCAACCTTACTATAAGCATTAATTTGCCGTCTACATTGCTGGATAATACTTGTTGAGACGATAATGAGTACTAATTACCCAAAAAAAAAAGAGAGCCGCGTTAGTGTCTCTGATGATCTACAGCTGCCAGTTGGCTTTTAGAATGTTTGAAGGTCATAATTTTAGAATTATTTCCATTTTCAAATGCATGACTCATTTGATTGGGTCTGAATTCTCTCGAGCAGGTTGTTGTATCTCAAATCTGTAGGTGTTTTACTGCCAAATAGCCAACACAATGAATTCGATCTCAAAACAGGTTTGAAGTCTACAATCGCCTTTAATAAAATTATAGTCTCTTTTCATATGGAATGAGATAAATAAGTTTTAATGGGTTTTTGGATTTTAAAAGTAAGCCAAAGAGAAACACACGCTCCTCCTCCTCCGCTTTTTGCAGATTTCTTTTAAAGTAGATCTAATAAAAGCATTGCTCAGTTGATACAAGTCTCATCATTCCCAGGAAACTTCAATAGAGCGATTTTATCAATCTCCATGTCTCTTTTCTTTTCCAAAATCACCTATCTCATAGCACTTGTACCTTATCATGAGCCTACTAACTATGAGGACATTACAAATATTATCCTATAAAAGGAATAGAGTCACCCTTTCTTCATAAAAATTAAATTTTGTTTATAACCAGTTGTTCGACTAATTCTTGCGATATAGTCACAAATAAATACCAGTTAAAATGCCCTTGAGTTGCGATTTCAAGCCATTTGTCCTCAAAAAAGAACTTGAGAGTGATTACATCGCTGATCGCCACGCGCAACAATTGGCCTCAACCGACGACTATAAGAAGTTTTCAATCATCGCAGCACTGCTTGTTCTTCTCCAAGCAGCACTCGATTACCGATCGAGCGACCAAAAAGTGACACTTGCCTTGATAGTTATAATGGCTGTAGTCAGCTGCCTCTTACTGCTGCTTATGATCAAGCGAATCAAGGAAAAGCTCAAATGCATTCCTCCTCGCATTGTTGAAGCCATTGCATTGGTCGTTTTCGTTATTGCTGCAGTCGGAATCATCGCTTACCCTATCGTGAGCGACTACCTCAATCCTTATTCTCTTTCCACATCGTTTCACCGAGGTTTACTTATTGGCCTTGAAGTTTTGATCATCATTACATTTTTCAACTATTACAATGCTCGATGGATCCTTTCGATTGTAATGATTACTATCATGTGGGGCGGATTACTCTTCGCTTTCTTGTACGTAGACGGCTTTTTAGCAAGGAAGCATACTGTTCCGCTGATCAGAAGTTATATTCTCATGATTATCGTCTGCTATTTCCAAGAGAAATGCATTCGGAAGCATTTCGCTCACCGAACCAGACTTTCAAAAAACGAGGTCTCTTTGAAACAGATTCTCAGGCAGCTCAATGAGATCATTATCGTTGTTAACCGCGATCTGGATGTCAAGTATTGCAACGGGAAAATCTTCTTAGGCGATACCCTTACTGGCAGCCCTCGCGGTCGTCCTCCAAGAAAAAACTCAAGGTTTATGAGACAAAATACCTTTCGTACCGCAGAAAAAACTTTTTTTGAGAAAGTCGTGAGTCTCGAGCTGTACCAAAGCAAACTAATGGACGAAATATGTCCAGAAATCAGTCGAAAGTTCGGCGATTTCCGCAATCTGAGGACTCTTATTGAAGAATTAGCAGAAAATGGTCAATATTTCAAAGAGCTTTGCAATGCGAAGAGAATCAGCTGCGGTGGGTCAGTGTTCGAGAAAAAAGATAAGAAGACCTTGAAAGAGTTCTATGAGATTCACATCTCATCTGCCACGATCGACGACCAGGAGTGCGTCGTCCTCATCATGACCAATATCTACGAGAGTATCAAACGTCTGAAAGAAATCAATGATATCCAGAAAAATATCCTCTCGACTCTTTCGCATGAGTTGCAAACACCGCTGAATACATGCACAAATTGCTTGGAGGCAGCCTCGAAGCATGATTCTATTAGTGAAGAAATCAAAGATTCGTTGATTGTTCCTTCGCTTATAAACTGCCGACTGCTCGAGAGCTTCGTGAATGATGTATTGGATTTCGTGCAAATAAAAACTGGGAATTTCGCTCCAACGGTCATCACGGACAAAATCCTGCCTTACGTCAACGAATGCGTTTCCCTTTTAGCGAATTCAATCAAAACGAAAGGGATCAGCCTCCTGACTGACTACCAGATCGATCAATACGACCAAATCCAGACTGATTTTAGGAGATTAAAGCAAATTTTGATCAATGTGCTTGGAAATGCAGTGAAATACACCTTTAGCGGCAGCATCAAGCTCTCAATACATCCAACGGCTAATGGGGTCGCTTTTTCCATCAAGGACGAGGGAATTGGAATGTGCGATGAGGAAGTAGCAAGGCTATTGTTGAATCTAAAAGAAGGAACTATTGGGAGAAAGGTCAGCGATCAGTCCACTGGGGCCGGTTTGGGACTGATAGTCGCAAATGAACTGACAAGACAGCTGAATCCGAAGAGCCGTCAAGAGCTGAGAGTGTTTTCGGTGCATAAAGAAGGAACTGAGGTTATTTTTGAAATCGAGGACCAAGGGTATGAGGGAGTGGAGGCGATAGAGAACTGTCCCTATCAAAGCGAGGATTACAACCCGACGACGCTGCCTCTGCCCTTCACTAAGTTTCCGAAAACGAAAAGCTTTAACGATTTTGCTATCCTTACTACCCAACCACCTAAGCACGAATGCAATGACAAAACTCGCGTGTTGGTGGTTGATGATGACGGTTTTAATATTCATACGATTGAGACGATGCTAGCGTCGCTTGGGGTGAAATGCGACACTGCGTTTAATGGGAAAATGGCGCTCGAGCGTATTGAGAAGAAGCACGAAGAGGCCTGCTGTGAGAAATCTCGAGGCTATGACCTGATTATAATGGATTTTAATATGCCGCTGATGGACGGGCTGGAGGCTACGAGGCAAATCCGTAATAAAATTTCAAATGATAAATGGAAGGATACGGTAATTGTTGGATGTACTGCCTATGTCGGTGAAGACAGGAAGATAGAAGGGATAAACAGCGGAATGAATGATTGTATAAATAAGCCAGTGACAAAAGCGAAGATCCAGCATATACTCTCCAATTTGAAGACTCAAGCCGACGAATAGAGGGGATTTTCTCGGTATAGATTTTAAAACGATTGAGTGCTATTCTAAAGTGCTGTCCTGACAAAATAATAGCAGAGTGTGTTCGTTGGAGGCAGTAGCTGTTTTATTATTTTCTTTATTCTTAGCATTTGTATTGAACTTCATGTGAGTCTGTTTGCTTATTATTGCGAATCCAGCTATTCTGAAGATACTGGGATTCTGCTTCCTTTGCTTCTTTGCTTGTAACATGATTCTCCTAAAACATTTGTTCAAAAGCACTTTTCGTCATTAGATCAATAACTTTATGACTCTTATATTCATCTTAGAATGTTAATACCAATTTTTTTTTTTGTGAATCAATTTCAAATGATAAATCAAATGAGTTCAAAGAAGCAAAGGTCCACAAACATAGGTACCAAACAAAGGCATAAATTTATTTTAAACAAAATAAGGTGTTTATTGGGTTTTCATGAGAAGATATATCTACTTAAGGTTCTTTTTCAATATGAACGGGTTTTGTTTCTCAGTTTCTGAATTAACCGTTAGCTGTCCCCCGGCGCTTTTGATGACTTCTTGTGGAGTGACAATCATTTCGCTCAGTCTCACTAGAGCTCTCGTCGCAACTTCCTTATCCTTTATCTCCACCGCAATTTCAACTTTCTACAAGAAATACTTTAAAAACTGTATCAGAGGAAATTATCATTACCTTGAGTTTAGGATCTTTGTTATGCAGGATTAAAAGAATCCCATTAGTGAGTTCTCCCAAAGCCGCCAGATTGTGCACCATTATCTTCCATAGAACCTTTTGCTGAGATAAGTTAATCAAGAAGATGTGGGTCAGATCGATGACGAGAAGGAAATATTCCTCCGGATCTTTGTCGCTCTTCTTTGCTTTCCAATCAAATGAATCAACCCAGACCAATCCTTCCGCATACTTCCCTTCCTTGTAATTATAAAGAATCTCGTATCCTAAGGCATCAAGCTCGTTATATTCCTTCATATACTTATTCTCAGTGTAGAAAGGTCGGACCGGTCTGACTCTATAGACCTTATAGTGTTTTTTGTCAATACTGTTCGACACGCCCTCGCTCATCTTAGAGACCGCGTCTAGCGTCCCGCTGACCGGCTTGAGAACGAGACCTGCAATACCTTTTCCAGTACCTTTGAGGAATCCCTTAAAGCCATGTCTTTTTGCGCCTTCGACGGGTTTAGTCACAAAGCCTAATTTTGAAATAAATTCTAGTGTTCTGAGAAAAACTTTACCAGTTAATCCACTAAACGCGCTTTTTCCAAAAGTCATAAGCCCGTGGACCACTCCGGCCCTGGCGTTAGGGTTAGAGTTAGTTTTCGATTTATCTCGTGAGATTTCGTAGCTCTTATCCTATCAGATAATGAATGATTCAGATTTCAGTTTCAGCAGACTCTAATTACCCCAGCAAGCTTAGCTAATCCATCAGCAATGGAACCCGTGATATGTTTCACTGCGCCGAATGACCCTCCGATAGACTTGCTTCCCAGCGAACCAAGGCCTTTCGCGATGCCTTGTCCTCCGGCGAGAGGTCCTTCTGCAAACCCTTCTTTTGGTTTCTCAACGAGGTCTTGGAATCCCTTAGCTATTCCTCCAAACAACTGTATTGGGTTTCCAAGGATCCTTTGGGAGAATACCGCGGAGAGAATTATCTGAGCTGCCTGAGCCTTGTACTTTGAGAGTATTTTCTGAGAAATATCACCCCATTTATCCCAAAGTCCTTCAAGCTTGATGCCTTTTAGCATAACAGGCGCGTCCTCAAAGGTTCCTATTGCTTTCATAAAGGAAGTCTTGATGAATTTTCCAAGGAGATCGTCTTCTGATTTCCAAAGCAATGTGTGTTGATAGCTGAGTTTGATCGATATAGGGGTGATTATCAGCTCCTTTATATAAACAAACTTTTCTCTTTGACTGCCAGGATTGAAGATTTGCCATTTGAACTGGCTATCAGAGGTCGTCAGCAACATCTAATAGCAATTACACGAAAATTCATTAGGCACAAAGCGATTATGGTTATTTATTATTACCTGTCGCTCCTCTGGACTATAGAACAACGTCTGAGTGTACCCATCGTATTTCAAACTCATTTTCCGCCGCTGGTCAGAAATCAACTTTTTAAACCTCATCAGCAGCTCTACAAGCTTCCCTTCGATTCTCAATGCGATGTCATCCACATATATCCTGATTTTTTCAAATTGCGGAACCTATTTGTGAATGAATAGTGAGCAAAGCGAAACCATACGGTCAATTTACCTGATTTTGAGGATTTTGCAGTGAAGACACGATAAGCAAGTCAAACATATATTGAAACTTCTTTTCATGGTAATTTTCAGGGTAGAGCGTGCAAGGGTACAGAACTCTGGGCGAGATGTTGTTGTCTACTTCGATTGTCTGCACTCTGACCTGCGTTTCAAGCGAGTTCTTCTCTGTCCTGAAGCCCAAAGCCACGTTATTGAAGGATAAATACAGCATTTCAAGCCTTGTGTTTTGATTGCTATAGACCAAAGAGAGACCAACGGTTTCAAAATTCACGGTGCCTGAAATATCCCAGTCTCTCAAGATAGAAACGCGCGATTTTTTGTTAAAGATCCGCATAACTTTGGAGCTTCCTTCCAGCGTTACTTCCAAACAGATGCTGACCGCGCGGTCTTGGCCCTTAGGCTTATGATCTGAGGCAAGAGTAATGCATTCTCCGACCTTATCAAAAGTAAACGAGTCATTGAACATCATTTTATCATCGTAGATGAGCTCGACGAAGACTGCCTCAGGATAATTGCAGGGTTCGTTCCAGGCGAATGGCACGGAGCTTCCTCGGCCTACGAAAGTTGAATATTGCAGAATGCCTTCCTGACCCACGAACAAGTCAACGTCTTGAAGCTCGTTGACAATGCGAAGTCCCGCTTTATCTGGGGATTGCTCGTTGATTTTAACATAAAACGTGGGCGATTGATGGAAGATCGATACTTTCACATAGCACAGCTGATTGTTTTTCTCGTTTCGCATCAAGCCGAAATAGTCCCCTTCGCCTGTACAGTCGAACGACCCCGACCAGTCCCACGCGGGCCGATTTTTCCCGGAATCAATCTTGAATTTAATGAACTTGCGAAGTTTCGCTTGATCAAAATGGAAAATCGACCTTTGCAAAGGCTCAATTCTCGTTTCAAACGCCTCGGCTTTCTCTTGGACGACGTGCAGGCGATGTGATGTCTCATTGATAATGACATACCTCGGAGCGATAGAAATCACTTTCGTCATGAGGTTATATGTATTGTGGCAAATCTGCGAAGAAATGTTCAATCCGAGGTTGACCTGCGAGTCGGCGTTCTTATCGATTTTAACGTCCACAAAGCGATCTCCGATGCTCTCAATGGGGATCTCCTCGGTGTATTCGCTGTCTAGGAGGGTGGTTTGAAGCCGGAGCTCGTTGATATTATCAAAAACGATCGTTCCTTTTAGATTCGTTTCGAGGGTGCCGGGGAAAGGCGTTTTGTCTTTGAGGTAGTAAACGAGCGGGATACCAGTCTCGTTCACGATGCAGGAATGCGCGTAGATGATTACCTCTCCAATATGCGTGTTAGATCTGAAAATATGAAGGTCGATCGATCCAGTTGGGCTTTTCAGAGTGATTTTGTTGGGTAATTGAGTGTCCTTTGGAGACTTGATGAGGATTTTGTCTGAAGAGGCGAAACCTGAGATCATCACTGACAAGTAAATCGGGTCTTGGAGGCTAAGTGCAGATACGTCGAAGCTTTCTTGGCAAGTGAGCAGTCCTTCTTGTTTGCTAGTTTCGTTAGATTGCTTGTTGCTTACAGCGACTTGGAGGTTCACAGGCAAGCAGTTTGTGATTCTAAAAATAGGAGCCAAGCGAATGTCCCAGTATTTTTCGACGTTGACTGCGATCATCTTGCAGAACATCTGAGGAAGAATTACCTCGACCTGTCGTTCTCTGATGATATCCGGGATTACGAATGACGCGACTCGTTTGTTGGTTTCAGGGGAAACGATAGAGATCAACTCTTCTAATAAGTCGAAAGGCGCGGATACAGTGTTGCCTGGATAAGCAACTTTAGTGTATTTCTTTGTCCCATCGAATTTCGCAAACACCAGCTATGAATGAAAAATTAACATAAGTTATTTCTAGAGTGGAGGAGGAGAGAAGATACTTCGAGGGCGATGTTTAGCTCGTTAGTGACCTGGACGCTTGAAGTAAAGGTGATATAACGCTTTTTATCTTGGATTCGAATATCGCAGTAAAGTCGAGATTTCGGGCCTTTTTTGGACTCGTAAGGGACATCAACCACGCCGATTCGGTTGATAACGACTGGCTCTGAGCGCGGAAGCACCGAGTCTTTGTAATGCACCGTAAGATAAGTGCGGTGGTTACTGAAAGGATCCTCGCGGACATTTGCAGAAAATAGTTCGTCGATTGAGTTTTCAAAGCTTATGGTTTTTGTCTCGTCATCGAGGAGGTCCACAGAGTAGCCGTTCCCGCAAACGGTCACAGTGATTGGATAGCCCACGCGGTTCCTGACGAAGTATGGCGAAACATGCTCTATTTTCCTAGTCGCGTCGTCTGAAATCGTCGTAATGACTTTCTTTTGAGCTTTATCTTTGGAGATATAGCTTTCCTCTGAATAGTTTTCATCGTATTTCATCTTCCATTCGTATATTGTGCTCAACGCGCTGTCAACCTATTAATGTTTAGTGTCTCAGAAAAATGAAAGCAATTATACCATTTCATTGGAGACATTGAAGTTAATGGGTCTGTTGGCATTAACTTCGAAATAGATCTGCGGATGCTGGGTTTCCTTCGGATAATTGACCTTGGCTTCGATCGCGAAACTCTCCATGAAAGGCTCCCAGCAACTAATCTTCGGATTGTAGTAAGACGACGACAGTTGAAGATTGCAGCTTAGATCCATGCCCCATTTGGCTGAGGTGAAGATAATCGAGGGTGAGTACACTTCGCCAACCACCGTAAAATCCATCAAAGGCAGGCTATATTCCCTCGTCTCATTTATCAACCGCTTTATAATGATCAATTAAGCCACCCAATCAATAACAAAAAACACTTACAATTTGCACTCCATAAGGCGAAATCTCAATCCTTCTCTCCACCGTTTCTATTTTCCATTCAAGCTTCCCATTCTTTGGTCCTTGCCCCAACGGTTTTTTATAACTCAGCTCTTTTAGCGCAAAGCGTTCGAGAGTTTTATGCAGTTCTAACTGTCCTTCAATCCATTCCTTTGTCTTTTGGAACAGCACGATATCCTTTGAAGCCACACGAACCGCTACTTCATCAATAACTATGTTATACTTCTCCAATTGCTCGATTTTATCTGCGTTTTGGCTCTGCCATATAAACGTCTTATGACTTGAGCTGCAATTGAAAGGGTCAATGAGAACTCGCCTCTCTGAGTCCAATGTGAAATTTCCAGAAATAAACTCTTTTTGGCGCGCTACAATCACCCTCGTGTTCTGAAGCGCGACTCCTATATTGCTATAATCCGGATCATTGATTTCAACATAAGGGTTCATCACAATATGTTTTATGTCTTGCACCGAGAGGAATAATGAGGCGTTAGCTTTGAATAAGAAAAACATTTGATTAATCGCTTTTCATAAGAAAAATGCTTACTTTCAATGATCAAAGAGGTATCAGTCGACGAAGGCAAGCAAATCTGATTGTTCTGTGTCACGATATTAAACGTGAATAACTTCGGCTCTAACATTTGAGACATCATCAGATTCTTTTTGGCTGATTCAAGGTTTTCTTCAAGGAGCGTCTGCGGGATGTAGTTGATAAATTCGTAGACTCTCAACAAGTCGCTGATCGAAGCCAAGGCCTTGAGATTGTTGATTTCAATGCCCACGTTAACCCCCTTCCGAGACCTTTGAATCTTCATTACGAAGTTATCGAGGTTGCTCTGGTCGACTTTCTTCGCAAGTTCGATATCGTTCAGCGCGACGTCGTCGAAGATCATTGCCTCAGACATATTATACGTCTTTCTTTTCATCAATAAGCCAGTGTTCTCTTTAAACGCCGTGACTTTGAGGATACTGGTCTCAATGATTTCTTTATCCGTCGCTTTTTCATATTTAAACATCTGCAGCTCTTTCAGCTTAATCTCGAAATGAATCTCCTTGTCCTCGAGTAAATCAAGGTAAAATATGTTTCGATTCGCCTGCAGACGGGTTAGAGGCACTCCTTGGGTCTCATCCCAAAGCGATATCATGATTACATCGAACTGAATGTTTACTTGTACCAGTACTAAATGAATAATAATTTATTAGGTGGCAATGATAATGGAAGAAATTACCAGCTGGATTTTCCTTAGGAGGTCCTTTGTTGAAGCTATATATGTAGTCTTTTTGGTCCTTGAAGAGTACACTGTTTGCTAAGGTGTCTAATAGTTCCACATAGTCCTGCCTTTTGACTTTCAACTCGAATTCTTTAATGTGCAAATTTATTTTATCTTTGCCATCGAAATTATATTTCTGGTTCTCTTTGTATTCATCAGCCAGCAATCGCAAGTACTCCTTTTTGAACAGACTACGCTCGAGGTCGAGAGCAATATCGAATTCGTTCGTGATCTGCAGTCTCTTTTGACCCTCTCTCGAGACTTTGCTGAGAACGATCCGCTTGAAAGAAAACTTGAAGTTCTCATTGAATGTGTAAGAAAAGGCTTTCGATTCGCTCTGGATGCGTTTTTTATGCTTGACGATCTCGTTCGAGACGCCAATTTGTTGAAAGTCCAGTTCAAATAGGTGCGAAAGCAGAGAATGTGTGCTCAGCTTGACCTTCAAGTTTTTTATCACGGCATCTAGCTTCATAAATTTCGGGTCTTTGAGCATTTCTTTTATCTGCTGAATGGTCTTGGGGATAGTAAGTACAGGCTGTTTTGAATACACATCGAAAATGCAACGCTTCAAATAGCTTATTATCCTCAGAAATGGCTGTTGCATGTAGTTTATCACAATTGAATTGACATCTAGGTTGATGAGCAGCGTCCTACTGTCTACTAGCTGAGGATGGTAATCCGGGTACATCACCATAGTGAATTCCAGGATCGATTTAGAGAATTTATTCACACCGAAGAGCTCCGTGGGAGCCTCGAATTTCTGCTCCTCGGCTGAAACAACAGTGTTGGGATAGTTTGTGTGGTCAGAAATGACGAGGTTCTCCAGCCTGCCTTTAAACTCCTGTTTTTCAATGCTAGTGCTTACCATCATGCTCAAGTTGTTCAACGTGACGCTTGCGAGTTGAATATCAGTTTGTGGAGTGTAGAACGCAATGAACAGTCCCACAACGGTGATGTTTGTTGACCTCAAATTCACCAGTTTTCTGTTCTGAAGGGCGTTGTGAAGCTCTTTTATTTTCTTCTGCCTTAGTAAAGCGTCGTCCTTGGGCGCTGCCAGTCTAGCGTCGCTGTACTTTGCTATTTGCTCTTTCTTGATCTCGTTTATCTCATCGATAACGAATAGAATGACCTCATTCATCAGCAGCGGCTTCCAAGACACATACAAAGTGTTAAATGCGACTTCAATGTTTCTTTTCGAGCCGGGAACCAAGAAATATTGATGCCCTTGTTTGTTTTCAGATACCGAAAACCTGAACATCTCAGAGTTGTGGAGGTCAGAGCCCTGCACCTTCGAGCCTTGGGGTCTTTCATTTGAGACTAGAGTGTGAGACGCTGCTTTTTCGTTGGCAACGACCTGAAAAGAGGCAACTGAGAACACTGCCTCGCTTTGTAGCGTTCTCGCCTTGCTCGAGAGTTCGATTCTTCCCAATGATGCTAAATAACAGATATGATCCATTTTCATGGATAATTGAAGTTTTGGGATCTCAACTTGCAGTTCGAAAAGGTTTTTATCTTCCTTGTTGAGAGCGTCAAGGTGGCTCATCGCACTTTGGTTTAAACTAGGGAGCTGCTCGCCTAATATTTGCTTTCCGAGCAAAATTCTCTCGTCTAGAAGGGCTGTGAAGCTTTGAAGCTGCTCTTTGTCGGAGAATGAAACAAATATATTTTTCGTTGAGGATTCAGGCAGCTAGAAATGTAACAATACAATTAGACCTAACTCAGAAGGATTATATTACCTCAATGGTGTAGAACTCGTCTATTTGTTTGACATTCTGAGCCGGCTGCGTCAGCTTGATCACTTTCATTGGCAACACATCCTCGATGTTCTTATATAGATAAAAAAAGTACTCATAAAACAAGCCGAAACAAGGCAAGTTTCTTTCCTCTCCATACAGCAGCTTGAATATTCTAGGCTCTGTTTTCATGATCTGCGCCTTCTGAACCTCAAGAAGCTGCTGGTATTCGTTACCCCTTACGTAATCAAGACAATTCGGCAGCTGAATCATCTTTTTCACAATTGCTTTGTCCAAGTTCAATTTGATGGGGTTCAGTTTACAATTCAACAGATACGCAGACGCTTTGCTAGAAGCTTGAAGAGTGCCATGCATTATACCTAAAAAGACTTCCGTTTTCGTTTCTTCAAGCACATCAACGTGCTCTGCCTCCAATTTCTTGTTAATCCAACTTTCCCATCGAGAAAAATGCTGAAGTGAAATCCCTGCGAGACTTACAACAACAGCATGGTAAGTCTGCGCATCATATACTGAATTGGAAGGCGTTTTGATAGCGAGATTTCCGATGTTTATCAGCCAAATATCAGTTGAAAAGTCACCGTCCTGCTTCAGAGGAACTACAATCCTTGGCGAGGCGACGAACACATCGACGTTGACCTCCAACTTCCTGCCTTTATGGATCAACTTTTGAAAGTTTTGCTCCGTGCTCATTCTTATATTATCCATCTCCTTGTGCGCTATATCCTTCAGCTTATGGATTCGGCTTTTGAAACTAATAAACTGACGAGCTTCATACACAAAGGAACCGAGGTAATTCACAATAACCTCCTGTACACGACTGCGCACGTGCAACTGCTCTGAGCTCTTCCCTACCGTTCTGGAGACTGATAGTTCGAAAATTTTCTCTTTGTCTCCGACTTTATCATTCACGCTTTTTATAATATTGAAAGACTTAGAGTCCTTCATTGCTACATATTTAGACCGAAGGAAAAGCCAAGCCTGATCGACTTTCATATCAAATTGAAAATTATTTCCTTCAATGGTATTCCTCGATGAGATCTGACACTCAAAGCCAGTCATTTCAAACAGAATACCTGCGCTGTCTTGTTTCTTCCCCTCATTTATAAGCAGTAATGCCCCACTTTCAGTCTTCAAATCAATTTGGAAAAGGAACTCTTCAGCATTTTTGTTAATTTCCTCCTCGTTCTTTGGCATGAGCTGCTCGATGAACTTATCTGCCTTTTGCTCCTGCTCTTTAGTCAAGGTTATTTCTTTGTGATCGTTATTTCCAGCGATAACACCTTGTTTTTTCTGAATGGCCTCTAAATTCTGCTTTTCATAGTCCAATATGACCTCATTCAATGATTTCGTAATCATCTCATTATCTACGACAGCGAGCAGCTCACGAAAAGCCTCTCCGCTCTGAGTTTTGTCTTTATCGTAAATCTCACTCCAGGAGACATCAGTAGGCTTTTTCAACTCGCAAAATTTTCTCAATACACTCTCAAATTCCTTTTGTTTTTTCTCCTTTTCATTTGCAAGCAGTTTAGGAGGCCGGTACCTATTTGCGTTTCCTAAACTCACAGCTTTATCTCCACAAAAAAGCAATTTTTCCAATTGCAAGTGCTGAATTGTGATATTCTGCTGCTTTACTCGGAGCTGCATAGATACTCTGGGTTCTTTGGTCAGGTTTGCGTGCTTGCTTCTTGCAACCATTTTGACGTCCACAGAAATTTTAAATAGCAAATCCGATGGGTTATTAATGTCCTCTATCTTGACCGGTTCCTGCGGTAAATAGTTTTTCATGCTCGTTTCGAGCAGCTTCCGCCTGTTTTCATCGGCAATGTCCGTGCTTTGAAGGAATTTAGGGCTTTCGGACTCACAATAGCCGATAAGGTTCGAAATTGATGCTTTTTTGTACAGATTTTTCAGTTTATTCGCCTCCATTGTCCTGTCAAGGAACTCTTTCTCCCACTTATCATTGGTCGTGAACGTGGAAAATTCCTCCAAGACGAGGCCGAAGGCCGTATTATGCTCTTTATCTTCAAACCTGATGTGGATGTTTTTCAAACACACCTGGATGTTATCGATAATGTTTATCTTCATCTCTGAGAAGCCGCCCTTGCCCTCTTCCTTATTTTCGTTGGGTTTGATCTGTTTGTAGCATTTACTAGAAATTTCATTCATTAAAGAAGCTCTTTGTCTCAGCGGGTCAATTTTGAGAGCATCGCTGGGAGTGATAATCATGTATACATCGCTTAGAGTCGCGGCGATGGGCTCCTTGCGCACTTTGAGCCAAGGCACGCGTAGTTCAAGCTTTCCTACGAGAGAATAGGCAATATCGAGAGGAATTCCTTTTTGACTGAAGATGTTTTTGCGAAGGGAGAAGTTTTCGAGGATGACCTCGCCGGAAAAGTATGAAGCTTTTATGTTGTTGTAGTCGAGGCCTTCGACATAATCACCTAACAGCGTAGGGATCAGAAATTTCAGAATATGATTCATGGATTAAATTACGCAATGAAGATTGAATAAATTAATTAAGCAGCTAGCTATGCAAATTATTGAAGATATCTTTGAATAAGAGAAGAAACAAGCTATGATAGGGAAAAAATTATTCATAATGGATTTGAAAGCTACTTGGTTAAGAATAAAACTCGTGAAGTATATAACTTTTGGTTTTTCTAACAATCTGAGAAAAAACCTCTCACTTTAAAGAGTTCGGTAGACCTTGATAGAAGGAATTACAGCTATATTTTGTTTTTTCTCTTCTGTGAATTCAAATTTTTCACTTTATGCATGATTAGTTTCCAATAAATTCAGGGAAGAAGGACTATGTTTCTTTTTTCTTAAAATAAATCGGGGAGATTAACTCGCCAATTTTCAAAAATATATTGCTCATGTTTGCGATCGCAAATATCAATTTGATACTGATTCTCTCAATCAAGAGGAGGGTGCTACAATTCTCTGACTACCTCATTGAAGCAGAGCGGTTTAAGTCATAAACACGCTCCTTCATACAATGATACTTCAATAATTAATTTAATTCATCCTTCCTATCAAGCAATGACCGGTATTTAACTTTTCTATCTATTAAGGGCGAACCGAAGCTGCGAGGCGACCTGTTGTAGTATTTTCTCCTCTTGATGCCTTTACCGAAAGTTTTGGAATTAAGTAAGTCAATGAGGCCGAGTTAAATAAATCTTTCGATCGATCTTCCACCCGCGAATTAAAATTAGCAGTCAGAATTCATTTAACACCTAATTAATTAAGACCAGTCATCTAATTAGTTGGGTGAACGGATCAGTTCTTCAATAACGGTAGTTTCAATTCCAGAACATCAGTTAGCTTAAGATAATTCAGTCAGGAAAAAAAGAGAGCCCGAAGCGAGCTTACGCGCTCAAAGCTAAGGATGAATCTCAGATCGAG
>ENA-UOUE01000500-UOUE01000500.1-compost-metagenome-genome-assembly--contig:-NODE-500-length-31252-cov-8.049399_pt1 | contig 31252 bp, 16 predicted proteins | sample MGYA00238146_ERZ747223 | MGnify/ENA primary metagenome ERZ747223 (study PRJEB28781, sample SAMN06268865) | compost metagenome | isolation source: single cell | place: USA: California, Emeryville, Joint...
ATTTTTGTTTTGGAATAATTTGCTTTCTTGTTAAAAATCGCGCGCTTAAATAAGGAGAAATATTAATGCTAGAAAAAAAATGACGAATTCCACTAGTAATTTAGTTTGATGTTGTTATAACTCTTTTATTCTAAGGTTTTGAATGACTTTTTTTTTTAATTTCCTCCTCTAATGAAACCAATTATTTTGAAGAGAGTTCTCCAAAGAAATGTGCTTGCTAAAAGATGCTATCCTTTAACCCGAAATTCATCAAATTTGATTCTTTTCGTTCCTTAATAACAGTTTGGACATTTCCCTGGCCCAGCAAAAGATCAATAAAGCAGGTTAATGAGTAGGTGCAAAGTAGATTCAATAAGATTAATATGACCATCACTATACAGATAATTCTCAAAGAAAATATTGTCTAATTCCCATTAACTTCACGATAGTGGCTAAAATAATGAACAGGGAAACACTCAATTACATCACACCACTTGTGTAAATTGGTACCAATTTTCAGATAGAGAAATATGATTTGTAACAATGTGAGCATAACTGTGAAAAACTCCTAAACCGATTGCAAACTCACAAGCAAACATATAAATCTGAATTTAATAATAATTCCGAGAATGTTTATAAATGTCGGAGTTTTCATGAAGAAAATTTTTGTCTCTAGTCGCATTTTGTGTTACTCTTCAGATTCTCACTGTTCAATCGATAAACATCAGGAAATGCCATTTCCCCAATTTTGAGAGCGCCAGCTTTCCCTTCCTTCTGTGGAAGATAAATTGCTTTGGTTCTTATGGAGAGTCCATTAGTGTGTGATTAATTTCGGGTTCTACCCGAAGAGCATTCTTAAGAAAAGTAACCTATGGGCCTACCGAAGTAAGACTGGTGAAGAGCGAGCGACTGCTTCAAAGAAACAAAGCCGAAAAAAACAAACAATTTGTATGCAAAATAAACATTTTTGAGCTTATCGAAAGACCTTTTTTGAGAGGTACAAAATCCCATTTGGATGAGATTGCTTATAACTTGAGTAAAGGTTATCCAAAAATAATAAACCATAAAGGATTAGATTGATTTGATATATAAATGTATATTTTTTATAATTCAGATGTTTTAGTGCTAATATCAAGGCTTTTTTCACGATTCAATCGATAAACATCAGGAAAAGCCATTTCTCCAATTTTGAGAGCACTAGCTGTCCCTTTCTCGATTGTAAGATAAGAGCCTTTTTGTGTTGAATCCAGTAAAATTAGACCTTCTTGAACTATTTTTGTTGTTTCTCGAATTTTCAAGGCGACAAAGGTCACAAAATGCCCAAGCAAATCAGCGATAAAAACCATCGGTCTCCCTTCTTTAAATATTTTAATATCTCTCCTCTCTTTAATAAACTCTTCGATACTCATAAGTTTCCTTTTGGGCCAAAACACCTCAATGAATACCTTTTGCCCTTTAAAACACTTTTCTTCTTCAATTCTTCTTGCTTCCTCATGTTTCGTTTCGGCAGCCAGCTCTGGAAACTCCCAACCGCAATGTCTTAAGAAAAACACATTATCTAACTCTGAGTTTATAGATTGTATGTAATCTGAGATCTCAAAATTTGCGACCCAGTCGGTTATATAACCATCTTCATCTCTTCTAGTTTTGAATTCAGATTTATGACTTGCAATATATTCTTTCCGTTGAGTTTGAATGCTTTTCATTGGTGCTTCGATTAATGAGCGAACTACTTTAGAGTCTTTGGAAAGATTCGTGAGAATTCCATTTATGTCCTTATGGTCCATCTCAGCTTTGAACGCTTTAGCAACATAAGGTGCCATGCCTGAGACAACATAGCCACAGATCGCTCTCGGTGTTTTGTATTCTGTCTTTAGATCATCGTAATCCTTGCCGAACTGATCCATAAATTTAACTTCTCTAGCTACAATTCCATAGACATTTGCAACCTCAACTTCATTCACAAGCTTGGGTAATTGGATGGAAATTGTCACCATATTTTTTATTTTATTTTGTTGTTGTAATGATAACTAAGAAAAGCTTCAAATAATTGTTAGTGGTCAACAAAATTAAGAAAAGAGGTTTCTGATAAGTATTCAAAAGTTCAGCCAGATCAGATATGATGCTTCTATGTCTTTTTTTAAAAAAAAGTCAACAAAATGAAATCTCTTATTGTATCTGGAAAGCCAATCGCTTTCTTCTACTCATACCTTTCTAAGGGTTGTTGAAGAATTTATCTCTTGTTTTTCTTAAAAACAAAAAAAAACCAAAAGCACGTGAGGCATATTAATGGAGATTTACTCAAATTAAATTCCACGAAATACCTCAATTGATAATGGTCCCAGAATGATGAGTACGAGATCATAGTGAGGATCCCACCTTACTTTAGCACCATTCGCTATCGACTGCTCGAAAATAATGTCAAAGTGCAATTGAAGCTCCCGACCATAATGTTCGAAGGAGGAAAGAGTCTAATCAAATTTGTACAAATTTTGTTCTCAGCTGTTTTTCATCTGATGCAATGTGATTTAAGTTATTGCGTAGGAACTCAAGTAAGGGACAGAAAACGATGCTAAGGATATTAAAGCTCATCCGTGGTTCGTATCGATAAATTGGGAAGATGCAATCCAAAGAAAGTTGAAGCATCCTCATCTTCCTGAATTAAAAAAAAAAATTAAAAAATAGTTAAAGATGCAATCACTCAAGGAAATATCCAAAAAATATTTCGATAATTTGGTTTTTTGCTGTTAAAGAAGAACCAATTTAAGAGTTGGACTTGAGACAATGCTCTCCTTTCAAATATATTTTCTAATTTATATAAAACAGATTTATGAGCATACGCGGATTTGCTTCAATAAGACCAAATATGACCATCGCTATACAAATGATTCTCTATGAAAATATTGTATGAATCCTCTTAACTTCAACTTCACTGAACTTGCTACAATAATAAATAGAGCTATCAGCAGGGTATTAGATAGTAAAATTTCAAGAAAAACGGAAAGAGCCCTTATATATTATTTACAGCAAGAAAAGGAAAATTTAATGCTCTATTGAGGACTTTTTAGTGAATACTTGAAGCTCCATATAACCCAGAATCCATAGGCTTCACATCTCTTTATCGATACCTGAACAGATTACACAAGTGTTCAGCTAAAATACAATCAATTTTAAAACATCAACTCACATAAAGTGTTCAACAAAAATTCTTTGATTACGATATTCTTCGCGCAATGGCTATCAGAAAAAGAACTCACTGATACATGAAACTATGCATTATTATTTCTCTCTGTACCAAGAAGAGAAAATATTGATTGGTTTATTGAACCACCGAAAGGATGTTAGTCTTAGTCCGATTCGACATCTTCAATCGGTTGAGCCGCCTTATTCTCTTCAATAAAAGTTTCCATAAAATATCTCTCTATTGCCCGCATGAACCTGAGTCGATATTCTTGGGCATTTACAATCGTCGGAGCCACATTGTTAAAAACTGATTTTACAAAATTCTCTCCTTGCTTCCATAGATCATAATCTTGGAGATAATCAATAATCCCCATCTTGAACTTTTTCTTCGTATCATCTAAAGCAAGCACCAGAGAGTAATCAACGCGGTTCATAGAAGCCAAAAAGGCCGTGTCGCTATCCAGAGTAGTCATAATTTGTTTCATCTTGCTTGATTCAATGCTAAGAGGCTCTCCGTTCTGGTCCAATTTCAAGTTCGTATCCAGTCGAACCTGTCCAGGCTTTGGATTCAGGACTAATCGATTTAAATCTGAACCTTTAAGATCATAAACCCTCGTTGGAGTTATGCCTAACTGTATGTTTTCCATTGCGATGTAGTAGTGCTTGGTTTTTGTTCCTTTGATTTGTAAATCGAAGATACCAACAATTCTTCCCAGGAAACTCCGCGTGTTGCTGTCAGGTCTCATTGATTTCCACATATATTCAAAGTAATTGAATACTATCGACATATAGGAGTTGAGTTCCGCTTTCTTCAGCGTTTTGAAGACGTAGAGATTATCATGTGACTTTAAGAACGGCGCTTGAGTTTTTCCGCCAGTGTTGTCTTTCCAGTGCTTGCTGCTCGCGATAGATTGAACAAAGTCTGCATGAGTGATTCCGAGCATCAGACGGAGGGCTTGGAATTGTTGAGGGTAATAGATCGAGACTTTGAACTGAGAAAAAGTGATTTTCTCTACATAAGGTAATTGAAGGCGTTGAGCCGCATTCATGACCCCTATATCAATTAATTCTGATATATTTTGGATAAATTCAATAGCTTGTTGACGGTTCTGTCCGCTTGTAGGCAACCCCTTGTGTAAATCCGCTAAAATGTTTTTATAACCTCTGAAAAGCAGCTCTTGAGGTTTGATCTTTAACATAAAAAGCCGATTTTCCGTTGAAAAAAGCTTCTCTTTGACCTCTGTAACAAACTCCTTGGAATCGGGTATTTTCCTCTGACTTTCAAGCAGATTGAATTCTATGATAAAGAGAAATGTCATTATTGGTCTCTAAAGCAGTGGTGTAAATCCTTACTTTGCGAGTAAAAGACTTCTTTCATGTATATCGAACTATTCAATGTATATGCGATCGCAGAGAGTGGCTCCATGTCGTTTACTGGGATCATATCCTATTAAGTAATGTTATATTAATTGATAAGGTCACAGGTTAAAGGATAGTGTTACAAATAATTGATATGACTCATTCTCATCGTCCTCTTCAGAGCAGCAGAGTCCTCGAGTCAGTTCACGTATTAACTCGCATTCTTTTTCGTCTTCTGTATCTTTCGCTTTTTTCATCTGAAAAGAAGCAATTTTTTTCGGCGTAGTCGCGCTATAGTCACTTCTCTCAAGAATACTAGCCCGTTCAGACTCGCATCCACTATTGAAGGACGAGCTCTTTTTTAGTTCTAACCCGATATCGAACAAGTGCTTGGGATTCATAGCATCATTTTCTGAGCCAATCGACTTCATACTGGTCAGTATCTTTGGCTGATATCTCGTATTTCTTCTTCCAATCAAGCTCGACTTAAAGACAGATTCAATATTTACAAGTGGTTGAGCTATATCTTCGGTAAACTCGAGCTGGAAAACATCTTGTCCTGTTTCTGGGTCAGAAACTTTTTTAAAATAATTCAACGGATCATCCGTGGTTTGCTCCGTCGACCGACGCATCTCTTCTTTTGGTGCTTCATCGACTTGAAAACTTGATATTCCATTATTGAAACTGGATTTTTCCGTACCTATCTTGCCTAATCCCGGACTTTGAGCTCTTTCTATTACGATCAACGATGACTTTGATGACCTCGATGATAGTCTGCTTTCAGACATATTCTCTGAAGCGTCGCTTTTTTTCGGAGCAGATTTGAACATGTCCCTCTTCTTCTGCAGAGAGATAGAATTACTTCTTAAGCCTGCTGTCGAGAGCTTTACCTCATCTACAGGATTCTTTTCATTTTTTGGGGGACTCAGAAAATCCTCTCGGGCTTTGTGGAGTTTTTCGCATAGGTCAGCGACTTGGAAAAACACGATTTTTCGAACTTCTTCAATGTTCAAGTATGTAGGACAATCCAAAAACTCTTCGTTAATTTTGTCCCTTATCTGAAGAAGTTTTTGCTTCGCGATTAAAAGCTCTTTGAGAAGAAGAAAGTATACATCGCTATTAGAAGATCCTCCTTTTCCCAAAATTTCTGAGAGGAGTGTCATTTCACTGATATTTGGGTCGAATTTGTACTTTTGAATCAGGAAATCGATTGGACCTTTGAAATGGGGGAGAATAAAGTCGATAAATAATTGAAATTGAGCAGTATAACGCTGAGCTTTTAACTTTATCTGCTCTAAATTCGCATTTTCGATGACAGTTTGGACAAAGCCGTCCAGGTGATTGAACTCGATTTCGCTGTAAACTTTGTTGGAACCAACAGTGAATTTAATTAAAAACTCTTGGTACTTAAAAACGCGAGATTTTGAAGACTCTCGACAGCACCTATTGAATTTCTGCGACATCTGTGCTTTTGGAGTGGTAGGAGAATCAATGTCAAGACTAAGAAGTGTGTTAGAGGGTCCGACAAGCCCTGGTGAATCAAGAGAGGCAGGCTGGCCAAATTCGTTTTTTGCATGGCTCGATATTAGATGACTCAAAAATTTTGTGAAAGAATATTCGAGATAAACCCGACTAAGCTCAAATTCATCCGATACTTTCTTTTGGCAGCCATTGCATTCGAGATACATGCTAATCTTTGTTCTCTTGTCTTGGTCTCGATGTGAAGGAGATTGGGAATTTATAGTAGAGCTGGTATTGAACCGATGTATCCGAGGAGAATCTATATCCTCGGCCTGATGATTTTTCTTTCCATTGGAAGGACTATCCTCTGTACCTCCAAACACCCGAAAAATTTTTAAAAACGATCCTTCGCTTTTGGTTTCTTCAAAAGTCCTGCGAGTGCTTCGACGCATATTAGCAGCAGCGTCAGAGGTAGCGGATGTTGGAATTGCTGTTTTTTGACGACCATTGCTTCTAGGCACTTCGTGCTCGTGTTTTTTGCTCAAGAATTTTTGGAGCTCACGTTTCATCGTTTGCCTTGCCGGACCGACCGCCTCTACTGACACTTTCACATATGAAAAATCTTTATAGAAGAAACTAGTATGGTGATAACGTGGCCGATTGCACTCTTCGCATTTGGTCAAGAGCAGCTCAGCCTTTTTCTTAATAAAATCGCCGAGACTCGTATCATCTTTAGAGTAAAAATCACTGATTTTTGGAATCGGGTTCGAACAAATCTGCGCAAGGTGATCAACCTTTCTCTCTTCATTTGCGAGCAATCTTGCTTCTAACACGCTCAATTCGTCCTTTCTCATGCCCTCCAGGTCGCCTTCTTGGCTGAGTATCACAAGATTAACTTTTGTGAATTTCGATGTTTTATTTTTGGGGTGATCCAAGTCTTCTTGCAGATTTGCCACATCTTGAAAATCAAGGAAAAAGCCTGCACTTCTGACTGTCGCTTCGTTAAGCAAATGCAAATTAGAGAATTTTTTCCGCTTGACAGTTGTTGGACTAATTCCAAAGTATTGATTGTAACTTATCTGCGGTTCATTTTTAATCTCCTCTTCAGAGATCATCAGAAGGTCCTCATTTTCTTTAATTTTAGATTCGTTTTGGGTTTGAATCAGTGCAAGAGCCTTTATCACCTCTTCTTTGGTGTAATATAAAAAGATTTCTTGGAGAATGACCTCCTTTTCGATGACTGAATTTCGTAAAATACGAAAGCATTTGAAAAGACATCTCTTCACGGTTTGCAGTTCGGCATAATCTGGGCCGCTGATTGTAATAGTCACTCCTTTTGCATGATTACAGCCATCGAATTTCATTATAGTTGGATCGAATAGTGTTCCTTTCTCGTAATTGTGTGCTTTTTCAAAATATTCATGATTGTTTAAATTCATCACTTTGAACAGAGCGCATGTTCCAAGGAACTTGTCAGGGTCTTCGTTCAGAAATTTCAAATTATCTATAAATTTTGCCCCAGTTACACGGCAAATCCTACCAAACTGACTCGGTCTTAACTTGAACACGAGCGTGACTCCATTTTGCCTTAACAGCTCCTGGATTCCCCAATCAACAGTTTTTTCTACGACAAGAATATCCGGTTGCACTTTCATAATACTTTTCACAATGCTCTTCGCCTGCTCTTTCTCTTCCTCTACAAGGCTGCCAAGGTTCGTATAATCTTGACTGTCTTTGAAATCCAGAGCTCCTGAAATCATAAGAATTCGAGGATTAAGTATTTCATTTGACATTCGCTTATGAGGTATGTTCTTCCTGAGAGCTATCCCTTGGATGTATTTCGTCTCCGAATCATCTTGATAGGGGATTTTTTTGATTTTTATATATTTTGTAATGTCCATGGAATCCACGCCGTCCACAGTATCAGGCTGCACGTCATCTAAAGCCTGGATTATCAGATCTCTAAGCAGCTCAATCCATTCGGGATCAACTCCTGCTTCTTTGAATGCACGTTCAGCAGTATCTTCAATGAGGACGCTGAGGTGGTAAGATAAGACCATGTTTAAACTGAATAGTGGAGATTCCTTCAATGCGTGGCTGAAAGACTCCATTGGCGATGTAAATTTCAAGCTATTTTTCTTCCGTGCTGATCTGCTAAAGTTGACGAGGATGTCACTGTGATTGAGTTTCTTGATGATGTTTTGACTCAATTTGAAGCAATGATTGCACACTCGAATTTCTTTTTCCTTCTCAAAAACGAATTCGGGAGGTTCAAGGAAGTTGTTTGTACATCTAGGAATATGTAGTGAGGGGTAGCATGAAGCAGAGAGGAAGAAGAATGGAAAAGATGGACGAGAAATTTGAAATTATCAATTACTTTGAGCAAAATACTTTCCCACACATGCGGCAATGATGTCTGCGCTTAAATGGAGGCATGAATTTGGCTCCGCAGTCGAAACAATATTTGGCACTCTCATCAGGAACCCAGAATTTCCTTGATAAAAATATTTGGTCCTCTCTTTTTGCTGCTTCCATGTAGATACACAGTACTCTCTAATATTATAAAATCTTGGAGAATCATGCATCAGTGAAAGAAAATAGAGCGTTAGAAGTTATTGTTTACAGAGATCGGGCAAAAGCCACTCCAAGAAACTTCCTGAAATTTTTGTAGTGTCTACAAGACGAGTCTCTATGTCAAATAATTTCGTTCCGCTCGTATCTTGTAAAATAAAGCTATGGCTGCTGGTTTTTTTGTTTAACTTATAGGAATTGATATTGTCTAAGCCCACATCGAACAATAGTATTAACTCCAATGCTGACACTATGGTATTCGAAGGTATTAGGCAGAAGTTGAGCAATTGAAAAAAAAAAAATTCCTCTAAAACAACTAGTCTTTGTGTCGCAATTTCAATAAAGGATATTTTCAATATCAATTGAATTGCTTTATTTCAGAATAATGAGCAATCACTTCTCAACAAAACCTGTCGTCTTTTTATCCTCAAGCAGTTTTTTTAACAAACTTCTAAGGTAGTGTTTAAATATATTTTTGCAACACCGTTACTACAAACTCTTTGATAAATGTCTTTCTGTGGTGCGACTAAAACCTTTGATAATAGCCAGCAGTTACTCATTCCCAATGCAAAATAACGTTTTCAGAAAGAAAAGTTGTATTTCAGTTTGAATCTCAAGAGATGCAAGGCGCTACAGCAGATGAAATCAACTTAAAGCTTGACACACTCTGAACGAGTTATTATGACAAACTAATGATGATGAGCATCGTGGTGGTGAGGGTCAGCAGCTTTAACTTCAAGCTCTCCACAGTCTGAGATTGTGATTTTCTTGGCCACTTCACCGGTCTTTTTACCTATGCATAGCAAGGTCAAGAACCACGACTAAACTTTCCCTTTTTTACCATATCTTTCGATTTCCTGAATGACTTCGATGCCTGACAAGATTTCACCAAAAACAGTGCTCTTGTAGTTGAGCCTACATGAAAAAAGATCAAACAATTGCCTTCAAGCTTTGTCATTTACCATTCTGCAGGGCTTGTGGTGATCATAAATTTGGAGTTATTCTTATTAATGCCGGTGTTCACAGTAGTGAGGAGACCAGGTTTCTCATGAAGGACGGCAAAGTTCTCATCTTTGAAGTATTCGCCATAAATCGAATCACCACCTGAGAAAAACCGACATGATTGCGAGGCGTAAAGTGAGATGACTTACCCAATCCATTGTTAAGGGTGATATCTCCGCAGTAAAGTCCATCTCGGGGGATGACTTTATAAACTAAAGAATTCTTGTATGTAAGAGCTTTTCCTTTAGGGTTTTTGGCATCGCCCTTGGCAATTCTTCTGAAATTTTCCACAGTGTAAGGAGCAATGTCCTTGTAAAGCTAAAGGATTATGGTAGGGATTCGTTTTCACAAAGGAAGAATCTACCTCGAAAACAACTCGGCCAGCATTGGTATTTTCGATTTTAAATTCGAGGTATACTTGAGGTCTTGGGCCGCCCTGCACCTGGTAGGTGGTGACTGGGATGTAGGTCCTTTTCACAACATTGAAAAGAGATTTAAAAGACATTCTGGATCTTATATTTCTCTGCTGTTTATCTACTCGAAAAATAGTTAATTGTCTGGAATCTCGTCCTAACTAAAAAATTAATTCATATTGCAGAGAGATCTAATGACGACTAATAGTGGTATTCAAAAATGAAGCTCGTTAGCTTAATCAACGGAAGTAATAATGAAGGTCTCCTATTTTTGTTTATTCACAAGTCGTTATCGCCAGAGTTGCTAATGCAAGAAATGTTGTCAGTTGCTAATAATCAAAGAGATATAGAGACCTGATAAAAGAGAAGAAACTGTGATTCATAAATTTACATGTAGATTATTCAGAATAAATACTAATCTGGTCAGTGTTGTTATGGCGGTCAGAGAAGGGTGACCACGGATTCTTATTGCAAAATATTTAGATGATAATCTTGACACATGACTTGTAAGATTCCCAGAATCAGACTATTTTTGGTTGCAGAGAACCATTTTTTGAAGTAGAAATTGGAACTTGTCGAAAAATCTGAACTCAAAAGCATTTTGAAAGCATATTCACATAAAATTGCTTATAATCAAATATCCATAAAGTTGAAATATTTTTTCATTTTCTGAAAAAGTCTGGAAAAGAAGAATTTCACTTTTAATATTTGACTATTAATGGCAGCAACAATTTTCTTGAAAGACCAGTTGATTTTTGCTTAAGAAGATGGAATTATCATCAAGGAATTAAATACATAAAGAAAAATTATGATATAGAGTTACCAGAGTTTTTCTAAAATTCCTTAAATCCTTGACTATTCCTTTTCGAATGATTGTTTACTCTGAAAACCTTCTTTTTGTATCGCTTCTCTCTCATACTCTGGCAGATGCTTGTACATTCTTTGCATGATAACCGACAATTGTGGCATATATCTTTGGAAGTTATTTGGAATCGACACAACTTCCACCAACTCTCGATAAATCTTGCCGCTATCGACTTGATAAAATCCAAATAATTCCAAAGCCGAAATTAGATAAACCCAATCATCTTCTTCAAGAATCTCTGATTTTTCCACAAGTATTCGAAACACTTGGATCATTTTCAGCATTTCATTTAATGAGGTCGCCTTAAGGAAATACTCCCATACTTGCCTCAAAACCTCTCTTCGCTTTCGAAAAGTGAAATAGCTGGTACACAAAAATCTCTCGACTACAAGTGCATCATCGATTTTATTTTGGTCTTTGATCACAAATATCTTATCTAAGAATTCATCCTCTTTTTCAATGAGATATAGGTACGTTTCTTTATCCTGAGAGGCAATCCACTGGAGATACCCAAGCAGTTCATTCTGCTGCTCATAAGACCGGAGATGAAAGCCTTTAAAAAAGTCGCGGACCAATTTTTCCGGAGAGATCGCTGCTGTTTTCAGTTTCAATGAGAATGCTTTTTGAGTTAAAATAAGCATTCCTTCATCTTGATTCGCGCCTTTTATTTTGGTGGCTTTGTTCAACAGCTCATAGGCCTCTTCCAGAATTCTTTTGTCTGTAATACCCCCAAGGAAAATGTAGCTGAAGATAAAGGAGCTCATGATGTCCTGGAACATATGAATCCCGTTAGGCGTGAACCTAATCACCTTGAGAGTAGAGTACATGACTTCATCTTCAAAGGCACCTCTCTCTCTCAAGTAATTGAGCTGTAATGCTTGGATAGCGAATTCATCGAGCACCTTCTGAGTTAAGAGATGCTTCTTGAAGAAATATTCAATTAGCTCGTTTCTTGATTGGTCAGTAAGCAGAACCAAACTTACAAAATTTTGTATTTTTGCTGCCTGATTCTGAATGAGATATGTAAGGAGGGGACTGAGAGCGTCAGGATCAACCTCGGAAGGGTCAACATGAGCTATCAGCCAACTGATTCCTTCTAAACTGAGATTCGAATGCTTGTTGAAATACCGCGGTGTTGCTATGAATTGATGGACACCCCAATTCGCAAAATTTTCTTTCGACATTATTTTAGAAAGGTCACGCATTCGAGACGGAGGGATAGTGAAAGGATGAGCCTTCACGACTATCGAATCGAAGGTATCCGAGCTTATTAGCCCAGCAGAACGAGCAAACATTAAACTTTCTAACACCTCTTCAGGTCGTCTTCTGCCAGCAGAAACTGAGTGTTTTGGCGGAGATGTGAGTATGGAAGCTGAATTTATGATTCCATTTGCAATTTTTGGACCCACAGCTTTATTTTCCTTCAAAATAGCTGGGAAAAATTCAGCGATCGCAGCATAATTTCGAACCAAGATAAGGTATATTTGTTCAAAGTTGTAGTTTGAGTTGACTACACTGTTCAACAGCTGACTTGCCACCGTGTTCAGAGACTTATCTTTGTAGAATCGCAGAATTTCAACATTATCCTGGATCATTTTGCACTCCTCAGGTGTCAAGTTGTTTTGTTGTGTTAGCAGCTTAATCGAATTCACAGCCTCTTTTAGATGTAGACTTTTGTTCAAGTAAAGCTCAGTTGGGTTGTGCTTAAGATTTTTCGCTTCGGCTACCTCCGCTGCGTTGTGACCGAGGCATTTTTTCGAAAGAAGGCCTGAGACTATATTAATGTATTTCATTTGATGAGATGTTTGGAGAGACTCCCAATCTTTTTGGAAACTGTTCTCGAATGCTCCAACCAAGTAGATTAATGAAGGGAAGCTCATTAACTCGTCCGTTAAAGCATTATTCAGAGTCTCATAAATAGAAATCCGCTCCTCTATTGAAAATGAAGAAATTTTTGTAAGTAACCAGTCAATTCTTTTGTATGAACTGTTAGGATCGCATACAATCAGATAGTTGGAAAAGCAAGACCAAAATGACCTTTCTTTGAGGAGAACTTCAGAGGTTTTTGATATTTTGCTGAGAATTGTTTGATCAAATGCCTTTAACAGGGTCTCGTCAACAGTAATATAGCATCTAAAAGGAATTTCCATTATTTTTGTTGCAAGAACTGGGTTCGTCTGGCCGATAGCACTGACGATCTTTGAAAGCTCTTCATTGAAATTTAATTTTACAAGATAGCCTGTTTCTCCAAGTTTGATAAGCGTTTCAATGACTTCCTGCTGATGTTTGCCCTTTCTCAACAGCTCATAGAGTATACTCTCTAGTTTTTCGAATGATGGGATATCCAAGTAAAGCGAATACTTCGCTATTGTAAGGAGCGATTGGCCCAATCTCAGCGACTGAGCACGTAATTCTTCCTGCTCAAACGCTCTGCTTTGAATTAAATGATGGAGATATTCGTCTACAAATCGGCTGTATAAGCTGTGAGTATCTCTAGCTTGGGCAACTTTAGCAATAATCTTAAGAAGCTGCTCTTCGTAATGAAGAGAAAGCGCTGATTTGGAACTCACAGGTTTCATTGCGAAGATAAAAGCATCCTGTAACAAGCATTTTTCTATGAGAGCTATGGGACCTTTCTCAACAATTTCAAGAGGAAGTTGCTCAATAATATGATAGAGCTCAAAAACCTGGCCTCCAGATATAGCATCCAAGGGGATCTTTAGTATATTTTGAATGATCTCTTCCTCAACTTCGATATTCCCAGCTTTTTCTGATAATTTTAGAACTTGGATTGCGTGTTTGAATAATTCAGAAGGCGGTAGCTGTGATGTTGTGAAGATACTTTTCAAGTAGAGTTTTATCTCTTCAGGGCTTAATTTTGACTTAAAGTAGAACTCCTTTAGGATTTGAGATGTATTATCTTTTGAAGAAGCAGCTTCCTCTGAGGCTTTAGCTGTTTCAGCTGGGATATTGAGCTCAAAATACCAGGTTAGCTGTTCAGATCGGGGGAGGTCCTCAACTCTGGAAAGCACGGTTTTTTGGAATGCTGCCTCAAAATCTTTTCGCTCGGTGTCGGTTAGGTTGCATAGTTTTGAGAGCTTTTGCAGATGGGAATAAACTGAGAGAGGGTCGTTCTTATCTGTCTCATGAAGCATCTTCAACAGCACTTCAGAATTGAGCTCATTTGAGTGACCGAACAGAATATCGTTCCAAGACATTAAAAGCTGACTCTTATGACTAAGCCTTGCTTTTCCATTGTCTTTTGAATTCTTTGGATCCGATTTATGTGGTGTTTGAGAGGTGCTGAACTGGTATCCCCATTTAGTATTTTTGTTGCTGTAATTATAGTTCAGGCAATGAGTCAGCCCAATAATTCGGTCACTATGTACGAATCCATTGACCGTCTGGTTGGATAAAGCATACCCAATTGTGGATTTACAACTTCGCCAAATTTTCAGCATAGATTTTTTTTTGCAAAGATTTATTTTCGAATTTATTTTGACTCGATGGTACGACTCTTATAATTATTATGTTTGCAAGAATCTTCTTAGTGAATAACAAAGTTTATTAGTTAGTGAGAGGGTTAAATAGCTGTCTCATTAGAGGAACCAATAATTCCATAACAGCTTGAGATTTTATCAACTTTTATCAACTAGCATAAAATCATTGTTTCCTATGTCTATAGTTACTTAATAAACTTATTTACCACGAATTTATCAAAGCGATAAAATCTTCCAATTCATCATCAAGGCACTCAATGCAGAATTCGAAAGCAATGATAAAATATTTTATCTTCTATTTTCTAAAAAAAACACTAAGTAATGATTTCAATTTAACCATTTTTCAAACTTCAATTTTTCTTAGGGGAGCGGAAAAATTTCTGCTTCTCTTCTCTTTTCTCCTCTATTTTCTCCAGGATTTTCTCTTCTATTTTTTCTTCTATTGGGTGTTCATGAGTATTGATATTTGGCACCTCATTTCCTTTAATTTCATGTTGGACATCCACAGGTATCTCATCGTGATCATCCACAGGTTTTTCATGTTGATCATCCACGGGTTTTTCAAGAGGATCATCCGCACATTTTTCATTATGATTATCACCCAATTTTTCAGGCTGATCATCCACTGGCTGCTCATGGTGATCATTCATAGTTTGAGTCTCCAGCTGATACTGCTGCTCCTCCTCCTCTTGATTATGGTAGTCATTACTGGTCTCCTCCTCTCTTTTCGCTGCAGCATAAATATGTAATATAAGAATCTCTATTTATCGGGGTCTCCCTTACCTAAAATAGTGCTCCTCTCAAGCAATATCATAGATTGCCTCATAGTTTGGGTCTTGAAGCTTTCCATCTCTAAATATTATGAATATAAATCTCTCTATGTGATTTTTCAGAGATTACTTTTTTGCGAAATTCGCATATTTAGTTTTTTCAACTGAGTGTTTAAATTTGCTTTCACAATTTTGTCTTGAACATTATGCATAACGTCATAGTCTTCAAGCATCTTGCCCAAATCCGACATCAAATCCTTTTTATAATTCTCTATCATGATTTGCATCGTAAAATCTTTGGATCTTTCCAAACGCTTTTTGCTGATAGAATAGCGTTTTTGCTACGTACGAAACAACCATTCATTACAAATACTCAGCAGAAATCGCTTACCACTCGGAATGAACCATGCTTGTTCATTGAAGGAACAGGAAGCTCATCAACTTCATCATCCTCTTCGTCCTCATCCGATGAATTGCTGCTGAGGGAACGGTGACTTATATCATTGTTGAGATCGGGCAATGTAGAAACAGAACCCCTTGCCGACTTATTGTTTTGGTTGACTACGGGTACACTGTAATTGAGTGATTGAAGGGAAGAAGTTTCCATTTGAGAGGATCGGCGACTCTCTGCTTGCTTTTCAAATTCCTTTTGCTTCTTTATAATGAGGCGCAGATTTTCTCTGTTTGTGATCACGATCTGTATCTTTTCCATAAAATAGGATTTAATTGCATCTTTTGTCGAATCGTAATACTCCACGGCTTGCTACTCAAGCAGTTTAGCTTGATGAAAAAGTTTTTTGAGATTACCGCGTACAATTGAACGAGTTCGTCAATACTGTTAAAGTCATATGTTCGAGATTGAATCGCCATTTCCAGGTTGAGCATGTCGGCGAAGAACTTTGTGGTAAGTGGTTGACGTATCGGAGTTTGGCTTGACATCGAATTATCTCAAACTATTAAAAGTGCTATTTTATAATTTATTGATGAGAAAAAGGATAATATTGTATTTTTAGTTCAGGATTTTAACCGAATTAATTAATACTACTTAGACAAAATCTTTCGAGTAAGCTAAGGTGAACAATTCATATGCTCCTGAATCGGATTTTCCTTAGCAAAAAAGGTGGTCGTAACAGCTTCCCCGCTAGTAGAATAAAACATGGAGTGATTCCATGACTAAAATAAATCTTCTGCAACTATTGACGACAAAGCGAAAAAAATAAAGATCAAAGTAAAACCATGGCGTAAGTATTCCTTCGAACGTTATTTTTTATACATCCTTTTGGGTTTTTTGTTTCTTTCGGTCTCTTGTATTCCAAGCGCGTATTGCACCAGCGGAGAAAAGAAAGAGGTATCAGTACTGAAAAATTCGAGATCGTAATAAAATTCGCAGTTTAGCAGATTTGTGTGAATGGCTCCTTGCGTTATAAGCAAAATAAGTTCTTTCAAAGTCTCATTGAGCTAGAAGTTTGCTGCAGAAAGTTCTAATGAAATTGCTATCGTACCCAAGTGATTGGAGAAAGTCTTCACACTCATCCAAAAATTTTGCGTCTATAATTTTATTCTTTGTAGTTTTTTTTTTTGTTGGGAAAATGCCCTGGTTGAATATAATTAAGAGGTTACTCGATGAGCTTTCATAATCATATTTGACTATTACGTTATCCGCTCACTTTCAAATGTGATCACTACATTAGAATCTTTCAATTTTGGTTTCTGGTGTTAACTCTGTGCTTGGTTCCTTTGGTAAGAGCTCATAATACGCTGAAGAAAGGCATTGCATTGACAATGCGTTTAAAATAAAAATATTCGTCTAAAATCTTAACTAGAATACTTGCTTGAATTTTTTCGTCATTTTCAACTAGTTTTCTCTTGACTACTTTTAAGCAGATCACGGCGCTTTTGTAGTCTTCTTGCAACCAAAAGCACACATACACAATGCTCATGTCAAAAAAAAAAAAGGAATATGAAAAACGCCAACTCCATCTCTCTGTGTATACAATTCAGGTTAGAGAGAAGGGAAATCCATATCATAATTATTTTTAGATGATTTTTCTGCTTTACTTTCAGCTTTTGCAGCAGTTTTTTTCAAATCATCCCAAGTCGCAGGCTTTTTATCTGAGCCTTTCTTTTCTAATTGAACAGGCACCATCTTCTTGTTGGCAACAGTAGGCATCGCATCCTTCTTCTTTTGTGGAGCATCCGATCCCAATGGAGGGAACAATGTATCAATTTGCTTCGAGCTTTTCTCGACCGGACTTCCCTTTTCAACTTCCTCTTTCTGACTAACTGACTGCTGAGCGGCTTTTTTACTAACAGCAGCCTTTTTAATGTCTTTCGAGGTAAGTTTTATTGATTCTGAAAGGGAAGGATATTCCTCCTCAGCTTCAATAGCTTGGAACTTAGGGGCTTCCTCTTTTTTAGAAAAGCTCTCTTCCCAAGTCAAGATTTTGGCTTTAGGAGGTTCTTCCGTGGTCTTTTTCTCAGGCTTCTTTTCTTGTTGATTAGAAGCCTTTGGCTCAGCGACTGTATTCTTTTTCTGGGTGGTGGTGGACTGCTCTTGAGTGGGTTTTTGTCGGTCTTCTTGAGTATTTACAACGACCGACTCTGCGATTTCAGTTTGGTGCTGATTCTTTCCTTTCTTTTTGTGTTTCTTTCGTCCAGCGTTTTTGGGCCCACTTTCAATCCAATCACCCGAGTCAATATCTTCGAATTTATTTTTGATCTCCACAAGTTCTTGCTTCTGTTCAGGAGCTTCTTTTTTAGTTTGAGGCTCCTCCTTTGCAGTTTTCGTCTCCTCAGCTATTTTCTGAGTAGCTGTGATTTCTTTCTGGGTGTTCTTTTGAGCTCCTTTATCAGTTGCTTGAGCTTCTTTTGGAGCACTCTCTTTTTGCTCTTGCTGCTTCAGCTTGGGCTCTTCATGCTTTTCTTTGGTTTCTTCCTCCTTTGGAGAATGATCGTGTTTCTTTTTCTTCTTATTTCTTTTATTCTTTGAAGATTTCTCAGCATCTACATTCATTGCCAAAAATGATTAGCTCAATAATAACTCAAGTGAAATACCATGTTCATGTTCTTTTTGGCTTTCTTCTTTTTTGGTTTCAATCACCTCGGTAGCTTTTGTTTGCTTTGCATCTGAATCTTTTGCTGTTTTATGCTGGGTTTGGGCTTCACCCTTATTTTCAGGCTTGCTTCCAGCAGCTACTTTCTGCTCTGTCGGTTTATTCTTATCCACAAAGTTCTCCCAGATATTTTTCTGCATCATTTCAGTAGTCTCTTCAGTGGTAACTCTTTTCGATCCTCTCTTTGAATCTGGTTTTTGTTTGTGCTGCCCAATCTGCTGTAATTCACCACTACTAGGTGAGTGAATCTGATTAAACACCTGCGGCAACACAGGCTTAGGACCAGAAGTGTCTTTCGTGTCTCTTGAAACGAGATTTGATCTCCCGATCACGTAAGGAGTATCCTTCTGATGCTCTTTTTTGTTATGATGGTCCCTATGTGATTCTTTGTTATAATGCCTTTCTCCTTGACCTCTGTTAAACCCACCGCTAGGAGCCGTGGTTTTTCCAAGGAGATCGATGAGCTTGGAAAACTCACCTTCTCCGAATCTAACGAGGAGTTCATTAAAAAAGAATCCTTGTTCGAACCAGTTGTCCATCTCTATTGAACTAAATGGGCCTTGAGTTGCATCTCTCTCGTCGATGTAATACCATCCGCGAGCAGCGGCATCTTCACCTTTTCTAAAGGTGGAAAATGGTGATGGAGGGATGACGACCTTTGGTTTTGCTGAGTATTCGGGGTTATGACTCGTTGGTATTGCCTTTCTATTTTGATTGTAGACAGGCTGCGCAAGAATTCCATCGTTTGGATTCAAGGTAAATTCCTTACGGCATTCAGGTTCTGAAGCTGTAATCGAAAAGATTTCGGGAAATTTAGCCAGAACTTCTGTCAGGTCAACTACTTTTATGTGCTTGGAACCGTAGCAATCAAGAATGACTGACTTAGGGATTGGCTTATGTTTGTTCGCCTTGTTCTGTGATTTTTGGTCTTGCATGGTTGAAATGTTTGATGTTCTTGCTGACAAATTATTCTTTTAACCTGATTTGGAAACGTATTAAATAAATTCAGCTTTTGGCATTCTCAGCAGCCAATCAGCTGAAGAGGCAATTTTTTTCATTGTGTATATTGTGAATGCTATAACAAAGGGTAATAACCACCTAAGAGAGAGAGAAATGATTCTTTTAAAGCAAAGTAGAAATAAAACTTGTTCTTTGGACCCCTACATTTTTCATAAGAAAATGTAACTACAGAGAAAGCATTCCTCTGTTTATGTCAAGACGAAATTTCTGAGGAAAGGCAAATGCTTTTGAATAAATAAAAGTCAAGAGTAAATTTGAAACTTATTTTTCTCTCTCATGGCGATCTACATTTACTCAGCATTCTTAAATCCCTTGGCGAAAGTGAATTATTTGAGATTGTCAGAAATTCTGGCGGCTGCGCCAATTAAGTGTCGCATCCATATTGCGACTAAATTTTTCTGATAAGATAAGTGTAAGAAAAATTATTAAGTCCAAAAACTTCAAACTTTCCCATTCTGGTGTTTCCCTAAATTGATGCTGGCTATGATCAAAATGCATCACTAAGGTAAGAATCAACTAGTCAAGAAGCAGAATTCCGGAAGAATATTTGATCCTATCTGAATCAAAGGAAATTTGTAATATTCTCTGAGAGGCTCTTCAAAACCAAAGAATGATAGTTCAATGTCGACAGAAATAGCTAAGGATCCCTCAATTCAAATAAGAACTGACTCTGTTGATCTAAATGAGAAAATTGTGGGGATTGAGCACATAGCGGTATCTAATATTTCATCCATTAATTGCAGAAAAAAACTGTTGTCAATTTTAATTTGCATTGTATCCACTTCATTTTTCTTTAAATCCACAATTTCCCTTCAAGCCTTAATCATAATCGAGAGTCTTTATGCATTGCATGCTAAACATGATACCTTAATTTTTATAGCGAACCCTGAGTGATCCAAGGACAAAAAATATTTGTTAGAACTAACATTTAGAGAGTTTCTATCACTTAATGAAAAAACTACATTTTCGTGCAATAAACCAGATCTTTTAATCAAATTGAATAAAATACAAGCCAATAATGTCTTTACGAACTATCATGAATGGGTTGGGCAAAGTCAACCTGAATATGGCACCAGCTGGCAAAGACCTCTTTGGTACTGTGGTGAAGAAGGGAGTCAATGACAAAACAGTCACAGTAAACAAAATCAGCTTCAATGAGCATTATTGAATTATTTTTCCAGGTAAAAGTCACATCACAGTCATGGAACAGCAAATACCGCTCTCTTTTTTATAAAACTACAGACTTCCAAGTTCACGATGAGGAAAATTATTGTGTTGTTGGCGATAAAGTCGTCATTAGCAGAGTGAAGAAATTTACTCCAACGAAATATTACTACGTCCGAAATATCGTCAAGGCTTTCCCTCGTGAAGATTTCTACAAAGTTGAATCCCCACTTGAGGATAAGGATACGCTCAAGGAGTTTGAGAAGTATAAGAAAGACATCTTCTTGTCGGAGTTAGGTCGATCTCCAATTATGAGCCGTAAACAAGTCGCTGAACTGAAGAAGAACGCGAAGGCTAAGGCAATATTGAAAATTAATGACTATATTAGAAAGAAAGAAAAAGCAAAGAGTGCATAGAAGACTTCGTTTGTTGGTTTTGAATAGGACATTGAAAAATCATTGTATATTTTTTGTCAGCAACAACCAATGAGATGAATCTGCTAAAACATGCTCCAGAAACATAATCCCAAAAAAAATGGAACTATTTAAGTGAAAGTTTGGATAACATTGGAAATTAGAAGACTAGGATTGTAATTTCAGTTGATTGCTAACAACAAGTAGCATAAGAATCAATCATATTTCCGAGGGAAGCATGAGATTATAATGTGTAATATCAACTCCCCGTCATTATTATTCTCTTATGTATCATGATTAAAGTACTAAATTTTTCAAAGTGGGAAAAAAAAGAGAGAGGCAGTCAATTCTCCAAACAAAAAAAAAGATTAAAAGCATAAAAAGGAGCATTTTTCAGAAATTTTCAATGGCATCGGAATAATTTAAAGAGATCGTTTCATTTTAGTTCTTGGAAATTTAGTCTCGTCATTGCAGCTGACCCAGAATTCGAAATCAGTTTTTATGCAACTGGAAAAATTAAATTGGTAAATGCTGATCTCCTTCAGATATAAGAAATAAGTGTTTGTGCGATGTCTTTTATATCAATTTCATATTTCTCCATATTTAGCGTCCTTTCAAAAAACATGGTTCCATAGAAAGTTAGCTTGAATAATGAAAACTCAATTTGAAATTATTGAAACAAATTCGATCTTTCTATTTCTGTAAGCAAAAACGATTATCGTGTATTTATCTCTAGCAAATGAATTCTCACCCTACATTTTCTGTAAAACGTTCTGATAGGTATACGATCTTGAAAGCTATTTGTTGACCTATTTCATTCAGTCTGAATTTTTAGAAATTTTGAATTAAGAACTAACTTATTTAGAAGATTGCCTTTTTGTACCTTATACGAGGCTTTATCCAATATTTCTAAACCAATTTTCTTTTTTCATTCTGAATTACACAATTACCTCATAAAATCCTTATATCTTTTAGTTCACTTTAACTTGCTGCTTTTCGAATATTTGAAAACTTTCATACCATAACTTCCTGTCCCTTATTTTCTGATTTTACCATTCTCCATTTATCTGCTTTTTCATGATATTACCGATTAGCCAATAACCAAAACATGTGACTATGAAAACCTTTCTATGGCGGCGATAAGGCTGAATTCAGCTGAATCAATTGACAAGATGCAAATATCGCTATGGGACTACCGAATCGTGCTCGGTAAGGTGTCGATATCTCTCAGCTTAAGGATATTCAGAGCCAAATCAAAAAGATCAAAGGGGGGATTTTATTCAAGCTACAAAATCTGCTTTGACTACCAAGATGTTAACGAATTAACTCCTTCAGGTTGCAGACTTCCATAAAGCTTGTTGATCAACATTTGTTTGAGCTCATAGTGAAGTTATGAAAAGGTTTTCGCAGTCATTTTTCTTCAAATTGATTTTATTTACAAAATCAAAATTGAGATTATTAACTTGACTCTGGCTTGACTAATATCAATTGCATGAATCAAAAAAGAAGTAAATAAAAAATTTTAGTTGTTATTGTTATGTATAATGAATGAATGAGACCTAAATAGAAGAACAGTAGCTGTAATAGTAGTAGCGTTCTTTACTGCAATGATAGTAATTAAAAGTATCTCAATATTGCTCTGTTATCAAAACTAATTAGTTTAATTTAGTAGCTTGAGCTGGTTTCCATGAATTGAGTAATTTCTTCAATATTGATTGATAACGGAAGAAGTATTCGCACTCTACGTTGAAGGAACTAATTCGTACTTGATCAAAGTTCAGTAGCAGATACCATTAAATGCAAATCACTAGTGAATTTAGTAGCTTCTTCTGAATTGATGAAATATAGTCCCCAGCACATCATCTGAACTCTTGTCAAACCGTGTAACAGTGAAATTCTTCGCTGAATAATTTCTTCCTCTTGGACTTTGAAAGAGAGATCAATCTTATCCAGCGAGAAGTTTTTGGGAAATATAATGACAAGTCAATCTTTGATGATATTCAATTTTGAAACAAAAATGATGTTGACAATTTATCAATAAACTCTATGCATTGAAGGCTCTTTCCAGAGCACAAACAAAAAATTGATATAGCTATATCAATATATAATATATATATTTTAGGAGTAATATTAGCAATATTAGATTTACAAACAAAAAGTGAGAGTACTTCGAGATTTTCCAATGAACTTCCAACGAATAGTCATGAACTCAATACTTGTAATGGAGTTGCAGTTGATGTTTGAGATGGTTCAAATTATTCTGATAGATTGGAGATTTGAGCTTGCATCCTAAATTCTCGTGAGAATTTCCATCTCTTTTGCTTCCTTCTTCGGCGCTCAGATTCACGAGACTTTTCTTGTCAAGACTAAGATTAACAAGACATTTTTTGTCAAGAACTACGGGGTTTTCTTTCTGTAGTCGATAGGATGGCAGAGGATCAAGCAGCCTGCTGTTGGAATTGTTGCTTTGGCGTCTTTGCAGGACAGAGTTGGAACGATTTCTTTTTGGAAGATTCACGGGATGGTAATGATAATTAGGAGTTGAGATATTGTTTAGCTGTTCATTTTTTCGTTTCTCCTTCAGCTGATTTACATAGACTTCATAGGGATCTGTTCCTGCTTCATCAAGGCTGTCTCTGCTACCTCGATCATTTGATGCATTTGAGACGTGCTGTCCAGGGGACAGAAGGTAGTTTCTTGACCCTATATGATTTTGAGAAGTCGGTCTTTCTTTTAGTATTCCCCTAGCGTCTCTCTCAACAGATCTGCCGTTCTCTGGATGGCGTATTATAAAATGGTTATATCTTGGACTCACGAGGAGAGGCTTGCGGTTTGGTACTTTAGGACTGGGGATTCGAGCGCGTTCTGAAGTAACCACAATTTGAGGAGCTGGGATTTGAGAATCTTTCGAAGAGCCGTTGGTATAAGGATTAGCTCGCTCCAAATATTCTTTTTGCATTCGCTGGAGGAATTCGATCTCTGCCTCCACATTTTTAGCAAGAGGTGGCTTATTTGGGCAATATCCAGGTGATTTGAGGTCATTTTTATTGGCCAAAGGCGAGTAATGTCTGACCCCAGCGCTTCTGCCTCGTTCAGGAACTTTCTTCACTGGAACTGGATTATTAATTTCAATCGGTCTCTCCTTTTCAATCACACTTCGAGGCCTCTTTTTCTCTGGCAATTGCTTTTCCACGATTTTTGTCCTAGGCTCTTCGATTACAGCATCTAATTGATCATAATTAGGTTTTGGGAGCTGCTGGCCCAATGCCTTGATGTTCTTTGGAACCTTTATCGTGCTTAGAAGCTCAAACTTGCTTTTCTCAGACGAGATATGAGGGACTAACCCCCTCGAATGTTTCACAACAATTGGATTGTTGAGGAGCTTCTCGCAGGAAGGCCTTTGTGTTGCGGATGTCTGCAAACAAAGCGTGATGATGTTAAGGAGGTCGAGCGAATATTGAGAAGGAATTCGGTCAAATGAACCCTTTTGGATTTTCTTGTAAAGGCCAGGGAAATCGTTTGCTCTGAAAGGAGGTTTGAGCGCGGCCATTTCATAAATCACGCACCCAAGAGACCAAATGTCGCATTTGGCGTCATAAGGTTCATCGCGCCAAACTTCCGGAGAAGCGTAGTAAGGAGTTCCTGCCTGAGTATAAACCAAATTGCCTTTTGCAACTTTGGATACATTCAAATCCCCCATCTTGGCCGTTCCATCAGCGCTGAGGAAGATATTCGCGCTTTTTATATCCCTATGAACAATTTTCTTGTCGTGAAGCGTATTTAGAGCCTTAAGGAGCTGGATGAAAATCTTCCAAATTTCTTTCTCAGGGAAATTAGTTTGGTTTTTGGTATGTTGCTGAATTTGATTGGAAATGTCTCCGTTGGCGGCAAACTCCATTACAATGCACAGTGTCATCGAGTCATCATCGAAAAACGCTTCTTTGTATCCGATGATGTAAGGTGATTGAATAGATGCAAGTATTCGGACTTCATTCAAGGCGTTTTCTTTCTCCTTGTCGCTGAGAGAATTGATTTTGACTTTTTTCATGGCGTATTCTTTGCCATCAGATATTCGAACGACTTTCCAGACGCTGGAAAAAGAGCCTTCACCGAGTTTATTTTTCAGCTGAAAATCTTTTGCACTCATGATTTAACCTTGTATATAGCGAACGCGATTATATTTATAAAAAAAACTGAAAAATTATTGTGATTTGTTTTTGCGAAGTTGGCTTAAATCAAATTGAATTTATTAAGAACTCTTAAGTGTTCCTGTTCAGAACACGGAATCAAAATAGCTATCTCATGATCGTCACAAAAAAAAAAGTTCGCAAAAGAACAGATGCTGGACAGATCAGACTTAAGAATCTAAATAATCATTTTTGCCATTGTCTGCTCTCTAAGTTAAGGGAGAGGTTGAAAGTTAAGAATTGGTGTGAAGAGGGAAAATACGAGTTCTGATTTGGTGGTCCTGCTTGAATGTGATTTAGATGCGCATATCTGAAAAACTTGAGAGCATAGCAAACCTTCTTGGGAGAATGGTGTAAACTTTAACTAGTTCTTTAGAACGCAACTGAAACATTATTATCCTGAGTCTTCTTCTCGAAACTGTGATTTTCAAAATAATGCAATTAACCCTGTGCATTACCCAGATATAAAATAGTTATCTACCGACTCATTAGACTCGTTAGCATAGCAGAACGATAGTATGTTTTGTATTATCGTGGGTGCTGCTACAGTTTCATGTATATACTAATATTTTTTCACTAACAGCTTCCTGTAATGCTTTAGCTTTTAGCTGATGCCCTAATCCAATATTGCTGAGCAAGGACACATTCAAGAATTTACAATTCGATCATAATTTGGGAGGGTTGTATCAACAACAATTAGATGTTTGTTAAGCAAGCTCTACTTGCACGGGCTAACTTAACCGTCTGCGTGTTAGATAATTTCCTTAAGTAATACATGTTTGCTCCCTCATTATCTATGGCAGCGCAGACTTGGGCACAGAGAATCTATTCCAATAATGAAAAAGGGTAATTAGGCAAAACAAAAGTAATGTGTTTTTAAGAATCAGTTCACAAATTACAACAATTTTTCACAAGCTGATATCAGTCTTTACACATGAACCACAATTTTTGCGAGGAAATTACTGTTTGTGGGATAGTGAAATTGGGATCTGCTTTCTTGACATCAATTTATATGACTGAATTATCTGTTGATTGAAAAATCGGAAAGTTTAGTTTAATTTAGCGAAACTTAGTTCAATTTGCTTATGGTAGAAAAGCAATTAGAAAGGGCCACTTTTGGTTGTGGATGCTTCTGGTGTGTCGAGGCTCTGTTTCGTAGTCGTAAAGGAGTCGTAAAAGTCATTTCAGGGTACGCAGGAGGCTCCGATGTCACTTCTAAACTAAAGGACATTGCGAGTGGGAAACACGGAGATGCCGAAGTGGTTGATATGTGGTTTGATCCAACGGTCGTAACATATAACGAGTTACTTAAAGTATTTTTTGCAGTGCATAATCCATTCGAAATAAAAATTGGACACTCTCTTAAATATCGATCGATTATCTTATATCACAACGAAACTCAAAAGGAAGAAGCCGAAAAAGAAATTGCTTTCCAAAAGGAGCTCAGTAAAACTGAGACACTAACAACCGAATTAAAAAAATTCACTTTATTGCATGAAGCTAAAGAAGAAAATCAAAATTTCTATGAGAAAAATCCAACAAATACCTATTGCGAGCTAAATATCAGGCCAAAGTTATTGAAGCTAAGTAAAGATCTCCCATAAACCCTGAAGGCCTACCTTGCAAGAATGAAGCTCGCCTTGTGAATCATGTTGCCACAATCGCTGGATATGATTATAGTGCGGCGAAGAAACTTGATTATTAGATAGTTGAATTATACGAACCCAATTCGGAGCTGCGACTAAGTTTGTTGGATAATTAGTTATTAAGTTCTTAATTGGTAAATCATAAATTGAATGAGAATTTTTTCTGTTTTCGCTTGCGAGGGTTTTAAAAAAAGTGGCATGAATATAAATTGTAAACATCTGTAATGTAATTTTTCAATGAAATGATTAAATTTGAGGTCTGCTTTCTTAGCCAGCAATAACCTTCAATTTATGAAATAGATGAAAATGATTCAGCTACCGCTTTAATGATTCAGAGTTGTCACTGAGGCTGCTCTAAATACACCAATTTGCCAGCAATTTCCTTAAAAAGTAGAAAGTAGAGACATTATTATAATTATTGCCACTACATTCACTTGAAAGGCTAAAAAAATCGTTCACAAGAGGGCATTTAGGAGAAATAACACTTTTGCTACCAAACAAGGTAACAAGGGTGCATTTGAATGTGCTGCTCAGAAATACTCTAAAAATCACTTTCGATTGTAGGTTGATTTATTTAACATCCGTATCCCATCTTATCCAACCCAGAAACCACCCAATTGTTGACGAATGGCAAAAATCGTTTGCATAGAGTGGCTTACAATTTGACGTTAACAAAAATATTTCAGACAGCTCTGAGACTTCCTAATTAAAAATATTAAGATTCACTTGAATTAAATTAAATCAGATTCGCTTTTGACTCTTATTTAGTTACTTTACTAAAATCACCAAATTTTGTTTGACAACATCTGATGAGTAATAACCCCCAAGACACTCAATTAAAAAAGTCGTTCAACTTATGCATCAGCAATAAGTCCACCTACTCCAGGTCTTCTCCTGACCTTCTGGACTACTACATTGATGAAAATAACGCAGAATTGTACAAAAAGCTATTGATTATGATTGAGGACGAGCTTGCAGACCCAAAAGGTGGCCCTGCGAAAAAGTACTATGCATTGGAATTTCTCAAGGACGCTTCAAAACGAAAGAGCCAAAACTTTTTCGAATGCCTAGCTAGCCATAGCAGTTTATTAAACAAAGTTTTCAAAATAGCTCTGATTGACAAGGAAAAAGCCGATAACCAGAAAGGAAAGAGGGTTTTTGAAACAGCGGACACAAAGCAGAAACCCGAATATGAGGCCTTAGGTCTAAATTACATACAGGTAGCAATCGAGGTCATCTGCTTCTGGGGGATGCAAGCTGATGCTAACAAAACCAGCTCCACCGACTCGTTAAGGGAGTACTATTTCCTCTTAAAGGAGAGTGGTGTGAAAATTCCCGGACGTTTATCGAATTTCGGAATTGAGTTTATAGAGCCGACCCAAAAAGAAACGAAAGCTGAGACAATAATATTTACTGGCCAGAGCCTGCAAAACCTTGTGGAAGAGATAAAATTGCCAGTTAATAAGCCCGCACACCAAATCAAATTCGAAGAGGTTAAAAAACAGAACTCTAATCCTCAACCTCTGCATGAAAAAACCGAACAAAATGGACTTAACCATCAGCATCAGCCAAATCAGATAAACCAACGAAATGATATTGGTCAACCTCAAGTTCTCGAGAAAAAACCAGAAACACAACAAGTCCAAAAGCCAGGCCAACAAGGAGGATCCAATGGAAACAAAGAAATTCCAATTCAAGAAACGCCTGAAGAAGAGCAGAAACAACTTAGATTGGAAGAATATCATAGATTACAACTAATTCTTAGAGAGTATCAGAAGATCAAAGGAAATCGAGGCAAAGAATTGTCCAGCACCACTTCTAATCGCGGCGATTTCGTCTGGAAGGCGAAGCAAATCCTCATGGATCTGAACGTCCCTGCGATGAGGTTGAACGCAAAATCAACCAAATTGCGAGAATATCCTGAACGAACCAAGGACGAAGATGACCTGTTGATCCAAATTCAAAATGAACTTCTGAAGTACACTGAGTTTGAAAATTACATCGATCGGGTTTCAGATCACATCTTATTTGAGACTATTCTCGAAACAGCAGGGAAGTTCTTCGGTAATGACTATACGGTTCAGTTAAAGGTTGAAGAGCTAGATGGTAGAAACATTTCTCCTCCATCAATGAAAAAGCAGGGCACATTTGCTCTAATGCCAAATTTTCAACGTGATGAAAGTAGGAACGAATCTGGCAAATTTGGCGTTCACACCCCAGCCTTTAAGATGGGTGATTCTCCTAGCTTTAAGCAAGGAACGCCACAAAGTAAGGAACCTTCAAGATTCACTTATCAGTTGGAAACTGTTGAAAGGAAGGAGGACGAGGAGGAAAATGGTAATACCTCGGGAAAAAATACCGCGAGATCATTGATGTCCAGACATAGTCAGAGAAAGAGTCTTCCGAATTATAATTCTGAAGAGAACCAAGAGAAAATCAAGAGGCTCTTCCAAGCGAATAAAAATGTGTTTAGTGACCTGCAGAACATCAAAAACGGCATTGTTTCATCCTTGCAGAAGAACCGTAAACCTGTTCCTTGGGATGCTTTGCCTGACTTGGAACAGTTGAAGCAAAACGCGCTGAAACCTGATAAAGCCCAGACTAGTTTCAACGGAAAATCAGATTTAACCTTAGGTCCGCAAAGGTATTCAATGTATGCCAACACGCGAACCAATAGCGACTTCACTGTGTCTGTGCAAAATAGAGCAACCATAGATTTTTACAGTCGACCCAAAGAACACGAAAACCTCGATGATAGTGAAATCAGAGACGACCAGGCATTGGAAGCAGAGTATCATGAAAGGCCATCATTTTCCAAAATCGCTGTCTCTGATATTAACAGCCATCAACACAAATTCTCCACAGCCGATGAAGAACAAAGAGCTACCTTCGACAGCAGATACAAGTTCGGGAATCCCTATCCCATCACAAAAAATAGCAATCCAATGAATTCGGACCCTGAATCTCGTATGAGCAAAGAACCTAAATATTCTACCCACAGCTTTGGAATGGCTCCTTCTCAGAAGGTCCGAGATTCGGCACCTAAGGACTCTAAGGCTCTTCTGGGCGCCGGACTCGAGATGCTACGAGACCTCGAAGAAAACTTATCTGCGGTTCCTAACCCAAGGAGCTTTGAGTTATTTTACTCTACTGCTTGCAACAAGCAAGGATGCGTTTACGAGGACAAAGTGTTGAATATAACCGCAAGGTATGAGCTCCTTGACAATAAGACCCAAGGGAAAAGGAATCTGAAGGTGGCGCTTGTGTTTAGAAACAAGACAAATTCCCTGATAAATAACTTTAAGATTGAATTAGTCAAGCACCCTCACTTGAATTTTGAAAAATTGCCAGAAAAAATGAATGCAGAGTTGCCAGCGGGAACTCAAACCCAAGGCGAATTTATCTTGAGCGTCCAAAAATTACCATTCTACGATTTACACGTGAAATGCCAAGCGATGCTTCAAAACAAGTACACCAATGAAGACATCAATTTCAAATTCATTATTCCAGTTACATATAATATGTTCATGACTTGGCAGCATGATTTGACTTATGAAGAGTTCCTTGAGCACTGGAAGCTGAACCAGAAGGTGGTGACTGGGGAGCCGAAACTCCTTACTAACCCACTAGTGAGATCTCCAAACGACTTTAATCTCATCTTAGGTGATTTGCTCGACTATCCTGGAATGGAAGATGAATATGGTAGGCCACAGGTTCATGCTCTGTTAGGAGTATTCGAGTTGGACAGGAAGAATGTTGAGTACTTGATAAGAATTAACTGGATACCAGGTGATCGCATCGTTGCATTTGAGATTGGATGTTCAGCAGAAAATACGGCGGAAGCAGAAATGATCCTCCAGGCCCTTGAGTTTCTATTTGCACGAATCCAGGAGCAAAACTAAGAGATTTTAAACATTAGTTCTTTTGAGTCGAATTTATTCGTCGAACACTTATCCATGGAAGTTTATTCACGAGTGTTTTTCGAGAAATAAAAATTTAGAAAGATTATAGAAATAGATAAAAAGACATAAACCGTTATCATGTTTAAATCTTTAAAATGAGGAACACACACACAGAGTCGGGTCCCCGTTCTGAATATTAGAAACCATAGGTTTTATGAAGAAGTAGAAAAGGCAGACATATGCAAGATTTTTTTTTTTTGATGAATTGATTGGAAACAGACTCAGATATTAATAGAATACGAATCTTTGAATGATGCTTCATCCAAGGAAGAATTCAATTTAGAATATCGACTGCCGCATTAATGTTTACGAAACGTGATTTTTTTGCACATTATCGAAAAGTTGCTTAGGGTTATCGTTAATTTATTCTCGTTGAAACCACCGAGTTTCTTTATGTTTTGGTGTCGCTAATAACACATAATGAAGAATTACATACATTAGTATTAGAAAAATCAATTTGTTTTTGACATTATCAAATAGGGTTTCATTCTCCTCGGTGGATCTGTTGCTCTGTCTATCTCTACGAAGAAATACGGAGAAATAAGTTTGTTTCGATTAAACATTATTGATCCAACGTCTATTAAGTTTTTCGCAAGCTAACTGGTCATTTCCAGTATAATTTGATGTAATAAAACGATAGAGCG
>ENA-UOUE01000501-UOUE01000501.1-compost-metagenome-genome-assembly--contig:-NODE-501-length-31179-cov-4.930583_pt1 | contig 31179 bp, 3 predicted proteins | sample MGYA00238146_ERZ747223 | MGnify/ENA primary metagenome ERZ747223 (study PRJEB28781, sample SAMN06268865) | compost metagenome | isolation source: single cell | place: USA: California, Emeryville, Joint...
AAACAAGAATATCACGATGTGGATCATCACCATGATCACTTCTGATCCCACGTTCATCCAGGCATCTCTCTTATTACGGTATGGCTTCACTCTGATCATGAAAACCAGAAGTACTAGCCCACTGCAACAAGTGATTAACATTTGTAGAATTGGGATGTCATAAGCTAGTACTATTCCACTGAAATATGTCATTTTTCTCAAGAAAACGAAGGCCATGAAATTTCGACGATAATAAGCAGTCTCAGGGCTTACATTTTTCTGTGACTCAACAATAAAACCCTCATAAAGCGCTCCATGCTTCTTCTCATGAAATTCGGTACCTAATACTTCAGCACTTGACTCAAGAGCGGCTGTGACTGCAAAAGGAGCCCAGAAGCAGCAAGCACCAATAATTAAGGCAGCTATGGATGAAAATCTATTAATATGTGTTGTAAAGTCCATATTCACAAATTGCAAGCAGGAGGCAATAATGAGCTCAGGATAAGTACCTATCAGCGCATTATACACAAAACCCCATTCGAATTTCTCTTTGAAAAGGGTTATGATTCTATTGAACCTTCCACTAGTTCGGAAAACGAAGAGCGTGATTTTTACGAAAATATAAAGAGCTCCAAGAGCAACCCATGCAGCAAGAGTGGCACCGACATTATTCAAGAACAGTCCATCCATCTCATTGTCTGCAAACTTTGGAGGAGAAGGAAGCCCAACCTGCATTTCCTCGTACAAAGTTGGAAATACATACTGGATTGGGTTTGGAAGTAAACCTTCGATACTGGAAACAGAGAAGAGCTGGAAGAAAGCCACTACATTGTAAGGGTAGTTCACATTCAGGTAGAGTAGATAGTTCACAATTTGAAAGATTCCCAGAAATGCCCAGAGTATCCCACCACCACCTGCAAAGAACATACCTGCTGAACTTGCAAGGGCAGTATTTGAAACACTCGAACCGATACTTGTGAGAGCTTCTGCTGCTGCTTTCTCCTCTTGACTGAAGAAAGTGAATCTGGTAGTTTTCGCACTAACAGAATCTTGGTTGATGATTAAGCCGTCTTTGTCAAGAATTATCCCCTTGTTCTCGAAGGTGACCGTGAGGGTCTCAATGCCCATACTTTTGGTAAAGTTAAAAGTAAGCTTGAAGGTTTTAGAATCAGGCTGTGCAGTGATATTTAGAAGAAAGAAATCCGAGGAAGTCATATTTGAGAGTGAGAACTGCAGATTTTCCATTAGTATTTCAGGAGTGACTGCCATAGGATTGGAAAAGACAAGAAGGAATGTCTGGGGATCCGATGATGATTTGAGCGTCACAGTGGGCGGAGAGTTACCGAGTGGAGGAATGCACTTGGAGCCATCAAGAACATAAGGAGTGAAGCATGAAATACACTTGTTTGCATTGGTTTCGCAAGTTTTGCAAGTAGCATCGCACATATCACAGGTCACTACTTGATTATTTTCCCAGTAGCCATCTGGGCATGTCGCCAAGCAGCTTGTAGTATTCAACAAGTAGTAACCAGGAAGGCAAACTTTACAAGAGGTGTTATTGGAACATTGGAAACAGTTTGTAACACATTTTGGAGTGCAGATTCCTAGAGATGATCCGACCACAGCACAAAGCGTTGTCGAGACCAAATGCTCGCAATGACTAGAGTCGGTGCAAGGGACACATGTATTATCATCCAGGGAGCAATGAGAGGCGGCTGTGGAGAGACAATCTGAGTCAGCTAGACACTCAACACACCTTCCTATTGTCGTATTGCAAAACAGATTAGGTTCAGTTGTGCATTGGCTTGAACTCGTGCAAGAGACACACGTTCCTCCTGATGGGCTGCTACATACTTGCTTCGTAGGAAAATGATCGCAATGTGTGTTTGTAGTACATGCGGTACAAGTGTTGCTTGTTGAACATTGGGCTGCTATTTCCGTGGGACAGTCCGTATCGACAGCGCATTGAACACATGTCCCTCCTGATCCTAGGTCCTTGCAGATAGACTTTGGAGATAAATGAGTGCAGTGACTATCTGCTGTACATTCAATACATGTATTGCTTGCTAAGCACTGTGCTGTTGTATCGGAAGGGCAGTCGGAGTGTGAAACGCATTGGACACAAACTCCTGTGGATACACCAGAAGTTTTGCAGACTGGGGTTTCGGAAAAACGATTGCACTGGCTTTTATCGGTACATGCGACGCAAGTGCCTCCTGAGCACTTAGCTGCTGTGATAAAAGGACAGTCAGAGTCGCTAAGGCATTGGACGCACACTCCAGATCCACTCGAAGTGTCACATAGCTTGGTATCACTAAAATGAGTGCATTGAGTTGAATTTGTACATGCGATACAAGTGTTGCTTTCTGAACATTGAGCTGCTGCTTCAGTGGGACAGTCTGAGTCGGTAACGCATTGGACGCATGTTCCTGCCCCTCCTGAGGTTTTACAAACAGATTTTGGAGACAAATGGGTGCAATGACTATTTGCTGTACATGCGATACATGTATTGCTTTCTGAACATTGGGCAGCATCAGGATTAGTACAGTTTGAATCAACAATACATTGGACACATAATGCATCTTCTGTTTCTGAAATTCGACATACGCGCGTTTCAGAAAAACGTGAGCAATGACTGTTTTTGCTACATTCTTGGCATCGGTGAAGACCTTCATGACAATCTGGTTTCTCAATGAAAGTACAATCATCATTTTGAACACATTCAACACATTTTCCTGAAGTACTATCACAAACAGGCGTGGAAGAAGGACAGTCGGACTCCCTAAGGCATTGGACGCACACTCCAGAACCTTTCGAGGTGTCACATAAATTCGTCGTAGTAAAGTGCATACATTGAGTAGACTCTGTACATGGAATGCAAGTGTCGCTTTCAGAACATTTAGCTGCTGCAACATTCTTACAATCAGAATGGGATATACACTGAACGCATACTCCTGTATGGTAACCAGGATTTTTGCACACAGGCGTTAACGAAAAACGGGCACAATGATTCTCATTGATTGAGCATCCTTGACATATGTGATCAGTTTCATTACAATCCCCCTTAAACAATGGACAGTTCTCGTTATAATTGCATTCTACACATTTCCCTGCTTCATCGCAAAATGGGGTAGATGTAAACCGACTACAATGCTGGTCTTGGGAGCAAGGCTCGCATACGTTATTATTACATGCTGATGATGTAGGACTCGGACAATCACTATGTTTTCCACATGAAGCGAATGTTGGTGAGCATATCCCAGAAACGCAGGTGCTAGTCAAAGATTTGCTCCAGTAATTGCAATCACTATCATTCTCGCAAGATAAACAATAAAATCCTCCTTCACCGATGTTATCCGTTCTATAAATACACTGAGAGTTGGGTGAACAAGTCGTCGCAGTCGGGCCAGTGCAAGGCTGAGACTGGGCTGAACCGCTTCCAATAAGCAAAATTATGCCAAGCAAATGAATTATCATATGCAGTTTAGAATGTTTGAGATTATAACTTTATTTAGACCGAACTTGACTAAATCCAATTAATTTTTTTCACTCCCAACTCTTTCAAAATTTAAGCAAAACTATAAAACCCGCAAGTGCCTTATAGATTCTAATAGAGTCTTTCTTTACCTTTGACTGCGGCCAGATTCTGCCTTTTTTGAACCATTCGATAGAAATCGCTATCTAATATAACAATTCTTACCTCTGTTTTTGCATCACAGAAAATCCTTTCAAACTGAAATGACTAACGATTCGAAGCTAAGAACTCAACCAAGTCGCACCCAAAAGCGCTGGATGTATCACTACGACTTATTTTGAGAAAACACCTCAGTTTTAAAAAAAGCAGTTTGGGATTCAAGAAATTCTTCTTAGATTAATTTCTAAAGTTTTGACGAAATATTTTGATTAATTTAGATGATATTAAAGAATTCTGAAAAACTGATAATTTAAAACAGGCCCAATTTACTGAAATATTTAGCTTTAATAAAATTTATTTTGGAGTCGGTGCGTTCTTTCCTGAAAATTCTATCTTAAAATAGCACCCAAGAAACGGAATTTGGAATCTTAAAAAATCGAATTTAATCTGTAAACTTTCGAAGTGCGTTTTCCGTTAATGAAATAAAATCGGTGCAAAATTATTCCGTAGCGAAGCGTCTATTTCTATAATTTTTCCACCACTCATAGCAGCGTAAATTGCATAGTGGCTTGAAGGAAAAAGGGTTTTCAAGCTGGCTTCAGTCAGAGGGCTTGCCAAAGCTGGGTTAATTGAATAATTATGAGGCCTTCTGATAAAAAAATATGTATGAGAGGCCTTAATTAGGCTCCTTTCTTTAAGGATATTTGTTGTCGCGATTCATCGAAGGTCTATTCAAAAACTTGAAATTAGCATCTCGATAAAGCCTGAAATTCCGATGGGTTCAGAAATTGAGTGGATTTAATATAAACTGCCTAATAACGGGTTGCGAGGGGAGGCCAAACACCCAACAAAAAACTCAAATCAAAGTCATTATGCTTGTTCTAAGCCAGAACGAGCACCCTCTATGTAAATATTGTCGAATAAATTCAAGCTTTGATCAAACTCTCTGATTATTTAGATTCTGAGGTGAGCAAATCCATTATTAAGTGAATACTCGATAAAAGTTCTCAGGATCTATGCAAATAATTTTTCCAAGGCCCTCGAGTTAGAATTAAATATGCGTATCATTGGGGTTTTGGGCACCTCTGAATTTGAGAATATCGATTAATTTAGATTGTTAGTTTAAAAAGTAAAAACGTTTATTTTCATCTTGCTCGTTCATATTGAAGATATGTGCTTGTCTGCCTTTAGTCTGATGAATGAATCTAAACAAGGAAAAGAATAAGTAGCCTCTAAATTCGTTTAAGTCCTTCAATACAGTGCATTAACAAAAGATCTATAGTCTATATGAAGAAATGTTCATGATTTTCTGGTTTCTTCGACTTTGATATGAGCACGAGTCTGAACGTTATATTCTCAAATTGATATGCGCATATTATCTTAAGACTGAAGACTTTTGGCTTAATAAAATAAATGTATTCCTTGGAAGGCTTCATGGATTTATTCATATTTTTCGCTGAGTTTTCCTTAACTACAGGTATTTATTTTTTCATGGAACGTGGTTATGAATACTTGTTTAGCTAAACAAATCAAGTAATGACAATGAAAGTTTTACACCCTCGAGGAATAAAAAACTCCTTTTCGTCTGCAATGTTGCCAAAAAGCTCTTCATACCCAGTGAATATTATGATTTTCTAGCTGAGAGATAAGCTGAAGTTCAGTCTTTCTTGAATTGATGCGCACTGTTGTTTCAACAACTCTGGTATTGGAAGAGAAATTCGAATGAATTGTTTTGCTTTTTATGAAGTAATTAGTGTCAAAAGTTGCTGAAAGTGATGTAAAGTTTCTGACTAAATGATGGAAACCGACGCTCGTGTGTTGCTTTAGGGGTGATTCAAAACATTTTATTATTTTCCTCTTTAACAGGAAGGTCAATTGCAGGCTTGTTTAATCCGATTTAGTTGACAGTGATATCAAAAAATAATTCAGCACATTGTAAAATCGGTCATTTTACAAAAATTAAATTTGTTAAATTTGATATTAGTATAAAAGCATCACTCTTTTTTGATTTCTTTTTTCTTGGATCAAATCAAAAAATCGCTTCAAAGCTCTACTAGCCATTCCTCAAACGTTCATGCTCTACTCAAAACCAAATTTTGAGAAAGCCATTTAATTTTTAGTTCTCATCGTACTAATATATTCTATCATATTATGAAAAAATCTTTTTTCTGAAAGAACCCATCGAAATAACTGGATTCCGAACCTGCATTTGTGAGAGTTCAACCGATGCTGAAATTTCCAAAGTGAGTCTCAATATTATGATCCTCCGACGTTAAAGCAGATGAATGTAGCAAGAGAGAAAGACAAAAAATGGAAAGAAACCGGGGCTATATTTGGCCTTGGTGAAAGAAAATCAATGATTTGTTATTTATTGAACTAAAAGTTAGGTTTCTCATCCAGTCATTTCGGTTTACGAAGGATAAAGCATTTAGGCTATTTATTTCATATATACTTGAGTTGTTTTGAATATCATTTCAAATTGATAAAGTAGGAAAATTATCTTTTCCAGAAGAGTGAACAATTAAAAAATTTTCTCTCTTTCTCTCTCATGTAATAATAGAGATATGAATAAAACTCATCATAAAAGCCCTACCAAAAAGCTAAAATTATCGACTAGTCTAAAATCCAGTCTCTTGAGTGTAGTTATTTCTGGTCTTTACGGCGATCCTTTCTTTTCGAGAACGGAGTCGTGGTATTATTACCGGTTTCCTTCCTGCCTTGCTTGTAGTTAACGTAGACATTGAAGTATCATTATGCAAAATTTTCTCCGTATTATTTACTTCTGTTCGGTTTTCGGTGATTTTCTGAGTTATATTGTTAATTGTGGTGCTGCTTTCGTTGTTGCTGGTCGTATTCTCAACTGGCTTCTTTTTCTTTTTGCATAGAACATAGAATACTAACTTCATGACCTTCCAAGCAGCTAACACCTGCTGAGCGAAAATGAAAATAGCATTGTATGCTACTAATAGACAGCAGAGTATAATGACAACCCATCCAACGTTCTTCCTCTGAGTATCAGACATTTTCAAGGTGATATCATCTCCTGCAAACAAGAATATCACTATATGGATCATTACCATAATCGCCTCTGATCCGATGTTCATCCAGGCATCTCTCTTGTGCCGGTATGGCTTCACTTTGATCATGAAGACAAGTAGTACTAATCCACTGCAACAAGATATTAGCATTTGTAGAATTGGGATATCATAAGCCAGGACAATCCCACTGAAATATGTCAGTTTCCTCAAGAAAACAAAGGCCATAAAATTTCGACGATAATAGGCAGTCTCTGGCTTCACATTTTTCTGTGACTCAACAATGAAGTCTTCATAAAAAGCTCCGTGCTTCTGCGCATGAAATTCTGTACCTAAAACTTCAGTACTTGATTCAAGAGCGGCTGTGACAGCAAATGGTGCCCAGAAACAGCAAGCACCAATAATTAAAGAAGTAACAGATGAGAATGTGTTAACGGGAGTTGTGAAATCCATATTCACGAACTGCAAGCAAGAGGCAATGATGAGCTCAGGGTAAGTACCAATCAGTGCATTATACACAATTCCCCATTCAAATTTATCCTTGAAGTTGATGATTATTTTATTGAGCCTCCCACTAGTGCGGAAACTGAAGAGCATAAATTTTGCGCAAATATAAAGTGTCCCAAGAGCAGCCCACCCAGCGAGGGTAGAACCAGCATTGTTCATGTACAACGCGTCCATCCCATTATCCATAAATTTTGAAGGTGAAGATAATCCAACTTGCATTCTCTCGTAAAGTTCTGGAAAGATGTATTGAATTGGGTTAGGGAGTAGAGCCTCGAGACTTGACACAGAGAAAAGTTTGAAAAATGCCACTACATTGTACGGATAGTTGACATTCAGGTAGAGCAGATAATTCACGATTTGGAAGATACCCAAAAACGCCCAGAGTATTCCACCACCTCCTGCAAGGAACATTCCAGCAGAACTTGTAAGTGCAGTATTGGATACACTTGAACCGATACTTGTGAGAGCTTCTGCTGCTGCTTTTTCCTCTTCACTGAAGAAAGTGAATCTGACTGTTTGAGCACTCACAGAGTCTTGGCTAATGATCAAGCCATTGTTGTCTGCTATTGGCTTTTTGTTCGTAAAGGTCACCGTGAGAGTCTCAATGCCAACACTTCGAGTGAAATTAAAAATAATTCTGAAGGTCTTATTATCAGGCTGCTCAGTGATATTGAGGAGATAAAAGTCAGAAGAAGGCATATTTGTTATTGAAAATTGCAAATTGCCAATTAGTGTCTCGGGAGTGACGACCATGGGGTTAGAGAAGGCCAGAAGGAATGTTTGTGGATCCGAGGTAGATTTAAGTGTCACAGTGGGAGGTGGGTGGCCAAGTGGAGGAAGACACCTGGATTTATCAAGGACATATGGAGTAAAGCAGGAAGTACAGCTGTAAACATTCTTTTCACATGTTTGACAAGTGGATTCACATAAGTCGCAAGTCATGGTTTGATTATTTTGCAAGTATCCATCTGGGCATGTTGTCAAACAAGCCGTTCTATTTAACAGGTAGTAACCAGAAATGCAAATTTTGCAAGAGATAGTATCGAGACATTGCAGACAGTTAGTAACACATTTTGGAGTGCAGATTCCTGGTGATGATCCTACCACAGTGCAAAGCTTCGTCGAGGTCAAGTGTTCGCAGTGACTAGAGTCAGTGCAAGGGACACACGTATTGCCATTCAGGGAGCAATGAGATGTTGTAGCGGAGAGACAATCTGCATCACCTAGGCACTCAACACACTCTCCTATTGTAGTATTACAAAATGGAGAAGAATCGAGAGTGCATTGGATTGAATCTGTACAGTCTATGCAAACGCCACTAGAGGAACAAATTTTTCCTCCAGTACAGTCAGAAATTGAGAGGCATTCAACGCATTCTCCATTTGTGATGCTACACAGAGGCGTTGAGAACAAATGAGTGCATTGACTGTTCTCTGTGCAAGTTGTACAAGTGTTGGATAAACACCTAGAAGCTGTTGCAGTAGGACAGTCTGAGTCTGCAGCACATTGGACACATGATCCTCCTGCTGGGGTACTGCATACAGGTGTCCCAGAAAATCGTGTGCATTGATCATTGGCTAGACACGTGGTACAGGTGCCAGATGAACACCGTGCTAATTCAGCAGCAGGACAGTCGGAGTCATTATTACACTCAACACAAGTTCCTCCCATAGGGTCGCTGCAATATGGTGTTGCAGAAAAACGAGTGCATTGACTCGAAGCTGTGCAAGAAACACAGACATTCCCTGAGCATTGAGCTGCGGCTTCACTGAGACAGTCTGAGTCGACAGTACATTGGACACACGTTCCTCCTGCAGGATTACTGCATACTGGTGTTGCAGAAAAACGAGAGCATTCGAGGTTTCCTGTACATGTGGCGCAAGTACCGGATGAACACCTCGCTAATGCGATTGTCGGACAATCTGCGTCATTAACACATTCGACGCATGTCCCTCCCGAAGGATCGCTGCAAAATGGCGTTTCAGAGAAATGAGTACATTGCTCCGAATCTGTGCAAGGAACACAAACATTTGAAGATGAGCACTTAGCTGCTGTTTCAGACGGACAGTCGGAGCTAAGAAGGCATTCGACACATGTTCCTCCTGATGTGCTTGTACAATGGGGTGTCAGAGACAAGTGTGCACATTGATTCGAATCTGTGCAAGGGACACAGGTGTTGCTTCCTGAACATTGAGCTGCAGCAGCATTTGAACAATCTGCATCAACAACACATGGGACACAGGTTCCTGATGGTCCTGGATCCTTACATGCAGGTGTTGATGATAGATGTGAACAATGAGTTGAGTCTGTACAAGAGATACAGGTATTGGTGCCTGCTGAACATTGGGCTGCTGTTTCACTAGGACAGTCTGAGTGTGAAACGCATTGAACGCATACTCCTGTCGAGAACCCAGGATTTTTGCACACAGGCGTCGAGGAAAATTTGTTGCAGTGAACTGTACTATTTGTGCATCCTTCACAGTAGTCGAGACCCTCTATACAATTTGATTTTGTAATGGAAGTACATTGTGCATTATGAAGACACTCGACACATACTCCTGCGGTAGTATTGCAATAAGGTGTAGAAGCGAACCGTGTACACTGAGAATGTCCCGTACATGGAACGCAGGTGTTTCCCGAGCATTTCGCTGCCGTAATTGTTAGACAGTCTGCATCTCCAAGACATTCGACGCAAGTGCCTCCTGCTCCTGGATTTTTACATAGTGGTGTGGAAGTTAAATGTGAGCATTGATTAGTGTCTGTGCATGCGATGCAAGTATTGCTTGCTGAGCATTGAGATGCAGCGGGATTAGGACAATCTGCATCAACAACACATGAGACACAGGTCCCTGATGGTCCTGGATCCTTGCATGCAGGTGTCGCGGTTAAGTGAGCGCATTGAGTGTTTGCTGTACACGTCGTACAAGTGTTGGATGAGCATCTCGCTAACGCAGCAGTAGGACAGTCTGCATCAGTAACACATTGGACGCATACTCCTGTAGAAGGACCAGGAGTTTTACATACAGGCGTTGAAGAAAATTTATTGCATTGATTATTTCCACTAGTTGTGCATCCCTGACAGTAGTTTGAGTCCCCTGGGTAGGTGCTACCTTCCCTACAATTTGGTTGTATAGGGGAAGTACAATGTCCGTTATGAACGCACTCCACGCATACTCCTGTCGTAGTATTGCAATTTGGAGTTGCAGAAAAACGTGAGCACTCATTATTCCCAGTACATGGGACACAAGTGCCGCTTCCTGAGCATTTCGCTACTGCAGCCGTCGGGCAGTCTGAATCAATCAGACATTCTACGCAAGTGCCTCCTACTCCTGGATCCTTACATATTGGTGTGGTAGTTAAATGTGCGCAATGACTAGGGTCAGTGCAGGAGACACAGGAATTGCTTCCTGAACAATGAGCTGCAGCAGCATTGGGGCAGTCTGCATCAATAATACATTCAACACACATTCCGGTTGAGTCTGGATCCTTGCATACAGGTGTCGCGGTTAAATGAGCGCAGTTGTCATTCGTCTTACATCCAACACAAATGTTTAATTTGCATCTCGCCGCTGTAGCAGAAGGACAGTCTGCATCAGCAACACATTCAACACACATCCCTCCTGGTCCTGGATCTTTGCATGCAGGCGTTGAGAGGTGATGAGCGCATTGAGTGTTTTCCGTGCATGCGACACAGGTATTACTTCCAGAACATTTAGCCGCTGCAGGACTCTGACAATCTGAATCAGTGGCACATTGAACGCAAACTCCTGATGATCCTGAAGTTTTACATGCAGGCTTTGAGGTTATATGTGTGCAATGGGTTGAGTGGGTGCAGGAGACGCAACTTCCTGATAAGCATTGGGATGACGAATCGGAAGGGCAATCTGCGTGACTTAGACATTGGACACACCCACTACCACCCGAAATGTCGCATAAGTTCTCTGTATTGAAACGCGTACATTGATTTGAATCCGTACACGTGATACAAGTGTTACTTGCTGAGCATTTCGCTGCTGCAGGACTCGTGCAGTTTGAATCAACTAGGCATTCCACGCAAGTGCCTCCTACGCAGAAAGGAGTAGAGAGTAAATGAGCGCATTGAGTGTTCGATGTACATGGGACACAGATATTACTACTCGAACATTTCGCCGCTGCAGCGCTCGGACAGTTTGAATCTTCTGTACATTGAACGCATTTTCCTCCTGTACATGCAGGCGTTGAAGGGAAATGAGCGCATTGGGTACTTGATGTACATGTACTACAGGTATTGCTACTTGTGCATCTAGCCGCCGTGATACTTGGGCAATCTGAGTCAGTGACACATTGGACGCAAACTCCTGATGACCCTGAAGTTTTACACGCAGGTTTTGTCGATATATGTGTACAATAAGTCGAATCTTCACACGCTACACAAGTACCATCTGAGCATCTAGAGGTTGAGGCGGAAGTGCAGTCTGAATGGCTCAGGCATTGGACACACCTACCACCACCCGAAATATCACATTTCTTCTGCGTACTGAAACGCGTACATTGACTCGGATCTGTACATGCGATACAAGTGTTACTTCCTGAACACACAGGCGCAGTAGAAGGGCAGTCTGAATGGGCCATGCATTGGACGCAAACTCCTGAAGGACCAGTTTCCAAACATTTAGGTAGCGAGGTTAAATGAGTGCAGTGGCTGTGTGTTGTACATGGAACACAATTATTGCTAGAGCATTTGGCTGCTGTTGCAGAAGGACAGTGATCGTGATCTTTACATTCGACACATGTCCCCGATTTACAAACTGGAGTCGTTGAAAACCGGCTACAATGCGAATCTTCAGTGCAAGGCCTGCATGCGTGGTTGCTATTGCAGTATGAAGCAGTAAGACTCGTACAATCGCTTTCGTCTCTACACGAAACGAAAGCAGGAGAGCATTTTCCAGAACTACATGAGCTGCTTCCTGAGCCAGTCCAGTTCTGGCAATCACCACCGTTCTCGCAAGTTAAGCAATAAAAACCTCCGCCACCACTTCCGTCAGGAACGAATATACATTGGCCGCTTGGACAAGTTGCGGTTGGACCAGCACAAGAGGTCCCGCAAAGATAATTCCCACCTTGAGTCACACACACGGTGCCCACAGGACAGTCTGAATCTGATGAGCATTGGACACATTTACCGCCGGAACATGTGTTCCTTACCGAATGTTGTCCAGCGCATAAACCGTCATTAGCGCAGCCTGCGCATAATAAAAGATAGCAAAGCTGGTATCCATACCCGCAATCGTGAACGGAGAGGCAAGCATAGTATGAAGGAATATTTATAAATAGCAGAATTATGCAAAGTGATCGTAATAGCATTTTGAAAATAGAGTCTTTTTTAGTTTTCCTTATTTGATTTTGGGAGTTTATCTAATCGAAAAATTCACATCCTGAGCCAAAATTGCAACTCGCATCTGTATTCTGTAATTAGTTCATTCCTAAAATCTAAATTGTACCAAGAGCACTTATCTCCTTATCTTTTTTTTTTCTCACTCAGTGGCGGTTGGGATACAAAAACCTGAACATAGAAGGGGAGGAGAATTTGGTAAATTTAGTTGTCAACGACTGATTTTGTGAAACCTTAATTAAGCAATTAAAATCAGATTTAGAAGTATGCTTCTATTTTGATTAAATCCGTTAGTAAAGTAATTGGTTCTAATCAATTTCGATTTTACAGAAAGCAGCGTTTAATTGTTAGTTCGAATTTGGTAATTTGGAATTGTTTCCATAGTAACAATAGGAAATAATGGCAACCAAAATATAGAAATATGACTAAACCATTTAAGTAGTGATCAATGCATTCTCGAAACTCACTATGAACATATTTGCCCGTGATAAGCAGGCCGTATTTAAAAAAAAAAAATCATTTGGCTTTTTGCATTGTTGATGGTCAGTTCTTACTGTTAATGCTTTTAAATTATTTTTCAGCTGTGAATTACAAAATTAGATTGGAATTTGCAATTTTTCGATTTTTTAAATTTCGAAATTTTCAGTACTTATTTGATATTAATCAAGCAAATCGGGTATTTTGTCCATAAACGATTAATTCTCCGGCATGGAAGGAATACAGATTTGAACTAAATGTTGCTGGAATTGCAAGGAGTCAGTGCTGACTAACGCAGTAACTCCGTTTCCTACTTGAGGTTTGAGTAGAACAGAGCTGCCATTGCCAATTTCCAAATAGAATTCTCCGAAAGTTACCTTCACCGTGCTCTTTTGTTTTGGTCAAGAGAATCCCATGGGAAGAATGAATGAAAGATCTTCAAAGACGCTTTGCAGAGCTGAGATTAAAGGAAAAAAATTACTTCTATTCCATAAGATTATATCGAAGATAACAGATTTAATCAAACTTTCAAAATCGCATTCTCAAATCATTAAAATCAAAACCTCGACGATTTTCTTTTTTGTTTTTTAGGATGAGAGCCAGTTTGCTTTGGAATAACTTTAATAGGGTCTGCGTTAATCAGAGAGCCTAGGTAGGGCTGGTTATGTTGAAAACTTTTAACTAAAACGCAACTGCACGCTATTCATTATATTCAAAAGGTAAATGATGACCAAGTTCGGCATCTACAATGATTAAGGGCCTTTAGATTTCTATATGATATTCATCCATGGAATGTGACTTTTAGTTATCGAGAGTAATGTAATAAAGGAATTTTTCTCCATGTCCTTTAAGATTTAACGGATTTAGACTCTATCTGAAGAATAAATAATCCAACTCTATTTGGGTGGTTTACCGTATGGGCTCAGAAACAACGGTTAAGTGGGATCATAATTTTTAAAGATTATGAAATCTTTCCAATCAAACTATTCAAAAGAAACTGATAATTTAGAATAAAGTCTTTATCAGAAAACCAATAAAAGGTAATAGTTCCGATATGAGCCATCCTTAAAGTTCTCCAATAGTTCAGTCCTTGCATTAAGGTGTTATCTCCTGATTAGCGCTCCCGCGGCTCGTATAAATGAAGAAACTCCCAAATACGATCTCTCAGAAACTTCATTTCCTATGAATTCATTATTTCGTTCAGAACAGAAACTCTTGATTCTATTAGCCCTCAACTGAATCACTGTACTTTTGTCTGCTGCTGTTTATTTGCTTGTGAAGCCGCTTGCAAAATTCTTGATTATGGATAATTATCTGCCTTTGACCCATCTTACAATGGAAAATACTTGATTTTTGAGTACCAAGGCCATCATTGCCTTGATAAAGTACTATAATTGTGAAAACCTGTAAGGGTTTATAATTAAGCGGAATTCAAGTAGTGAGTATCTCTAAGAAGTCTCTCGCTTAAGAATTTTCCTTAGGTGTTTTTGCAATAATTCTGCGACTTGAAATTATTAAAAAAATTCGAACTTTTCATCGAAAACCATCATAATGCCCAAAAAGTTTACTTTTTGTTTCTCTCTCTCTACTGAGAAAATTATAAAGACATCATTGACTTTGGGAAAAGAAGATTTATTTGTAGAAGACTTCAACTCAAAATCCCACCGAAGGTTAAGAGGTGACTCAGAGAAAACGTCCACAAAATATATTTTAATTGTATTTAAGCAAGACTTTTTCACCAGAATTCAGTATTTTTTATCAAAGAACAGTTAAGCACCAGGTTTTACGTTGGCAAATCAATATGCATTTCTTTTCAACATTCGAATTTTTTGTTAAAGCGGCTGTATAGTCAAAGTTCCGTTTTCTTAGAAGACTAAATTTTTTTCTCAAAAAACTCTTCTTTATGAGTAATGGCTAACATTTGAGAAGGATTTCCATATAAAGTGGGATGCCATGTAATTTTAATTCTTAAACAGACTGAGATTCAATCTCTCCTGAAGGGAAGGTTTTTTTATGTTGAAAAATTTTTCGTTTCGAGCACATCGTTTGATAATTATTTTTCTCGGTCTGGTTGTCGTATTTGCTGCTGTCGTAGTTATTGAAGCCTTGTTCAAATTATTCTCAGTGCTATTTTTTATTTCTGATCGAGTTACAGTGATCTTTTGAGTAGTGTTGTTGTCATTTTTGCTGTTCTTATCGTTGCTTTTGGAATTATCTTCAACTTTCTTTTTCTTCTTAAGTACAAGCGCAATGAATTTTATTGCTCTCCAAAAAGCAAGCACTTGTTGAATGAAGATAAAGAATGCATTATATGCGACCAACAGGCAGCATAAGAAAATGACAACCCATCCAACGGTCTTCCTCTGTGTATCAGACATTTTCAAGGTGATATCATCTCCTGCAAACAGAAATATCACTATATGGATCATTACCATAATCGCCTCTGATCCGATGTTCATCCAGGCATCTCTCTTGTGCTTGTAAGGTTTCACCCTAATCATGAAAATGAGTAACACCAATCCACTGCAGCAAGTGATGAGCATCTGTAGAATTGGAATGTCATAAGCTAGTACTATCCCACTGAAATATGTCAATTTCCTCAAGAAAATGAACGCCATAAAATTTCGACGATAATAAGCAATCTCTGGCTTCACATTTTTCTGCTCATCAACAATGAAGTCCTCATAAAAAGCTCCATGCTTCTGCGCATGAATTTCTGTGCCTAAAACTTCGGCGCTTGATTCAAGAGCGGCTGTGACAGCAAAAGGAGCCCAGAAACAGCAAGCCCCAATAATTAGGGAAGCAACGGAGGAGAATGTGTTGATTGGTGTGGTGAAATTCATATTTATAAATTGCAAACATGAAGCAATGATGAGATCAGGGTAAGTACCAATCAGCGCGTTATACACGATTCCCCATTCGAATTTAGCCCTGAAATTTGTTATAATTCTATTGAACCTCCCATTGGTTCGAAAAATGAATAGGATTATCTTGATGAAAATATAGAGTGTCCCAAGAGCAATCCATGCAGCAAGAGTAGCACCGGCATTGTTCATGTACAACGCGTCCATCTCATTATCCATAAATTTTGGAGGAGAAGGTAATCCAACTTGCATTTTCTCGTAAATATCTGGAAATACATATTGGATAGGGTTCGGAATTATCGCATTGATACTTGACACGGAGAAGAGTTGGAAGAATGCCACTACATTGTATGGGTAGTTGACATTCAGGTAGAGCAGATAATTCACAATTTGGAAGATGCCAAGAAATGCCCAGAGTATCCCACCACCTCCTGCAAAGAACATTCCCACTGAGCTTGTCAGAGCAGCATCCGATACACTCGAACCGACGTTTGTGAGGGCTTCTGCTGCTGCTTTTTCTGCCATTGTGAAGAAAGTGAATCTGACGGTTGCAGCACTGGCAGAATCTTGAACCATGATTAATCCATTTTTGTCTACTATCGCTCTTTTGTTAGAGAAGCTGACCGTGAGAGTCTCAATGCCGAGACTTCTGGTGAAATTAAACGTAATTCTGAAAGTCTTGTTGTCAGGTTGTTCGGTTATATTGAGAAGATAATACTCAGAGGGATTCATATTTGTTAGTGAGAACCGTAGATCCTCAACCAAAGTTTCGGAAGTTATGGCCATCGGGTTAGAAAAGGTCAGAAGGAATGTCTGTGGATCAGAAGTCGATTTAAGTGTCGCAGTGGGAGGTGGGATGCCAAGTGGAGCACGACATGTGTGCTTATCAAGGACATAAGGAGAGTAGCATGAAGTGCAGTTGTTAATGTTCACATCACACGTTTGACAGGTGGGATCGCATAAGTCACAGGTCATGGTTTTGTTATTTTCCATGTATCCATCTGGACATGTTGTCAAACAAGCAGTTGTATTTAGCAAGTAGTGAGCAGAAAGGCATCGTTTACAATTTGTGCTATTGTAGCATTCCAGACAGTTAGTTACACATCTTGGGGTGCAGATCCCTGGTGCTGATCCCGCTATCGCACAAAGCGTTGTCGAGATGAAATGCTCACAATGACTAGAGTCAGTGCAAGGTACACATGTATTATCATCCAAAGAGCAATGAGATGCTGTGGCATTGAGACAATTTGCATCAGCTAGACACTCAACGCACGCTCCTATTGTAGTATTGCAAAATAGAATCGGGTCGAGAGTGCATTCGCTCGAATCTGTGCAAGGAATGCAAGCACCACTAGGAGAACAAATTTTTCCTCCAGTACAATCAGAAATTGAGAGGCATTCAACGCATTCTCCATTTGTAGTGTTACACAACGAATTGGGAGCTAAATGGGTGCAATGACTGTTTTCTGTGCAAGTTATACAAGTATTGGATAAACACTGCGCTAATGCCACAGTAGGACAATCTGAATGGTCAACACATTGAACACACGTACCTCCTGAAGGACTATTGCATACTGGCGTAGGAGAAAAATGAGCACAATGACTGTTGGCTGTACAAGGGATGCATGTGTTGCTTCCTGTGCATTGAGCTGCTGCTTCAGTGGGACAGTCTGAGTGATCAACACATTGGACACATGTCCCTCCTGATGGGCTACTACATACTGGTGTATCAGAAAAACGCTCGCATTGATCATTGGCTATACAAGTGGTGCAGGTGTTAGATGAGCATCGAGGCAATGCGATAGTGGGACAATCGGAGTTATTATTACATTCAACACAAGTTCCTCCCAGAGGATTGCTGCAAAATGGTGTTGCAGAAAAACGAGTGCATTGATTCGAAGCTGTGCAAGGAACACAGGCATACGATGAGCATTTAGCTGCAGCTTCAGTGGGACAGTCTGAGTCGGAAACACATTGGACACATGTTCCTCCATTCAGACTACTACTACATACTGGTGTTTCAGAAAAACGTTCGCATTGACCATTCACTTGGCATTTGGCACAGGTATTGGATGCACACCTTGCTAATGCAGTTGTCGGACAATCTGAATCATTATTACATTGGACACATGTCCCTCCAGAAGGATTACTGCACATTGTTGTTCCCGAGAAACGAGTACATTGCTCCGAATCTGTACAAGGAACACAAACATTCGCTGAGCACTTAGCTGCTGATTTAGAAGGGCAGTCTGAGTCGACGACACATTGTACGCAGGTCCCTGTTGCTCCTGGATCCTTACACACAGGTGTGCCTGCTAAATGTGTACACTGATTGGAATCTGTACATGGGATACACGTATTACTTCCTGAGCATTGAGCTGCAGCAGCAGTGGGACAATCTGCATCAACAACACATTGTACACAAGTTCCTGTTTCTCCAGGATTCTTACATACAGGTGTATCTGTAAAATGAGCACATGCAGTGTTTGCTGTGCATGGGCCACAGGTATTGGTGCCCAGTGAACATTGTGCTGCTGTCTCACTAGGACAGTCCGAGTGTGAAACGCATTCGACGCATACTCCTGTGCCTGCACCTGGAGTCTTACACACAGGAGTTGAAGAAAAACGAGAGCAATGAGAATTACTTCCACATCCCACACAACTATTGGTATCCGACTTACAATTTGCTGATGTGTATGGGCAATCCGCATCTTCAATACATTGAACACATCTTCCTGCTGTTGTTGGATCCTTACACTTAGATTTCGGAGACAAATGAGTACAATGATTATCCTCTGTGCATGCAATACATGTATTGCTTGCAGAGCATTGAGCTGCTGCAGCATTTGAACAATTTGTATTAGAGATGCATTGAACGCAAGTACCTGCCGTTTCCGGATCCTTGCATACACCTGCCGATGGCAAGTGTGAGCAGTGACTCGATTCCGTGCAAGCAATACAGGTATTGGTGCTTCCTTGACATTGTGATGCTGTGGGAGTGAGACAGTTTGTGTTATACACACATTGAACACACACTCCTGATGTACCAGGATTCTTGCAGACAGAAGTGAGATGAGCACATTGATCGTCTGCATTGCATGCAATACAGGTGTTGCCTGAACATCTGGCCGCTGAGGCAGAAGGACAATCTGAATGAGCAATACATTGGACGCATTGTCCTGGTCCACCCGAAGTTTTGCAGATAGGCTTCCCCGTTATGTGCTCACACTGGTCCGAGTCGTTACAAGAGCTGCAAGTCCCTGCTGATGAGCATCTAGATGCTGAAGCAGAATCACAGTCTAAATTTGTCTGGCACTGGACGCACACTCCAAGATTACTCGGAGTACCGCAATATGGTTTCGAGGTAATATGTGCGCAGTGACTCGGATCTGAACACGTGATGCAAGTATTGCTGGCTGAGCATTGTGATGCAGATGCAGAATTGCAGTCTGAGTGCTCAACACATTTGACACACTTACCTTCTGAGGTCTTACATACAGGCGTTGCTGAAAAACGCGAGCAATGAGTATTTGCTGTGCATGAGACACAAGTATTCGATGAGCATTGAGCTGTCTCGATGGCCGGACAATCTGAGTGGCCATTACATTGGACACATGTCCCAGAATTGCATACTGGAGTCGCTGTAAATCGATTACAGTGTGAATTCGAAGTGCAAGGTTTGCATACATCGTCATCATTGCAGTATGAGGCCGTAAGGCTCGTACAATCACTATTTTGTTTACATGAAACAAATGCTGGTGAGCATATCCCAGAATTGCAGGTACTACTCAAAGAGCCACTCCAGCTTTTGCAATCAACATCATTCTCACAAGATAAGCAATAAAACCCTCCTCCACTACCGTTATCATTGGCTATGTAAATGCACTGTGAATCCGTTGTACAAGTCGAGGTTGGACCAGTACAAGTATTTGCGCAAAGGTGTACCCTTTTATCCTTTACGCAAGTCTGACCTCCAGAGCAGCCGGCATTTGAAGAGCATTGGACGCAGCGGTCAGAGTTATAATTTGTAGTATCGCATATCATTCGAACTGTGTGTCCTGTGTTGCAGGGCTTACTCGTTCCGCAAGTAGCGCACTGACCGCTGCTACAAACATGGTAGGCACGATTGCAGTTATTAACCGACGTACAAGATGGAAAAGATTGAGCTGAGACACCTCCAATCAGGAAAATTATGCAAAGCAAACGAATTTTCATTTCCAACTTTTAAATATGTGAGATAATAAATTTTTTGACTTATTCAAAACGCGTTCGATTTAATTCCGATTAATTGTTTTTCAACATCTCTATCTCTTCAAATCCTTCTAAATCTTCAAATGCATCTCGACAAGTTCTATTTAAATATGCACAGTATTCATCTTAAGAGAATTTTCTTTAAACATGTTCAACTCCTTAAAAACCTACATATTCTCAATCTTATTTGATCGAATTTACACGTTCACTTTCAGCAATATCTCAAATCCATTTTACTTCATACCAGGTTCTGTCTTTTCCCTCATACCTCGTCTTATATTTTCAAGTCCATGTATTTAGAGGGAATGTACTTAGATTAACGTTCGAGGGCACTTGATTTAATTAATTCTCAGTAGTAGTTAACGGGAAAAGAAGTTTAGATTTCGAATAATTTCTACAATGTTGTTGTTGGTTGAAAGAATTTAGAATATACCAATGTGCTCTTAAAAGACAATAATTTTTAATAACCTCAATTTGTAGGAAATCAAAACTTTTATAGATTTATTTCAACTCTTTTTTCCTAATTTAATTCGTCAGCATATACCCTCGAGAACAGAAATTATTTTTCGAACGTTTTACATGTTTGATCTGGCTCATTCGGAGTCTTTATGAATTTTTTCAAACTCAGATGTTAAATTTGCATCTGCTCTTGAAAACATTCCTTTATCTTTGTTATTTCGCAAACACCCATTACCATGGGAAGTATTACTTTATTCAGAATTTCTTTTGACGCAGGATTTTCGATTCACACGTGAAGTTCTCGTTGGATCGTGGTTATTTCTTTATCAACCCTGTGAGTGAAGCAGTCTGAAGTCAATCTCTGTTTTTCGTAATTAAGATCCTTGGAAACCGTTAATCAATTTGTTAGAAGAACCTTTGAGAGCCAAGATAAATTTTTTAAATTCAGAGTCTTTCGAAGCAAAATGAAATAAATTGAAAAACAGCAGCCGTTTAATTCTCTTATATGCGAGGCTGAAGATATCGCACCAAGGACCTCGAGCATGAGTTCCTCATGAAGTTTTATATTTTTTTGGGTGGAAAAGACCACCTTATTAGTAATATAACCAAAATAATCATGATTTTCGAAGAGAAATTGTTTTTGCCTCCGGATTTCGGGTTCGACTCTCAAATGGATGATTCAAGAAACAATTTATAGCAAGAACGCACCTCGAAAAGATATCACGAGTTTTACCAAAGTAATTGAAACACAAGCACCCAACGGCTAGAGGGCCATTCATTGGAACAGACGATTCTTAACCTCGAAGTTCAAAGCAAAGCTGGAGCCACTCCGCGAAGCATTTTGCTCAGTTTATTTATTTTAGAAGAGTGATTTCATAAGAAAGCGGATTAATCCCATTTTATCAGGGTTTTTAATCAAAATCACTTTAAGTAAAACTCGGTATTTTACAAAAATTTACTGAATATCATTAAAACCCTCCTCTGTGGTGATCTTAAAATGAAGCTAATGTTTCGAGTTATGATATAAGCATTCTTAGTAAAGAACGATGCTGATTTGATAATCAAGCGAAAAATATTGGTTAGCATTAGAGTTGATTCTCATTCCTGTTTAGAATATTATCAGACACGTTTCCATGAGAAGGTGAGAACTTTAAAAGAGAGTGTAATAACTTTTTTCATGTAGACAAGTATCAATGCATCGCAGATTGTTGAAGGTATCTTCTTAAAAATTGGATAAAATCTCTTACATAATATAAGCTTCAACAGTGAAATCGAACTAAGCGCGCTTGGAGCGTATTTCATTCTCTTATGAATTTCATTACAAAAACTAATGGTAAAAATTCTCGTAACACATGATGAGATGAAATTTTCACACAGAAGTCAGCTTGACTTCTTTGGAATCATAAAGAGCCCCTTAAATTCATTTTGAAATTGAATTTGCTTAGCAAATCGAAGGGCTTTTCTGCAATACAAAATTTTGGAGGCATCGATTATGCCTTCTTAAATTCATTCGCTTAAGTTTTAGAACCTTTAACTTTCAATTTGGATTTAATTTGCTTAGCTCGGAAAAATGATGTTATTGACGTATTTAATTAATTCTTTTGAGAACAACTCAAAACTCATTCTTTTTCCAAGGACCTGCAAAAAATCGAAACTCGAAACTCCATTAACCAATTTCCTGCAGCAATCTCTATGGATGATAATTAACCTGTCGTTCAGATTGGTAAAGAGGTTATTTCATTTCAAACTATAACTTGTAAATACAGCAACGAAAAGTTTTTATGGAAAAACTAATATGAAGAATACAGGCAATAATCTTTTTCCCTTCTCAGATATTATCTCTTGCAAGCAAGAATACCACTAGATAGAACATTATAATTGCCACTGATCCGATATTTATCCTATTAGTATTTGCAGGATTGATATCTTTAGTACTATCCCAATGGAATATATCAACTTTCTCAAGAAAACGAAGGCCATAAATTTCAACAAATAGAAACAGTCTCTGGCTTAGAATTTTCCTGTACTTAGCTACGAGGTGCTTCAAAGGGACAAATACTTTCTACTGAATGTTGCATGTATTTATGAATTTAAAGAATATTAATGGCTTTTTTATTCCAAGAGCTGTAAGATTTCCTCACACAAAGAAAACAATTTCAATATTAAGGAGAAAGCAATCGGTATTTATTCCCAATACCAACCACGATGAATATTATTGCTTGTTAATAGAAACAGTAATGTTTATATACTTTCATAAGGTGAATCATTAAAAAAATCATCTATTCCACATTGGTAGAGGCATGAAGAGAACTCGTAAAATCAATGGCTACCAAAGAGTGGGAGGTTAGAGTCCTTTCTAGTGCTAAAAGCGCTCTTTTGCTTTTCAGGACGGAGCTTTGGAATTACTCTTACTTTTTTTGCTTTTTGTAGTTATCGGGGGTTTTGTAGTTACCATGGGTTTTGTAGATATCGGGGGTTTTGTAGTTATCGTGGGTATTGAAGTCTCAAATCGCAAACTCTTCTCTGTATTATTTGCTGCTTCTGTTCGATTTTCGGTGACATTCTGAGTCATGTTAATATTTGTGGTGCTGCTTTCGTTGTTGCTGGCTTTTTTATTCTCTGGTTTCTTTTTCTTATTGCACATTCCACAGACTAACTTCATGACCTTCCAAGCAGCTAACACCTGCTGAGCGAAAATGAAAATAGCATTGTATGCAACCAATAGACAACATAATATAATTATAACCCACCCAATAGTCTTTCTCTGAGTATCACTCATTGTTAGAGTGATGTCATCTCCAGCAAACAAGAAAATCACCAAGTGAATCATTACCAGAATCGCCTCTGATCCAATATTCATCCAGGCATCTCTTTTGTGACGGTATGGCTTCACTCTAATCATGAAGATAAGTAGTACTAATCCACTGCAGCAAGAGATCAACATTTGCAGAATTGGAATGTCATAAGCCAGGACAATTCCACTGAAATATGTCAATTTCCTCAAGAAAACGAAGGCCATAAAATTTCGACGATAATAGGCCGTCTCTGGCTTCACATTTTTCCGTGACTCAACAATGAAGTCCTCATACAGAACCCCATGTTTCTGCGCATGATATTCTGTGCCTAGTACCTCCGCACTCGACTCAAGAGCGCTTGTGACTGCAAAAGGAGCCCAGAAGCAACAGCCGCCAAGAACTAGTGAAGAAACGGATGAGAATGTGTTGATAGGTGTGGTAAAGTTCATATTTATATATTGCAAACATGAGGCAATAATGAGGTCAGGGTAAGTACCAATCAGCGCGTTATACACGATTCCCCATTCAAATTTAGCCCTGAAATTTGTTATAATTCTATTGAACCTCCCATTGGTTCGAAAAATGAATAGGATTATCTTGATGAAAATATAGAGTGTCCCAAGAGCAATCCATGCAGCAAGAGTAGCACCGGCATTGTTCATGTACAACGCGTCCATCTCATTATCCATAAATTTTGGAGGAGAAGGTAATCCAACTTGCATTTTCTCGTAAATATCTGGAAATACATATTGGATAGGGTTCGGAATTATCGCATTGATACTTGACACGGAGAAGAGTTGGAAGAATGCCACTACATTGTATGGGTAGTTGACATTCAGGTAGAGCAGATAATTCACAATTTGGAAGATGCCAAGAAATGCCCAGAGTATCCCACCACCTCCTGCAAAGAACATTCCCACTGAGCTTGTCAGAGCAGCATCCGATACACTCGAACCGACGTTTGTGAGGGCTTCTGCTGCTGCTTTTTCTGCCATTGTGAAGAAAGTGAATCTGACGGTTGCAGCACTGGCAGAATCTTGAACCATGATTAATCCATTTTTGTCTACTATCGCTCTTTTGTTAGAGAAGCTGACCGTGAGAGTCTCAATGCCGAGACTTCTGGTGAAATTAAACGTAATTCTGAAAGTCTTGTTGTCAGGTTGTTCGGTTATATTGAGAAGATAATACTCAGAGGGATTCATATTTGTTAGTGAGAACCGTAGATCCTCAACCAAAGTTTCGGAAGTTATGGCCATCGGGTTAGAAAAGGTCAGAAGGAATGTCTGTGGATCAGAAGTCGATTTAAGTGTCGCAGTGGGAGGTGGGATGCCAAGTGGAGCACGACATGTGTGCTTATCAAGGACATAAGGAGAGTAGCATGAAGTGCAGTTGTTAATGTTCACATCACACGTTTGACAGGTGGGATCGCATAAGTCACAGGTCATGGTTTTGTTATTTTCCATGTATCCATCTGGACATGTTGTCAAACAAGCAGTTGTATTTAGCAAGTAGTGAGCAGAAAGGCATCGTTTACAATTTGTGCTATTGTAGCATTCCAGACAGTTAGTTACACATCTTGGGGTGCAGATCCCTGGTGCTGATCCCGCTATCGCACAAAGCGTTGTCGAGATGAAATGCTCACAATGACTAGAGTCAGTGCAAGGTACACATGTATTATCATCCAAAGAGCAATGAGATGCTGTGGCATTGAGACAATTTGCATCAGCTAGACACTCAACGCACGCTCCTATTGTAGTATTGCAAAATAGAATCGGGTCGAGAGTGCATTCGCTCGAATCTGTGCAAGGAATGCAAGCACCACTAGGAGAACAAATTTTTCCTCCAGTACAATCAGAAATTGAGAGGCATTCAACGCATTCTCCATTTGTAGTGTTACACAACGAATTGGGAGCTAAATGGGTGCAATGACTGTTTTCTGTGCAAGTTATACAAGTATTGGATAAACACTGCGCTAATGCCACAGTAGGACAATCTGAATGGTCAACACATTGAACACACGTACCTCCTGAAGGACTATTGCATACTGGCGTAGGAGAAAAATGAGCACAATGACTGTTGGCTGTACAAGGGATGCATGTGTTGCTTCCTGTGCATTGAGCTGCTGCTTCAGTGGGACAGTCTGAGTGATCAACACATTGGACACATGTCCCTCCTGATGGGCTACTACATACTGGTGTATCAGAAAAACGCTCGCATTGATCATTGGCTATACAAGTGGTGCAGGTGTTAGATGAGCATCGAGGCAATGCGATAGTGGGACAATCGGAGTTATTATTACATTCAACACAAGTTCCTCCCAGAGGATTGCTGCAAAATGGTGTTGCAGAAAAACGAGTGCATTGATTCGAAGCTGTGCAAGGAACACAGGCATACGATGAGCATTTAGCTGCAGCTTCAGTGGGACAGTCTGAGTCGGAAACACATTGGACACATGTTCCTCCATTCAGACTACTACTACATACTGGTGTTTCAGAAAAACGTTCGCATTGACCATTCACTTGGCATTTGGCACAGGTATTGGATGCACACCTTGCTAATGCAGTTGTCGGACAATCTGAATCATTATTACATTGGACACATGTCCCTCCAGAAGGATTACTGCACATTGTTGTTCCCGAGAAACGAGTACATTGCTCCGAATCTGTACAAGGAACACAAACATTCGCTGAGCACTTAGCTGCTGATTTAGAAGGGCAGTCTGAGTCGACGACACATTGTACGCAGGTCCCTGTTGCTCCTGGATCCTTACACACAGGTGTGCCTGCTAAATGTGTACACTGATTGGAATCTGTACATGGGATACACGTATTACTTCCTGAGCATTGAGCTGCAGCAGCAGTGGGACAATCTGCATCAACAACACATTGTACACAAGTTCCTGTTTCTCCAGGATTCTTACATACAGGTGTATCTGTAAAATGAGCACATGCAGTGTTTGCTGTGCATGGGCCACAGGTATTGGTGCCCAGTGAACATTGTGCTGCTGTCTCACTAGGACAGTCCGAGTGTGAAACGCATTCGACGCATACTCCTGTGCCTGCACCTGGAGTCTTACACACAGGAGTTGAAGAAAAACGAGAGCAATGAGAATTACTTCCACATCCCACACAACTATTGGTATCCGACTTACAATTTGCTGATGTGTATGGGCAATCCGCATCTTCAATACATTGAACACATCTTCCTGCTGTTGTTGGATCCTTACACTTAGATTTCGGAGACAAATGAGTACAATGATTATCCTCTGTGCATGCAATACATGTATTGCTTGCAGAGCATTGAGCTGCTGCAGCATTTGAACAATTTGTATTAGAGATGCATTGAACGCAAGTACCTGCCGTTTCCGGATCCTTGCATACACCTGCCGATGGCAAGTGTGAGCAGTGACTCGATTCCGTGCAAGCAATACAGGTATTGGTGCTTCCTTGACATTGTGATGCTGTGGGAGTGAGACAGTTTGTGTTATACACACATTGAACACACACTCCTGATGTACCAGGATTCTTGCAGACAGAAGTGAGATGAGCACATTGATCGTCTGCATTGCATGCAATACAGGTGTTGCCTGAACATCTGGCCGCTGAGGCAGAAGGACAATCTGAATGAGCAATACATTGGACGCATTGTCCTGGTCCACCCGAAGTTTTGCAGATAGGCTTCCCCGTTATGTGCTCACACTGGTCCGAGTCGTTACAAGAGCTGCAAGTCCCTGCTGATGAGCATCTAGATGCTGAAGCAGAATCACAGTCTAAATTTGTCTGGCACTGGACGCACACTCCAAGATTACTCGGAGTACCGCAATATGGTTTCGAGGTAATATGTGCGCAGTGACTCGGATCTGAACACGTGATGCAAGTATTGCTGGCTGAGCATTGTGATGCAGATGCAGAATTGCAGTCTGAGTGCTCAACACATTTGACACACTTACCTTCTGAGGTCTTACATACAGGCGTTGCTGAAAAACGCGAGCAATGAGTATTTGCTGTGCATGGGACACAAGTATTCGATAAGCATTGAGCTGTCTCGATGGCCGGACAATCTGAGTGGCCATTACATTGGACACATGTCCCTGAATTGCATATTGGAGTCGCTGTAAATCGATTACAGTGTGAATTCGAAGTGCAAGGTTTGCATACATTGTCACCATTGCAGTATGAGGCCGTAAGACTCCTACAATCACTATGTTGTCCACATGAAACGAATGCTGGCGAACATTTTCCTGAGCTGCAGGTACTACTCGAAGAGCCACTCCACTTTCTGCAATCAGCACTATTTTCACAAGATAAACAATAAAACCCTCCTCCACTACCGTTATCATTGGCTATGTAAATGCACTGAGAAGTTGCTGTACAAGGCGAGGTTGGATCCGTACAAGTATCTGCACAAAGATATACTTGTTTATTAGTTACGCATTTCTTACCTCCAGAGCACCCTGCATTTGAAGAGCATTGGATGCAGCGGTCAGAGTTATAATTTGTAGTATCGCAAATCGTTCGAACTGTGTGTGCTGGAGAGCAGGGTTTAGTCGAACTGCAATGATCACATACATTGTTATGACAAAGATAGTACACTTTATTGCAGTCATCCATCGTCGAGCAAGCATTTCCAGTTTGAGCTGAGACAACTCCAATGAGTAAAATTACCAAAAGTAAACGAATTATCATTTCCAATTTTGAATACTTGGGATTGGGATTATAAAGTGTTTTGAATTTATCCAAAACTCATTCGATTAATTCCTATTCATTTTTTTTAAATACCTCTAACCCTTCCAATCTTTCTAAAACTTCGGTTTTATTTCTATAAGTTCCAATTAATGCTCACTTTGTTCGTATTAAGAGTACTTGCTTGAAGCATACTCAACTACGAACTAAACTTCAAATTTTCATTTTCATTTCCATTTAATCGTGTTTACTCTCTCACTCTCTTCTATATCTCAAATCCAAAAATTTGCATTACTCCAGGTTCAGGCTATCTACCAAATTCAAAGATTTTCAAGGTTTGATTGTGAAGTAAACCACTTACACGTTCAAGACAGACTCATTTAATTAAATATCGTGATCATAATAGTTAACTAGGAAAGGAAAAAAATTCGAATTTAGATTAATTCCTACAGTATTGTTGTTGGTTTAAAGAATTTAGATTATTGAAATGTGTTCTTAAAGGGCAATAATTTTTAATCAATCCAGGCTGGAGGAGATCGTTGCTTTAATAAATTTTATTTAAACTCTCTTCTGAATTTTAATCCGTAAGCTTACATCCTTAGCGAACAGAAATTATTTTGCGAATGTTTCTAATCCTTCAGGAAATTAAATTCCAAAACCTTGGCAATTTTTGAAGTCCTGGACAACCAAATAAGGGGATGGATGATTGTATACTTGAAAAAAGAGGTACTCTACCTTCTTTATATGTTTGGTATCAACTATCCTGGCAAATATTACTTCATTCACAAATGATGTATGCAGCAGGTTGGTTTTCATGCTTGAAATTGACTTCAAACACCAATATTCTCTTTCTCCAACCTCTATTCAAAGAAGCCTGAAGTAAATCTCTGCTATTTCAGAATAATAATGAGGGTACTTGGCAGCTTTTAATCAATTTTCGAAGAATCTGGAATTTGAGACCGAAATTAATTTTTTTAATTCTAAGCCTCTCGAAGGAAAATTTATAGACTGAAATCACAGCAGTTTAATTCTCTTCCATTTGGATCTTTAAACACCCTTACAAGGGCCTCCATCAGGCTATGAAAATGTCTTATTGTATTTTGAGTTTATTTAAGTTTGTTTTACTGGGAATAGCTGGTATTTGTAGTTTTAAAAATAGAGAATAATGAATGCGAGAAACACGTTTTTTTTGAAATGAAACAACTTTTTTCCAAAGGATTTCGAGTTGTTTTTTCTAAATGGATGTTTAAAGAACCAATGAAGAACCCATCTCTAACAGATTTCCCGAATTTTGGATAAGTATTCAGCAGATGATGGTTAAGGTTCATTTAATGGAACGGACCCTCCTCACTATTCCTCCGCAAGCTTCAAGGGAGATCCAAGACTCAATTGGCTCGATTTTTTTTTACTTCAGAAGCAAAGATTACTTAAGAAAACCCATTAATTTATCAAGATCTTTAATCAAAAGTTTTCCAAATAAAATTCATTATTTGAAAAAATTCACTTAAATAGCATTAAACATGTCCTCTGCCGTGATCTCAAAATGAAACAAGCTATATCTATCTTCTGAAGAAGTATTTCGAGTCAAGATATCAACGCCCTTGGAGAAAATTTATCGTCATTTCGTAATCAAATGACAAATGCATGAGACTTCAGAAATGTCGTCAATCCTGATGAAGGATATTATCAAACACGTTCCCTGAAAAATCTTAGCGCTTTGGCAGAGAGCACAATAAATACGCCTATGGAAGTATAGATTGTATTAATGCATCGCAAATAATAAAAGCTACCTTTGAAAAATTGCATGAATAAAAAAATTTGTTATCAGAGTTTCACTTGCATTATGAGATTCTATGTTGGATTAGTGTAGGAAAATGAGTATGTGAATGTTTGGTAATACTCATTTGTAAAGGATTGAACTAAGAACGAAGTGCCTGCATATATTTAATTCTTTGAGGAATTTCTTTAGATAGAGAAAATGATAACAATTACAGCAGCACTTCGAGATGTAAATGATAACAAGGAAATCTGTATAAAATCACTATATATCGTTCCTTCTAAGGAGAAGAAACTCAATTTTAATATGAATTTGTTTAAAATAGCAGTGGGCTTTACTGCAATAAATTTTTCAGAGGCACCGATTTTGTCTCCTTGCATTCATTTAGTTGTCGAAGTTGCAAAGTATTTAATTTTTTGCTTTGGATTTAATTTGTGCAGCTCAAGAAAATCACGAGATTGGTACATCTAATTATTTTTTTAGAAACACTCAAGGCTGTTGCTTTTTTTTTTTTAAGTTCTTACAAAGAAATTAGAAACTTGATTCATCAAGCTCTTTCAGCATCGATAGAGAAAATAGAGCAGGTTGCTCAGGAATGTTAAAGATGATATTTTCTTTCAAAGATATGTTTTGAAGAATTTACTTCTAAATAAAACAATGGACATCTGTTTACTAATATGAAGGATATAAACAAAGATTCTCCTCTCTTCTACGATTGTTTTTCACAATAATACATCTTTGCTGCGATCTTATTAAACTGCAAGCACAGCAACAATGATAAGAATTCGATAAACAAAACCAAAAAACTCTGATATATTTTTATAGTGGAGCCACATGCAGAAATCCTTTTCAGAGTGCAAGGTCACTAAGATTTAAACATGTTAATATTTGGTCTGCTAAGAACCGATTTTTTCTCAGAGCCGAAGGCGATCTTTTGTTTTCGAGCGCAGAGTCTTGGTACTACTACCTTTCTTGTCTTTGACTTATTTATGGTGATTATATGCATTGAGGTGTTGGACGTTTTCGCTGTACTATTTTTTAATTCCGTTTGACTTTCTGCTGTCTTATGGGTGGAGTTGCTGTTTGCATTGTTGCTGCTGGATGCCTTTCCTAATTTCGTTTTCTTCTTGCATAATATATGAAATAGCAATTTCATGATCCTCCAAGCAGCGAACACCTGCTGAGTGAAAATGAAAATAGCATTGTACGCGACCAATAGACAGCATAAGATAATCACGACCCATCCAACGTTCTTTCTCTGAGTATCACTCATTGTTAGAGTGATATCATCTCCTGCAAACAGAAATATCACTATATGGATCATTACCATAATCGCTTCTGACCCTAT
>ENA-UOUE01000502-UOUE01000502.1-compost-metagenome-genome-assembly--contig:-NODE-502-length-31171-cov-3.817039_pt1 | contig 31171 bp, 20 predicted proteins | sample MGYA00238146_ERZ747223 | MGnify/ENA primary metagenome ERZ747223 (study PRJEB28781, sample SAMN06268865) | compost metagenome | isolation source: single cell | place: USA: California, Emeryville, Joint...
TTCTAGAAAGTCATATGAGTGGATGGACATCTCCTATCAAAGTCCCAATTTGGTGGCTCTTTCAAGCACAGAATTAAGAGTGATAGAAATATTTGATCAACGCCAAGCAAATGTTGTGAAGGTGCTAGATTTCGATAAAGGTACCACTGGTATTCTTCATGATGTTTATTATCGGCTAGGCTTTGACCAAGATCAGCGTTATTGGAATCTTCTTTCTTGTGTTCGATGGGGCCTGGATGGGAGAACTCTTGCGGCTTCAATGTCTTTTGTCACTCAGAAATATCTTCATTCAGGATATAGCTATAGCCTTGTGGAAAACTATAATTCTGGGAAAGCAAAAGTATTCGATTTCAGCACAGGAAAATCAATGACAATTCAGAATATACGTAAACACCTTTTCCTTTGAAGAACAATCACATATTACCAATATCTTAGCTCGTGAAGTACAAGTTGGTGGGGTTTGTCTCATGTGAAACTATCAAGAAAGTTAATTTATTCTCACATAGTCTTATTTCATAGATAAAGTTGCGATCAGAAATAGTTGGATCATCCCATCATTTATTCATTTAATTTGCCTGTTCTTCTGAATCATTGTATCGGTCTTTGATTATTGCTGAGTGAATTAAAGTTTTTAAAGCTCTTGGCTCTGAAAAAAACCAGCAAATTTATCAGCTTGATTGCTGGGAAAATTTCCGATGGCAAAAACAGAGCGAGTCCCTCAGGATATAATCTTCTTTAATGTCAGAATGAATAATGCTGCCAATGTTTTCGGGGTTTACTTTTCTGCAATAAGCGCACTAGCTGCAAGTGCAGGAGCAAAATAAAAATAAAAGCTCACTTTAGAATGTCTTGTTATGAACTATATCTAATAGTATGTATTACGAAGGAAAATACACATGATTGTTATTTCGAATAAAATGCGAAAAATTATTGAGCTATTTATATCGAGACATAGAATTAAGATTGATCCATTATTTGTGTGAGTTATAGTATATTTAGATAATCATGTCACACTACAAAATTTTTTTCATGGGGCTAAGCAATCACCTCAGTAGACGTTTTCTTCTCCGTTTGCTGTTTCGGACTTAAAAAATAGTTTTTCTTCGTAGATGAGACCGAATCGAGTTTAATTGGAGTGCCAGTGCTAAAGCTTAACGCACGTCGATGCTCCTTAGGATGGTGGTGATAGTCACTCGGGTTCTGTGGTGAGGTTTGGGATTGTTTCAGGTTTTGGGTCATGTCTCCGAAGACGGCTTGATACATTTTAGGAGAGTAACTAATCTTCAGAGAGATCGGTTTTTCTTCATCCTCTTGACTGCAAGGCACATGTACGGGATAGTACTTATCCCGTCCTGGGCTGTTCATCCTCGCGGCTTCTTTCTCGGCTTGTTTCATTTGCATTTCGTGAACTACGGGGCTATTAAAATAATCCCAATGGCCTTTCTTCAGAAAATCGGTATATTTCTTTAGGTCTACGTTATCATCTTCACTGTCATCCTCTTCGGTGATTTTTTCCGGAGGTTCAATGAATAAATTCTTCGAGTTAGAGCGGGCTTTTGGGTGACCTTCTATATCTTCAGATGATTTCCCAAATAACGATTTGACGAGGTTTTTACCTCCAACGCCTTCCATGTCTTTGCTATAGGAAGTTTTTTCTGAGGGAGTTTTGATGCTCTTCTTTGAAGTTGCAAAGGAACGCTTGGAAGTCTCATCTGACACTTGAGAATCGCCTTGAGTCACATTATTGGATCTTTCGCGTGGATCCTTGGGAGTTTTGAGGAATGCCGAGTGAACAGGATGGTGAGTGGCTTTGAGTTCCCTTGAACTATGAATAGACGACAGATTCGGATCTTTTTCACTGCTTCTACGTTGGTTTTGCATTATTAAGGACATTGGATCTTTTAAACTGAGTTGCTGGGAGGAACGATCTTTACCATCGTTCTTTGACGGTGCTTTTGAGGGATTTGCGATAGTTTCAGTTAGTGCGGCTGATTGGTCAGATAATTCCTTCTGGGGGATATCACTTTTGCTATTGTCAACCCTCGAAATGTTACGACTTGGCTGCATCAAGCTATACTTCGGAGTCCCAGAGTCTTTTTTGCCTTCTTTGCTATCATTGCGTTTTTCAGACTTACTGGGAGTTTTTGGATGCTCGCCTGTGCTTTTTTCATTACGCGAGCTGTCCTGGCGACTTTTGGGATGAGAATAAGGAACAAACTTCAATGCCTCAGCTATTGGCGACCTATATGATTCTGTTTTAGGCTCGTTGCTAGTTGGTTCGATAGTAAGATTCGTTTTGGCATGTGGCAACCCTTCATTTGATTTGTTACGGGTAGCAGTATCAATTCGTTTGTTTTCAAGAGGATTATATTTTGATTTCTTTGGTTCTTCTATATAGAAAATATTTTGATCTCTTGAAGTTCTATGGGAAGGAACATTGGTCGGCTCGCTCATTGCCGAAGAAATGTCTTTAGATCTGATTTTACCCGAAGATTTTCTGCGATCCGTCGGGTCAACGGGTGTTTCTTTGCGATTGCTATCTTGATTCACAAACTCGACTCCAGTCAATGCTTTTTTATGACCACCTTTCCCAGATTTTTTATCATCTTTATTTCCTTCTGCCTGCACAGCTTTCGATTCTTCAGGGCCTTTTGATTCAATCGCTTCGCTATTCTTCTGAGAGAGGTAGAAAACAGTCTGCTGTGGCTTTGCTAGTTCCTGCTTCTCTGGCATAGAACCTCTTCTGCTCATTATTTTGTGATCTGAAAGAGTGTCAATTGATTTGTTGCTTGGAGACGGTCGTATGTCTTTTCTCATGGATGCCTCACCCTTTTCTGTAATTAGACTCTTCAAGCTATTTTGAGATTTTCCCTTCAAATCTTCTTCCTGTTTCTTCTCAATGTCGCTTTTGGAGGACGCCTTTGATTGATTGCTTCTTGCTTCTGAAGAACCTCGCTTGTTGTGGTCTGCTTTTAGCGTTTTGGCGATCGAATGGGGCTCGAATTTTAAACCGAATTTCTGTATTGTCCCTTGATCGTTCTCTGCCTTCCCTTTGGGAATATCATCTTTTTCAAGTTCATTTGGTCGGCCTTTGCCTTCTGATATGTTAGATTTACCTTTTTCGAGCCTTGGAGTCCCTGGTTTAGCTTTGTTGGAAAGATTCTTGCTTTTGGCAGGATCAGCGCTTTTATTACGACTCAATTGCCCTTTTTGGGAAGAAGAGGCTGCAGTTTCTTGAATGTTCGGGGTTGTAGTGAGTTTTTTCTGTTGCTCAGGCTGGAGCTGATTGTTGTCTTTTGAGTCAACTGCTTTAGGATGACTTTCGAGATTATCGAAGGATGTGAACCTTTCGTTAGGTTTGGGAATAAATCGATTGCTTTCAGTTTGCGATAGTTGAATCTTTCCTTCTTCTGACTTTGTTGTTGGTTTGTCGCTCATTGATCCCCAGGCCCTTTGAGAAATCGTAAGTCCTTCGCCACTTGTAGTCGATGGCAGATGCAATTTTGGAACATTTTTCATACTTCCAATATGTTTTCTCCAGGTCAAGCTCCTCTCGGAGTCTTGTTGGGGGGTCGGTCCTGTGCTGAGGAAATTCTCAGGGCTGTCACCCCAAGTCTTCTGAGGGGACATTCCTGAATTTTTCAAGTTCAGTTTTTGCTTAACTGGATCGAGCGATCCAGTCTCTTGCAGATCTGTCAGTTTGAGAGGCAAACGCTTTACTTGCTGTTTGCTCTGAGCGGGCTGGTTTTTAGCATCTTTTGAAGGTGTTTTGGCTGCTTTTGATTCAGAGTTCGAACGATCAGTGGCTTTTTGGTCCTTTGCTTGAGGAGTTTTAGTTTTCTGAGTATCTATTGGTTTCGAATCGCCTTTTTTCGGAGTTTGCTCACCAGATATTCCAGCTTTGGGCGAAGCATCTAATTTTTTAATCTTCCCTTTTTCATTTTGTGAAATAGTTGCTTTCGGTGTTTTCGAACCTTGTGGCTCCTGCGATTGCACTCTTTGAGAGTGGCTGGCACTTCCAGGAGGTTTCAACATCAATTTTTGCGGCTCTTGAGGTTTTGAAGTGCCTTCCTCAACATCTGTTGGGTCATTTGCTGGTTTTTCTGGAGTTTTCGAGGTTGATTGTGGCTTTTCTTCAGGTAAATTTCCTCTTTCTTCAAGGAGGTTTTCATCGTCTTGACCAAGAAATTCATAGTTCTGATTTGGCCTCTCAGTCTCGTCAGGATTGGTGTCTTCGACATCATGCTCCATAATTTGCATCTGGTTGTCATGCTTAAATGAGTGTTCGCTTTGAGGTTTTCCACCATGAACAGAAGATACTTCTGAATCTAATTCTAATTTACTAACGTGCTTAACACTGGGCCCCATACTGTGATTTCTGTGCCATATGATATCATTTGCAAACTCAACATCACCAGTATTTTTCCTTTCCATGGAATTTGATTTGTCTAAAAATGGCCTTTGCCTTGAGCGTGAGGAACTCCTCGATCCTTCCGGGCTAGATGTAGAGTCATGATTATCTCCTCGATTTTCATCTGATCGACATTTTCTCATGCTGCGATTTGAAGACCGAGAGGAATGTCGATTCGAGTCTGTATGAGTTTTACTGACTTCAGCTCTTGGTTTCAGGTCGTGTGAAGATGGGTCAAAATCATGGATTTTAGCTTGATCTCCCTTTTCATCTTCTCCCTCTGCGATGTCTTCAGACACTCTGCCTGATTGCTCGTCCTCGATATTCATATTCTTGGTGAGGGATGGAATATCTTTTGGGAGAGCTGACTGTTTTGCTTTTTCTGGTTTCTTACGTGGCAATTGACTGGCAAATTCTTCGCTTGGAAGGGGATCACCTTGAAGATTTGCTTTATTGGACAACATCTCTTCTGGAGATTTATCTTGGTCAGCGAACTGACCCGGGACTTGATCCTTTGAAAAAATTTCTGGCTTTACTTCATTTTTTTGAGATAGATGTGTTGTTTCCATGAAGTCGCTCTCAGGTGTTTCTTGTTTCTCTTGTTGCTGCATTGGATCGACATGGGTGGGTTTTTCCGTAGGGTTTTTAGATTCTTCGCGGCCTTCTTCTGGGGCAAAATTGCTCTTTTTGTTCCTCTCGAGATTCTTCTTTAACTTCTGACTAGGTTTTGCTTCGTTAGGGTCAAACCCATAATTCTTTGATTGTTTTATGCTCTCAGCCTCATCCTGAGCAATATGCTGTTCCTCACTCTCTTCAGGTTTGCAAGTTTGAAAATCATAGTCTTCTGTGAGTCGCTCTTGGCCAGGTTCAGAAGAATCTACTTGCAGTGTCGCGTTTATATTAATGTTTCCGGTTTTCGCTCTCGATTTTGACTTTGATTTCGCATTTGGTTCCGGTTGGTTCTTCTTTATTTCTTCAAAGTTATCAGGCGTCTCTTCGCTTTCTTTATTCGGTTGGACCAAGGCAGTCTCCTTTGGACGAGATTTCTCCTTGGGAACCACGTTAGTCTTTGTAGTTTTGGGTTGGACATGCTCTTCAGCCACTTCTCCAGGATTAGTTGGACTAATTTCATGACTTTCTATCTGTTGTATTTCTGTGGATGGTTTATCCTTCTTTGGCTCTGATTTGATTGTTTTACTCTTTGTCGCTTTCGGTTTCGTTTCTTCATCAACTTGTTTTAGGTCAGTTGGTTTAGCAGCTTGCGTTTTTCGGTCCCCATTTGCGATTTTTCTATTATCAGGTGTCTTTTCCTCGTCAAACTCCCTCGGAGAAGTATATTCAAAATTCCTTACTTCAGCTTCTCCGGAAGGAAACCTTCTTGCATGTGACTTCGTTCGGTCTTCACTCAAATTTTCAGGGTTGAACGTATGAGCTGTTGTCCTCATTGACCTCTTTGGGCTAGTCTCTTCCTTCATGTCTGCTTTTCCCTTATTTTTCTGAGGAGTTTGGAACATAGAATCCAGCGGCTGTCCTTGATTCCCAGACGGAGAAGCAAATTGGTCCACTGATCGAGGCATCCAACCAAAAGTGCTTTCATTATTTTTCTCGAACGGCTGGCGACGATTTAGCCTCTCCCAAATATCCCACGCCTCAGGATCAGTATGAAGTTGTCGATTTGGGCTTCTCGAATTTACAGGTGATAGAAAAGGTGATCTATGGTCTCTATCAGAGAGAAGCTCTTGGGCGAGTTTCATGAGTTCAGCTGATTGAGAGACAGGGTTTAAATCCTGAATTCTCGCAAGATTCTTCTCTATCCTCTCCTGAAACTTCCTTGCGAGCTTTTGTTCAGTTCGACCCATAAAGCTCGGGATCTGTCCTCCGGAGGGAACAAGGGTAGGTTGATTCGATACGATTATTTTGCTATGAACTATTTCTTCAATTTTGTGCAGGAATTGTTTGCCTTCTTGAGATCTTGACGATTTCAGAGGACTGAAAACCATGCTTTCTTCGAGGGCTTTCCTTAGTTCAGGACAAATCCCTCTTTTGGCCATTAAATTTATCTTTTTATCTTCAGCTCCTCGTGAAATGAATCTGCCACTCTTAAATATACCAGCATTTATTTTATTTCTCCTTGGATCAAGCAACACACCTAATGTCATAATAATCTATTAACAACCATGTTTCCCATGAAAAAGAGTTACCTTCGCCATCGTATTCGTCATTCTCAAACATTCCGACGTAAACGACTCCATTAGTCTCCATTCTTCTTCCAAATCCATTAATCTTCCCTTTCTAATTCAAAGTTTAGTCCCTGAAAATAACTTTCGAGCTTCATTACTTCAAACTGACCGAGGTTGACTAACCCAGAGGCTTTAATTTCAACTCCTAAGCCTTCTCGTTCATTATTCTTCCATACTCCTAAAATCTTGCTCCGATCTGTTGAAGTCATGATCCCAAGACCATATCTGAGGCCGCTTTGCATTTGACCCTGTAGGCATCCGCGTAAAATACAATTATGTGCCACTTTCAAGAGGAATTCCATACCTCATAACTCTCAGACAAGTTCATTTCCTCAGGGAATCTCAGACTCGTAATGGCTAGTCCATCAGTTTCGATATTCAGCTCTACATCAAAAACCATTTGTTATAGCATCGAGGACAGAGGATTCACAAACCTATATTCACAGGTTCTCCGTCTCCTCGACATAATTCGTGGATAGAATTGCCGTTTTCGTATATTTGGTAGGTCCATACGTTTGTGGCTGATGTGTACCTGATACCTTTGCCATGTAGTTGCCCGTTGCGTAAGAATCCTTTGTAATGGTCTCCATTTCCAAAAGTAACCGTACAAAACCCGTTTGCATAATGATTTTCAAACTGCCCTTCAATTACGCCTCCCATCGCTGGAAAGAAATAGCCGTTCCCTTTCATGACGCTGTGGTCGAGCTCGCCTGCAGAGTTTTGTGAATGAGAGTTCATTAGATAAGGTTACCAAAGTAGCAGTCGCCGTTTTTATAAATAATGATTCCTTTTCCATCGGGTAAGTCTCCATGGTAGTACCCTTGGTAAAAACCGTCGTCGAATTCAGTGATCGCAAAGTCTAATGGGTTATCTCCGGCGGAGACACTCATTTTAGGCCTTGCTTCTTCTTGGTGATGAGACACGGAAGTCATAAACAATTTAACGCAATTGTGAGCCTGTCGATTATGTGAGTCGCGAGATACAGGAGATAAAATTATTGATAAATACTATTGGAAAACTCTGATTTATATAACTGTTTTATTACAAAATTTTCGAAAGAAAGGAGGTTTTTCCCATAATAAAGTTTCAATGCACTTCAAGTAACACAGAATTTAGGTAGGCAAAGGAGTTAGGGTCATGTTGAAGTCATATGCTGATTGTATGAATCCTAACAAGTTTGCAAATATTTCAAAGCGGCTTTTTGGATCTCATCAAGGTCTAATAACAGCTACAACATCATTTATGGGTGGTAGTTTGGCTGGCTTCTGTCTTTGAAATAACTCTTATTAAAAGAGGTAACTTAAAAACTTTTATTCATGAAATCACACAGGGCATTTCTTTAATTTCTAACCAAAATCTGTAACGAATTTTGGACTTGAGTTTTTCAAATATTCACACGTTCAAACATAATTGAAAAAATTGAAAAAAGTTTATTTCACTGAATTGAATAAAAAGAGAAAAAGAAGTCTCTCAATACAGATAGTACTTTTGATTACCGTTTGTTTTTTAAACTCTAAAATAATTCAACTAAACATACTTCGGACTCTTTGCGAGTTTGATCTCCAACGGATCACCTTTGAGATTACTCCTATGATCAAAATCATTTCAAACATATAAATCAATGAGATAATTTTACAATTTCGGGTTTCCAAGGCCAAGCAGCTTTTCCCATGGAAAAATGTTATTCTTTTCATTTTGGTTCGGTTTAAATGGCTCAGGACCTCTATTGTTCGTTGTCGGGCTCGATTGCTTATTCAGCACTGTACTCAGTTGAGTTTGAAGCTTTGACAAATTTGGAGCTTGAGCCCTGGACCGAGACTTCATAAATGCTTGAGCTGTCGGATTTGGCAAAACAAAAGCAGGAGTTTCACGGAACCTCGCAGATGGTTCTTGAGTGAGATTGCTGTTTGGGTTATTCGAGGCTGCAAAATTCGTCGTATCTTTATTTCGAGCTCGTTCATATCTCACAACATTCGGCGGACTCGCCAATGGATTAGTTTCTTTAGGGAAGAGAAACGCCCTCGCGCCGCGTAATGTGTCCTCATTTCCAAATCCAAATTGAGGTTTAACCGCAAGATTGAATCCCTCGCTTGGGCTTAAGAGAGGTGGCTTTTGATTCACCTTAACCTCATTAGTTTTACTTATCCAGTAGGGAAGAATATCGTCTTTCGGCGCGAATTTCTGGATTAGTTCCTGCTTTTTCGAAGGCTGCGTTTGGACTGGCACATCATATCTGTTGACTTGACGTGACATCGCGTTAATAACAGGGCTAAGTGAAGATTCTTTTGCATTTGGCTCTTGCGGATTGATTTGTTTATCGATTTTGAGAGAGTCTTGCTTTCGTAGCTGATTTTCAGGTGTTTTGCTCTTGACCATATTGACCGTAGGAACAACTTCAGCCTTTCTAACAGGGGTATCTTCATCTTGCAAGGTGCCTAGAGTAGCTTGGATTCGGCTTTCAATAAACCGTTCCATAGGAGATTTTAGGCCGCGCATACTATCATCAGGTCTTCTTGAGAAAGAGGCTTCGAAATTTAAGTCATCTGGATTGATGGGTCTTCCTGGGCTAGTCATTAGTTTCTTCGTAGGATTCGTAGGAGAGTTGTTTAAGGTTTCGCTATCTGGAATTCCTATCATCTGCCTGCCTGGTTTCTTAGATTGTGCAGCACTAGCTTCAGGCTTCCGAGTTGGTGAGAGCAACTCTCTTTGACTCTCCTGATTTTGGTTGGGTCTAGGCATCGTAGGGTTTTCTAAAGTGTTTTGTGTTTTTTGTACTTGCCTTGGCTCTCTCACATTAGAGTTAATAGTAATTTCAATTTTAGGGTTTGGAAGGAATGTCGGTTGTTTATTTGCGCGGTCTATAGGGCTTTCTTCGATAGTCACTGTCTTTCTTCTCGGACTTTGCTTTGGAGACTCTGAAGGAGATACCTGACCACTGGGAGCCAGTATAGCGTTTGTTTTAGCAGTTGCTTTTGCTAAAACAGCCAGACCGTCAGCCATCGTTTGATCTGAAGGTTTTCCTTGGCTTTTCTGTGTTCCATTCATGAAGTTAAAACCAGATGCATTCTTCGTTTGGTGAGGCGACATGGCTTCTACCGTATTATTTGGAGACATGGCGGCTTTCTTCCCTCTCGGTGAAGCCGCCTCCTCCTCTTTTTTTGCGAGCTTGCGCAAATAATTCCTTCTGTTCATTGATGATCTTCTCAACGTCAATGATCTCATCTTTTTGCAACGCTTCGGTTTCTTTCGGCTTTAATGTCTGCCTTATCTTAACTTTTTCGTGATTCCCTTCCATATCCCCTTTCAATATCAGTGTCTGACTATATACTTTATCTGCTAAATCTGCTATTGCTTGTTGACACATCTAAATGATTATTTTTCAGATTTTTGGGATGAGTCAATAAAAATTACGGCGAGGTTTTTAGCTCTGCTTTGCATCTTTTTCAATGATACACCAAAATAAAACATCTTGTCCAGTCTCGCGTTAAGTTTTTCTTGAAATGTATCACACAGGTAGTCCAATGGCGTTGAAAGCTCTCCTGTGACGAACGCTCTAATGAGAGAGAGAAAGAAAAAAGTTTAGCTTTCATTGCACTAGGTGGATTATGTTTTACTTTCGCAATGTTCTAAATTCTAACAGATTGCTTTTCAGTTTTTCTGCTCCAACATTCAAATTATATCTTGATTCGCCCCCGTTTTGAATCTTCCTGTGCAAGCGATAAGCCGAGGCGAGAGTTCTAATAGATTGCTTTCGAAGAGTTTTCACTTCCTCGATCTTTTTATATTTGTCAAAAGCCTAATGACAAGAAAGAGATAACAGAGTAAATCACACAATGCAAATATTAAATTCACCCTTTGCTCAGCCTGATCGAACTTTGAGGAGTCGGCCATAGCGACAACCATCAAAGAAACAAATACCGCTCCGATTACAGCAGCAATGATAGTAATGCCCCTCCCTAAATGCGTTCTCGGGTAATAATCTCCGTAACCGACAGTCGTCATCACAGCAATGATACACCATAACCCATTCCATACGTAGTCCCAGCTCAGCCCAGAGACATATTGATATGGTCTAATTCAAAGTAAATCACGTACTTGCCTGTGAAAATGCCTCACTGTTCTAATATTTTTGTCGCGAAACCCAGCGCAAATATAAAGATCACCATCGCAGAGCCAGTAATCATATATGGTCTTGTCTTTACTTCTGCTTTAAGTGCAAACATTGGCCCTCCTTCGCAGCCATTTTCATTGCTGTGGAAGCTTAACTAATGGGTTTGAGGAAATAACAGCTACCATGTTTCGACAGCTCGATCGTTGTTCCAAATAGAATAAAGACCAACAACGCGAGCTATGAGATAAACACGGAATATCAAAACGATCGTGAACAATGTATCCAGCCTGTTGATGTAAACCATAAGACTAGTGTTATTTTTCAAATCGGTGTTACGTGTAAGTGAGTGGATTGCCTTGCTGAACTCCGATCCAAGTATAGTTCACATAGGGAGGCAAATGCATGGCAATAAAAATCATCTCAACAATAAGCAGCCATTTCATCCGAGAGCGACATAGTGTTTCTAAAAGCGCTCATCATCGATGGCAATTAATTATTATTACCGTTCATCCGAATTTCTTTTCGTATTTTACGGTATTTAACAAGAATAGCGTAACGCACGACTAAGAAAATCTCTGCATGAAAGAGTTTGAAATAATTTGCTATGAGAAAGGCATTACCGGTTACTATTGTTCCAAGTGATACACAGGCTCTCAAGAACGACGCATAAGGCTGCTCGGGAATGTTTTTCTTGTGGAATTTAACAAAGGCGGTTGAGGAGATAAGCTTACCACAGAAAATTTGCACAATTTGAAATTGTTGTTGTTGGCAAGTAAACAATCATACGTCGGCTGGAGCTGGGATTGAAGATTATCGAAGTATACTGAGCTCTATTGCAAGGTAGGGTGAGATGGTAAGGCAAAGAAATCGAGTTGAATAAACCTCAGGTGCCATGATGAGAACTCCAGAGACACCAATTATTGCAGCGATGTAGTCACAGATTTTCATGGGAGTTTCTACTCTCTTTAGCCTAGCGAGACGAGCTTGATCCGATAGAAAAGCTTCATCCATCTTCGAGGTTGTTACTGAAGATAATGAGCTGTAATGTTCTTACAAGTCGATAAAATCAATTATCTACTTAATTAAATTAAACATGGATGAGCTGATCAAGAAAAATGTAGACCATTCTACTGAATGGCAAGCTGTGACGAGTGAAAGGGTGCAACGTAGAGGGGTTGTTGAGAGAAAAAAACAGATACTTCTCTTTTTTTTCTTCTAATACCTTATCACTTCAATCGTAGAGATTAGATAGCAATATGTAAATCAATTTCTTCTTGCAATGAATTGAAAATTTGTGTTCTGTAAAGTAAAAGTATATAATGCCTCTCAATAGTTTTAATATGAAGTGGAATTGATAAGTGTGAGATCAAAAGAGATAGTGAATGAGTATTTTCGATTGATTTTGAAATGAATTGCAATAATGATTATGTTTTTTCAGTTAAAAAACCATGCTTTTTTACTTGATGTCTTTCTCTAGAGAGTTACTTCAAAACGGGAACGGAGCAAATTATCAAGATGACTATAGTGCTTCCATGAATTCACTTCCAAGCCAGATGAGGATTAAATTATATGAAGTAACGAATGAAACTCTGTGAATCAATTTCGCTGTGGCAGCTATCGCCTTGAGAGATGCAACGAGTATGTTTTGAATGATGATATATTGAAAATTGAAGAAGAAGACTCGAATTTATATTAGTTTGAACGATGAAACAGTATATAAGCAAAATCAGTTTACCCAAAAATATGAACAGAGTTGACTAGAGAGCAGACAAATTCTTCTCAATAGTATTTACTTTTTGCTGCTGTTGTGTATGAAGATTTGACGTTAGTCATTTTGGTTGTGAAGGCTGTGATTTTTGGATCCTGTCCTTTTTTATTTCCTACAGTTTTAAAATTTTTTGACGAATTCGGCACTGAACCTTCAGTCTTAAGGTTCCTAAATGAGTCTGGCATTCTTTGAACCTCCACAACTGTTGATTTCTTTATCACCTTTCCACAATTGGTGCATTTTTTATTGGAGCAATGATCCCATTTATTGCATTGCACTGACTCTTTCGAGCTTCGTTGAGTTGGAAAATTGCTCGTTTGCTCATCGGCGTTCTCAGGTATACCTTCAATCGAATTCTCGCCATACATAGGTAAGTATCCTCTAAGATCTGGCGCGGTTCCTAAGAAATATTGTGTCAATCACGAGAGATTAGTTTGAGCATTACCTTTGCGACTAAGCTGTGCAGAAGAATATTTTGGAGAGCTAACTGAACACTCCGTCGTGCTGTCTTCACTATAATATGCGGGAAGTGATGGTTTTGAATAGGTCCTTTCACCCAGCTTAAATTCTTGTTTAGGAAAGAGCATAGACGTATGGGAACTCCGATGCTTGTGAAGCAGCATCTTATTTGAAGGAGAATACGTCCAATGAGACCTTAGAAACAAAACATAAATTCTCAGAAATATTACTTAACGACTACATTGGTTGATCTTTCTCTGTTGATGAAATTCCAAACAACTGCAATTTGCTTTGCTTTTCCTTATTACTTCTATTTGTGCTACTCTTCGCAGTATCGAGTCCAGCTCCTTTCATCTCATAAATTTCTGCTATTTTTAAAGCAAAAGCGTTCTTGAACGGCTCTTTCCCACGCCCTGTCGACCATAGCAGATCAGATAAATTTTTATCAGTTTCTTTCGAGATGCTTGCTGGATTCGCGGACTCAGTTTGGATATCTTTGCTAATTTTAACTCCTGATTGAGCTGAACGACCAGCAAGGACAGGTTCTAGATTGAGTTTCAATTGAGGTCGTTGATTCGAGTTTTTCTTCCGTTGCTCGAGCTGATATTCGTTTTCTAATGAACATTATTATTATTTCAGAGCATTGAAATACACAACAAATTTACCTCTTTTAGTAAAATCGTTTGAGGTTCCAGCTACGCTTTCTTTCTCATCATGAATAAGATATTTATGATAAGTCCTTTCGGTCGTCGCTAATGTTCTGTTTGTATTCATTGGGATGCGATCTGTTTGAAATTCCTCTTTCTCTTGGCTGTTGGAATCAATTTCTCCATGGTGTATAGTTTCGCGGGTTCGTTGTGTCGTAAGAAGCTTTTCTCCTTTTGCAACAACTGAGTGATTTGGCTGTTTTTCTGGAGAAGGAGTTTTATATTTTTGGATCTTATTATCTAAATCTTTGAGCCTGAGCATTGGAGGATGAGGGCTATCGAAATCTCTTCTAGGACTTCCTGGAGGCTGGTTTGAATCTAAAAATTTTGAGTAATTCAGCTCGGAGGGCACTCGACTCATTTCGAGCATCCTGCGAAGTTCAAGAGGGCTAAGTAGTTTCAGCCTCGCGCTATCAGGGCCACTCGGCTCTGTCACAAGAGTCACGAATTCCGCTGTGTTTGTCTTTCCTTCTGAGGTCGCGTACCTCGAGGAGGACTCACCATGAGGAAGATTACCATGCAGATTTAAGGTAGAAATTGACTTGGTCTGCTTCAACAATTTTGAATTGAACTCTTTCTCATGTTCTGGTCTTTTCGATACTTCAGTTGAATTGATCAACTCTTGCAATTTAGTCGGTGCTTTCTCTTGCTGTTGATTAGAGCTGAGATTTCCTTCATTTGGTGGTGCAGTATTGAATTCTTTGTTGGTTAAGTTTTGTGAATCAAGCGAACCTCCTCTCTTATCAGCAGGTTTATCCTCTTGTAATGAAAATTTCAAGCGTGGCTCATTTCGAGGGGATAAGATTTGAGTTGATATTTTGGCGTTCTCTATCTGGTACTGAGGCATCATTCTTTGCGATTGGGAGCCATTAGATTGTGAAATAGTATTGTAATTTGACGTGGCGGAGTTTTGCGGGGTAGAATGCAACTTCTCTTCGGGAATGCGATTCATAACACGTTGATAAGGATTATTCGAAGTGTTTATGGTGTTTTTATATGAATTCAATTGCGTTGGCCTGTACTCATCATTTACTTGACTTGCTAGGGGATTCTTCGAGGCGTTTATGGCGCCGTTATATGAATTCAGTTGCGATGTCCTGTACTCATCATTTACTTGGCTTACTAAGGGATTCTTCTTCAGCTGATTGGGAAGTTCAACTAGATTCCTCAAATTAGCAAAAACATCTTGCGCTAAACCACTTTTTGAGTTTGAAAGTGTCATTTGATCTTTTCCGAAAGCAGCCATGCCATATTCTTCTTTTTGGTGACTCGAGAGTGGATTGTATAGCCTGCTGCTACTTTCAGGTGATTCAATCTGCTTTCTGCTGCTTGATTGCCCCTGAAAGACTCTTTTCTGACTTCGAGAGGTCGAGTTTTCTGAAGAACAAGACAAGTCCTGAGCATTATCATAAATAGCCACACCCTCTTGAGGGTAATTTCCAGAAGCTCGTGATCCAAACTTGACATTCTCTGGGTTTGTGGATTTAGTACTATTGCCAAGAAAATGATCTGCTGCTCTATCATTATTCATTGAGGAGTATGTCTGTTCTTTATGAGTGTTTGCTGGTAAATGCAAAGTATCTTTATCTTTAATAGACGTATACAGCTGAGTAGAACTCTTGGACTGATTGAGTGTAATTTTCGGCACATCAAACCTACGCTCCATAGATGATTGAACTTTTCTGCTTATTTCTTCAAACACTAATTGGTCACTCTCTTGAAAGGTTCGCGCTTGAGGAACATCCTGCTTGCTGGAGCTTACAATTGGTTGAGATTGCTGTCTAGAATCCAGTGATCGTTCAGTAGATGACTGAGCTTTTCTGTTTAATTCTTCAAACTCTAATTGGTCACTCTCTTGAAAGGTTCTCATTTGAGGAACATCCTGCTTGCTGGAGCTTACAATTGGTTGAGATTGCCGTCTGGAATCCATTGATCGCTCAGAAGAACTCTGCGACTCTCGGAAATTTTCTCTTGTTCCTTCATAGTGCTCAAATTGTCTACCAACGTTACTGGCGGGTCTATGCGCTTCCTGACCATCTGCTAGACGTTCATGTTGAGCTTGTTGAAGCTGAGTGTTGGTGGATATCAACTGTCCTTGCTCATTACCAAAAAAATATTCTCTCTCAGGATCTATCATTCCTTTAAAGCGAGCGCTTTCTAGAGGGTGGTTCTCTCTCTGCTCAGAATCCAGAGTTTGAAACCGATCTAAATTTCCAAAAGTGTGCAAAGGTTTTCGAATGTCTTCTACATCTTCTGAGGTCTGTGTTCTTGAACTCTCAGCTGGAGGAAGCTGATCTGTAGGACCATTCTGCTCATCTGTTTGTGTATTCGAAATTTCTTTCGATTGGTATTGCTTCCTCTCCACTTCTGGCTCCGGAAATAGTGTGCGAAGATTTTCTTTGGAAGCAGCGTGGGTGCTACTTGGAAATGGCGGTTCACCACGATCATTTCCTGAGACCTCAGTGAAAGCTCTGTTGTCTGGTGATCGGTACTGCTCATGGTAACGTTGCCCTCTATGGGCTTGATTTTGAGAGCTGCCTGATTGGAACAGATGACCATCATCAGATCCAGAGAAGATATTTTGCTCAACTTGAATCTGCGGGAAATTGTGGCTCGGAGGTAGTACATTCATTCTTTGACCTTGATACACAAAATTCTGCTCGTTCAAATATTCGAGTGAACATGCTTGTTCAGAACCAAGCGAAATTTTCTCTCTTTCTGGGAATTTTTCAGCAATTTCTCCTTCATTTCTCTGAACTTCATTGCTAGGGAAAGCTATTTTCGATTTAATTGTAATGGTAATGAGGAAAAAATTCATACTTTTCCTATTGATTTGGGCAGTATTTGATTTCATGCTACTTCTCGCTCCTTCTTGTGGAATTTCGTAAATGGACTAATTTTAATTTCGAAAATTAAAATATTCAATGAAGCAACTAGATTTACCTGTATTTTCTCATTCTGGTGATGCAGAGCTTGATCCTGAGAGTCGGATCTTTGGTGAGGATTGAACATCTGCAGTTTCTCAGAGTTATTTTGCTGAGTTTCCCTCAATCTTACGTTGCTAAAGGCCTTGAGAGCTTTCAGAGCTTGTTTTTTATTGTTATTTAGCTTTGTTGTTATCAGTTGCAGGAATTTTTCTAAAGATTCTAAACGTCTCCTCGATAATTGATGATGCTTTTGGACAATTCCTCGTGCGCTTTCGTTCTTATAACTATATGAAACCTTTGGTATCTCTTCTCTTTGGACATTTATCTCACCCTCTTCAGTGTATCTGACGTCTTTCACATTGGCTTCATTAAGCCTCTTTTCCGCTGCTGAACTTCCTTTATCACCATTCCGAATCGACGTGTATTGCATTAAAGCCTCAGATTCGTGACCCTGATCTTGTTCATGGCCAAACCCGAGCCTTTCGATATGGTTTGAGAAGTAATTGTTCACAAGCAGAGGATTTGATGAAACTTTAGCTCGGCCCCGCTTTTCCAGTTGCTCCCTCAGTATTTCATTTTCATGGTTTATAAACTCTAACTCCGCTTTCGTTTGATCAGACCACTCTTCTTCAGTACTATAAGTGCTTCTCTGATTCTCTATACGAAGACACTCAATTTGTTCTGCTATTCCCTCTGATATCTCCTCATTGGAAGGATAATAATTTTTAATTGCGGACAGCCTGTTATTTTCCCTTTCAAACTTCTCTTCAACATCACTATACTTGATTTCCTTCTTCCAAATCTTACCGTCATGTTTAAGATTTAGCGCTTTCCCTTTCTCTAAAAGAGAGTTTCTTTTATTTATCTGAAAATTATTACTATTTCTGGGTTGCTCTGTTTCCATTTTGTTGCTCTCATTGATAGAGTTACTCTTCATTTGGGTCTTCTTCATTGGCGTTTCGTGTGCTAAAGAGCCATTCAGGCCTCTCTTGCCGTCCTTATGAATAACCTTGCCACCACTTAGACCAAGCTCATTTACATTTGCCGTTTTTCCTTCAAAGTACTGAGACTCCTTAAATGATTTTTCTATTTTTCTTGGAGACGGGAGATTTGAGCCAGGTTCTGAATCTTCAGAGACTGCTTCAAGAAAAACTCTTTTAAATTTCTTAAAGCACGGTTTATAAGCAATTTTAGCAATCACTTTGCGAATTCTCACAGCACCGTCTGCTATTTTCGATTTATCTCTCATTGAGTTTGAGCTTTTCCATAGCGATTGCATTGCTCTAAAACCATGAGCGAGCTCTGTGCTGCGATGTAATCTCACTAACTTCTCAATAATCAACGCAAAACATGTCGCTTCCACTGCATCTATTTTTCTAGCTGAAGTTCTCCTCTTAGCTACATTTCTTTTCGATGAGGCTTGAGCATGTGTTTGCGGTTGAATCCCTGCGGCCACTGCACAAAGCTGAATCTTTAAAAACGCCTTTTCTATAGTGCCATTTCTTCTCGAAGTCAACACCGAAACTAGTTTTCTCAAAATATTTAAGCTCAATTGCCTCTTTTTCGCGTTATCTCTCCACAACAGGAAATATTTATGAATTTTCCTTTCTGTCTGCCCCTTCCATTGGTTAATAATCCTCACCATTCTCTTTTGCGTTTGAGAATCATACTTGCCCAAATTTTTCAAATTCTCAAACGAATAGTACAACTCTCGCTTCAAGGCTCCTTTGAAAATCCTCACTATCTGATAGCATGTATGCTCATAGCGCAGATATTTCTCAACCTTCTTATCTTTGAAGCTTGCAGCTTGACCCAGCACGATCTTGTTTAATTTACTCAGTCTTTCGACTATCATGCTCTCTCTTTCTGATCTCTCCTCCGTCCCTTCACTCTCAGTAGTGAGATTAGCTCTTTTATTCGTTTTTCCATTAAACTTCGACGGTAATGAAGATTTTCGGTCATGATTTCCTGCAGAAAGCTCTGATTGAGCTCTGAAGGGAGAAAAAGAAGACAGACGCGTTGGAAAAGCAGCAGGAGTAGTTGATGACGCTCTGATAAGCTCGACTCCACCACCGGAGCTGTCTAAATTGATGGTGTCATGCTCTGGGTTATTGTCTTGGCTCTTAATGGATCCGAAACTATTATCAACGCCGTCTCCTCTAGGTGTTTCTTCGTCCTGAGACTTCATTTTCCGCGCGCGTCGCGATTCAAAAAAATTAGAAAATCTTGCTTTATAGCTGTTTCTTGGCGTACCGACCCCGTTGCTGGAGTTAGGGGTGTTCGGCAAAGCTGCTTGTGTTTTCAATTGATAAAATGCCGATTCTTTACGTTGAAAAATCAGATCACTCAATTTTTTCACTGCGTTCGTAAACTTTTCCTTTAGCAATTCGTCTTTCGTGTCAGTTTTCGAGTTCATGCTCTTTACGTACGGTATCGAGGTGTCCAAACTGAAAGATTTCTCTTGCTTTTTCATAAATATCAATTGTTTTAAAGCGCTAAATGCATCAAATTTCGCCCTGGAGTTGTGTACCAGACTATTCACTGCGCTTACTATCTTTTTCGCTGCAAACGCTTTATCAATCGATTCTCTTGTGATATGTTGTTTAGGCGTCTTATCTGCCAGATATGAGTTAAAAATCTCATATAAATCAGACGGTCCTTCTTCGCGCGGGAGCTTATCAGTCAAGAATTTCTTTGATCGCTCTGAAAAGTCGCTGAGTTTAGGAATTGCATCACATAATTTATTCAAAGCATCCAGTTTTTTGGCTTCGAGGTTATTTTTGATCATCCGATAGATTTTTGCCACTGCGATCTTCTGACGAAGGTACTGATTGAATTTTCCTTGCAAGCGCACAAAAGAAGACTTGAGAGTTCTTAACCTGACTTTGTTGTAATTCTTTTCAAACGTAACAAGCAGGTAGGCAACGCTTTTTTCATTATGATGTGAGTCAGTTGTCTTGTAAGAGATTGCTGAGATTTCTTCAAGCTAAGTAGAAATGTTACGGTAAGGACGAGTGTGTTTTATGGATTATTTACTCCGCTTGATTTAGAATTCTTATAGAAAGGCGCGATGTTCATCAAGCTTGGTGTATGTGTGATTAAGTTTTATCGTGTTTAATTATATAGTTTATTGAAGGACATTCGGAACGATTTGAGGTTCGTTATCGAAAAAGATGCGGAAAAAATGAAACCGATAACGAAAAATGCCGAAGAAATGGAGGAGATCTTCAGGACCAATTTGTGTGAATGATGACATCTTTAATTTACTGTATTGAATTCTTGTATATGTTGATACAAAATGAATGTAAATCAAGGTGCATGTGATCAAATGCGAGAAGGCAATTCTTATCTTAGTAAACAGCTTTGAAGTGTAAAGCATTCTGAGATGAAAAGAAACAATAGTCCTTATTGACGAATGATAAATGATAGTACCGACCTGTTTGTTTCAACTTCGATTGGTTTTGCCATATGACATCTAACTCTTCATCAAAACGCTTGCGAAGACAAAATAAAGCCCAATTGATGAATGAGCATTAAATAGAAAGACTTTTAGGGCTTTTTCCGTAGTATTAATTTTTATTCTTCTCGAGTCTCAATTTATTGGTAGCTAAAAGCCCGACTGCAATTTTCCAATATTCATGTCATGTTCAGAAAAGATTTCTCAAATAGATGAGGAGATTTATTATTAGTCAAACAAGTGATAGATCATTTAATACATGTACTTTCATATACAGAATCGCCAGGAACCTCATTTTTCATTCTTCAACAACGAAATAAATAACTATCCTTCGCTAATCTAGATTAATTCCAATAGCAGTATTCCAACGAATCCAATACTAGCTCAACTGATTATCGTTTTCGCTTTTATAAATTGAAATCAAGTAGCATCTCATCCCCTAACGTTGCACCTTTGAGTAAATTCAGTTTCTTTTCTGAAGAAAAACTTCCTGTAAGCCCAGCAATCAGTTAGTTTTCGAATGCATGAAACGTTCTTACCAGGCCAATATTGTGAAGATGCGATACTTGGATCCAATAAGCCTAACTTTTTATAGCACGATGCTATCAGCTCTGAGCAAAAGTAGGTTTGCTCTTCTGCCGAGGAGTATTTTTTCATGAGCTTAGCAGGGTTCACTTTATATTTTTTTCCAACTGCACTCTGTTGATCATTATATATATGATACAACCAATTTTTTATATGGCTAATTAAATACCTTGATAAACTCCTCCACGGTTCGCGTAGTGTCGTAGCTGCGCACCATCTCAAGCTTCCTAAACACCATCCTTTTCATTTCAAAATTCATTATCTGCAAGATCTCGTAGAGAAGGTACCGTTGGTAGAGATTCTGCCAATCATTGAACATGAAAGTTGACCATCGGCATAGACCAACGCCTTCTTTTCCAGTGGATTCAAAGAGAATTACTTGACCAAATCTATCTTTGTATATCATAGCAACATGATCTAATAAGTTTTCGGAAGTCAGTAAATTATGCATTGTAGTTGAAAAGTGTTACCATAAGAACTGCGAGTGACTGATCGTTGTATCTTTGCTACAAAGGCCTTCGACCTGGAGAATGACAGAAGATTAAGGTTCGAATAGTGCGATAAATTTACTTAAAAAGAAGAATATCGCCGGTCTGGGCCAATGACTCAAATTCCGCAGTCGAAATTCTTTGAAACTATAGAGTAAACGCGGGTATGCTCACATAATTCAGAGTGTATTGCATTACGTGCCAAAATTTCTTTGCCAGCGGCAAATTTGATTCTACCATGGCACGTGACGCCGCCTCTATTTGAGCTCTGATTGTACTGACCCAGCAATGCATTTCTTGATTATTATTTGCTTTGAAATGAAAAATTTTCGTGGAGCCTTTGATCAAAATCCTAATAAACTAATTAACGGAGGAAGAGTCTGATCAAATCAACTTGAAGACTGACGAAGCCACAGGATTCCCAAAAATCTACCAAATCGTACTGTTAATAACCTTTCATAGAAATGAGTGAATCATACCTGTACACTTGCTGGTACCAGCCTGAAATCAATGCATCCTTGAAGCTTTTGCGGTGTCTTTGTAGTATAATACAACAATTTTCCTTCCTGCACTTGCGCCCATTTCGTCTAATTACCCGTGAATTATTTCGAAAAAAGTTCAATGAAATACAAATTACATCCCATCCCACTAGAGCTTTCTTTTTTAGATGCCCTTTACAAGTCGGAACCGAAGTGATTGAGATTAGTTTCTCTTCATCATTCATCTCAGGCACGAACGGCCTAACCCTTACTGAAATCTGTGGTATCGGTATTTTGTGATCGATATTTTCATCAACTAGATAATTTCTGTCAAAGGGAAGTACTGCTGGCAAATTACCGTTCATATCCTCTTCTTTTTCCTCTACAGAGCCCTGATCAGCCTCCTTCTCTTCACTAGAGTCCTGAAAAATCGAGTCCACTTTTGAAACAATGGGCCCTTCGCCATTGGGCTGGCTTTCCAATTGAACGGTATCCTCAAAAAAATAGCTATTTTGAAATACATGCAGTGTCTTTTGGTTTTGGATTTGCTCCTCCTCATCAATGGCTTGTTTTATTTGATTCTCCTCCTCCTCAGGCTTTTCAACTGGGAAGTCTTCTTCGATTGATTTATTCGTTTCATCTTGCTTTGTATCCTCATCATCTTTGAAAAACATTTTCCTCTGAGACATTTTGCTAGATAAACAGCCCCTTAGAGATTTAATCCCGTCATTCATGTCAACTAAGTTTAGAATATCCGGCTCTTTAAAGTCTTCAAGGTCTAACTCTTTAGGTTTCTGGAATTTCGCGCTTGAGGTCGTCGATGGTTCGTTCATGCCTAAAAACTCGCTGATTTCGTTGGAATTTTTTCTGAAATCATCTAATTGGAGCTCCAAATTATTATCTTCTCGAGAAATTGGAATCGCAAATAATTTTTCTGAGTCCTCCTTGCTAAGGCAAAGCTCTTTGGTCCCGAAGCAAGGACTGTCATCGAATATAGGTGCTGTGATGTCTTGGCTCATCTGTGCAGCAGTAATTATATCGTCAGTGCTAATAAAAGAAAAAAGTGCTTAATAAAACAGCCTGTTAAAAATTTAAAAAAGAATAGTTGGCTCGAGCTGTAACTTATTGATTTAAACATTGTTAGTCAATATATTTGTGAGAAATGCTATAGTAACGATACTATGCGAAGAATTGCTGATTCTCTTTCATTAGACTGCGCTTCAAGTTACGAATCAAACATTTATCATCACGAATGCAAAGATCCATCGTCGATATCCTATGTGCCCTCTGATGGTTTAATAACAGAAATAGACTGATTGAGATGTCATATAGCAACGAACCGTTTTTCGCTCTTTTTCTTGGTTTGGAAGCCTGAATATCCACTTATCGCTCTTTCTTAATTTTATGAGAATAGCAACTTGAAAAATCTTTTTGAATTGCGCAGATATCATTGACTAATGGACTAAGAACATTTAAGAGCAATATAAAGGTATAAGCACATTCGAGATCAACATATAATTCCAAAGCAAACTTCTCAAAGTGAAAAAATTGCATGCGATTCTCAATCGCGATAATACATACATAGGAGCAGTGAAGGCTCATAACTTCGGTGTACGAGCACATATTCAAGTTACATAGCTCCCAAAAATTTTGAAAAAACCTATTGAGTGGCTTCCAACTACAAATTTTCCTGCTTCAATTCTTCCTTCTCTTCAACAATTTCCATGGAATTCGGTTTGATTATCTGTTTTGATTTTTTCAGAGCATCTTCGCTGTTCTTCATTCTTTTTTTGAATTCTGCTTCATGATCTATGTAGGGTACTAACGCATTTTCACTAAAACATATTCAATCAATCTCACAATCTATTATCTTTACTATGTGGGCGTTTTCGCTATCAAATCCGTTACAAAATCGTGGTTCTTTTTCAGCAGGATAGGCAGCAGATGATTGAACGAGATTGTTGGTTCGTAAAAAAAAGGAAGTACTGTCATGTCGGAAATTTTCTCTGACAGCTTTTTTTCTTTGTGTTGCTTTGATTTCCTCTTCTTCTCGGCGCACTTCTTTGAAGATTTAGTTGACTTCTCGCTGTTTTCGCTGCTTGATCATATGTTAGGAACAAAAATGGACAGAAAATTACGGATTTGAGCTAGAGTTGACTCTAATATTGCTACTCTTAAATGGATTATCTTCAAGCGAAAGGTTTCTGAAGTCTTGGACGAGCTGCTTCTTTTCTATTAAGTCGGCCTCGATGTCTTCGACATCTTCTTCAACAATAAATTCTGTGAAAGTGCGCTTTGGAATTATTGACATGCTCTGATTAGATTTATCAAATTAATTTTGACAGACAAAAATTGATAGCAATCTCGATGAGAAAGAAATCGTCTATGTTGAATATTTACTATGCTACAGCACATACATATCCGATCAATTAGCTGAGTCCCTGTCTGCTCAATAGTTTTAGAAGAGTATTTCGATTCTCATTCATGGGGAAAAGATTCAATATTGAGATTATTATGCGTTGTAATAGCAGCAATTATTAAAAATCTTGAAGGATTGAACGAGTGCTTCGTCTTAGTCGCTGAGTATTGAAGGAGCTTTATTTAAAACTTAAAGTAAGGGTCCGTTTGGGAAACACCTCGAGTTTCAATCAAGTCATTATTTAAAATTTATTCGGTGAGATGATAATTTCGCAGTTCATTTTTGGTCCTCTTGGGAAAACTCTTGCCCAAACCTCCCGAATAAATTTCCACAAACCATCTTCATTCTTCAGCACCGCGAAGAATCTATATCGTACACACTTACTCACAACTTTTCCTTAAAACCATCAATCATTAGAGATTTTGGGTGTTGAGAAAGGATCAAGCCAAGCAGACATCAAACGGGCCTACTTTCAGCTTGCTCAGAAGTATCACCCTGACAAAAACCCAGCGAGCAATGCCAAAGAAAAATTTTCTGAAATCAACAAGTACATATGATCCACTAATCATCACTTTATCTGAAAATTACATATCAAAAGTGCTTATGAAACCCTCGGAGATGAAAATAAAAGGAAAATGTATGACCAATCTGGCATGACGGGCGATGAGCAAGATCAGACTAACTACAACACCCAGCAAGACCCATTTGGATTTGGATTTGGATTCGAAGGATTTTGGGGAGATGCATTCCATAGAGCATCCTACAATGCAGGTGAAACCAAAACCAAAAGAAAGAAGCGTTATGCCGAAAAATTCGAAGATATTTTTGTGGATTTTGATGAATTTTATGATAATACAGCTAATCGGGCTCCACGTGGGCAAGATATACAGCTGACTATCTCTATTACACTTGAAGAGGCAGTCAAAGGTGTTCACAAAGAAGTCTTATTTACAAAGCAAGATAACTGTGACCATTGCCTTGGCACAAAGAGCGAACCTGGATATAAAAGCCAAAAATGCGGCACTTGTAATGGGAAAGGTACAACGAAATACCGGCAAGGTCCATTTAAGATCAAAACCGTGTGTTTTAGTTGTCAGGGAAGCGGACAAGTGATCACGCATCCTTGTACCGAGTGCAATGCTGCGGGCATCTCGGAAAAACAGCAAAGGGAAAAAATTAAAGTACCGAAGGGAGCTAACCATGGGGATAAGATTCGGCTCAATGGGAAAGTACAACAAAACAAAAAATTTCCAGCGTCTTATCTTAAGCGTAGGGTCATGCCAGTTATAATGGGAACCCTGGAGATCTACTCGTTAAAATTAAATTGAAGCCTGACTCTTACTTCAAAAGAAAAGGATTTGATGTGCATACACGAGAGTACTTAACCATTTCGCAGGTATCTTGATACTAGTTTGCATTAACGAATGCTGATATATTATGATAGGCCGTATTAGGGACTGAAGTTTCGGTAAAGACATTGTATGGTGAAGAAACGATTACGTTAGGAAGAGGGACGCAACATGGATATAAAAAAAGGCTTGTTGGCAAGGTAATTGTTTGATTGTGGTGTTGGTGTGAAAGCGTACGAATAGGGAATCCCTAAATCGAATTCTGGGAAAGAAAGAGGAGATCATATCGTTACGTTTAATGTCATTATCCCAACGAAGCCGAATCCTGAAGAAGCTGAAATTTTGAGAGAAATTCAAAAGCTGCAATTTGAAAAAAATACTTCTATGTAGTTCTAAATTCTATCACCTGAGATAGTTGGGCCAGCATGAAACCTTGCTTAGCAACCACTACGCTAATTATAAGGAAAGTGTAAATTTTGATCGTAAGCTTTCATGCTACCAAGCATTATTTTGAATTTCAGCCAATAATTCCTTAAATTACTTCTGAGTAACACTTGATACAAAGAAATAATTATTATTTGATCCCAAAAACCCAAAGAAAATGAACCCGGAATTTGATTCGAAGTTGAGAGAAAGAATCTGAGTCATGATTTTACCTCAATTCATCCAAATTAATGCCAGTAAAGTCTCTCATAGCAGTTTTCAGCCTCTAATTTCTGAGAAAAAACTCACATTGACAATCGGAGAAGCTCCAGGTGGCAGCTCGCCAATCAAAAGATGGTTTTTAGATGAAGATGGCCATAAATAGCTGGGAATATGTTAATATGCATCTTTAGGGTCACACTACTACTCAGATAATTTTGACGATTACAAGGAATTACTTTCAATGAAACTTTGCTCTTTGTTTGGAGCTACTACACCTCAAACCACTCTGGGTCTACAAAGTTTGTATTAACAAGATAAGGCGAAACTTGCTTGCTACTCAATGAACCTGAATCGGCCCAAACTGCATAAAACTGTTTGAGCCAATAATCAAATTATCTCTCTCTTTTTTTCTCAATTCAGTCTTTTTATTCAAATTTCGAGATTTAGTATTTAGAAGATACTACCGTAGAATTCATATAAACGGAGTTTAATTGCTGGGAGCTCTTTATTTACCGAATTACCCTCGCTATTCTTCGGCAGAATAGAGCCAAATTAGCTTAATTACCCCACGAAAAACTGATGCAAATTTTCAACAGTCTATGCTGACAAGAAAGCTGGTCCATAAGATTTAGAAGTGCTAAAGAGTTAGAACGTGTGTTTGTTGCGTAGTTTTTATTTATAAACTGGTATTTTTGTTGTGCTATTTAAATGATGAATTTGGTAAGTTTCCTCTACTATTAGAAGGTTAATGCAGCTGTTGAAGTTATCAAGTTCCATAAATAGTATAATTTGAGAACCAAATTTGGGATGAATCAGTGAACAGTCTTCAGACCATTAATCAAAAGTAGTTTCATTAATCTAAAATAAATGTAATTCCTTCTTAAATCTTAAGTAAAATAAAGAGTAATGCTCACAACAAACGACACCAAGCCAACTTCTGAGCCTCCTAAGATCTCTCAAGCCGATACAGAATTCAGACTAACCTCCGAAGAACCTTCGAATGAAGAATTGAAAAAAAGAGATAAAATTGAAGGTTCTCATGAGGATTTGAAAAAAAATCGCTGAGCAAGAAGAGAAGAAAGGAGGTATTCAAGCTGAAAGCGAAGAATCGAAAATCACTTTTTCACCAATCTCAGATATTGGTAGAATATGGAGGATCATACAGAATGATGTTGTTCTCCTAATTCATTTAATTTTCTTCACATAGAAAATACTACTTTAATGCTACTTGCTTGGTGCTCAAATTGGAATAATAAGATTAGCATTGCCGAATGCAAGAAGCAGCAAAAATATGCAGACTTTGACGGAGTAAAAATTAGTGACCCATGTAAAATTCAGACTCCAAGTCATCCTCAAGATTTAATTATAGTTTAAAGTTGGACGCATGTAAAGGAAATACCAAACACGAAATTACTTGTGTCTCTCCAGCACAATTGGGAGAAGGCAGCCAATCTGGAGATATTTGACATATCCAAGAAAGATCGAATCAATAACATTTATTCCTTCGGAGAAGTTTCAGGAAGTAGCATCATTTATCTTAACTCTCTGGAGTTAGAAGGGTCGATATCGTGGCTCTCTTCGATTAATTATGATTAATTTCTTGTAACTCTCTTATTCAATTTTTCACTCTGTTAAATTCTCTAATTTTTGTTACTGATTATATTCGTTTTGATTCTTCAAAACCTGGTTGAATAAATGCAACTCCTGAAATACCTCTTCTTTTCAATATTTTCATAGATCAAGAAAACTGTATAGATGATTATAATTTGCATTACTTTGAACAACAACGTGACTGTAAAATGGCTACTTGAGCTTTATAATTGAAGGTTTTAATCCTAATTCATCTGATTAAGGGGAGACAGCAGATTTCATTCTCGAGACATCCCATGGTGACATCTTAACCTTGCATATTCATTTTCTCAAACATTGAATAAGTCTGACTATCCAAAAAAAATTTGAAATAATAATTTCAAAACTTGTAATAAATGATCCAACTTCATACAGCTAAATTCATTCTAATAATTCTATTCTTCTTTAGTCACTGGCGAGGGAGACGTGATCTATAATTCTCGAAGAAACATCCTTGGTGCAATCCCTGTTGGAGGGAAGATAGCTTATCATCTCTTTAACTTTGAGGCATCGAAAGCCGGTACTATTGTGAAGCTCAACCGAAAATCGAGATGGCACTCACAATATAGTACCAAGCAACGTAATGGATGAATTTACTGATGTCAGTCTTTTTATTGGATTTGCATTCAGGAAACTTCATAGCTGGATTTAACTTCAATCCTGCTGTAGAGATTGTAGCTACCATTGATTCCTATGGTGTCTACTTAATCTCAGACGTGACCACCAGCAATTATAGCTTCCATACTGTATTTGGAGTTGAATTACGAGGAAGGTAATTATGAAAACACTGTTTAGCATCCTCTCTAGTGGTATGGAATATCCTTTTACTTATAATAATTTATCTTCTATATAAGACCTTTCCATTTCATTCTGATACTGATTTTTTAGACGAACTTGGTCGCAGTCTCTGCAGATGGAGCACTGATGCCAGCGAGCCATTATTGTTCGTGAAGTATGATTTAAGCTATCCTAGATGCTGAGAAGAAAACCTTGGTTTTCAAGAATTCTATTCTGATCGATGATAGTAATTATAATTTATCATAATTATTTTGTTGCTCCTTCGTTTCCTTCACTTACATTTCTTATTTGAAACTGATTTTTTTGCTCTAAAAAGCTAACACCAACTGGATTGATGTTTGTCAGAGCATTGGAAATCTGCTGGCAACAGGTGGCGGGGATCGCCAACCCAAAATATTTGACAAGCGAGAAGCTAAGATTGTCAAAACTTTTGGTGACATTCACTGCGGTAATTTTCTTTAATTTGTTAACAAATGATAATCTAGTGTTACTCCTTAGATGATCTACTGTGTACGATGGAGTCCAAGCGGAGATATGCTCGCGTCTGCATCTTCTGATTGCACAGCAAAACTTGTAGACTTCAAGACTGGAAAAGTACTCTACACTGGCAACACCTCCCCTGAATGTAAATTCTAATCTGTTAATGTTTATCACTCATGTTCATTCACTTATTAGATCTTGCGATATCTGTCTGCTTTATCTAAGCGAGAGTCAAATTTCAAATGCTCATAAAAAAAGAAAAAGCGCAGACAAATCAAGACAAGACAAAACACTTAAAAAAAGAGAAAGGATAGAAGTTAATACCTGGAGAAAATTTAGAATTCCTACCAGATTGAACTGCTTGTTTAACCAGGGCGCTTTCAAAAATTTCGTCGTTTCCTTTTACAACTCTCTCACTAACTGTAGACAAAATCCGTTTTTTGGATGATTTTGAAATGACACTGGCATATCCCAGGGCTGATTGAAAGATCGCATGAAAATAAAGGACTCGGGCATGACTTAAGGCATATTGAGCGCACGAGTGTGTTGATTTACAAATCGGACGAACCTGATGAGGATTTGGTAATAACGTATAGAATTTCGCAGAAAGAGTTAGAGAATGACCCGAATGGGTCCCTGGCGAATAAAAGATCGGTAGTGGTGTGTAATAAAATCGATATTGAAGAGAATTGAGAGTTCAAAGTAGAATTCCTTAGTAGTAGTATTGAGCAGGATGATTGCGATAAGCGGCAAGTATTCAATTGGCCTCGAGAAATTCGTGACGAAATTAAGGGAGTAAGGGTTGGCTGAGAAAACAAAGCCAGCCAAGAAGAATCAAAAGAGGGAAGAAAGATCCTACTAATCTAACTTTTAGTATTATTCAATGTGAGAACTACTACGCGTTGTAAAAAGTATTGTTTTTAGGAGCTAGGATAACGATCGCAACATTCTTATTGTAATGCAGAAAAGGAAAGATATGATTGCTGCTTCTTTTGATAAGTAATTAATGAATTCTTGCGAAGTACCTTCGACTTCTGCTAGGGTCATTCAATGGCAATAATACCATTCATTACAAATAATTTAGAGATGCAGTGCGATATCTTCTTTTTTGATTCTCGCTGAAGTACAGGTTTTTAAGCTCCTTTTTCCTTTTCTTTTCTGTGCAAAGCAGATTTTTATTTAATAAAAATTGTTTTTAATGATTCTTTCAAAAAAAAAGTGTCGGTACTGGGATTCGAGCCCAGGTTATCACGGCCACAACGTGAGATCCTAACCACTAGACTAAGTTTCTGCTCGAGCCTTTTCGAAAATTTATGTGAAGAGATGATAATGTTTGGACTCGAAGATTAAGTGCTGGTCGTGAATTAGTAGTCAATCTTTCAAACTTAATCAATGAACGGAGGCCGTACAAGAGTCTTTCAGAACTCTAATCCTCTAGGTGGACCTGGAATGACTTATCTTCCGATGGCATTTGTGGATACCTCACAATATTTTCACGAATTTGCAATAGGTAATCGAGCTAGTAAGCACCTACGAGCCCGAGTTCAGATAGAGTCTCCTCAGGATCGAGCTGAAAATGAAGACAACAAGGGATATTTGGACAATTACTTTGATTGCATGGAGAGATTAGTATGTAATTGCCTAGTTGGATTCGTTTCTACTTCCTTTAAATGTAGCATTAATGGAGGGAATTGAATCGTTATTCTCTTATGAGAAGTCTTGAAGCTCTTTGCGGCTGGATCTGCAGCCATTTTTATAGAATTTTCTTAGTGAATTAGATTTTTTGGAGTTTTTGTGTGTATTTTTCAGGAACTTGTATCATAAATAGAGGAATTTGCTGTCAATTCACTTGTCGTTAGGTGATTCTGCTCAATTTCATGATTTTAATGAAAGATAGGAGTTAAATGACTAGATTGTTAAGAACCTTTTTATTTTCAATGAAGGATACATGCATATCCACGTATCATTTGTGTAACCTGTGACATTTTTGAGAAGTTTTTCTCATGTTTTGTTAAATAAAGAACTTATAGTCACAAAAAAGGGTCATATATATATACTGGTAGACTCTTAGATCTACTTTTGTACTTGTCCTATGAAAATCGCAAAGCAACAGTTAGATAAGGGTGCTTGTATGCCTTTGGTGAGGCAATTTGAAAAGAATTGAAGCTGTATGAATGCCAGTTAGCCGTCTTTTCTCATCTTCATCATTGAATTTTTTC
>ENA-UOUE01000507-UOUE01000507.1-compost-metagenome-genome-assembly--contig:-NODE-507-length-31089-cov-14.259867_pt1 | contig 31089 bp, 27 predicted proteins | sample MGYA00238146_ERZ747223 | MGnify/ENA primary metagenome ERZ747223 (study PRJEB28781, sample SAMN06268865) | compost metagenome | isolation source: single cell | place: USA: California, Emeryville, Joint...
GATAATGAATGAGCGTCAAAATTTAATAATTTACTCCCATCTGAAGTCTTTCCCGTAAATATGGTAATTGCAGTCTCGAAGTCCAACAATTTTACTGTTTCAGCTCCAGAAGCGCTCGCAAACATATCACCATCTCACGCATTTGGCTCTGCCTAAGAGTTTTTCAAATAGCCAATTAAGACCAAGGAATGGAGAAAAGAAAATTAAGCAAGTATACTTGCATGAACGTGAAAAGTTTTTACAATCTTCGATACCCTTTTGTTCAATACCTTCATATACTTATTGGCATATCACCCAACGCAATAAATTTCCATTCCAAGGACAGAGATCAAAGCAGTGAACGTGTGCTATAGGAGCAAATTTTAGCCTTGAGAACAATATAAGGATAATAAAAGGGAGAAGCAATATGGGAAGTCAATCTCTTTAATGAAATGAGAAAACTTGTCTCTCTCTCTCAATTTATTGGGAAAATCCTTTTCAACCAAAAAAAGAGAGAAGAAATGACAAAAGCCAAGCCAGAGCTGCAATTACTATATTCTCCAAGTAATTTAAGATCCTTGAAAATGAGGTTCTTTCAATTGTTTTTTTTGCTCGCCTCTGTTCTCTTCCACTAAATTTTAATCAATTTCCGAGAATGGATTCTTGGATTATGGAGGCCATTGTGTTTTCTGAAAGTGCTGAAAATTGAAACAGAATTTGTATCGATTGTGCCTAACTTAACGTGAATCAACACTCAGAAGAAAGAAAACAAATAAAGACATAGATATTTACATTTAATCTCTCTATGCTAGTAACCTATTCAAAACTGAAAACTGAACAATTAGCATTCTAACGATCTCGAAAACAACTCACTATCGGTAGAGTGCATTTACTCCCGAAAGGATCTCTTTCTCAACCTGACTTACTCATTATTCCGACCCCTGTGAAAACTGTTACTTCTATTCTCGTATTTTAAAATAGATTTAAACATGTAGTTGAAACGATTTCACTCACAAATAAATAAATTCCTAAGAAATAAGCAACCAATTGAAGAAATTGAAGCTTCATCCAACCTATCTGAGATATGTAAAAATACAACTTTTTCTCTTTTAGAACAGATTTTCCAGCCTTGCTAAAAGCAGCTCAGACACGCAGTTTGTCATATTCAGTCTTCCGCAAAAGAGCCAGCTCATTCGCGTTTAAAATAACCTGCGGTTTCGGTTCAGAGGCTGCATGCGAAAATTATCCAAATTATTGATGTCAACCGACGATTGTCTAAAACTTCTTCCATTAGGTTCGAATGTGGATTCACTGTTCTGTGGACCAGCCTCTGTGTTATTTTTCTCTTCTGTGAAAAGCGCTTCTTCGTCGGATTCATTGGATCTACCACGCTCATACTCCCTCGACTCCTGTCGAAACATTGATCCAATATCGATCGATCTGCGATTCCTTTGAGCTGAATTTCTAGACCCACTGTTTCTTCTATTGAAATTTGCATTTTGTAGACGACGACGAGGCTGAGGCAGCGGCTCATCATCATCACTTTGATGGAAAGCTCTATAGTTCCCGATATCATGGCCAGGACTGGAGAGGTTATCCGTTTCCTCGAAGAGTCTTTCAAGGAGCGTCTGATGCTCTCGATTACGATTACGAGGCAAGCGTAAACGGTATGGGTTATCTCTGAGTGGAGGCGCTTCGTTCCTGCGGCGGGTCTGTCGACGCTCACCAGTTTCTTCTCTACAAAATACACAAATCCAATCGCCTTCTGGCACTCTCGAGAGCGGTGGGTCACAGCAGTAGATATGACAGCAATGGAACTCGCAGCGGTCGCAAACCAACATGACATCTGCGTTATCCGCTTCGGCGCAAACATAGCAATTATCATCCACTTCTAGAGAGGGGAATCAAATTATTGCCTATAGAATACGAAGGCGTTACCTTCATCGATCACGATGTCTTCCCATTCACACTCATAAGTCTGATTCTTGAACTTTACCGGCACGGATTCCAATTTTACGTTATCTTTGGAGTATTTTGTGATCTCATTGAATCTCACTCTACACAGCGGACATTCGTTAGTCACGTTTGCCCAGTCAAAAATACATGTGTAGCAAAACACATGCGTACATCCGTCAAGTCGACCGACTTCCCCAGTAAGCTCCGCTAGAAGAAATATCATTCAAATAAAGAAGACAAAGAGTCATTACATATACAGATGCTGCAAGTTTCTTTCAACGGTTGACTCTGTGAGTTCTTCGCTTGCTTTTCAACACTGTGCTTCCCAGCAGCATCTCTCTTATCCTCAACGAGTTTTTTTAGTCGCTTTAATTGATTATCCGATAAAGTACTCTTCCTTCTGAGCATTTGCGAATTCGAGAGGTCGTTGTCGCCGCCTGGAGTGCTTTCTAGCTTGCTCTCTTCGAAACTGAGCGTATGTGCCTTCATCGCACTTCTTTTCTCAGGTGTAGTTGCTTCCTTTGTCATGGGATGAAAACTTGAGGTGTATCCCCTCGAATGATCCAGGGAAGCTGAGTTATTATCCTTCCAGCTATCCTCAGAGTTAAACTGACATGGGCCATCATCTTCTTCGATATGCATCTTCTTCCTGCGCGTAACCTTCTTTTTCACGCTCTCCTCAGGCGTTGGGTCTATCAGTTTTTTTTCAATTCGACCATGTGCGCTTTGATCTTCACTCTGATCAGTGGTCTTAACTCTTTTTATAGTTTTATCAAATTCGTCTAACTCCTCCTTTTTGGCACCTGACTCGCTATCGATTATCAACTTGTTCCTTCTTCTCGCGTTTTGGATACAGGGCGACTCAGCGACGAAAGAATTTTCGGGATCCTCTTGCTTGAGAGGCAATTTTGGCACGCTTTCTTTGAGCAATTTGCGAATTACCTGTGCGCTTGAATTCTCAGTGAAACTTTTATTTGATTCCGAGGGAGCTAGGCTATTGCGCGATTCAACTCGAGGATTGCCGAGAGGAGTCTCTGATTGTTTTCTGATTGCAGAATTTTCTTTTTCCACCCTCATATGATTTTCTTTTTCTGCCTTCATTTTATTCTCCTTCTCCACTCTCATATTGTTTTCTTTTTCAATCCTCATATTAGTCTCAGTTTCGCTGGCTCTTGGCTTTAAAAGACCGGTAAAGGACACTTTTATATTTGATGGTGCATTTTTGGCAGGTGCATGATTGCTTTTTTTCTCTTTGCTATCGCCTCCGTTAAGCGCTTCCCAGTTCGTATCATCATTTAGAAGATCTTCATAATATTTCCACATATCCTGACTCAATTCTTCTTCATGTTTATGAGATTTGTCCTGCTCAAAGGAGTCTCGAGCGGGTTTCACATTGAATTTTCTACTGAATGAAACACTATTGGCTGAATTTTGCCATTCGAATCGATATGGATCTAGCGGTGCAAAATCATCTTTAGGAGCTCGATAAGTGTTGGAGTCTCTCATAGTAACTCCAGGGGGTTTAGTGATCGGTAGCTGAGATAACCCCTGCGATTTATTTGGTAGCTGAGATAATCCCAGCGGTTTATTCGCTCGCTCTAATGTAGTGGGCGTCGTATTGCTGCCCGAGACCTCCAAACAAAACAAGAACTTCCCGATTTTTAGCAACATCTGATTGGTAACTTCTAAAGTATCAGAAATTAGCATCGGTCTCCAAGTAGTAGCATGAGCATTCTCCTATCCGAACCAAAAAAGAACAGGTGTATAGCGAACGATTGCCAAAGAAAAATACCTTGTATTCCACGGGGTTCTTAAATGTTAGCTTCTTAAGAGTGAGACCTATTGAAAAATATGCTTTTATCCCGAATTGCGATTCAAGAATAATTACCATTGCCGTTTTGAAGTGGTTCAATTGAAAGCAGATCTCCGAACCGGTCTCTATCCATGGCGATCCCGAACCGGTCTTTGAGGAAAGTGGAATCGATCTTTGTATTCCCGCTGAGTGACTAGAAATGAGGTTTAGATGGGTGAGTTCTGAGTCATAGCGATTACGATGCTATTCTGGCCGTAGCGAAGGACGTATTGGATGCTGCTAATGTGGTTGTTCTTTGGAAAAGCTCGGTTGGATATGAATTTTGTGTTCATTTCGAGATTAGAAATGATAAACTTAAACAGCAAATTTAATTAAATTCAAAGTTGTATCTGATTTGATCTTCCCTCCAAAACGTTTTCTATGATGTCGATCTTTCTGAGATCAAAGGAAAAATCCGTTCGGAGCGATAGATGAAGAAAACTGGATTACTGAAGAAAAATTTCAAAATAATACTTTGAGATACTGGAACTGAATGATTTGTAAATGAATTGTTTAGAATTTTCTGTAAGTAAGCCAAAAATTGGTAAGTTATTGAAAATAGCAGTTATTTCATTGTTCCAAGTGATTAATTAATTGAAATAGTATAATCTGATAGTGCCAAATTGAATTCAGGCAAAAGGTTAATGTGATGATAATAATAATTAACTTAATTCGCGATATTTGAGAGGGTAATTAATGGTAGCAACCCATATCACAATCAAGCACTTGGAGATCTTAATAATTTATCTGAAACTGTTATCTTACCATTCATCAGAAGATTCATTCGAGACAACTATCCATATTGAGATATGAAAGCTCCGAATCACACTACACACCCTCAAATCGAACGAATTTTCTTCCGTATTTGTTAAATATAACATAAAATTTGATAAATAAAAAACCGATATATCTAATGGAATGAGTTCTAACAAGCTATCAACGATAAAATCGAGCATTTTTAATATTCCCACTATTAGCTTCGTTTTATCATTGTCTCTAATCCATCCACAAATTTGAAAAAATTGAAGGTATTGAACCCAGTCAAGAAAAAAATTGAGAGTCAATATATCGCATCAAACACGAGTTCTAAGGCTGATATAGGAAGCTGCACCTGCCTAACGTAATTCTCGCTTGCAATTAGGACACACGCCTTTTAGCTCCGCCCAAACGTCAATACATTTTACATGGAATACATGCGAGCATGGAGACACTCTAATTTCTTGACCTCTCGTAAAAGGCTCAAGACAGATCGTACAGCAATTCTCACCGCTCTCACCTTCTGCTTCTGTAGTGCAACCTTCACCAAGCTCATCCTGAGCAGGGACATACTTCTGCATCGGCATCAGACTCTCGATCTGCTGTTTTGATAGCCCTTGGGACTCTGCTAACTGCCCAAAGTCTATGTTGCTCTGCATCAAGAATCGCTCAGCCAGACGCATACCAATAAAATCGAGGGCTCGATTACTTGGTGCGTGGAGCAAGTTATTCGCAGGGCTTGGGTTCATGGAAGAGTTCTGTATCTGATTCAACAATCTGAAATGCTCTCTGATTTCGCTGCGCTGTGTTACAGTTAAATTGATTCCTCTGAGCATCTGCTCCAACTCGTTCTCTTGGTTATTTTCAGTAATTTGGGACAACTGTCTCTGCCTGTGAATATGAATAATTCGAGCCAATTCCATAAACATCATATTCCTCTCTCTTTCGAGGCGTGAACGTTCAACAAGAAGGAAATAGGTAGCGATTGAAATCACGATTAAACTTAGTCGAAAAGCAATAACTCTTGATAACGCATTAGTCGCGTAGAGTATCATTATTAGTAGCTGAGCAATGAAAAACGCTGCACACTTCTTGTTGTAAAACCACCTATATCTCCGTCTGAGCAGTCTGAGCATCCCACTCACTCGTGAAACTCTACGCTGGACTGGTAGATTTATTGTCTGAATGGGTCTTTCGTGCATCATGTTGTTTTCCGATGAGCTAATATCGAGGCGACTCCCATCTGATGGAGCTTCTTGCTCAAGATCACCATTTGAATTAGAATACTGTTCGTTCTCTTGCTCTTGCTGCTGTTCGCTGTTATCATTCAAAGAATCAGGTGCAGCGAGGATAACAATTTGGGGATTTTTTGATTCCGAAACTCGATTGTTGAGGCCAAACTTTTCAAACTCCTCATCAAAATGTGAAAGCTGATTGATGTTCATTCAGTTCGTATGGCGAGCTTCAAAGTTTTATTTTAAATAAAAAATACCCTCACATTGGCGTAATTTATCCTCTCTCTCGACTTAGAACAGAAAACTCAGGTAAAGAGGTCTCTTGCGCTTGCGAGCTCAAAAAAAGCAACAACAATTCATATTGGAAGATGTTTTAAATGATGTTTGTTACAGGAAGAGAAATTCACAAAAAAAGACACATATATAAAGCAATCACGATGAGCAACTACATTTGATATATTCGTAAGCATTGAAACTTGAAAACAATACGTCGATTTGTTGCAGTCCGTAGAAAAGTTATATTTTCAGGGCTAATTTATTTTGTTTCTTCATAGACAAACTATTTACTATCACATGTTGTTTTTTTTTCAAACATCTGAACCCAGACCGCTGCTAACACGGCCCTTGTCGTCCATTTATTTACAGCTTGAAAAAAAATTTACAGGCATATCAAACTTAGCTCCTCAAGAAAACGCAAGGAAAGCTTTAACCGCATATCCAAGGCCTTTCGGCCTAATACGCTCATAAACCTCTCCTATATTGCTAGATCTCGAAGCATTACGTTTAATACGCCGATTTAAATCTATACTTTATATGATATGACTCCAGCAAGCCCTTTAATTCTTTTTCTCCAGCTTAATCGAGAGAGTTTTCAGTGTCGTGTAAATTTGATCGAATTTTTCGAGAACAACATTAATTTGTTTGGTCAGCTCGAGCGCGCTGGGGCATTGCTTGAACTTCACGGTCTTCAGCATCGCTTGCTTGAACTTCTTTGATAAGTTGACAGCCGCATCAATCTCGCAGTCGCTATCACCCAGACAGATGATATTCGTCACGATCTGGGTATCTAGGCTGTTTCCGATGTCCGAGAAAGTCTCTTCCTTCCACTTTCTTGGTTCGTTGGGGTATTCCTCTTGATATCGCGCTCTCGCAGAGATCACAGTGATCCTTCTCTGATGAATCGTTTGGTACGTCAGCGGCAAGTGCATCTTGCTGCTCTTTTCGACCCAGCCCTCCATTCCATTCGTCACGATGTAAGTCATGCCGATCTTGCTTGCTTTGGTCAGCAGCTTTGCCACCTGCTGATCAAGGGCTTGAAGCTTCGCCTCGACCTCAGAAGTCATCTTTTCAGAGCCAATATAAAGTAAATAAGAGGTTGGGAGGATGGTGTCATCCCAATCGAAGATTGTAAGGGTCTGGTGAGGTTTGCGGTGCTCATCCTTGATGACCTTGAGGTAACGAAGGCGGTCAATGTATTCACATCGTACTTGGTAGTCGGTTTTCTGGCTTAGTAAGTCCAATGAGAACCCTGCATCCGGAGCTTCAGTTCCAAAGTTTCTCATTCCTTCGTCGTTAGCATCTTCGAGCAGCGAGGAGCCTGAACCCAAGTTCAGAGCCATCGACGCCAATTTCAAGAACTCAGAGTTCCCGAGGGTCGGAGTGAACGGAATTGACCGGCAGCTTCCGCCTTCCTCTTTATCCTCCTCTTCCTGAGTCGAGATAAAAAGTGATTTGGAATCTAAGCTTGAAGAGCAGCTTTTTCGAAACAAGGAGTCCGGCACCGAAGAGATCGGCAACAACTGCGTTGAAACCGACGGCTGGGACATAAAACTACTCAAATCCTGCATGTTGATGGTGGAAGATAGCGATGAATGGGAAACTTCAAAGCATTAAAAAATTTAATTTACAATTTAGGGTCAAAAGTATATTAACAGTTTGCAGTGACGTCAGTGATTCATTAATTCAGCGCAACACGTCTTGATCGGAAAATATTAAATTTTAATTCCGTTGTTTGCGGCTCTGAACGTGTGGAAAAATACACTGAAGCAAACCATAAAATCTTTTAAGAATCTATCTATCTTAATTTGTCAGTTGGAAAAATAAAAGTAATTATGGTATCAAGATTCCTCAATTACTGAACAGATCAAATTCATAGGGTTCAGGTTAAGGAAGTATCAGATTTAAGTTAATATGGTATTTTAGAAAATGGAACTATGTAACTGTCGATCTATTAACGGACAAAAAAATATCTTTTCTCCCAAACTCAACAAGAAGAGAGGTATTTGAAGAAGTGATACAAGTAATAAAAGATAGATGAGGTGCTGGGTGTGAAGCACATTGATAGATATTGAAATCGCTTGGGTAGATAGATATGTAGATCAAACCAGATACTGATGGGAAGACTTTCTATTGGTGGATTCACCTCAATTTCACTGTATTACATATACTGCGAAAAATGGTGTCATATCAAGTATAATAGCGGGGAAATAATGATAGAAATTGCCTCTTTTTCTCAATATGTAAGTTAAATTAAGCCCATAGATTTGAATGCGCGTGTCCGATTGTCCGAAAGCGCGGATAATAGAACACGGAGAAGGTAGATTGGCTTCGGTCGTATTTTCTAAGGAATTGGAAGAGGCAATATATTCAGTAGCCTCACTCGAGGTCCTCAAGGTTGTTATTAACTTGGATTGATTGAGCACATTTTTCTTCGATTACTGAAATCCGGTCTCCTTCTCGAATTTGCTGGAATCCCGGTTCATTTAATTAAGGACCCATGAGTCGCAAATTATCAGAAATACTTCATTACTTTAAATCAAATACTTCTAAAAAAGGAATAGCAACTTATCAAAAAAAAAAAATGAGGAAAAGTTCTTTACTTGAATCATCCTCTGGCCTTGAATACGAAACCCCAGTTCAAAGCAACGAGACCGAACGAACGGAGAAATCCCACGTGCTGTTGCTTGACCTCGATGAAACAATAATCCGATCTTCAAAGCAAAAGCCAACTATTCCAGATTATGGAGAAGCTAAGCCAGTAACTTACAATGACAACGAAGAGACTTGCCAAGTTTACGTCATATTGAGGCCATTTCTAAAAGAGCTCCTTGCCGAGGTGTCCGAAAAGTTTAAAATCTATATCTACACAGCAAGCACAGCTGAATACGCTGAAGCTTGCGTTCGAAGCTTGGAGCTCTCGAGCTACCTCAGTGGGATTTTCTCCAGAAATGATTGTAAGAAAACTGGTGAAAATTCATTTGAAAAAGACATCTTTTCTTTTGGATTTGACGAAAAGAAACTCGTGTTTGTTGACGACTGGAAGAGTCAAACCACCCACGCGCCCGAAAACTCGATAAACATTAAATTCTTCAGTGGAAGGCGCTCGGATAACGAGTTGCTCAGACTAAAAGATTTTCTTGTTGACCTTTCTAAGGAGGCTGACGTTCGATGCGTCGCCGATAAATTCGAGAAATACAGAGGAAAAAATTCGGTTTCTTGTTCACGAGACATTGGAGGTATCACCATGCTCCGACAGAAGTTGGTGGCATGAGGTATAAATCCATTTGAAATTCAATGGGTACGTATTCTTAGGATAGGTAGACGTTACCTTTTATTTTATACGGTTTAATGTCACAACCGAATTCGATACAAAGAGGATTGATAAGTTGAGTTCCTTCTATAACTATATTATATTTTAACATTCGCTCTAATTGAAACTATCCCCCCTCAAATTATTTTCGTTTTCGTAAGATGTAGCTATTTCTAGGAGGTTGATTTGATAGAAAGGTGTCTTGTTGGATTCAATCAAGCACGCACAGAGATTTTGAAATAATAAATTAAAAAGACAATTTGGCGCTAAGCTTGTCAGAATTTAAATAAAATTCTCTTGATTTGAATTTATAGATCTAATATTTGCTACTCCCAATGTTCACGAAGGAGAAGGAGGAACCTGTGACCGTAGAAAACATGGCCTTGAAGCAGAAGCGAGAGGAATACGCGCTGGAAATCAGGAAGCAAAAGACAGAGATCATTCTCAATGCGAAACGATTAAACTTGACGAAAAATAGCAAAAAGAACCACGATTTGGTCGTGAGCGCAGAGGGAAAGCTCAACCGACAAACTAAATTCGCCAAAATGAAAGAGCATGGCCAACTCCTCAAAAGCGCCCTGGAGCTCAACGACACCGAGAAGATTCACCCGCAAATTCAGCAGTTGCGAGAGGTGATATCTTACGACGAAGAGATTCCTTTCGATGAATTCATTAGTCTTGGCTTGAAAGCGCCCATTCAATCTATCATTGACAACTACAACGACTACGACAAGTTGGTCGTCGAAAGCCTTTGGATTTTTACGAATATCACATTTGTAAGCAATGAGCGTCTCAAACAATTGGTTGACGCTGACTTTTGCAAGTCCATATTTAAATGCATTCTCCATAATAACATGGCTGTCCTTGAACACGTATATCACTCCAAAGTGTTTTCGGTTTCTAATACGGTTTATTTAGGCATTGTGGGTTTTAGCCAACATAGCGTCAGATTCTGATGAGTTCACATTGATGCTCTGCGAATTAGGGATAACTTCAATGATCGATCAGCTATTGAAAGTGCGAATGCAGTATAGCGATAAGATATTGGGCAATCTTTCTTGGTTGATCTCGAATCTTATGAGAAGCAGTATGCTGGACAAGGTAAATCACTGCAGAAAACACTGTATTTGATGATGATAATAATACATTAGCTATTTCCATTACTCTATGTGATCCCAAACCTGATGAGGACCAATGTGGATGCTATCATCCTTGACTGTCTCAACGCCTATATATACGTGACGCTATCAGAAGCCCATATCAAAAAGGTCGTAGAGACATACAAGCCGCTACCGATGAATGTAGTGAGATACTTAGATCACAACATAGCTCATATAAAGTTCGCTGCGATGAGAGTTATTGGAAACTTACTAACTGTGACCCCTTGTCCATATCTCCCTGTAACATATGCACTCAGCATGGAAAATTAACTGATTACTATTAGATCATGGAGGAAGCTGGACTATTTCCGAAGTTGGCAGAGCTCCTTAAGAACCGAAAGCCTATGATCAGAAAGGAGGCAAGCTGGGTCTTATCGAATATTCTGGGAGAAGATGCCAATATGTTAGATCGCATATTGTCTACACAGGTGTTTACGAATACAATCCGTTTAGTTTTCCAAGACGTGCCAAGCGTAAACCAAAAACTCTAATTTCCTGATTGATAATGAAATTAATCGGATAGGTTGTCACAGAATGCGTGTACTGCATATTTAACGCGATTCGAAGCTGCACGCTAAATCAATTAAAAAGGTTAGAGGACATGAAAGTCGTCCAAGCGATCTTTCATTGTTTTACAAGTGATGATACCAACGTCCTGCTCAACGCACTGATGTGTTATGAGGCGCTGTTAGAGAAAGGAGAACTTCTCATGGAGGAAGAAGGTCTGAATGGAAATCCGTATGTTCTAGAGTTAGAAAAAGAAAACAGTCTGAAAACCTTTGAACAATTGCAGAAACATAAGAGCAAGCATGTATTTGAAAAAACTGCTGCGATAATTGACAAATATTTTGCTGAATTCACGAATTCATCGTGATTTGGGAAGTTGTAACACGTTTATATAAAATCTGTCCGCTTTATTGTTGTCATAATGCTAAGATCTATTTATTATGTTCACTCCGATGGTTATTACTCAAAATTTATGTTTTACTTGAGTGCTTTGGTAGAAAGGAGTATGAAAGCAGTATTATAGATGAATTGGCTGAGAGCCACTGATTTTCTTTGAAAACAAACCATTTTCAAATTATTTAATTAAGTTTATTTCTCCAAACAAAAAACCGAACTATTACTAGTCTCATAATGGATTGGAATTTCTTCATCACGAAGGGTAACTTCTAATCCTCCTAACACATGGAAAATTGAATGCTTTTTAGGGACGGCGGCTCCTTATATCTTCATTTTGCTGCAAGCACTATTCCTCACTGGGACGTACTACACATCAATGAGATTTAATCATCTGCTTCACTCGACGCTTGGCCTTCTCTTTATGTAAGTCACTTGGGAAGACTGCTCTAACCAGCTTCGATTAAGAATTGATGTTATACTCACGCTGGTGTTTTATTTTGTTGTTTATTTCTCTGATCCGGGATATATTGGAGCGAAAGGCGTATTTTTTACGGACCAAGAAGAGCCTCAAGTGAGATATTTATTATGTAATTGTTATTGAACAAGTTTAGTTGGAGAAAGGAGAAGGAAAGCAGCCTGCTGCTGATATTTTGAAGGGAGTAAGCGACAAAGTAAGCGTTTCCTATGACGTATTGTTCATTTCCATACAACCCTAGCTGCCACCCGTTGATCAGAAGAAGACCAGCAACAGTATCATGAAAAAGTTGCCCCTGATGGGAGCTTCTGATGGACCGACACAAAAACTGGGTTTTGAAAAAATGATTGAGGAAGATGATATACATAATAAGTCTACGGAAAAAGAAGATGAAGATGGCGTAGAAGAAAAGCAGCATGTAGAAATACAGATGGAAGAAAAGAACCAAAGCACGTCTGGTGGAAACTTCAAGTCGATATATCTAGATGAGCAGCTCAGCCAGAATCCTACACATCGGATTGATGTTAATAGTGCAAGAAACGATGCTGCAGACATAAGACCCGGTCTCATCCAAAAAAAAGAAGAGGAAGTGCCCAAAGGCGTTCAGATTAGAAAAAAAATTATCGCGCATTTGACAACAGATGTAGATCAAGGAAAAGTACAACGACGAACTCGAAGCGTTTTTATTAGGCATGACAGTGGCAAAGTCGCCCTTCATACTGGTTCTTCAAATAATCATTGTGAAAGCTAACTATTAATATGTATTTTATAGATCAAGATGTGCCGAGCAGGGGATTCGAAATCGAAAACAAGAACCTGGCGAGGAAGGTAGATCGTTTTAGCCTTCGTGCAAAGAGCGGGAATTACCACCAGTTGAATAAAGAAGCGGAGAGTCCACGGTTTATAGAAAACCTCGATCAGCCTGAATTACAGGATGAAAATGATAAATCTGCCTCGAATATAACTAGAACGGACACCTCCGGTATGGAAGCTCCTCCGACTGAGCGACCCAATGAAATCGCGACGAATTTCGTTAATGAAGTCAGAGCAGCCGAGTCGAAAGTTGCTGAGGGTGTGCTAAAAGTCCCAGTGAAAAACCCTGACATGCCGAAGGAGAAAGTTGAGGTTATTGCCGCCAAGCAGTTTTACGACGAAATAATTTCTAAGGCGAAGAAAAGCAATGATTCCGTAGAGTTAGACCTCTCTGAGCGGCTCTATTGCACAGTATGTGCTCTCGATCAGCCTATCAGAGCTCGCCATTGTAAATACTGTGGGCGCTGCGTGGCATCATTCGATCACCATTGTCCTTGGATAGGTAACTATTATTACTTCATTGAGGCAAAAACAACATTAACTTAGGCAATTGTATCGGTGAAAAGAATCATTTATTTTTCCTTTGGTATATCTTCTTCCAATTTATCGAGTCCATCGTCACCGAAACCGAGGTAAATCTTTCAGAAACAAGTGAACTAATTCAGCTTGATGCTAGCTGATAAGAGGTTTCTTTGACGATACTTCTTATACACGTAATGAAAGGATAGTTCAGTCAATCCTGGGACTGGGATTGTCTTTTTTCACTATTATGGTCACTTGTTTGCTGTTCTACCACATCTATCTTGTGGCACAAAACCTAACAACAAGTAAACACATAAACGTCTTCATACGAGCTCTGATGATTATTATCTCTTTATAGTGGAGCATTTGCGTTGGACCAAGATCTTCTATCTAAAGAATCTGTCTCCAAAACACGGCTCACCTTTTTCGAAAGGGTTTTGGGGGAATGTTAGTTACTTCTGCTGCGATTCCTATAAGGGACTAAGAAAGTGGAGGTTTTCACAGAAATATAAGGAAAAAAAGTTAGCAATCCTTGGCAGTAGCCAATGATTTTATCATTTTTTCTTTCAGATGTTACTTAGGTTAATGGCTTTAAAAATAAGCTCAGATATTTATTTATTTGGCGAAAGGTTTAATTCTTGTATAAAAAAAAAAAGCTCTCATCTAACGTAAACGCTATGAGCTCTCATGAATACGGAGACTCCTTATTATGGCCATTCAATTTCGACGTAACAATCTTGCAATACGTAGTGCTGATGCGAAAATCGTCAATGGGAGCACTATAGAAAACTGGATGTTCCATCTACGATCATGCATTGACGTACAGTAACTACTTTAAAAGCTCCATTTTTGTGAGGTTCTGATCTTGCAATTTTCTGACGAAAAACTGACGTGTGATTTTCACTATTTTTAGAATTGAGCACTTCAGCCGCGCGTATCATTCATCGTAAGCGAGCCGTATGATATGTTTTCGCTAGACGCCAGGTCCAATACCTCAGAAAATAATAGGGCAATACAATTTTCATTTATTTTGCATAAGACGTTACTATTAAGCATTCGTCTCGAACAAAATTGTTTCATTATTTAAAGGAGTTTCGGATTTGAATTTATTTGCTCAAATTTTCGATATTTTCGAATTCTAAAAAAATACGACGAGGATCGAAATTTAAAAAAATCGCAGAAATAGATACGAATATGAAAGACTACTACAGTCAAGTGCTCTTTATTCTGATGTTTTTGGTCGTCATCTACGGCGGCTTCTTCCGTGATGATAGCGATCATGTAAAGTTTTTTCATCATGGCTTAAAATTCATATAGACATCGAAAATAGGTGAAAAACTACAAAAGAGGACTTCAAGCAGGCGCGTTTGTCATTGTTGCTACGGGAACGCTTAAAACGTACGACCCACCATTCAATAGACCAAACTGGGTCTTCTGGAGAGCAGTAGCGAAGGCTTGTCTAGTGTATTGTGTGGGCTTGGTATTTTTGGTGTTCCAAGAGCACAACGATGCTAGACAACTCATGAAGCATTTGTACCCAGAACTCGGACAACCAATTACCAAGGATATGCACACTTATGACGACAATTGTGAGTTAGAATGGGCACATATATGGGACAATCTCGATCATTACTACGCCGCACACCTTATCAACTGGTTCCTGGCGGCATTAATCGTCCGAGATCCATATATTCTTCATTTCTGGTCCATCTATGACGAAATCATCGGTAATCACCCGCCTTCTATTGACCATGAATGATGCATACTCATAGAACTCTCATGGCAACATGTTCTCCCACATCTTAGAGAATGTTGGTGGGATCACGTCCTCGTTGATGTCCTCTTGTCCAATACCCCAGCTATCATCCTAGGTAATTTTTTTTTTTAAAGGTTTGGCTATAGATTTTAAATAAAAAGGTCTGCTCGTTTGCAAGCTTTTGAAATTTAAAAAGTATGACTGGCTTGGAAGAGAAGGAAAATCCTCGGTTTTCGACTGGGACGTCTTCAAATGGTAAAGCTATTGAGAGATCCTCAACCTAAATTTTTATCATTAGCCATAGAAGATTCGGAGGAATCTGTGCGATCTTTATTGTCATCACATGCAACTTCTTAACCGGATTCTTTATGATTAATGGACTTTGGATACCACCAAAGAACAACTTGGCCATATTCCGCCTGATTATCTGGTTTTTGGCTTCAAATCTCGCTTTCAGAGAAATTTACAACGATATCACGACTTGGGGCACAAAGCAGAGAAAGGAACAGCCTATCGGAGCTGAATATCGGTAAGTTCACTCCATTCAAACTTGAAATAATACATTTTTCTGCTAGATTCTTAGTGCTTTCAATCATGGTAGGAGAAATGCTGGTCTCTTGGAAGCAAAGACACGGTGCGGGTAACACCCTCGACAACCCTCATCCACTCTATATCGTGATCCCTTGGGGCATCGCCATTGTCGCTCTTGGTGGTGGCTATTTATATCTGAGACTCAAAAAGGACAGAACAACCATATACGGAGACTCCAAGGCAGAGTTGACTCAAGCAAAGGCAACAAAAGCGATTGCCAATGGTACAGATGGCGCCACAAAGACGAAAAAAGGAAAGAACGCTCCGGAAAAGAAGATTGAGCTGACCGAAACTGCAAAAGCAGGCGGTTCAAAAGGCAAAAAGAACAAGAAAGATTAAATATTTCATAGTAGCTGCGGCCCTCAGCCGAAATACATGAATTATATGAGAAATACGTGATATAAACTTCTAATTCTCTTTGAAAAAAGGAAATGCCTAGATAGTTATGTCGTTTGTGCTTAATCAAACTCGAAAAATAATACATTCTCTTCAAGGTAATTAACAGAAATAGAAAATTCATCTTATCTGTAGTTGCCGCTAATGCAGCTCCTTAAGAACTGCAAGGCCCACGAACACGTTTGATTAAAATTTAATGAAAGGTTCAGAACTTAAATTGAGGGTGTTTGCTCGAGAGTGCTCGGGAGTTTTTGTAAGAAATCTAATTTGACGTAATTTTACCAATTGAGATGAAATTTTGACGTAATTTTTGACGTAATTTTTGGTATTTGGCCATATTGGGATTCTATAAATTGAGAAACTCAATTTAAAATTAGAAGCAAATAAAAAAGGTGAAATGGATATGTTCAACGCGACTGAAATCTATGAAGGAATCGAATATTCCTGGAGAAAATATTTCACCGGAGGCGTGTTCAATGAAACTTTCGAAGCAGCTTCGGAAGGAGGCCCAACATGCTACAATACTGTAAGACCAGAGTTCAGATACAATATATGTTTGCTCATGGTAAGCCTCCAACACTCCACTAGCCTCATACTCGATTAGATCCCGCTAGAAGTCTATATCCTTCAAAAATTATATCCAAAACTCAAAGCTTTGTTCAAGTCAGCGAATATCAAACCCTTTAAACATTTCTCACTATTTTTTCTAGAGAGAGCAAGGAGTCTGCACCAGTTTATCCTAACTTCCTTGAATATCTCGCTGGCATAGTCTCAATTGCGGTCTATCTCTCGATATTCGTTTGCAAGCTGTCGACCGGCAAGGCAATCTTCATGTTTAACCCTTGCCATATGATCCTGGTAAGCTTTTTGAGCGAATTTTTTCGTTTCTAAGCATATTTTCCTTTCAAGCTTGTTCACAGCTACTTTTTGCTGACTAAGAGGACAACAAAACGAGAAATTAGATTCGGGCTCGTCTTATCTCTGTTGTTCGGACCGTAAGCGCCTCTATACTGATTGAAATACTATATCTAAATAAACATTAGAGCGGCAGCACTAGTCTTTCCGGGTACAACAGGACTGGACCTGCCTTTTGAAGTGGAACTTTACTATATTGAGCATTACCTTGGAGCATTTATTAACCCCTTGATTTTGTCGCTCTCGTAAACGAACGTATCATGAGTACAGAGAACTAATGGTTTGGTTATTAGTGGGAGATACCACAAGAGAGCGTATTTCAACCTGTATTACAGAATTTTCGGGTTTGAAGCCTTTTCGCTCTATAATCGAGCTGTGCTGACCCAGCTTGCCATTAATTTCTGGGTCAATCTGAATGAGAATCTTTGTCATTCAGCTGGTAACTCATTTTTCAATATATTCACAGTCTGCTTACATTATATTGCTCTCTTAGGCGATCCTTTCTATGGTTACTTCGGAAAATGGTATTACCTATTTGCCGAGGTCTACATGCAAGTCATCGCCTTTGTCTATACCAATCTCTATTTGCTGCTTATCGAGGCGATCCTCTTCGTAAAGAGATTGGTGTTTGGAAAGGGAAAAGTCAAAAATGAATAGCTTACTCTTTAGGTAAGAGAGTTTATTCGAATGTATACAAGTACATCCTTCTCAACAAGTAGCAAATATATTTTCCGTTAAGATGGCTGGAACTGTAATTGAGAGGATAGAACCGTTATATTATGAACAGACAAATACAATTTAATCAAACAAATGCCTGCGGCCAGGAGAAAAAATTCTTAAGATGCGTCTTAGAACAGGCAGCAAGAATTGATCTATTGAATAAATCCATTACGGATAATTAACCAGTTACTGACAATTGCTTCAAATTAAATATTTCTGAGTGCATTAATCTGAAAATTTAATTTCTTAGAATCGAAAAGATTGATATTTTAGAACAAATCAAATCGCCTTAAACAGTTTTGCCTTTAATACAGTAAAAGTTTTAGCCATGGAGTTCTCCTATATATATTTATATAGTCTGCTGTATCTATAATACACAAAATTTGAATTACCGATAACTCTCTGTTTGAACGAACAATGCCATCAATAAATGCAACGTTAACAAACTACTCTGTCAAAAAGATTGGAAAAGTAAGTCGAGGGTAATTTCTTTTCTATGCTCGAAAGTGATATACGGTTTTAAGATCAAAATTGGAGTATACATGGAGCTATTGTCATAAGGGAAAGGCGCACAATGTTGTCCTTCAAGTGTCAAAATATAGCCATAAAAAGAGAGTTTATCTTGATAATCAACTGAGGTATCAAGAGCAAATGTATGAATCCATTTTTTTAATCTTTCGTTGATGTCTAATCAAAATTTCTGACACGTTAGACTCGCTTCTCTCCACCATGAATTCGAAGCTGATGGAGTAAAATTTTTGATAAGCAGCAAAGGCAAGACATTCCAGAATCGACCTTATAATCTCATTGTTGACGGAACAAATTTATCATGCCAAAGTCCTCAAAACATAACTGGTTTTTCTCCTTTCTTCAGTCGAGTTAAGTTATATCTAATTCAATCCAGCTCAAGAGATATTGCATAATCATCAAGCCGCAGAGGGAGTAAAGAGTAACGAAGATACTCAGCCAACCGCTCACTCTACAGCACAAGAAAATTGTCCGACATCGAAGTAAATCTCTTTAACATCTGTTTGATGGTAATATGCGACAATACAAAAGAAGCCAATCGAATGAAGAAGTCAAGTCTTCTCCAACAGACAGCAGTCAAAACTCCACCCCTAAAGAAGAAAAAAATTGTGTTGGCTGTCCTTTTCACGTATCATTATTTTGGTTTTCATAAACTAACACATAGATTGAAAGAGCGATCAATCGCGCATAGTCGACGCTGAGGCAAACTCGAAACCGATTTACTCTAATAAATCCATTAAAATACTTACAGATGATAGTTGGATAGATTGGCCAAAAGGAAATCAAGCAGGCAAGCTTCCTTTGGGTATAATTTATTAATTGTTGTTACAGATCTACTAGAAATGAATTGCTGCGACAAGAAAGATGAGAGCATTAAAAAAGTTGAGGACTTGATGGAATTCGATGACCTGGATACTGTAAAGTCGGCCCTAAAAAATGCGACTGCTGCAGATTTATTAAGTAATGGTTCTTCTCTCTTGCGAGGAGATATATCATTTTCTTTTTTTTGTAAAGATGACATATTCGAGAAGGAACCAAAGAAAGAAAATGCTCCATTAAACTTGGAACCAAAAATTCAGCCAATACCGCAGGAACAAGCAGCCAAAAAACTCCATTCGATCGTGCTAATGCTTTTTTATTTCTTTAGACTCCAAAGGACAGTATCTTTGCATTGATTGATTTTGAAACCGAACTCAAAGAACAACCAATGCCTTCACCACACTATCGGGACTCCTAGTATATTTTTTCATCATTAAGTAGAGTGTTAAGATTAACAATAGCCATTCTGTTACTCCTTTTGACCATTTCTACACAAATCCCCACCCCAACCCATATTGGAACCAGAACTCCAATCAATCAGTTGATTTTCTCAATTTGTCCCTCGCAAGATCTCCAAGTCAAAAAAATCCCTTCAGCAAAGAAAACAGACACTCCTACCAACCAAAACCAAAGACCTTCTTTGATGATTGAAGAAAATAAAAAGCACTCTCTGGTGGAGATTCCCTAAATTTGATTATGCTAATTTGAGTATTTCTATTGCTAAACATTAATATCTAACTTTATTATAAGAGCTTACTGTCTGTGTGTCTTAAAGAGAATAAATTAATTTTCTTTTTTTTTTTGTTTGGGTAAAGACACGAATCAATTCATAATTTTAAGCATAGTTTTTTTCTACGCAAAGCACGTGAACTCAAGTTTCATTAAACAAATAGAGCCCTTAGTCGTTGGAACTAACAGTGGCTTACTTACTTGACAGATAGAAGTCTCTTAAGAATGAGCATCCAGTCTTTGTTAGCTTCCCAATCTTCTTTCGAGATCGCTTGGAAGTATTGGAAGGCTGCAGCCAAGTTCTGGTTGTTGATTTCTTGAGGAAAAAAAAATTAGTTGTAAGTATTTTATAATATAATCAGTTAATTCTACCTTGGCACATTCTGACCACGTTGGAGAGAGTCTTAGGATTAACAGTATCATCGGCAAGCTTAGCGTAGAACAGGTGGAATTTGCCAATCATTTCTTGCTGTCTCTTTGGATTTTTCTAGGCCACAAGTTAGAATTTTGCAAGTAATTAAACAATTTACCTCAATGGCTTCGATGAGATTTAAAAGTTCCTGTAAAGTGTCATAGACGACTCTACTTTTGCTTGGGATGGATGCAGGGTCGACATACACAGGTTCTTCTGATTGTTGTGTTTGTTTTGGAGGAGGTTGATTAAATCCTTGGGTTGGTTGGTTGAATTGTTGGGTATTAGGCTGAATTTTTGGAGGGTTGGTAGGGAAAGCAGTTGTTGGTTTTCCAATTTGATTTGGTCCAGGGATCGTCTTTATTGGAGGCTTGTTGAATGTTTGGCTTGTGTCTGCACCACCAGGGCCGCCGAAGCCGGTCGTAGGGCCACCAGGTCCACCGAATCCTCCAATGTTGGTTGGACTGATGACTCCTCCGGTAGGTCCGCCAATTGATCCTCCAGTAGCCCCTCCGAATGGGCCTCCCTTAATTGGATTGGCAGTCATTTTTGGAGGAGGCATGGTCGTGGTCTTTGAAGGAATCGTTCCTGAAGAAGTTAATGGATTCTGAGTTGAGCCTATAGAGAATTAGTGAGTTGATATTTCGACAGCTAAGGAGAATGTACCTGAGAGAGTAGTGCTCTGAGTAACGGTACCACTCTTTGGTGCGTTTGAGAATGTTGGAGGTTTACCAATGTCTGGGCCTAGAAAAAAATTGAAATCAAAGCCGATATGAATATTTATACCTGGCATGGTTTTTTTTGGAGGCTCAAGTTCCGCAGAGCCAAGAGACCCGCCTGATTGGGTCTTCGAGACAGGAGTTACTAAACTGGTTCCCTTGACTGGTGGTGGGATAAACTTGCCTTTGTTTGGAGGTTGAGTCACAGTTGTTCCCATTGGCTGACCTCCTTGGAACCCGCCGCCGACAGTGGTTGGGCTGAAAGTAGAAACATTTTGTTCTGTGGGTTGCTGTTGGAAGCCGGGTCCAGGGAATTTCTGGGCTGGGTTGAATGGTGGGGTTGTTTTTGTCATTGGCTCACTCTTTGGAGGAGGCATGTCAAAGCCTCCAGGTTTCTTCATCATGCCGACAGGAGGCTTATCATCCTGTCCTCCCATTCCAGGGCCTCCAACTGTGCCGAAAGGTCCTGTCTTCTTAGGCATCTCTCCGAAAATCGGCTTGGTTGGTGGCACTTGTTCTCCTCCACCGACATTTCCTACACATCAATCATTTATTATTTCGTAAGAAAAGTTAAGAATACCTGTTGGTTTGAACATTCCAGTTGGATTTATTGGCTTTTTACCGAATTGTTGTGGGCCTGCGGTCTGCTGTCCGAATCCACCGCCAACGTTCTGTCCTCCGAACTGGCCTTGTCCGCCAAATTGCCCTTGTTGTCCTCCAAATTGTCCCTGATGTCCTCCAAATTGTCCCTGTTGTCCTCCGAATTGTCCTTGTTGTCCTCCGAATTGTCCAGGGGTATGACTTAATTGATGTCCTCCTCTCTGCTGTGGTTGTTTCTTTATCGAAACGTTTTCGATCGCGAAAGGAGGATTAATGAGCTTGAAATGCTGAGCGATATCTCTCTTCGAGTGGAAGATACGGTCTCTGATTCTCAGGACTGCAGGGTTATGTAAATTAGCAGAATCCAAAAATCTCAAAGCGAGTTCTGGCTTGTTCACGTGGTTCAGAATGATCGAGACTTCAATTGTGAACTTATCGAAGATATTGTTTGGTGAGTGGTAGCCGATCAAGTTCTTCAGAGCCAAGACCTTTTCAAAAGATCGGATGAGGAAAATCTTCTGCTCGTTGGAGTTACGAGCGAATTCTTTGTACTTTTGCAAATAAATCTCGAGGATCTTTGGCACATTGTGCGAGAGAATGAAGCAGAGGACTGCGCTATCAACGAATTTCTCATTAAGGAATCTCTCACCAAGAGCGTTCATAAGTCCCTGGAATTGCTTTGGTTCGCTCAACGAGGCACAGATAGCGACACACTCCTTCCATGCATCGAGTGCGTAGCTTTGCACGAGCTCATCGAGTTTATTCTCGACGAGATTTTTGATCACGGTTTTCACGAAAAGATCTTTGCTTTGGACGAAGTAAGTGTTCATGGTGCTCTGGAAGAGGTCAGCGCCTTTGGAATACGCGAGCAAAAGTGCCTCAGCGGAACGTCCGCATTTCATAAGACAGTCGATCGAGCCTTCGATGTTGCCGACGAGAATATTCGTTTTGATGACCTTTTCGATACCAGCGTTCCAGTTGGTGTTCTTTGAGATTGTTTCTGGCACGAGAATCTCCTTTTCGTTGTCTTCGTTGATGAAGTCTTGGGCAACGTTCAGCTCGCCTTTCTTTGGGAGCATGTCTTGCTTCTTCTGAGAAAGAGTGTTCAGCTGATCGAAGAAGTTTTCTGCGGCTTTGGTTGAGAGTCCAGAAAACTCGAAGGCTTGCTTTGAAGGCTTCATGCTATTTGCACCGGGTGCTTGTTCCTCCTCACGCTTTCTATGGACTTTACCAGTGTAATTTTCAGCTTTCTTTATGATTTCCTTCTCGTTGTACCCAAGGAATCTCACGAGATTTTTTGATTGGCTCGCGGATTGGAGCTTGATGAAGTTCCACTCTTCTCTTTCTTCTTCCGTGTAGTCCAAGTTACCAGCATGACGGTCGCTGACGGCAGCAGCGTTTGCGTCATCAGTGCCAAAATCAGTCTCGAGCTCTTCAACGGCTTGTTTGAGCTCTGGATTTTCATCAACAACGTAGTATTCTTGAACGACTGACCCGTTTTTCTCGTTGAAGGTGATGAGTCTTCCATCAAAGGAGAATCTCGCTCCGCACTTTGGCTTGAGCCAATCAGGAGCCCAATCGCCTTCGACTTGATGATTCTCGTCGTTGATACTCAAAATCGAGGTTTCGCCTGAAGTGAAGGACACGGAATAGATGCCTGGAAGCTTTGGAGACCATTTCAATGAGGAAATCTCTTGGTCTAATTGGTTATCGAGAATAAGCTCTCCAGTCTTATAATTCCAGAAGTAGCATTTGTTATCGCGTCCAGCCGTCATAATGAGAGAAGGGTCACGCAGACACCAATCGAGCCCGTGGATACCTCTGCTCTGAGAGTGAGGGAATGAGATCACAGCACCTTGTGGGTTTCTCAGATCCCAGATTTGGAGTTCTGGATACTTCTCATCGTCGTAAACGACAGCGATTTGAGTCGCGATCTCTGGATTCCAGGAGCAGATGACTTTTCTTCTTCCAGTGTTATTATCGGAGAAGTTGAAGATTGGTTTTCTGCTCTTCAGGTCCCAGATGACAGTGAGACCGTTCTGGGAAGCCGAAGCGAAGATGTGTTGGACTTGACGATTCCAGTTCACTGAGGTCACGAAGCTTCCTTCATGATAATTTGGAGAACCAGGCGAGAAAATTTCTGGATCGGAGATATTTTTCTCGATGTTGTGGAGGTAAACTTCAGAGCCTCCTGAGACGATGAGATTTGGTCGAAGAGCATTGATTTCGATGCAATAGACTGGAGTATTGTGAAGTTCTTGGAGGCAGACACAGCCGAGACCGACGACTTCCTCATCTTGCATGTTTTTCGAGCCAGCAGTGATCATCTGGCTTGGATCCCAGAGAGAAATGCATCCATCGTTCGTACCAGCAGCGATGATACCGTATGGATAGTTTTCGTTTTCTCCGAAAGGCTGCCAATCCAAACACGTGAAGTTTGATTGCTGGGTCGTGGCCTTGCCCATTAACACTAAGAAAATTGTTGATTGAGCAATAAGGAAGGCGAGGGTAAGTTTAAAGAACAATAATTTTAGAAAAACAATTGTTTTCGAGAAGAATGGTAATAAGAAGCAGGTCGGAGGGTAATGGTTTACCTGAGCTAGCGTTCTTGTTCATCATATCGAAGCTGTAGAGTTGTAATTTGCCGAGGTCATTGCTGTCTGTTGTGGTATCGAATTTGAACTCGAGGTTCGCTTTTGTTGCAGTAGCCTAGATGAGTGAAGATTGGTGAGGTCAGCTGTGGAGGGAATGTTACGTAGAGCCAGCTGTTCTTCTTTGAGTTGGACCATGAAATGAGTCCGGCACTTGGAATTGTGCTGAATTCCATCTAATCGAATAGGATCGGAAAGATTTGATGCAGATAAAAAATTTTTTAATAAATCTTCTGTGTCGTGTGCTAATATAAACGCCTCTTTGATCATTTTTCGTCATGTGTTCAAATATAAGCCATTGGAATTTTTCAAAGAGGGATTCTGATGGAAAAAGTTTACTGGCAGCGATTAATGCAAGCTTTTTTATTCGAAGAACGCTTGCGAGCACACGTAATTGCTCAGCCTTGAAAAGCGGTTCGATGATCAATTTCATGGAACTCTCCTTTGTGCTTGAAAAACGGATAATTTAGTAGTTTATTGAAAGTAACAAAAGGAATTGCGATAAGAGAGAGAGTCTTTAAACTGGCGATGTGATATTAAGAAAGCTTTGGAAGAATAATGCTGTTGAATAAGCCAATAGTCAGATTATCTTTTCATTTCATTACTAATTTATGGGCTTCTTCTGTAACAGTATTCATATCAAAGCAGAAGCGTCTTAAAAGATATGAACATGTTTTGATAGCACTAATAACGAGCCTATGTTTGTTATCTCGAGATAAAGTCTTTCAATTTTTCTTAATTTTTCTCGAATTTCCAATCAAACCTAGCAGAGCACGCGTATATGACATACCACTTCGTATCTCCTAACTGGTAGTACGTTTTTAGGAAGAGATCGCGAACATGACTACCCTTCTATGACCGATAAAGCAAATTTTACGAAAAAAAACGTAGTTTTAATATTAGATTATTCTACGCCTGATAGAAAAGTGTTACACGAATGAATCTGAATCGTCTGCTTATGCACGTTTCCTCCCACAATAAAATACTCGAAGAGGAGGAGTTGTGGAAGAAGCATCTTACCGAGAGTAAGGCGAAAAAAAGTATTCCAGGTTATTTTTCCAATATAGAGTTTATTCAACAGAGAATCTACTCATTCCTTTAAACTCCTTTTGAATTTCAACTATATTTCATTTCAAAGTCAATTAGCGTTGATCAATTCTCCCTTCCTGACCAATAGCCTCTATTTCTCCTATATTTCTGCTTGATATTTCAAATGAATATTGCAGTTCTTGCTATAATTTCTCTGTTTTGACCTTAGAAAGCTTGATGATCGGAAAACTATCCCGAAGACAAGTGAAAAAGCTCAAAGGTTGCCTCTTTATACACGAACGTCAAATTATAACTCTTTTGTTTAGTAATTGGGAAAAAGAAAGATTAAAAAATGCTCATCGAAAGCTCAATTCGCAAATCAAATGCCTCGAAGATATCAACGTTGAAACGTAGCAATTTACAAAATCTTTTGTCCTCTTACATGAAGTTTTAGTTGGGTGAATGATAAATACCTTGAAGCAACAGATAAAGAGCACATAGAAGCACCAAATCTTCGAGGCTCCATTAGCAGTATTTCCTCAGACAGCTCTGACGAAGAGAAAGAGTTGCTGCCGAATTCGAAGAAAATAAAAAAGTCTGACCACAAAGAAAAGAAAGAGAAGAAAGAGAAGAAAAAGCACAAGAAGAAGAAAAGTAAAAAGGATAAAGAAGCGAAGAAAGAAAAAAAATCGAAGAAGAAGAAAAAGCATAAGAAAAAGAAATCAAAGTCCTCGCGTGTAGAAAGTGATGCAGAAGATGGAAGTGTTAATTCTGAAAAACCTGATACAGTGCAAGGAGATAGTGTTGCAAATACAAGCTAGTCGTTGGATTTTGCCGATTATTCATAGTGAGAAAATTCTGTAGTTTTCATGCGATGTATGATTTACCAATATTAAACCTTCATTTAAAGAATGAAAATACATTTCATAGTGTTACAAGCATAAATCTCCTTTGGTAGTGTAAGCCTTGGACATATCGACTCGAAAAATATGAAAATAATCTATTAGGTTTGACCATCAATTGAGTAATACTACTTTTTTTGTCGATCTTTGTATAAAAACAAAATGAGCTAATAGTTAGTCCAAGACCCTCAGGAAAAAAGTCGTAGCATGCGTGTGTTTGTTTTCACTAATTCCTTTACTATTCTTTTAAGGTAATGTTTACTTTGATATTTGCTATAAATCTTTTTCTACGTTTAAGAGAAAGGATAACCTCACTTTTTATCAAAGGAGCCATAAACTCCAACAATAAAGTAAGTATCAATAACAGCCTGGTGAATACGCACTTGGGATCTCTTGGACCAGCTCCATGTAGTAATGGTATAGATTCCATCTTTCAGAACGATCTCATCTTTGAGTATTATCCAATGCGAGAATCTTGGATCACCTGATTTTTTCTTATAAGGTGTCATGAGAACGTCTCCCCAGGTCATTCTCGAATATCCATTCACAGCTGCCATCACAACTGGCTCAGGGCAAACGCTTCTATCACTCACACACTTGTTAATTTGTTCATACCATTTTGGAATAAATCCATCTTGGACCTTGTCCCCGTCTTTAGACTGTGCGATGGTTGGCTTGGCTCCATGGTAAAGCATCAAAGCCTCAATATGATCCTCCTTCAATGCCAGATCACCTCTAGCGCCATTCATGAAGGTGGTCGTCCACCCAGCGAATTCTTCGCTAAATTTCATGGCGCTTTTGTAGAGGAGTTCACCTTGGCTTGTCTCCCTCAACAACTCCATCTGACCTCTGGCCAGTATGAAATCGCACTTCTCCCAATCTCTTGAGAATTGATCAGCGTTCTCCATGTTGGTGACGAATCCATCGAGTGTTCTTAGCACTATCTCGTTACTGTATATCTTCTCGTTCAGTGTCATCAGCTTTACAGGTGCGTGTTCTCCCATAAGACTAACTAATGAAGTCATACCACATGTTCCACCAATTTGGACAACAGATTCTGGTTTTTTCATGATCTCGAGACCTCTCAAAGTACACATTTGGACGTAGGCGGGTCTTGCTATATCAGGAATATCAGCATTCGCGACTTGAAGGACAGCGATCCAAAGAAGGAGGAATGAGATGAGTCTCATGAGCAAACCTCGAAATGAAAATAAATTATAATATTCACAGAATCAAGACCCTTTTAAACCAATATTACTTCCAATCTGAGGATTTAACTTCTGAAGTTTAACTTTCGAGCGGATGTCAGAACTTGGAGAAAAGCCACCGTTATGGCTTTTCTTTCTTTTTATGATGTTGTTCTACTTGAAAAGCAGTGTTTCAATTTGATAAGAGGTCCATAAGCAAGCTGTTTAAGAGCTAAGCATAAAAGTGTGAAATGCGTAGAAAGAGTTTAAAAATACTACTTTAATTCAAAATTCCTATATTTATCATAGGTCAATAGAAAAGCTTGACCCTCCCCCCCAAGATGGTGAGAACTTAACAATTTGTTTTCTGCTCAAGAGGAAAGAAAAACAAAATCAAATCACGATTCTTTGAAAACTTTTTGCTGATACCTCCTGACTTATATTCATTCCTGCTGCAACACCTAACGTTGGAAGCCATTTTTCGTTGATCAAAGGGCATTAACATTGCAAATATCCAACTGGATCATGTACTACACATAACCACTCAGTATTGAGAAGAATGCATTCCATCCTTTGTGCTTTTTTGATAACGAATTCTGTTTTCAGTGATCTGGAGGAGATCAGCCATCATTAATAAACATTCAACACAGTAAAACTGGTAAAGTTATATGCAGTAGTGAAACCAATAACCCCCCAAAAGAGGAAAAAATGTTAAAATATCTTAGCTCTCCTTGTGCGGAGACCTAACTAGTATGATTATTAACAATCGTTAAATCTTGCGCAACAGCTGTCAGTTCCTTATTAATTACAGCATAGTATAGTCTCCATCGTTCTTTCCGGCTGCTTGATGGCCATCCCATGAGAGATCGTCTTCTAAATCGTCGAGTACAGGTGAATACTTCTCAAGTCCAAAGAAACAAGAGCTCTTCTTTGACGTCTTCTGTATGCGTTTCATAAAAGCTGCGAAGTCCTTTGCGTTTTCGATATAAAAGCCCAGAGCGATCGACGTGTCTATTTTGGATATATTAATCGTCCGAGGCTTCTCACAGAAATAAGTTTGTTTGTGCTTTGGAATGTCCTGCTTTGTCAGACAAGCGTCCTAGTAACAGATTTATATCTTATCATACATTCCTGAGCTGGTCTACCTGAACAAAATGCGGATCGAGATAAATAAGATCATCGTTTTGATACCCCACGAAGTAGTATGCATTTCCAGGTCTTCCACCTGTCACATAGCGTCAAATTAGAACAAAAGGATAAATTTTTCTCACCAATCATCCCCACAGACTCAGGGTAGGAGAGAAGCTCTTTAATACAAGGAGTATACTCAGAGTTGATCTCATCAAGTCCGACTTTCGCAAGCAAGACGAAAAATATCGAACGCGACCATGCGGATTTCATTTGCGCTTGAAATTTAGCTCTTGCCTCCTCATTCGCTTCTTCCTCGCTTTCTCTACAAAATGCTCTGAATCTTCCAAAACTATGATGTAATTTACGTTGATGAAGTATCTGAAATCGCATCATCAGCTTCTTCCGCGGCATTCAACGTTTTATTTTCAGTATCCAAGCCCTCATTGCTTTGAGGATCTTTTTTGCACTCTTCCACACTGATCTCATAGTCCTTGAGAGAAATGTCTTCGAACTCATTCTTCGGTTCAGGGCACACTTTATCGAGGATTTGATCCAGGTAGATCGTTCCTTCGAGAAAAACAGCGACCTCGAGGTCTTCAGCCAGGACCTTCCGGAATTTATTATGCATTGCTTCAACACTCAGCAGAATTTGTGACGCTTTAAACCACTGACCTGGCTTGGTATTGAGACTTTCGTATAGATAATGGCAAATTGAATGAATCGAATACGGAGCAAGCTCATGGACGTCTTCACCGTCGATCAGCGACGAGATGATGGCGTCCTGTAAAGCAACAAAGTCTTTGAACCGACATCTGAGGTTTCGTTGCAATACCTCAGCAAACATCATCTGCGTCGCTCGGACCATGCATCCCCAGCCCGTGTCATTTGTATAGATCTCGTTTATTCCTTTGACTTTTCCTAAAATCCGAGGAAAATTTCGACGATATGAGCACCAGATCACCCCTCTGAAACGCTTGATAAACTCCTCTAGTCTGGTGTATTCCTTTCCAAGCATCCATATAGGATTCTCTAGCAGATTCTTCTGACCAAGCCCTCCCATTTTATATTTCATATTGGTGCTAACGATATACTGGATTAGCATCGAGCGAACAGTTCAATATTACCCGAAGTTAACGATTTTATCAATCATGGTTTCGCCAGGCGCTGCGTCCTTTCTAGATGATAGTGGGAAAGATTTACAGCGATACGATTTGAATTTTGCAGTACTTTTTCTCAGATTTTGCCTCTAGAGATGCGGTGAGGTCTACGCTACTCATAATGCTAAAGTCATGTGAATCTTTGAGCGATATCGTGGAAACATTCTCGAATCCTATGTTGTATTTAAAATCAGGGCCGATATCCAGGCATTTCTCGTCTATGTAAGACAGAACCATTGGAGGTTCTGTGACAGCTAATGCAAGAGGTGAGATATGATGGAGAGAGTGGCTTACCTCGTATATCTGTCTGCATGTGAGTTTTCTAAGAAATCAGAAGAAGCAAACAAAATATATTTATACGTATTATTCAAGGAGTTAATTTAGTGTCTCGGTTTTTTGATATGGTGTTTTGTTGTTGAAGCTTCATAATATCAGAAATTTGATTTAAGATTGTAAACTAGCATTGATTAAGCTTATGAAGCTGGATCTAGCAAAGAATAAGTATTAGTGAATGGAGAGTTCTTGAGGAAGGCGAAGGGATAAATTTGATATTGTGAGTTAATTAAGTTCGGTCAGTATCGTGTGTCAGTAGTTACCGTTTGTGAATGATGAGATTGAAAAAATAATCGCGTTTTCGCAGTTGCATAGGAGCATAGAAATATGAATAATTAATTGGGCACCTTCGCTCAAAAGGAATAGGTTCTCAAAGTTTCATTGACAGCTGTGTAATAGCTTCTTGAATAGGACAATATTAAACTTGTTCTAGTGAAATAATGCCGTCAGAAATGTTTTCAGATTAACTTGTTTGTTGCTCTGGTGTACTGTTAGAAGAGCTGAGACAAGATAAGCTTTCTTCTTGTGAACTAGAAGAAATTCATCAAATATTCTCCTGAGCCAAATTATTGGAATTTTTGAAAGTCAACTTGGAAAGAAATCTGAACCTGGGAGGAGATTTAAAATAATGTTCATTAATAATTCAAAGGGCTACTTGTCGGTGAGGGTTTGTTTTGATGTTTTCTTGATCACGTTTGCTATTCCATAATCTCTCTCTCTAAATGTTATTTAGCTGCTGCTAAATTGAAAGGATAAAGAGAAAAGGAAGTGATCGTTGCCAGCAATGTAGTAGTTTCAAAATTGAAGAATGCTTTCGTATTGACTATTCTTACTATGAACTGATGAGCAAACGAAACATTGGCAATGCAAGTAAATCAGTTATCATCACCAAAATCTCAATGTATCCAGAGTAGCGACATTGGTGGACAACTTATCTAAAAAATTAAGGAGCTCTAAATAAAAGAATTTCCAGAAATTAGGTCTCTTTTTTTTTGTTGCTTTCCCAATAGAAAATTTGGTAATATTACGTATTGTATTTGACAAGTTTAAGTCGTGAATAGTATTTTTTATTTATACTGTATTATATCGTGCTCATAATACTTGAGGATAGTGATAATGTAATTTTATAACTGATATCCATAAGTTATGAAGGAGTAAAAAGATATTTTAGCTGTATGGGCATAGTGGTTCACTTGATGGATCTCATCACTACATTTTCATTGAATTTTTATCATTTAAATTTATCGTCATCATCATCGAAATTTATAGTGAAA
>ENA-UOUE01000508-UOUE01000508.1-compost-metagenome-genome-assembly--contig:-NODE-508-length-31028-cov-13.729993_pt1 | contig 31028 bp, 21 predicted proteins | sample MGYA00238146_ERZ747223 | MGnify/ENA primary metagenome ERZ747223 (study PRJEB28781, sample SAMN06268865) | compost metagenome | isolation source: single cell | place: USA: California, Emeryville, Joint...
GCCTGAAACAATGACGCGTCTATGAGATTATGACACTACGAATCAGACAGAAGTAACCAGAAATCGTGTGGTCTCTCGGCTAAGGCTTTGCTCCAGTTCAAATAGACCATGAAAACCAGAAAAACAACATCACCAAAGAATGAAGGCATTTTGAAATGAAATAACAAAATGTTATTGGTAAGTAAATGTTCAATTGTATTCTATTATTTTTATGTTCTCCTGCGGAGTTCTTTCAGACAAATTTTCAAGTAAATGATGCCGTCCCTCTCTCTTTCTCTCTATAAATTTAATCTTTCGATCGGTTACCTAAAATCAAGTAGGAAAACGATTTACTATTTTTTCTCAGTCCTAAGACAAAAAAGCCTACAAATTATTTCAAAAAGGATTATAGTACACTTAAGAAAAGTTGAAATATGTTTATACTGAATGGTTCTTCTTTGAAATGATTACAAACGTTAAAAAATAAATTCCTCTTAGTTCTGAGTGGTACAGATATTTTAGTTTCAGTTTCTAATACTCAAGAATCAGGAATTTCTGAAGTCAATCCTCTCTTCCTACATTTGGAAGCGTATATTGGCAATATTTTCCTCTACCTATCGAGAAAAGGATATCTTATTGAATATGTGACTAATCATTATGTCATTCCCTCTGATTGAATAATTCTAATGAGATATATGATCTATGCGAAGAATCACATTTCCTATAACTCTTAACAACACAGCATAAAATATATTGTCATAGCAACTCTTTTATGCCCTCAAATTCACTCGTTGTTTTAATTGAAATAATACAAAAGAAAAGAGGGGAAATGGAATTCATCTATTTCAATATGCACTCTTGAACACTCTTGATTTATGAGTATAATTGCTTGAAAACCTAAAAAACGTAGATTTTGTTAATAAATTTTCAAAAGAGAAATATCAAATACGTCATCAGCATAGTTAACGATGAATTCGTTGCTCTTCTGGTCCTTTGTGCCTTGAACTTTGCGGAGAATACTGATAAGATCTTGTGTAAATTGTGTGTTAATAATTTGTTTCGATTCTTTTCCATAGAAATTGCCGACATCAGCTAACAGAGCCAAGGCGTTTCTCAAGTAATCCTATAAGAAGAATTTAATTTCACTTCAAAAGGAGCAGTTATGTTACGATGGTTGGGTTGTAGATTTTATTGCAAGTTGCTTGCAAGAACTGAATAACCTTTGGGAGGTAGTTAAAAAGTTCTGCGGCTTTGTCACTTCCCTCGATACCGTGCATGAAGCAAATGAACGATTCAATAAAACCGTCTCTGAGTTGTTCAACGTACTCATTGAGCTCTGGAGTCAACTACAATGCGGGTTATAACGGGGGTTATTATGGACTAATCAATTACTTCTTGTGGGCTCTTGATTCCAGCTTCGAGAGCCATATCGTAGATTTTAAGGATATCTGGGAGGTAGTTTGCGATCAATTTGCTGCAACCCAGAGCCATATCACCCATAGCGGTGAAGATGCTCAGCTTCAAGAAGCGATCGAAGTTTGAATCCTGTATAGGGAAAATTCACATGTTAACACATTACAAAAACCAAAAAAATCTTTACGTTCAGTTTGCTGATCAAGAATGGAATCAGCTGAGAGAGCACTTGAGCAAACTGGTCTGGGCATGCTCTGGACAGTTCGATCAGAGCTCCGATACAAGCGCTGAAGAGCTCGCTTTCGTTGGTTCTTTGAAGACTGTGGGATAAAATTTTCCAGGTTTCTTCCATATGTCTGCTAAATCCTGATTTCATGGCTATTATACAAAGAGATTCAGCTCGGTTCAATACACTCTGATAGTTACCTGAAGCGCAGGCCGCAATGGCATGAATACCATCTGAAGTAACATCACCGATCGTTTTAAACAACTCAATGATTAATAGGTAGCTCTTCTCGGCAAGTTGGTCGTCCGCAGGTGGCTCATAGTGCAACAGAGCATTCTAATGAAAAACAATAGTTATTTTAGTTCTACGGCAAAAGATCTCTACTTGGATGCAGGCCAATAGCCCGCTCTGGATGAATTTCTTGCGGTCTCCAGTCAAGTTTACAGATTGTTGGAGCTGGTTAAGGAAGACTCCCAAGAATTTCTGAACAGTTTGGTTGTTATTGCAACAATGGATAAGACTCATAACGGCCATCAAACTGTGGTCGATAAGACTGTAATCTTGGCTCGTAATGTCAGTTCTGAAAGCGTTTTTCAAGAGTGCCTCAATAACGCTATCAAGAGTAAGTCCGTGGTTTTCGATTTTGCGAAGAGCTTCCCCCAAGCTTGACCAAGCTTTAGCGATGTGGGAGGAGACCTTTGGCACGGCTTCGAGACCTTGTGAAAGGATTGGGAGAATTTGCAAGGCGGTTTGGTTGGAGAAATAGCACTCAGGATGGATTTCAGCGATTTTTGCGAGGCAAATAGCGGTAGCCTCAGCAACTTTCACCTTAGAATCAGCAATCTTGCCTGCAAGAGCAACAATCGCAGAGTTAATCAACCCTACAATCTTCTCCTTGGATGGACCTTCAACCATACTGTTGAAAACGAGAACAGCAGCTCTTCTGTTGATCCAATTATCATTACTGAGGTGATCTTTGGGACAACAAGTTAAAACAACAAATTAACCTTTCAATCTTACTTGAGACGAAAACAAGCGCGAACTCAAGGTACAAGTCACCGATAGCTTCAGAGACAGAGCACAAAGTTCTGAACGAAGCGGCACCAACGCTCAATTCACCACCATCGTCTTTTTCGAAGCTACCTTCTTTGAGCAAGTTTTCCATGAGATAAGCAATGAGGTTCTGGTAGACTTTAGCAGTAATGTTAAGAGTTTGCTCATTGCCGAATGCCATGCTTTTTCCAGACTATGATTGTCAAAAGGTTAGTTTATCAAAAGAGATCCTTGATCATACCTCTCCGACACCCAGTCTTCTCTCACGATCGATCGAAGCGATCGTATTCCAGACTTCTATCGATAGAATTGCAAGTTCGGAGTCAGAGTTTCTAATCCATTCTCCGGTGGCTTTCCAGAGTGGTTCAACGTAGTTCGCGATCTTTACGTAATAATATTTGCACAGATCAATCGCGCATCTCAACGCCTGGACTCTGACATTTCTGTCTTGGAAAATACAGTTTTCCAAGACTCCGATGATCACGTATTTGAAAATTTCCTAATTCAATAAGAACTGGCTCTTTAAGAGTGACTCGTACTTCTTTTTCGAATAGAGCTCTGACGAATACAAGAGATTCGTGGAGTGCCCTTATAGAATATTCTCTGATTTGAATATTGGCTTCGTTAGGTTGCAGACCAAGGCAGATGCCGGTAAGGATGCTCTCGGTCAACTGGTTATCCAAGATTTGAGGGATTCTTTTCTGTTAACAGAGAAGGAACATGGTTAGATTGAGAAGGTTATTAATAGAACATACCAATTTTTCAGCGATTTCACCGAGCGCCATGATAGCCGCCTTTCTGACCTCGACGTCTTGGTTGCTGGTCTTCTCAGCAAGCTGTGGGATCAACTCACGCCATTCTCCTCTTGGAAGTTCAATGGCAATAATCTCGGCAATCAGCTATTTGTGGAAAAATCAAGGAAAAATGATTAGCGGGACATTGGAAATTGAATTGAAGGGTTACATTGGCAGCGAGGTTTTTCACAGCGTGCTCGTTTGAAGCAAGCGACGCGAGAATGAACTCTTTTATTTGTTTTCTGGTATCATTATCGATGTTTACCCACACGCTGGTGCCTCCAGGCTGAGATACAGGTTAGATAAATAAGCTTGCGAAAAGAAAATGTACTGGACAGTAGACAATCGTTCGTTTGATGAGCGCGGCTGATGTAATTCTAACATGAGGGTCTTGTTGCGAGTTATAAACTTCTCTGGCGGCGACGAGCATAAACAATCCAGGGTTCGCATCTTTCGCCTCCTGAAGTTTGGCTTCAGCAGCTTTACGCTCCTGGTCATTGTGTGATTTAGTGAGTTTTACGAGGTCTGCGTAATCCATTGTCAAATTAGATAAATTTTTTTAGATTATTTTTTCAAAATAGGATTCTTTCAAATACTTATATGCTAATTAAGCAAAAGTCACATTATAAATAGATTACGCTCGCTTTGTTTAAAATAATCTTTCGCGCCATTTTAAAAGTACTAAATCCGTAACTATCGATCCTAGTTTTATGCTTTTGGCGCCTTTTTGAAACTAAGATGGCCTTTACTTGTCATAAAATCAGTCTGCGTTCAGCGCTAGTTTCTGTCAATGGTTTTCTGAGGCTTTAGAGACAAGTTTTTCAAGGGCATTTCTTAATAATGAGAAAAGAAATCATACATTTTACTCATTTTACGATAGAGAGATACTCCAACTGGTTTCTCTAAATCAACTCACAACAAGAATCTAAAAGCCTGTCTTAGTGAGGAGCGCCAAACCAAAATAAACGTACAATAATGAATATCTACGGAATTAAACTGGACAGGAGCATCAAGGTCGCCGTCCGGGCTCATTTCCTCCAAAATCTCCTGGTCTAGCATAAAATTGCTGTGTGTTTCCATCTGCTCGAGACTTTTGCAGCTGCACAGACTTGTCCAAGTATCTAGATAGTTCCTCATCCGGATCCTTAATCTCCTCTATCGTTTTTGATTGCTTGAGTTTGCTGATTTCGGCCCTACGCTGCTCTTTCTTCTTTTTGCTAATGTCATCGTACAGCTTCTCTCTATAGTCTCTTGTATTGAGTTTTTTACTGTCGTCAATAGGCAATCGAATAACCCGATTACAGGCTGGCTCGTCGTCTGGGTTATGAAACTCTTCTAAGTAAGGGTGAAGCAAGGCGTCTTCTGCGGTCAGGCGTTTATTAGGGTTAAATTTGAGCAGATTTTTAATTAAGTCAATCGCCTCGTCTGAAGCAGATGGCATCATAGTGTTCAGTGACTTTATCTTCGTTTCTGGGATTGAGTCGAGAAGCATGTTTACAGGTGGGCAGCGAATTGAATCAATGTCCTCCTTTGTCGGTCTTCCAGTTACCTCCATGATTAACTCGACCTGATTCAGCGTCGAAGTGCCAGGAAAAATGGGCTTTCCGTAATACAACTCTCCGATTATACATCCAACAGCCCACATGTCAATTCCTTTTGTGTAAAACGACGATCCTAACAAAATTTCTGGCGATCGATACCATCTAGTTGCCACATATTCAGTCAGAATCTGCCCAGGAGTTTCTTCTAGTGCGACAATTGATCTCGCAAGCCCAAAGTCAGCAATCTTTATCGTGCAATCCGAATTAATGAGAACATTTGAGGGTTTCAAATCTCTATGTAAAAGTTCAGCTGAATGCATATACTTCATGCACTTCAGTATTTGATACACAACGTATTGCTTATGCACTTCTTCGAGTATACTGGCTCTGATGACAGCATGCAGATCGCTTTCCATGAATTCAAAAACGAGATAAATGTCTTTGTCGTTGTCGGCTCTAATAACATTTAACAATTTGACGATGTTTTCATGATCCAGCTCCTGGAGGATCATTATCTCTCGATAAGTCCTCTGCGCGTCGGTGTTGTTCTGGAAAGCATCGAAGATTTTTTTCAACGCTACAATATTCTTTGTTTTTTTGTCTTGGACCTTCCAGACGATACCATAGGCGCCTTTGCCGAGCTTCTGAATAATCTCATAACGCTTGAGGATATGACTTTCGACCTCTTCAGACATGTTTTTTGTGGTGGTGGTAGTAGAATTAGTAAAATGTTATAACTTTATGTCCTTGCAAATTATTAATTTCTTTGTCAAGTTAATTTTTGTAGGTGTTCTGATTTGTTCTATCCCACTTGAGTTAATGTAATTAATTACTAATAAAATAATTCCCTTCAGATTAGATAACGAAGGAGTTACAAGAATTATGATTTAGAAGAATTTCACCTGGAATGCTAAGAGAAAAAGGCAGAAAGTAGCGCCAATAGAATGAAAGTTTCTAAATTTCTTGGGTTGCAGGAAGAAAAAAAACCAAAAAAACTACGAGTAATAGGTGTGTCATGTTGAATATCAAAAGATACAATAGCGTCGTAGCAGTAGATTAAGTAGCAGCTTTAACACGAGTACATTGAAGAATTCCCTTTTCTCCAAAAGAGAAGGCATTCACGATTTTTTGGGATTTAAGCGGCGTTTTGACGATGGCCTATGATTATATATAAATGCAGACTAATTTATCTGATAGCAACTGATACGACGAGTATCCATCTCTCACTGCGCATTTCTATCATGGCAAAATTAGAGAGGTGGTTCGATATACTGACCCTATGCTCTTTAAGATCTGTTTGCATTCTGTACTTCAAATGGCTTGATCTTCATGCACAGAATTTGTCAATAAGAAGAGGAAAACACGTCATTAAAAAAAAGCAAACTTACATATTCATACCCTACGAAGTATAAACCGTCTTTCTTAAAGGACTCATTCTCTGAGCTTTGATCAGTTCTGCTTGTTTTGAACGCTGCCAAAACTATCAACAGAATATTAATTATTTTTAACAAAAGAAATTACATACTGATAATAAATGGAACCTTTGCCAACAGAAGAGCCAATCAATGCTTCAGAAATCGCTGCCGATACAAACGAGACCACCGATTTTTCTGCCAATACTATGAACATTGCAGAAGAAGCTCATGCAAATCCAGTCCCTGGAGAAGTGCGCATAAACATGATTCGTTCTCGCTCATTTTCTGATTCTCATTCTCAATCTCCAAGCACTCGCTCCAAACAGGTCTTCGACGCTACCCTGAACGCGTGCCGAAAGTTAGCTTTCCACTTCAGATGGTGCATTTGGGCAAATAAATGTATGATACTCATTCTCAGTCAACTAGTTCTTTTCTTCCTATGGTTTTTCAACGCTATAAGCTCCCAGAGACTGATCTGGCTGGAGCCTCTCATCCTCTTAGTTTTTGCTTTGATGCTTGGTTACCGTTGGAGCATTATGAATCGCCGAGCTCGAGAAACCGCACGTGCTGCTGACATCCCAGTTATTCGTCGCTCCACTCAACGTCGACACGGTATTCGACCTCGCACGAATACGAGTGACTTGATGCGTGCTTTAATAATCCAGCAAATCCAAATCAACCAAGCTCGAATGATATTGAATTCTTTGAATCAGGATAGCATCGAAAGCGAAGGACTGCCTTTCAGAGCGCGGATCATGTTTGCACCTCGTGGACAAATTAGCTCATATTTGGAGGATTTCGTGAATAGTGTAGACGCTTTTAGTCAGCCAAGCGCCGGCATGACCAGTGAGCAAATCGAAGCTGAAATGCCTAAATTCGAGTACAGTATCGATGCCTCTCTCGCCAACGAACCTGAAACCTGCACTATTTGTCTTGAGGATTTTCAAAAGGGAAATGAAGTTAGACGGGCGCCATGCAAGCATTTATTCCATCAGGGATGCATTGATGGCTGGCTTAGCGAGAAGAGGAACTGTCCAAACTGCAAATTTGAAATAAATGCATCAAATTCAATCCCATCTCAGGAGAATCTCCTTAACTTCGATATCGAGTCTGATGCTTTGGATCTAGTTTAATAATTAAATCCATTTTATCAGGTTGCTTATTAAGTTTTAGACCCCGAGTCTACTCATAACTATTGCTCAAAGAGTATAAAATTAGCTGCGAATCAAAGCATTTAGAGCCAACTTTTGGCCAGGTTTACAAAGGTTAATTGCATTATAATATATGACTGACTGCAATATTTTTTCTTTATCAGACTGACTGTCTGTCTCTAACGAATCAATAGAATTGAATCAATAGAATTCTCAAACTGAGAATTTTTGTTCCTACTTTTGAGGAAGCTCGTTGAATCGTTGTTATTTAAGGTTAAATTCAAAAATGTGAGTTCGTTAGTTAGTTAATAAATAATTGAAATATTTAAAAAAACAAAAGAAGATAAAGTTGATATGGACCAAATTGAGAAGCAAATCCACAAAATTTTCCTCGGAGGAGCCTTGCTTGGAATCCTAGCAAGCTTTAGTCGTGCAGACTACAATTTGCCGCTATACGTTTTTGCATATGCTATCTGGGGTTTACCAAGAGTAAGAGTTATTCTTTTTTGAGCTAATTTGAACACATTGTTATAGAGTCATCGTCCAAGATTGGCTTGGTTGTTTGCTTTCACGTTGTTTATTGACTTGATTTGGGTCATTCACTGGAGCAGCTTTTGGAATTCAACGACTTTTGACAAAGACCACTGGGAGAACGGAGTTCATAGTTGGGTTATCCTTGTTTCATGCCTGGAGCTTGTATATAAGGTATTTTTTCTTTTTTGAAGGGGAAGTTTGAATCTATTGTGATCTTAGGGAGGCCTCTTGGCTTATTTCATTATCTCCGATAGAGAGATTAAAGAGAACTTCATGCCAGCAAGCATATTGGAAGCCCTTACAACTTGGAAAGAGTCAAGGTTCTCCCGCTAGTTTGCACAGTTAACCTATCTCCAACATCTATTTTATTATTGAATAGCTAACATGTTCTTTTTTCATGATTGATTTGTAAAAATTTACATCAATTTTCAAAAGAAAATAACACCCAATCAGCAAAAGAAGGAGTTTCATTGACTGTTTCAGCCATAGCTTTTCCTTCAGGTAAGCTATCTACTGGCAAAATCTTTAATATGACGAGAAAAGAAGTCTCAAGCTCGCCAGATTAAATTTAAATTCAAAAATGCTCGTACAAACAGTCTAACGGTTATACTTGAGTAGGTGAGTGAGTGTAGTTTTTTCTGAGGGTAATTCCTCGAGTCGGCTCAATGAATAAGTTTAGCTAAACTTTTGTCCACATCTTTAAGGTTTTCGTCAAGCTTAAAACATGGAGAATTATTTCGAAAGAGAAGGAAATCTTTTGGGATAATCAGATTCAGATAAAGCAACATTGTCGCTCTGGTAGCAGAGTTCAGAAAGCTTTGAGATAGGGAGGACTAAGATTTCATTAATAATTATTCAAGCTTTAATTTGATAATTAGAAGAGCAAAAAATGTTTAATGAATTGAATTCTGAGACAATTAAACAATAGTTGAACATTCTTTTGAAGTCCGCTGGCACACCCATGATTGAACTATACAAAGTCTGTAAGCTATTTCAGTTCTTGAAGTTATGAGCATTGCGACAAGGTTTTTGGTTGAAAGGATTTTGAGTTGATATCATATCAATTTGCCCTTGGTAGCAAAATTGCTGGAGAGCTTTACAGCTCATCATTTCAAAGAATTAATTAGTTTTTTCTCTTTATATATGACTGACTCTTTTTGCAACATTAAGTACAAAATCTAACTTCTGCAACTTCAAGGTTAACATTCTATTTCTTTAAAGTACACTTCAATAAAATAGCACTAAACCCTGATTTATTTCTTTTCCGACAGCGATTTAATAATCATTAAAAGAATCTAATTAGATAAATCCCTTTAGATGGTTCTTCTTCACTTTTTGTATGAATTTCAAGACATTCTCAAAGTCACTCAGCTGTATCGTCATGTTGAGTCTCATAGAATCAGGTATCGCCGTAGTTACCTTTATAATTTTCGCTTCCACCATGATAGTTTAAGAACAAAGCATCGTTAATCAAAGTTAGAGTTAACCCCATTCTTGACGCTGGAATTTAGAGCACTCTAAAACCAACATTATCTGCCTTAATAACGACAATTGCTCAGCAACAAAACGTGTTCATGAATTACACTTGCTTTCCAACGAGGGATACATTACGGGAGCCCAGCCAACTAAGTAAATCACAAAGCAATCTACATATAGTCAGTCTACAAAAACTAGAGAAAGTCATTTGTCATGGAGGCTGTGTTGTACTACATTCTTAGCACTCCGATATAACTTTCTCTTAGATAAGACGGACGATATGTAGAATGATTTCACACTCATTCACATAGGTACCATGAATACCTAATCTTCAGATTTTTGAGTTTCTAAATCATTATAATTAGGAATTCGTCGACTTAAATAAATGATCGTGCTTTACTGTTAGCAATCTTACAGAATTCTTAAATGATTTCGAAAACACGGGCACTGAAAATCATTATATAATTCATTATATTGATGTATTTTAGCGACTTAATTCAAATTAATTGATTACAATTTTCTCACAGCAACATTCTTAAAATAAATACTTGGAAATTAAAATTCCACCGAACTTTAAACTTTTGGGGCTGTGAAAGATTAAAATCGTGATTTATCTTGAGGTTTTTAAAGCAGATCTCTCAATCTTAGAAAACTTCGTCAGTTTTCCTTAATTAGCGCTATTCTTTGATAACTTTTGAATCAAGGGAATGTATTCTATATTTTCTTATTACTTGGAGCTTAAGTTTGTTTGATCAGACTATTAATTTGCTCAAACTATTAGCATTGGGACTTTAGAAGACTCTCAGGCTCAGCAAGCATCAAGTGGGTTGAAAAAAAGGAAAAATTGTTCCTAGTTTCGTTGAAATTGCTTTCCTGGATAAAAACTGTCAGCGAGTTGGAATGTGCCAAAATATTGATTTTAAATATTAAATATTTCATCAGTGCACTTTCAAATAAAAGATAAATCAGTGATATTTGATTAAGAATTAGAGAAAAACATAAATGAAATTATTCACAAGGCCTATCTCAACGATTCCAAACGATTCGCAGTAATGAGTGTCTTTCTCGAGTTTGCTAAGTAGATGTACATATTTTGGCTGCTGAAATGAAAGGGAAAAATGAAATCGTCAGATAACAGAATTTTGGAAATCCTTCTCTCTCACTGAAGGTTTTAATTAATATTCCGTATGTATAATTATTTTGCTGACGATTTCTCCGAGCACGTTGTACATTTAATAGCAAGCAGATACTATCACAGAAACGGGTTTTTGGGTCTATCAGTCAATTCTCTGTCGTGATGATACTTATCGAGATGATAATCAACCAGAGAAGAGCTGAAGTGACCTAACAATTTCATTTCAACGTTTTTATCTTAATTGGCATTTTCGCAATTTCGCTAAATGGGGCATGACTCTTCTGATTGTAGGTCAGGTTAACCGTGGTTTGCTACCTCCCACACTGTTCTGGGGACCTTAAGCTTCAAAGTGGTGGGAGCCTAAGAGAGAATTGATTTCTGATTTGATTGAAGGAAATAATCCGAATAAGGCGTATAATGGGAATCCAGGTTAGAATATCCCTCAAGCTCATTGTCTCTGCAAATCTTTATGCAAATGAAAGGCAGTTGGTCTTAAAAAAGAAGAATAGAATTTATATTTCTTTTGCAAATAGCCAAGATCTAACGAAATTGTAATCGTTATAAGTTTTCCATTGTAGTAATCGAAGAGTCCGAGTTATGCTGCTAGCTTTCTCCCTTCTATCAAATAGTATCTCAATAAATCTGAAGTATCCGCCTGATACATTCAAACATTCGAGCAGTTGAGATTTTAATTTTCAGGCTCGCCCCATTAATCTCCTTTCCTTAAATAAAACTCTCTTTCTCTCTCTCGCGCTTTACTGCGGTTGTTAATAAAATAATTGTACAATAAGCCCAAACTGGATAAATCGAATCAAAATCGATTTTTCTTTTTTATTGTTTACAAACCTAGCAGAAATTTGGATTAATTCCCATGAAGAACGTAGTTTTACAGCTTTGTCCAGTTGATTTAGATCAGCAGAGAGAGAGATTGAGATACAATATCTGTCGAATAGGAGTAGCGTGATAGAATAAAGTTAAAACCATCAAAATTTCCTTGTTGTGCTTTTTATTTCCTATATCACCAGTAATTTCATCATATGCACAGAGTTTCCCTACTCTAGATGTTGGCAAGCTCTTAGAATGTTTGATAAAGCTCAGCGAAAATTTGTCTGGCAAGAATTAAAATGAACAGAGTATCTGAAATTCCATTCTTCTGAATATTTGCTTAAGCGCCATATTTCGCAGGAAATGAGAAGAAGCTAGAATAGATGAACCGCCAAGATAGATTTCGCGAACCTTAAAGAGAGCTTATAATCCAATCAATAAAAATATCTTTTTGAAAAAGCTGTTCTGCTCAACATTATCGCTCATGTGTCGCTCCTCTAATGACAGCCATCATCTGCCATCCCCAGCCAATTTATATCCTAGGATTGCTATTCATACGCAATAGTAATTTAGTGTGGATGACATCTGCAAATCATATAAGTGTTTTTGTAGATTTTTCCATATAAGGATGTGACTTGAAGCTTAGTTGAAAATTTTCCAAATAATCAGAGATTGAGAATAACAGACTAACCCATTTGAAATCGTTTCCTTTAATATAGAGTTGAAATAAAACTTATAAATAGATTGAATAGTTAATAGTTGACGGATCGTAGCTTCATGAAGTTCAGAGCTCTGTTGGATTGTATAAAACTTCGAATGGTCCGAAATTCTTTTGCTTCAAAATAGATTTAGCCGCTTCTGCAATTGCTTTTGGGTCTTTCTGAAGTTCCAACACAAGTGAAATCGTCTTCAAAGAAAAGGAAAAAAGGCAATTAGACTCGCAATCAAATGAGAACAAAATACGCTATTGATGAGGTTAGGCAAAACTTCTTCCTGTGTTTTCGTATCAAGCAGCAGCGATGGATTTGTGTTGATCTCAATTAAGAAAGGATTCAAGTCAGCATCGATTATGAAGTCACAGTTGAGCAATTCAATGATCCCAGGACGTTTGTCAAGTTTTTTCTCCGCAACTTTGAAAACGTGCTGCAAAATTCTCTTCATTCTTAAGAACATTGCCTCTTGCTTTTCATTGCTGATGTTCAACTCTTTGCTCAAACAATTCTGCAGAAAAATAATAAATCATCATTCATCAATTTGTTAGTTTCTACCTTGAGACGCTCCATGCTCCATATAGAGTCTTCCTTCCGATTTTTATACTCAGTGTGCCTCTTTTGTACGTAATTATTTGTTAAATGCATAATTTGATCAAAATCTTCGATTTCTTTTATTGGTTGAATGAACCAGATAAGTCAAAGGACAAAAAGAGGTTTTTATACCTGGATTATATTCTTTTAGAGAGAGTCTCGCATATCCATCAGCATAAAACACTAGGAAGGGGGAAGTGGAAGCAACCAGCACGAAGCATCTAATATCAAATTTCCTCTTATCAACTAAAAGAGGATTTTCAATATATTTTTGAATGAGCGTGTTTGGTCCAATGTTTTTAAACTCTCTGCTTTCTCGAGTCTCCATTTTTTCCTTTGCTTCTGCTAGTCTTTCTGGGACCTCATGCGTCGAGAACTCACCCAAATAGAACGTCTTCGACTCCATAAACTCTTTTTTGAAAAGCTCCACGTTCCTGATAAGCTTCAAGCATCCGCTCTGATGTGGATTCTGAGATTTTGTGATCCACAGTCCTTTATTCGGATGGTTGATAAAAAGAAGTTCGTCTGAGAGTAGATCAAGACGGAACGTCGGGGGCATAATATCAGCTAACTTTAAATCAACGTCCTTGCTGCCGTCTCCAACCTCTTCAAAGTCACGCAGCATTTGAAGAAGATTCTTCTTGTTTGCTATGGTGCTTATATTTGAAATATGATTCACGATTTGTCCCTCCTTCAGGCTCAGATAATCGATCTCAGTTGTCGATTGAACCCATTTAAATTCGAATTTCTTTGAAAATCCAAGCTTTTGTTCCAATATTTTCCAGTCGTTGCGACAGGCAAAGAAATCTTTGACTAGCTTTTCATTATTCCCTCTTCCAATGTACGCCTGTTTCGGTTGTTGAGAAATTTCTCCTTTTCCAACGCTGTTTGTCTTTGTTTCTTCAATAGGGCCTTCGTAAGGCTCTCCATCTGCATTTTCATAGCACGCATCGTTGTCCTCTTCTAATTTTTCAATCATTAATCTTCAAATTCCTCTCGAATGTGAGCTTTTACCTCCATTAGCAAATATTGAGTATTTGTCAGATGCCCAGAGATCCCGATCATCTCTCCACGGATGTTGCGGACAAAAGCTCCTAATCATGTTATTTTCTCTGATTTCATTTCAGAGCCTTACTTGCAGGTCCCTTCAAGCCAAGTGTCAAGTGATCGAAAATGAAACTTGATGTCGTAGTAGCTTGTGGACCCGAATTTATAGCTGTCCCATAGTTTCACAACACTTTTGAAAAATCTCGCTCCAATGGATTGCTCTCCTGTGGGACCCCCAATAAATATTTCAACGTGCACCATGTCATGTCTTTGCTTTTTACACTATTACTCTCAATTAGCGATTTTCACTCAGATTATTTTTCAACCTTCGGATCATAATATGTCGCACTGTAGAAAATCAAATCTCCAGGCTTTAACTCTTCAAATTTTAGAGCAATTGGCAAGGTGTCGAATTGATAGCACTAGAATTGTTACATTGAGTTTTGAGGCTTTATGCTATTGATTACCTGATTCCATCTCTGTAAGGTAAATCCGAAATCTTCTCGCAAGTCAAACACGATTTGTCGGATTAGCCCACAACAGTCCAGAAATATTGGAGCGTTATAGTGCGCGTCTCCGGGCTGGTAAAATCGCTTCGCATATGGAACGCCATAGTACTTCTTAGCTGTCTCGATAAACTTTTGCCGCAAAGCGTCCTTAAACTCGTTCGATTTGTGATCTTTCTGCTTGATTTCTTGAAGATATTTCTTATGTTTAAAATTTTCCAGTCGTTTTTTTCTGAATTTCTCAAATGCTTCCTGAAGAGAACCCTTAGGCTGGGATATAAGCTCTTCGTCAAGGTTCTCTCCGTTTTTCTCAGGTTTTGTCGCTTTGGTTTGCGTTTTTTCTGTAGTGTTGCTATTCTTCCTTTCTGTAACGTTATTGAGCTCTTCCTTCTCATTCAATGTGCTGCTTCCTTCCATGCAGTTGGAGCATTCTTTCAGAACTTGTGTTTCAGTTGAGTTATTTTCTGTGGTAGTAATTGTGAGTTGAGAGTTTTGTGTCTCCATTCAGAAATTGTTTGAAATTCAAAATAATTGAAGAAAGCTGTTTAAAAATGTTCTTTCAAATAGGCGTTGTAGAATCGCATATATTTTACCAAAGACTCTGTTGAGCGCTTTCTCAAAACTATCAAATTGCACTAAGAGCAAGACAACGTCGAAAAGGATCGAATTTGCAAATATTTATATTCTACGAGAATATATACCATCATTAATTCCACTCTCTTCTGCAATAATTGACTGGAAATAGCGTCCATCTTTTTTCCCCTGCACTTAGATATGTTTAATTTCAATTAGTAATCCAAATAAGGGCGCTCTGGACTTAAAACTTTGCCAGTGTATAAAACCTAAAATAATTTCTGAATTAAAAGCACGGAATTTTAGTTCGCATTATAATTACTTAATATACTCAAGATGAACAAGCTCATTTTCCTCGCTTTGATTGTTACCGTGGTTACTGCCCAGACTTGGAGCCTTTCAGGTGGAGTGACTTCGATCCTTGATGGCATTCACAAGAAAGTCAACCAAATTGCTAAAGATTTCGTAAATGATCCATGTGTGAAAAAAGTCACTGTTGATGTTGAGTTGGGAAGTCTCTCTTGTGCGTATTACTTCAATGAGAATCACAAAATTTTGGACGCGTTTAACTGTGCCATGAATTTGGCTACCAAGGCCAAGGACAGACTCGAAAAGGAGTGCAATATCACATCACTCGTTTGGAACTCTTAATTTTCCATTCTCATTATTGAGTGCTAGAGATATGTTAGCAACTTGAATTAAATTTTGCATATTCGTGTTGTAAACGTACTCGATATATAGCATGTGCTGTTTGAGGAAAAACTTGATATTACAATGCCCATAATCCCAAAAAAAGTTGCTTTTAGATTGGTCAAATCATGCCATAATAATAACAAAGAGCTAGAGTGGACAATTAAGCATTTGAGATCCACCAGGGCCTCGCCATTAATTATAAAGAGTTTTCTCCTTCCTCTTTGGAATAGATGAATTCTTCTCTCTCTTTTTTTTTTGGCTCACTCTCGTTAGACCCCAACTCAACACTATCCTTAGGTTGACTCTTGAGTACTGATAATGTCCACAGTCAAAAGAGAATTCCAGTGATAGCCAGCATTAATTTGCATTGGCAAAATTTTTTTGGGAATTCCATTATAAAACCATGTAGATCGAACCTGAGAATGCTAGCAACTATTTAGTGTCATAAAGAAAACTAATGAAGTCTCAAGAGTGCATATTTGATTCTTCAACGTTGACTCTAACCTACATTATAATTCAAACCTTAAATTCATATGAATTTTGAGGACAACCTCGCATTTAATCTATAGTAATGTCAGAGAAACCTGAAAATCTTCCAGCGAATCAGCTAAAAATTCATACTTATGCTTGGATTCGGATTTATTTATAATTATATATTATCAAGCTTTTCATTTTCAGCCAAAATTACAACTAAACTCATTCATATTTTTCTTTCATTGACAAAAACACAGGAAAACCATCACCATAAACCTGTCCATTGAACTCAACATCATAATCCATTAAATTTGGAAAAATTGAAAGTCACACCTTCAAGAATATTTAAATCATTAATACAGAATGAAAATATCAATTAGAATGGGAGCTGCGTTCTCTTTGGAAAGCACTAATATTTAAGAGGCCTGATGGGTATTGGAATAATAATTCCGGCCCCGAAAGTGCTTTCCATAGAGGTGACCATCAAATGCTTCCCAGTAGGAGTGCTATGAGTCTCATTAACCTTCGTTGCAATCGATGAACTATGATTACAATCACTTTTTTCCGTGACATTCTCAGTTTTTGTATCAGGACTCTCGCCCGATCCTTGCCTCCAAAGCTCATTATGCGTACCATCTTCGTCTTTGGACGCAGCAGAAGTTTTTCGGCTGTTCAAAGCTAACTGAGGACACAGCCAGCTTGCCATATTGCTGATACTGTTGGATTTGAAATAGGCTTGAGTGTTTGATTCCCAAAACTCTGCAAGCTCCTTCTGCTTTTGGAACATTTCTTGATAGCTGAACTCCGGAATTATGATATTCGTAGTAGGTGTTATGAAGACTTTTTTAGAAATCTGTTCGAGCTCTTCCTCAGCCTTGCTTTTAGAGGGAGTGTTATTTGTGGTCGAGTTTGCTCCATGATAAGACTTCATATGTTTTTTGAGACTCGCTTTGTAATAATAGCTTGTTTGACACTCCTGACACCAGAATTTCTGTCTATTATTCTATTATCGATCAGGAAACGAACAAGTAAGATATGGAGTACCTTCTCTTGATGTACCATCATATGTTGTTTGTGGTTTGAAGAGGTGCTAAACTTCTTGTGACAAATGGTACACTCATAAGGTCTTTCTCCTTTATGAACTCTGATGTGTCTTCTGAGATTAGAAATCTATGAGAGTTTAGTTAGGAAATTAACGAAAATGATATATGTACTTGGCTGAAAGACTGCCCGCATATCTCACATTTGAAAGGCTTCTCACCTTTATGGATACGCTCGTGCTTTTTGAGGCAAGAATGAGTGTCAAATGATTTGAGACAATTAGGCTCGCAGCTAAAAAGCAGATAAGCTATATTTTGAAAAAAATTTTCAAAACCTTACCATTTAAACTGTCTATGGCCTCTGTGACCTCTCAAATGAGATATCAAATCTCGTTGATTTTGAAATCTTTGTGTGCAGAGGGCATTAGGACAACAAAATGGTCTGAGGGTCTTTTTTTCGCGGAGTTGTTGACTTTTCATCTTGGATTCAATTTTTAAAATTTTGTTAGGATTTATGGATAAGTACTCCAACTGTTCGATTTTTGTTCAGTACTTCAATTCAGCAAATCTTATTTAACCTTGTTGCAGAATCAGTATCTTCCTTATCGTCAAGGCAGTGCTCTGGGTTGTTACACCTGGTAATCAATGTTCTTTTATTCTTAACCGCAATTTTCGCTATAGTGTAATTGAAACGAGTGCCCAAATCTAAGTAAGTTTGAACTACCAAAACTTTTACAATATGAGTATTAAAATACAAACATAGTGAGGAGGAAAAATCGAATTATTGCTTGCTTGGTTGGAGAATCACAGAAGGAGGCTAGGTTCTGCCATCTAGATGAGCCTACAAAGCTATTTTCAAGTTTGGAATTTGAAAAATTTTGCCAGAGGAAATGCTGCTGTCAACGAGTGAGAAGAAATAGGAATCTCTAAGGATATCTTAGGCAGGATGGCCTAGTAGACGACGACCTGGTTAAACTTTCAAAAAACCCTACATATCCTTGCAACCTTCGAAAATTGCACCTGATTAACGGAATTGCTGAACACATTAGCAAACCTTAATTCATCGAATTTCGAACACAAAGAGTATCCTACTGTAAATAAATTCAGTAGGAATTAATGAGCTAATAAACAATTTGAAAATTAATTTGCACGTTTCCTAACGACATTAGCAGAAGGATTAAAAGGTTGATATGATTTATCGATCAACTTCTCATTAAGAGGAGAATATTTGAAATTTGAACCCGAATTGTCTTGATTTGGAAAATGTATGACTATTTGGCAACAATTTCATGAAATAAGCTCAAACTGGTCAAATTTCATGCAACTACTGCTCTTGAAACACGCGTACGAGCATTATATTGCTAATTGACGAAATAGCAGATTTTGTCATTACTTAATTGTTGATGAGGACCAAATGGATAAGAATTCATATCTACTCATCTGATTGTAAGAACTTCTGCGTTCTAACATTAAGAAGGGCTGAGTTTATCAAGACTAGTGAGAGTGAGACTCATTTCGGATAACATACTTGGAATTTAATTTATCAAGTATATTCGATGAGTTTAGAAATAGTTGACGTGATCGGAACTTCCGTAATTCGAATTTGAAGTATAAGAAGTCCAAATTGGATTCAAAACAGCCGTTGGATTCCGTTTCTCTCAAAAAACAAGCTCAATTCAGGACAAGAAGCTGCCTTTGCCTATTCGAGAGTCCCTGAATAAGAATCTCCATTTCGGAGGGCTGCTTCCTCAGAAAGATGCTATAAACGCCATAGCCAATCCAATTTCTTGAAAAGGTTCGGGGTATAAGAAATAAAAATTATTTATCGGTAGAAATTTTTCTCAGAAATTTATTAAAATAATGATCATTCCAGGATGTATCGAGGAACTATCGATTTGCTTTCCAAAAAAATTATTTTAATAATCAAAAAACTCTCTAAAACTCAATGTCTGAAGATAGGATCCCATCACATCAGGGAGTGCGTCACGCTCGATATGTCTCAAAGACGCAAACCCCTCGAAGATCCGGCTCGGAGTCTCGAACGAGAGTCTATATCAAGCATTCATGTCAAGAAAAACATGCTTTACTCCTTGACCTTGATGAGACCCTCATAAAAGCTTTTTACGATCCACCAGCTCGTCTTCCATCAAAAGCATATGTTAAGGTAATACTCACTTTCGATGAAAAGACGAATTTACTTACTAAAAAGGTGTTTGATCCTGAATCCATGTACCCATTCTATGTACTTCCACGCCCAGGACTAGACGCATTCCTCCGAGAGCTCTCCCAGTACTTTAACATATATATCTACACATCAAGTGTTCTTTCAGTAACAAAAATTGCGATATCTTCCTCTAACAGCTCTGTTTAGTATGCTCGAACGATTTGTAGCGGAGTTGGAATCATGAAATATATAACAAATATCTACCACCGAAAACATTGTAAAGAAATTGCTGAGAGTGTGTTTGTTAAGAACATTTTTAAATTGGGCTTTGCAGAAGAGTCTTCAGTTCTGATTGATGTAAATTAATTTTTTTTTTAACAAACCGGTTCATGTAATTATTCTAATTTATTAGGACCTCCCAAGGAATCTGGAATGCCAACCATCAAATAGTATTTTAATAAAAGAGTTCAATGGAAATATGGGAGACACGGAACTGCTGCGTCTCATACCATTTTTAGTTCTTGTTTCTCAGGTAAAGATCTTACTCAATCCCTACCTCTAACTTTTTTATCAAGCTACCTGATGTCAGACCTGTTTCTAAGGCCATGGACCTGTATTTTGCAGAGAGCGAAATCCGAGAGAAGATTTTCCAAAGTGTTCGAAAATCGTCCGAGAATTTCCAAGCTGACGAAGGAGAGCCGCTAAGCGAAGTGCTGAAACGGTCCACGACTAATCCCACGAACAGACTAGAGAAAAAAAGCTTTTCTTTCAAAGGTTCGATGTCAACTGGATGTCAGAAATGTCAGAGGGGAAGTCCAATCGATTCCCCTCAAACATCAAGATTTGAGATACTAGATTGCTGCTTGCAAACAGACGGATTTAAAAGATGTGATTACTTTTCAATCGCGACTCTTGTGTTCGAGAAAGCAGCAAGCGAAGGTAGTCTGACTCAGCCACTAAGGAGGCCATCAGCGAAGACCTCACTAGATTTCTCTACGGCGCTGCGTGCGAATAATGGTTTGGATTAATTTAAGAAAATTGTTGGGCAAAAATTTGGAAGAAAACTCTTTCGATTTCTCGTCCAATTAGGAGTATTGGCACACTCGTTGTATTTATCCATTTTTAAATAGTAAGAACATTCACTATGCAGTTTGAATTAACATGCGCGGGCATTGATCGCTTTTTTTTTTTGCAGTATTAAAAGATAGCACACGTTCAAAGAATCTTCAGATTATAATCTATTGCGCGACTTTTCTATAAAGAAAGGACTAGGTTAGCTTTCTAATGGGCTAATTGCGTCACTTTAATTTAATGACCATGAAAAATCCAACAGCTCCGAACAACTTAGCCTAAGGCGCTCACTCCTCAGATCAAAATCGACAAAACCCAATTCGTTACGTTACCTGTCGACCTTGAAGAAGCCACAGAGAAAATGCATATAGAAACGGAAATTTCAAAAAAACGCGTTGATCGTAAATTCAGGGATTTTATGGTTTTCTACGGTGCATCTGAAATATTATTGGAGTCTCAAGATTTTCAATACTTTTGTATTGACTCAAATAATTCCATTTAACTATTTTTTTGTTATCTCCAACGAATAGATGTTGATAGAAAATTGATTTAGAGAGTATGTGTAGCTGATGAATGATGTGATGTATTCATTAATGACTCTACATATTATTCTAACTTATATTTTTAAGCATTTTAAAGACTTTTGGATCTGAAGCGATCTTCATGAACTCGATCTCTTTTTCACTCCATTGCTCTTTGGGTATCATCAACGTCTTATCGAATTTCTTCTTGATTTCCTTCAATTTACTTTCCCAATCCAGGTTATTTCTCATATTCTGATTATCCGTTGACGGATTCGTCAATCTTGGAGTAAAATTGATACTACTCGTCAAATTTTTTGAACCAAATTCTGAATAATTCTTCGAAAAGGCATCTACTCGAGGAGATTCTTTCTGGAGATCTCTATAAGATAGCGGAGACTCTTTTTTAGTGTCTCTATAGGACAGCGGCGACTCCTTTTGAGCACTCCTGTAAGATAACGGAGACTCCTTTTCTCTATAAGACACCGGATTTGGTTCTGAGAATTGCGATGAAACAACTCTTCTATGTGACACAGGAATCTCTTTGGCTTGCACTAATTCACCACCGCCTTTAACCGAGGCTAGACTCTTTTTCAATCTACTAGTAGGACTGCCTGACGCAGGATTAGTCGCCCTTGATCGAGAAGTTAATGGGATATTATTTGCTGTAGAAGCCTTGGCTCCGAGCTTATCAATTACTTTCGAAGAGAAAAACTTAGTTAAGTGGTCGACGTTGGGCAGATCCATATCTCCATGGGCAGAAAATTCTTCTATCTTCTGAATCATGGAAGATATTGTTTTATTTTTATCGGCAGTATTAGCCTCCAAGGTCCTCGTGTCTCCCAATGTGAGGTAGGTGATGCTGATAGAGCGACTCCAGGTCGTCTGAAGTTTCAGTGGAGGGAAATCAGTGGTGTTTGTAAAGTCTGGGATTTTGTTCGTCAGGTCCACTTCTACAAGTCGTGCGTTCTTAAACAGACTGCCATTCGTTCCCATCCAATATATACGTCTATTTTCGTTCATGAGAAGTGAGTGTCGGTATCCGGCCTGGACTTGAGTGACTTTAGATTTTGTGACGCCGAAGACCGACGTATCTAGCTGCTCGGGATAGCACCAATTCTTGAAGTTGTTGTTGCCGAGCTGGCCTTTATCTCCCCATCCCCAAGTGTAAGCTCTTCCCAATGAAGTTTTGCAAATAACATGCTTGTAGCCGCAAGAAACCTGCGTGACTCTCTCACCGTCAGCTTTCAGTGCTTCAACGAGCGTTGGTTCTTCAACAGGTTGGTAATGTCCTAAACCAAGCTGTCCGGCACTGTTGTCAATACCGAACGAATACAATAAGCCTCCACGGGTTAACAATATAGCGAAATTATATCCGCAGGAGCCGCTCTGCACCTGGATCTTAGATGGAAGATTCATCAATACTGGTCGTGTGATAACATCGCCAGACAGTTTAAACAGCGGCCAATAGTACGCAGCCCCTGATTCAGTCACGACGAGGTTATTATGACCTTTCGCTTTCACAGTGGTAAACCGGTCGTTCGAAGTGAAAGTCAGATTACTCACCCTATTTATCTCGTCGTTGTGTCCAAGCCCTAGCTGACCTTTGCGATTGCTTCCCCATACAAATAGATTGTTGTTGCTATCGAGGAGAAGGTTATGCTCGTCGCCTGCTGCCACTTGCTTCGGTCTGAATTGGTCAATCGAGAACTCGATACCTTCCACCGTGCATGCTATCTCCCCAGCTTCTGGCAGTCTCCCAAGCTGGAAGTGGTCGTTCCATCCCCAAGCATACACTCTCGGGTTATTCGATACGGCGATTGTGTGGGTCTCACCCACTTCGATCAATTGAAGCTGGTTTTCAGAGTTTGCGCAGACATCATTCTGTAGTTCGAGGAAGTGCGCGCTCCAAGAAGGGTCGTAGACATCAGCCAGGTCCGTTAGGAGATCCACATCGATAACCTTGATGAATGTGTTGATACGCTTCATACTATATGGCACCACTTCTTTAATCTTATTCAGAGATTCCTGACCTGAGAGCGACTTGATTCCACCAAACAGAGTGGCCGTTTCCGCGGTCTTTTGATTGATAATGCTCATTCTCGCCTCCTGGAAATAAGCCTCGTTGCGAGACTCAATTATCCGCTTGGTATAGAGCCACTTCAGTACATTTCGTTGGATAATGATAGTGGCTGCTCTGAGGTTTCTGTAGAGAGAAGAATACCATTTCATTCGATAGAACCCTTGAATGAATCCTGCCGCTGCATTTAAGCGCTTGATTGCTCTTCTTACAATCATTCCTCGTCCGATTCTTTGAATGATTCCAATATTTTTATTAAATAGGAAAGTTTCTTTGGCTTTTTTTGCTTTGATAATGATGTCCTGATTCTTCTTCCGAGCAATGTAACCTCTCCATCGAGTTTGAATTTTCAGAGCTGCTTTATTTTGGATCTTTAAGACCATGATCCGCGCTCCTGCCTCTATGATAGAATCAAGGATCCTTTCAACTTTGCGCTTTCGTTGGAATCGCAATCTAACAATAAAACCTCTTGCCACCCTATTGATCCTGGCAGCCGCCACCTTCTTTCTTTGATATTTCTTCTTATAGAAGATGCTTCTCCACCAGGATTGGATTTTAATTGCTGCATTTCTCAACTTCCTCATTGCCCATTTCGCCCGTAGCCTTCTCCACCACTTTCCGATTTTCCTTGCTGAGGCTCTAATCCGCTGGAATCTCATATATTCCTTTCGGACTCTGAACAAGTTTTGAGACCTCCTCAAGACGGTGAGGATTTTTAAGATCTTGCCTGTCGCAAACTTCCACTTCGTCATCCACACGTAGCGCATCCACATCCGCTGGATTCTTTTCGCGGCTTGGTTCTTTATCCTCATCTTTTTCTCCAGCTTTTTATTGAGCTCAACCTCAGCTGGTATTCTCATAAACAACCTTGTATTACCGATAAGGACCACGTCGCTCTTCAGCTCTGGAGCCGCTTCTTTCAGCAGATCAATACTCATCATTTTGAAGTCCGCGTTTTCTTTGTCCCAGTCAAGGAAAGTTTTTTTAGAGAAGCGAGTCGAAAGCTCGCCGAATCGCTCAAAGAACGTCCGATACTGTCGTCGAATAGGATAGCTGTCTTTACGAACCTTTATCGTGTCTAATATACCCATGTAAATAATCTGTTGAAGCGTCATATAAGGCAAAAAGAGTCTCTTTTCCTTGCGATCGTTTGGCTTGATACAACGAACGAAGTGACAATCGCAGCTAAAAAGCTCCGTCATCAGATCCTTCATCTGCATTCTGAATTTAGCGCCCAAAAACTTATCATTCTTGCCTCCTTTCTTCTCAGTTGCCTCCTCAGGTTCCTTCTGAGAACCACACAATCCTTTATAAATCTTTGGTATGATTTCGAATTTTGAGTTGAAGATAGCTCTCTCTATGTACGCGCTCAATTCATCTCGATTCTTGAATCTGAACCCGTCTGTGTTGTACTCGACTGGGGACGCGGTGTGGTTAACAACGAATGACATTTTGGCCATTTTAGGAACAGTCAGCTTAGGATTAGTACCGTGCTGCTTTACGATTTTCTGACAGAGCGCTTCGTCTGTCGTGTTGACTTGACATGACTCGTCTACCATTTGGAAGATACCCATAGGAGGGGCGTCGAGGAGGTCAATAACAGGCTGATTATCTTCGAAGTTAAGTTCGCAGAGGAAATCTTGCAAGCCTTCTTGAATGAACACTTTCTCCTCGTTTTTGAAAACGTAAGAGATGTAGAGCTGCTGGAGCTTCTCATTGGTGTAGTTGATACAAAGTTGCTCCAAACTGTTGAATTTGAAGATTTCGAAACCGAAAATATCAAGCAAACCGATGTGGAAATAGTTATTAAGCAGCGCGGGAATGTCCGCACCATCCACGAGCATCTCAGCCGGCATAACAGTGAAATTCAATCTTTTCACAAGCCACGTGAACAATCTGTTGTAGATCTCTTTCGCTAGCGCATCACGAGTCACAATACACTCATTTTTGTTAAGAGGAGACTCAATGACTTGTCCTTGGATCTCTCTGAACTTGAATCTAATCGCTTTGCTAATTTCAGCATAGTCCATCTGCATAAGCTCCGCCACAATTTTCAGAGGCTCCTCATTCTTGAAGCCACAAGGAGTTTTATCGGTCAACACTGAATCATCGAATTCCAGCTGTCCCATCCATAACGTCGCAGCGACCAGATTCCACACTCCCTTTTGCTCATCCTGACTGAATTGCATCGTCCTGAATGAATCTGTAACTTCGACATACAATTCTTGATCGTTGACCGTGGGAACAGCGTAGCATCCTGATTTGTTGAGGTAATCGAACTTTTCCATCAAGGACACTCCACCCTTGGCAAGATGCAGCGCTTCTAATTCTTTCATCGAGGCTCCCTTGAATACGTGATAAAAAATATGGTAGTTTCGCTCTCCTTGGGATTGTATGCACACTCGAGATTTTTCAAGCAAGTAGTTCGTGATAGTAGCTCCCAATATTTTTTGATCACTGCCTTTCGCAACTAGCAACGAGACATACTTACCAAAACGAGAAGAATTATCATTTCTGACGGTTTTCGCGTTACCAAACGCTTCAAGTACAGGATTACAGGCCAAGATCTTATCTTCGATAGAGACTTCATCAGCATTCTTTTTCCCTCCAACATCATTGAGCGAAGTCAAAAATTTCATAGCAAATTTGGTATTTTCTGTTTTGCCAGCGCCTGACTCGCCGGATATAACGATAGCTTGATTTCTTTGGTCCCTTATCAGGTTCGTCATGCTCGCAGCTCCTAAAGCATACACATGAGGTTGAAGGTCTTTTGGGTCGAATCTAAGCTCTCGCACCGTTGTTTGGAAGCGAAGAAGTACATCAGGGGTAAATAGCTCAGGTATCATGCAGTAAGGATTCAAGACAATCAGCGTTGGACCGACGTAGGTGAAAATTTTTCCTACCTTGTATCTCTCATGAAGATTATATAGAAGCTCTGCCTCACTAAGGTTCTCCATATCGACCATATCATCGAAGCCATCGGTCAGGCCTTTGTAGGAGTTTGCGGCGGAGACTCTTGAAGCATGGACAACTTCTTCGGAACCAGCTTCATTGCGGATAGTGACTTCTTGGCCGTCGACCTTAAGAATTGCACCACGTTTGTAGCAGATGCCGCTCTTTTCAGCGTCAGGAAGAGAAATCCAGATGTCCATTTTCTCTTTCATCCATGAGGTATCAACTTCTGGCAAAGGTTTCTTTGCGGTTGCCATATCAATCTTAGGGGTGATTTGATTAGAATCAGATTATATAAAGCTAACTTAAGCTGATTTGCATGCAAATAGATATTATTTGAAGCGGATAAAATTATCGATTAAACTGCTTAGGCTCAGTAGAGAATCATTCATCAAGACGGTTGACTCATCAAAAAATAATTTTGTGTCAGTTACTTCAAAATTGAATATGGAGAAATGAGAAGGCTCTGTGGCTTAAGAATTGGAAGCTTTAATTTGCGACAGGGTATTTAGACTCTCTGATTATTAATTTTAAGGCGGCAAAACTTTGGCAACTTTCTTTAGACTCATTTATTAATTCAATGTATTTTGCAAAATCAAAAGAACCAAATACATGAGAAACCTAAGGGATTAAGTAGAAAAGTCCCTAGGAAATTTGATGCTCATATGCTTCAATCGAATCAGTTCAAAAGTCATTTGGAAATATTTACTTGCATGATAATTATGGATATAACAAAAGGCAATCACATTAGTGAGTCTCAATTTGATTGACAAATGGATGGTCCTCCTTTAGTGCAAGTGATTGTTATTCTAATACGCAAGCTATTGTGGCATAAATTTTGTAAAACGTTACAATGTTTGACAGCCTTAATATCCTCTTTTTTGGCTTCTTGTATCAGTCGAAATATTTTCATTAATAAGCTGCCTCAGTGCAACTAAACTCTCAGTTAATAGAATCAAATTTTTGATTAATAGCTCATTTTATGAAGCACATTGTTTAATTACATTATTCAATGTTCAACAAAGTAAATAGCACCACTCATTGCTCGAAAACATTCAACTCTTGTATCCGTCTGGAATTAGAATAAAATAAATGCTCCAAAAGGTAAGCTAAAATTTTCCATTGAGTTAATAACAGAAACGTCCTGATAAAAAGTTACCCACGCAGACAGCGATTTTTTGCTATATCATGAAAAGGTTTAAAGGAATTCAATCAGCAACATGACAAATTTACAGAATATAAATATCAGTGAGTTATCCAATCCGTATTTTACATTTTCTTTCTTTCAGTACATCATTTCCGAAAATAATACCTAGAGAATGGAAAAAAACAAATTGAAGAGTACTAATCTATCGTCCTTCAATTGAAAGGATGAGAACTCATACTTAAGCTCAAGTAAGGAAAAAACCATGTAAATCATCTATAACCTCAATTTAGTTTTGTTGAAACTTTTGATTACAAATAAAAAAAGCTAATTAATCTCACGCAAATATAGATAACAGATATCAAATATCTACTAATTTAGATGAAAAAATCCACAGAAGAAAATAATGCAAGAAAGTACCTCCAAGAACATGTGTTGGTAAACTCTTATGTCCTCGTCTTAACTCACTTATTCTTCTCATCAAGGATCAAGAACTGATTGAATTAGATGCGAGATGGCGAAACAACGCTTTTAGCGAAGATGAATTTCTCGCGAAGTTTGAGACACTAACTCTTAGCTGCATTCACAAAACACAATTTCAGAAAACAGCACTTCGCTCAATCAACAACATCGACAGCTCGCTCAAGCACGATGATCTTCTCAGGTTTGAGGATTCTTTCGAAATAATCGCCAAAATAATTTCACGTCGACTTGAAGCATTGGAATCACACGAAAATCAATCAAAAGGAGATACTACGGCACTAAAGAGCTTTCTTCTTAGGATAATTGATTTGTTATGTAAATTAGCAGGGGAAATCGAAATCTGGAGCATCTACACTTTGCACAGTCAATTTACAAGATTTTTAGAGCATTGCATTGATCTAGATTACGTTTTCGCACTCCTGAATCTCACGTGCAAACTCCTGATATCAAATGAACATGGAGATATACATTACTTGGATTTCAGAAAGAATATGGAGAATTTATTTGTGTTTTTACTGCCTATTTTTGGGCTGCTTGAAACTCAGGCCAACAATCTTCAATCAATTGGTTCTCAAATGAAAAATTGGAAAAACAGGGCGGAATTGACAGACTTAATCAATTCAACTCTCAAAATTGCAGCTCCTGGCTTCAAAAGCCTTGCAACTGAACTCATCGACGCTCTTGCAAACCTGAAAGCCAGCAGAGAAGGAATTCGACCTATCCTAGTGACAGATAAACTGCTGAATCTGCCCGTATTTTCAAAACACGAGTTTCTACAAGTCTTGCCTCAACGACAAAGGCAAAAGTATTTTGTCATGGGAATCATGAGTTTCATGGAACTTCTGAGCAATGATAGCCTATTTTCATTTGCAAGAAACGTCTACGTTTACGCAGCTCTGGCTATTAAATGTATATCTTTCATTCTTCTTTTTCTCCATAATTAACTCTCTTCGTGTCCTAGCTGCTATCCTGATACAAGGCGACGTGAACAAAGATTTCATAGGTGAATTCTGCTCAAAATTGAAGGTGGATTTATCTGTTTCGTGGACAAACGTTTACGACGTCAATGCTCTAACCAGAGGGTTGAAGAGTTTGACCCCAGATGATTTAGCAGAAAATGGTAGTTTGTCTGCAGCAACAAATCTCTTCGCTGGAAAGCTGCTGTTGTATTTAACCGGAGTCATCCTTAATCCATTCCATTATAAAGTCATCATTTTGGATCAAGACCCACTCACAGTGCTCGAGTTAGAACTATTTCGGATGTACAAAGAGCCTCCAAAGAAAAGCCTCTTAGGGAAATTTATTATTTGTGGTGCAGGTGCTCAAAGGGCCGGAGCAGGAGACTCGAACAAGCCAGGAATTGAGGAATTGATTGAGCAAGTTTTAGACCAACTAAAAAAATACTATTATTTGTCCCAGAATACAATTAAAGATCAAGTAAACATTGAAAAAACAGGTGTGAGGTACAATTTCTCGCTTCTGACCTCAGCTTTGGAAATTTTCGCCGCTCCAAATAAATTTCTGATGAATGTCGACAAGAAAGGCAGGAGCAAATTGACTTCAATTGCCAATTCCTTGGTTCTCTTTTTCACCAAAAATATAAATATGATACAAGACTACCTATTCGAGTATCCTCAATTGCTTAAATTGTTTGCTCAATTTCTCAGCAACTATCCTTTTGTGCTCCATACGCTTCCAAAACTCGCATTGGTTGAGCTTGTCCAGCAATATTCCAAACTATTCTTCCGCTTGATTATGAGTAAAAGCCTGTCAACTAATCTCGAGAATGAATATGATCAAGCTGTTACAAATGCAATTGGTTCATTCCTTTTGGTCCTAGCCTCGCTTCCCGCCGCGGAAGTGAGAGAAGAAATTATCAAAGGAGTGTTTATGCCTGAATTATCTTCACCACAAGTGTTTGAAGAACAGAAAAGAGCGATAAAGCTCCATTTCACTCTTGCATTTGCACACATTTGTTTTAATTTTCAAAGTCCAGGAAATATCAATCTCAAAGCTAAAATCACTTTCCCTGTGAAAAACATGGCGACTTTCCTGAAACTTTCAACACCAAGTCTCGTTACTTTGCCGCTAGCAACAAAATTATCTCAAGAATCCTCTGTAGTTCGAGATATTATGCTAGAGAACGGGTTTCTGACTGAAAGTACGAGTAGTACGCTCGCGCCTGCGAAGATATGGAGTCTGAGTGCTTCTAACGGAGCAGTATTTGAATATTTTTTGAATATTTCTACGGTTTTAGCTATATTCATGGAAATTCCGAACCCTGAGATTAGAAATAAGCTCGTTATTGGACTGCTAGGAGCTGTGCAGAATGCTGCTGAAGGATTGGACGTCAACCTTGCTATAGACTATAAGTACTGCATTCAAGAGCTCGGAAATACTAGGTTGCTGTTTAGCAAGCTATTCTACAACTGCTTCTTCAAGGATTGCTATTTACTACTCCTCAAGCGGGCAATAGATACTGCTAAATCTTGGCCTGAGAATAAAGGCGATATGATAGCCCAAAGTGTACAGCAACACACAGCGCTAGCTTGGGATTATATCTTGAGACTGCCTCTGTTCTTGGTCAGGAAAATGGCTTTTGAATCTCTGAGTACGCTGTTTCGATACTGTTCAAATCAAGAGAAATTTGACTTTCTTTGGAAAATCTACCAAAACAGTAAGCTAGAGTCGCTGCAGGCAGATGTTATTATCAGCTGCTTTACTAATTTGCGCATTGATCCGAAATCAAATTCGATTGATTTTACTTCTTCACTGTATCACTGGATAGAAGCAAATAAATCAACTGCAAGCGACGCGTATGAATCATACTTGAGGTTTTTCGCGTTCTTCGCATTCTGCGAGACAGTCAAGCATTCACTCATTCTAGAAAAAGTCTCAGAGATTGCTCTTTGCTGTACTTCAGAAGACTTTATCAGATTTTATGAACACAAGCTCGATTTGCTCACAGTGCTACCCAAATATATTGCTCTTTTGGACGAAATCAACGCAAAAATCCAGAATTTATTCATTGAGAATGATCCGATTGAAGAGGTGAGAAACCATGTCAAATCATTCACTCAATATTTGCTCCGGTTTATTATTGTTAAGTCGAGATTTGGAGACACCTCAGCGTTGAAACCCTATTTCGATCTATGGAAAGGAAGGACCTCTAAATTCCTAAAAATACAAGCTCTTGAAAGTCCAACAGACCTTGTTTCGATCCAAACTGATATGCTGGTTTTTGAAATTTTGGTCCTTGAATCTGCAGACCAATCCGAACTTATTACTCTCTTTGGAAAATATCGTTGTTTGAGGTACCTTAGTGATACGATTTCAGTGCTGCTGAAGCTGTATCGCAATGCAGACTCAGAAATAAACTTAAATCGTATTGTGCTCCAGGTGATTCAGAAGAGCATCATAAAAGGAGTTTTAAA
>ENA-UOUE01000510-UOUE01000510.1-compost-metagenome-genome-assembly--contig:-NODE-510-length-30906-cov-10.915956_pt1 | contig 30906 bp, 19 predicted proteins | sample MGYA00238146_ERZ747223 | MGnify/ENA primary metagenome ERZ747223 (study PRJEB28781, sample SAMN06268865) | compost metagenome | isolation source: single cell | place: USA: California, Emeryville, Joint...
TCGAAATATACTTGGAGTCAGTTCATTCTTTTGTTGAGCTAACAATCAGCGAATCTATTTTACAAATTGATAGTGGGCTTCAAGAAAATGTCTATTTCATTAATTGCTTCAGCAAAACGGACAGAAATAAAAATAAAATTCAGTAATTCAGATAACTTTCTGGGGTTTTTACAAAGAAATGAGTCAATTCATCATGTTTGCTGTTTAGGCGAACTCTATGGCGAAAGAAGACCTTCATTCATCATATCATTTAACATAATTGTTTTCATTTATCTCAGAGCTAAATTTCCAGTAGATATATTGATATCACAATAATTTAAAAGAATGAGGCTTGATATTTATTTTTTTCTAAGCGGCACTGCCGCATCCATATCAAAAGCTTATTCCACAACTCATATCTCTCAATTATCATGCTATAATGAATTTGAGAAAAGATAATTTCAGCTTCAAGCTGGAGTCAGATTTCCTTTCGAAACCTTCTTTCGTTACTGCAGACGTCAATCTTCCAGTCTTGTCTGCTAATCTCAGCTCACTGAGCAACTATACTACATATCTTGAGGGAATTCCTCTCAGTTGTTGAATCTGATAAAATTTAAACGCTCGAACGTTTGAATATACAAAATATTAACTGAAATATCGCAATCCAAAAAAATATACATAATAATTCGTTTCAGTTGAGAGAAAAAAATTAAAAGACTACTTGCTCTCTCACATGTCTCGCCTTGATCGATCAAAAAGACCTTCATATATTGACAGAGCTCCCAAGCACTTCAGGTCAGAAAATTTGAGAAACCATCACCTTATCATTGCAATAGGAACTCTATCAAGAAAAAACACCTCATTCTGGACCTCGATGACACGCTTATCTGCTCTCAACCTGACGATGACACAACTCTCATTACAACTCCAATCTACGTAAAATTTCCTTCTTTTCGGTTTTAAGGAAAATCGTTAATAAATCGCTTAGTTTAAAATCGATGGACACACAAGGCATTTTCCAAATGTTGTCGAACGGCCTGGCCTGGACGAGTTCCTTGACACAATGAAACGACACTATTATCTTCATATTTTCACAACAAGCCATCAAAACGTATAGATATACAGTGCTTCAGACCATTAATCGCCATTAATTTTAGTATGCTGAGGCTGTTTTATCTGGCGTCGGAATTCGAAAATATTTCAGCAACATATGGCATCGAGAGCACTGTAAGTCTGAAGAGACTGGGCTTGTGAAGGATCTAAGCGCTCTGCCTTATTCACTATCTACTATGATTTTAATAGACGTATATAACTCTGTCGCTGAGCTCTCAACTCATGGTTTTCATAGGATTCTCCCGAGCATTGTGACCGACAGCCTGATAATTCGCTGCTCATTAAACCCTTTTATGGAGATGAAGAAGATCATGAACTCGAGAAGCTGACGCAATTCTTAGTCGAGCTGGCAAAAACAAACGAGATACTTCCTATCAAGAAGAAATATGATTACTATCAGGCTAATAGAAGGCTGCCACCAGAGAAAAAGCCAGTTGCCAAATCGTCAATATTGGATGATAGATACTCAAAGATTGATGAATCAAGAGAAAGTGAAAGAGAATACACTTTTTATTTACAGCGAGGACAAGAGGCGAGCAGGGATCTCTCGCTTCTTGAAGAGAGTATCAGCACGCAAACAACAGGCAGGGATATTTCTCTAGCGTTCGTTCGCTCGAAATCCACCATAAGTAAACCTTCTACGACGATCTTGTCTAGAAGCGTCACGGGTGTTTTGAACGATTTGATTGCTTTTGGAAATCAAGAAGACACAAAGATTGCTGAACCGAGGTTAAGTCTCTCGGGAAATTATAGCGCGGAATTGGACGAAAACGTTTCGATTGGCGAGAATGTGAAGTTGCTAAGAAAAGCGAAACCACATCCAACGTTGCTGAGATCAATGTCTCATCTTAGAGGCTGAAAATGTATTAATTTTTTAGAGGATAAGATAGCGGAATTTTAAGAAAATTTAGTTTCAAATATCAAATAATTACCATTATTAAATAGTGTATGCAATTACATGTTTGAAAAATCGCATATATGATGTATGTATAAGAAAACCGATATATCAAATAATATTCTTTTAATCTCATGGCGGAAAGGATGTAGCGGCAGCAGGCAATTATTAGGATACAAATTTTTCATTTTCTGATCATCCAGAATTGCATCGTCATATCTGTACGTGATAGAGGTACTCAGAGTTAATTGCCATACCTTTGATAAGTATCCATCAACATTTTTTTCCTTATAAGCAAAGTATCCAGATATTAATTGGTTTCTGATATTTTTACAAAGCACTACGATTCAGTGCAGCTTTCTAGTAGATTTCAATGAGAACCCTTCCTCTTTTACCAGAAACCGTTCCCGTTCAGAATCGCACTGCTTGATTACTGAATTTAGTGACTGAGAATCACGCCAATCAACAAATTACACGATTAGGTTAGTAGCAGCGACATTTATATTTAAATTCTGGAAATTTCGGCTCAGACGACTTAAAATCGCAAATCCAAAATTAAGAAGGCTATTTTAACCTGATACGATTCCCGAGGCAAATTTAAAACACGCGATTAATAATTCCACTCATTAATTCTAAGTACGTTTCCTAAGCATAACTGAAAGATATAGATTACTCATATCTCTCAGACTGCATGAAAAGAGTTTACTTTGTAAAAAAAGACGAGTCTTCGACCCCTAAATCCCAGCACGGGACCTCCAAGAAGCACTCTCATCATATTTACGAACCCAAGACAAAAGTATATTCTGAGAAAATAGTCATTAAACCAGAAAACGAACCCGATGTACAGAAAAGTCTCTCTGCTTCGCAGGAAATAGTAGCTATGATAAAGCCTCATTCTCCCTCGAGTATGAACTCGCAGCTTCTTTCATGAGAATAATTTTTTGGATTTTTAGTCGAAGATGCTTTAGCCGTATCAGAAAAGAGAGAATTTCAGGTCGCAGTACAGGAAGAGCCTGAGGAACAGGACGAGAAAGAGTCCATTCAAGACACCGTGAACGTCCAAGGGCAAAACAAAGGTGAAATTGAAGAATGTAAGCGGGAAACGGTTAGCATTGAAGAAATTCCAATCATCAAAGAAATCTCCTTACCGAAAACAGAAGCAGTTGCTGAAAATGCAGCCCCTCAGACAGAAGAGCATCGAGAGCCACAGAAACCTCAACGAGACACTGTCTATGAGAAGCAATTCATTCTTGACTTCATTAGAGTATAGTTTTTTCTGATGAATAACTATTAAAATATTTCCAGGAACAGCGCGGCTGTCCTCCTCTTCCTGAGTTCGCTCCATTTATGAATAGAAAGTATGAGGAAGTCGTGGCTAGAAAGCCCAATGGTCACAACACAGGAAATTATCAAAATCGTCAGTATGTCCAAAAGAACCAACCTAGCAAAGACCAGAGAAGTGGCAACAAGTCAGACCGCAAAGCGACAAAGCACCATACGATCGCTCATCAAGCTTCGTGTGAGGAGAAAAGTAAAAGTCCTAAAAAAGGCCAGAACAGTATGAAGAAAAAGGGCAAGGGAGAGCGAGAGTCAATTGACTGCAAAGAATTGAGTCAAGAAGAAGTAAGTACATGAAAAGCACACGTTCGCTAATTTTAAAATAGTTGCGTGTTAGGGCTAAAATCGAAAACAGTTTAGGAAAGTTCGCTTCGCAGACGATAAGCAAATCAGAAAATGATGAACTGGACAAGAAAATACGTTTTGCCTTGAATGTCCTTACACCTGAGAATTATGAAAAGGTCAAATTAGACATCAGAAGCATTGCTGTGAAAAAGTACGAGACGCTTGATTTCATGGCAAATTAACAAATTCCCATAGTATTCAAGCAACAAAACGCGTTGTAGATCAGTTGATTGAAAAAGCTTGGACAGAGGTTAAATACGCAAAAGTTTATGCCAGATTATGCGATTATCTTGGCAGAGACGACCGATTGCCTGTGGCAGAAGGAGAAATAAAGACTGATAAAAAGATGAATGTATGATGGTTCATTCATCTGCTTTTGATATTAATTGCGTTCAATATAGGAATTCAAAATCCAGCTGTTTAGAAAGCTACAAAACTCATTTGAATATGAGTCCCAAATTTCTCCGAAAATCTCGAAACCTTACAGCGAGTTAACAGCTGAAGAAAAAGAAGCGTTCGAGGTTAAAAAGAAAAAACTGATAATTGGAAGTAATGATATTGGCTAACATCTCTGTATTAATCTTTTCAACAAAATCAGATGTGATTTTCATCAGTGAGTTATATTTGGGTGGATTTTTATCTCGGAAAATCATCGAAATTTGCATCTCAAGCTTGCTCTACCGTTTCCTCAGCAGCTACAAGCACGATAAAGCCACAAATCGCGACACTAACAAAGCTTCAGAAGACCATCTCGAGGCACTCATTGTATTGCTTGAACGAGTTGGTCGCTCTATCGAAGAACGCGAGAAAAAGTCGGAAGCCAGACATTCCGCTGACCTCAAGAATGAGACTGAAATTAAACCAGAGAATATACTGTACGTTCAATGCGAATTGGCTATTTCCACGAAAGAAAACAAGGTCCGCCTTCCTCAAGAAGGCTTCAAAATCGTCGATGTAGTCGCCTCGTAACTCAAACATTCTTTTCATGGTGATCCCCTAATCATTACCCTTTGAACCTCAGGCTCAACTTGATTCAAGAAAAGACTAATTTATCAACCCGTATGAGCTCTTTGATTCAAAATCTCGTCCATCGCTATGAAAACAACTGGATTGCTCCAGAGTTCGTTGATCAAGGACCCAAGACTCTCCGAGAGGTTGAACTGGATATTAAAAAGTAAAATTCCCTTGGTTTTTTTTTATTCATTCTCTTTCAGAGAAAAATACCCAAAAAAACCTTCCAACCTCAACGAACACGACTCTCTCACTCATCATGGACGATCTCGTTTGCATTCTCAACAGAGCCTTTCTCAGATTTCTCTTAATTTAACATCCAACTTGGAAATCACTAAAACTACTTCTCAACAATCCAATATTTCCCTATCTTTCTCACAAGGCGAAGAAAATCGAGCGATTATTCGACTCACTCTCGACGAAATCTGCAGCGAGTTCAAAGATATCTACAAAATGATCGAAAACCAAAATGATGAGGTCGTTGCTAGGGCTGCTAAGGAGCTCTTTGAGAAGACTGAGGGCGCGGAATTCGTTAAAGGCTATCTAAAGTCGTTCAATGACGGTACAATCGAGCAGGTGAAGGCGCGATTAGAGCTGTTCCCGAAGTTAATAGAACTCGGGCTTATCGACAAATGGGACTTCAATACGTCCTATGGAGAGTGCTTGTTTGATCTGTGGTGCGATGTGAGCGATTTCCCTGGAATCGAAAGCAACTACGCGAAAATTTTCGTCGAGATGGTCTCACGAGGCAAGTGCATGTTCAAGGACCTATACCTCCATCCTTCGATAAAGGGACATGATGATAAAGACCTCATCCTAGAAACATATAACGTCGTTCTTCTGGAGATGCAGAAGTTGATATCCACTGATTATCTCGTAAGTCTTTTACTGTTATTACTCGCTGATTGATCTTGGCATTAGAAATTAATAAACAGAACTCAAGAGCTTGAAGAACTGAAGAAAGTTGTGAATAATCTATAGAAAGGGTAGAAATTACTGTGAAAAACGCTCTTTGCTATTAGAAGCAGAACAATAGGAAGAAATTTTGGTCTGACGGACTACAAGACAGTTTTATTTTATACTTTTCATCAATAGTAAGGAATTTGTATTTCTTTTCGTATTATTGAGTATTTTGTTTTAATTGGAAACTTTAGAAGTCTTTATAAAAGGGATAATTTCTCTTTACATACAACTTCAGAAAAAATAATTTCACAAAAGAACTTGTCTTGCTGATTTAGCATAAAATACAATATTTATCATGTCTTCAAACAAAATAATGAAATTAAGATTACTAATGAGTATGATCAAAGCAACTGAGAATGAGATACTATCTCAATTTGGGGTCCACGTATGAAATTTTTGGTATTTTGTGGGAAAGCAGAACGATATTAAATTTATTTAAAAGGATATTGCCTGCAAAATACAATTTCGATTATTGACACTACAAATAAACTTTCATCACAGCATATGGAAACTACACAGCAAGAATATTCCGAGGAGAAGACAGAACTCCCAGAAAAGGCCTCTTGTAGCCCATTAGATCTACTATGATAACATACTCATGAAATATCCAGCACAAGGTGACCTGAAAGCCATTTGGTGCAGTCCTGGAACAAACCAAATCCACATTTATAACGTTACGACAAAATCATCTGAACCATCCTTTCAAGGACCCCAATTTGATGCAAGTAATGATGAAGTTCATTAAACATAACAATATAATTTCTTACATCTGCTACATCTAGACTCATATCCATATGTGGAGTCTGCTCCGAATCAGAACTATTTAATCTCAATCCATAACGACAATGGATCTAAAGCCAAATTTGAAGTATTCGATATGTCGAGATCAAATAAACTTGTTTATTCTTCAGGAACGATGCAAAAAAGTAACTCAACACTTTAATTCTGGAATCTAATGCCTTCAATATCGAATAGAAGTGGGACGGCAAGGGATTTCCGTGAACTCAAAGAGAGACTTAGCAGCGTTAATGTCGGTTCAAGGGAAAACTTGCTACCATCTTTTCGATATGAAAAATTTAAGAATAGTCCAGAAAGCTAAGTGGGATCCAAAGCATCGAAGTGAATTTGTTTTTACTCTCTCTCATCTCCCAATCGATATTAGACAGAATTGAAAGCGTGGATTTTACTCCTAATGGAGAGCTTATAGCAGCGATGGACGAATCTGGAGTATTTTCGATGAGAAAAGTTGACTCTGGTGTTCCTTTATATCATCTGTACCTTCGGAGCTATGGTAAACCTCCTCAGCCATTTATAATGACGTCCAGAAAGATTCATGGAATAGATGTAAAGCGAATCCTCTTCAGGAACAACCATCGGTGGCAGTTTCATACAATTCCAAAACGTTCAACGTAGTAGACATCGAAAAGGGAGTGCTAGTATTTCCTGATGCAAAAAACACGGAGAGAAAAGTCTATTCGATTGATTGGAGATGTGATGGAAATCTGCTACTTCTTTCAGGTGAGAGTGGGAGAATGGAGGTATTCGATATCAGGACAGAGAAGTGTGCTCAGAAATTCAACGACATCCATTCCTGTACAGCTTTTGAACTTGCCTGACTTTAACTTTATTTAGCAATTCTCTGGTGTGCTCGGTGGAGTCCAGACGGTGAATTGATTGCAACGGCTTCTACAGACAAAGTGTCGAAAATATTTGAATTTAGATCTGGAAAGACGATTTTCCAGAGCTCCAACCGTAAGTTTAGTGTTTTGTTGTTGTGTCTAAGAGATAAATAGATCCGTGGTCACTCTGCTTTTTACAAAGTTAAAGGAAGGAATTGAAAGTGAAAATATATTTATATCATTTAATCTATTGTGCAAATCACTTTGGATATATACATAAATGAATATCTTGTAAGACAAAATGCATTTTGATATGAAACTTAGTCCTTCTATGAAAGCCAGAGCTCTCCAAATGCTGTTTCGTACTTTCCATATAGCTAAAGAAAGAGGAAATGCTGCTAGAGGGGTGAAATAAACTCTCTAGACTGAATGATTAGTTGAAATTCTAAGTTTTCCCATTATAAAATGGAAAGAATTAACAAATTTTCTCATCCTAGATAAGCCGACCGAAATAGACTTAGCCACCTAACTCTTCAAAGATCTGAGGTTAATTTGTGAAAAGCAGCGAGCACTCATCAAGCGGAAACCAGCAATCTCTAACATTCTGAATAATTTTATTGAACATAAAATTTCTTTATCCAATCACAGTCACTTTCTCAACACACTCAACCCTACGAACTCGGCATTCATTAACAATGGAAAAAGATCAGCTACACTATCTTGAAGACAAAACCATGGATGGAAGGAAAGCTAAATATCAACAGAGAAAGAGACGTACTGCTATCCTTTTTGATATTTACAATTTGAAGATTATCCAGATGACAAAGTGGGATCCAAATCATAGAAGTACCATTATTTCGAAAAGTTTCGCGGGCAATAAATAATTTGAAAGTGTGGATATTACGTACGATAGAGAACTCATTATAGCTGTGAGTCTAGATGGGACATTTTCAGTGAGAAAGATCGGCACGACCACCTTAGTATGCTATTTGACCTGAAAATTGACTGAGGGTTCGAATAGTCTTTAAAAGTTGGTTGGACAAGATGTCAGACAAATTCTATTCATCCTCGACCTTTAATTGCTGTCTCGCTTGGCTCCAGCCTCAATGTGGTTGATATCTAAAAAGAGCAATTAGTGTTCCTTCCTTTTCCTAAAGCGATAAAAACAGCAGAGGAGGGTATCATATGGATTTGATTGGAGAAATAATGGAATCTCTAGTTTTTTTTCAGCGATGAAGGTTTGATAGAGGTATTCGATTTCAGAGCAACAGGAATTGTGCATCAATCCAAGAGATTCATTCCAGAATCAATTTATTTTGATAATATTTCGAGTTTTACTGAAAGTTTTAGATGCTCTCTGGTGTGCGAAATAGAGTCCGGACACTTCATTAACCATAACTACCAGCGAAGATTGTAAGGGGAAGTTCCTAGCCGATCGAACTGGGAAAATGCAGTTCGAAACGAAAAAGATATATAACTTTTAAAATTTGGTTCTGTCTAATACTCGATAACTCCATGGCCAGCTTGTTTTTTACAAAAATGTCCAAGTTGACGAAATGCATGGAGATATTCAATTAAATTAGTCGTAATAATTAATATTGTCTGTAAGTAGGCTCACAGGTTATGAATATTTCGGAGTATGTGCATCCAATGTGTTTTTCTTTTTTAAGAACAATGTGCTAAGAATTTCTTATCTGGTGTTCTCCCCTTGAGAACACTTTCGAAATCGCTTTGCTCAAACGAAACAGGCAACCTTAATTATTAAACAATAGTAATTTTGATTAAAGAATAGTAAATACTATTGCCTGTCGTAGTTCCTTTATAAAGCACGTGTCCAGTCTTAAGATCCAATAAACTCAATCTGTCCTATCCTGAGAAGTATTCGCAAGGATGTCTCCGTTTGGACCCCATCGCACACAAATCGGATCCGGAAAATAATGTTGGAAGCTAGTGAACATTAACTAAACAAGTCTGAGCTTCTCACCCAAACAATAAGCAACTCTCTCAGATGCTAACATTCAACAAAATTGGATTTATATAGTTATTTGAGTCAGGTGGAATAAGAGTCGCTTATGTTATATAAAGATCCATAATCTCTTTTATGGAGGTGGTTTATTTGATTTCTGTCCAAGTAGCAACTGCTTAGAAAAAAAGCTGAACAAAGATGAATCTTGGTGAGTTCCTTGAACTGGCACTTGCATTATTGGTTCTCTCTGGAAATTAAATTCTAATGAAATAGACTCTAAATATTTTTTTGTTCAAAAGAAATGAGGCAGTATTGTTTTCAAAAAACAACAAAAGAGCTAAATTGTTTCTTACCTATGCAAAACAGCTTCGAAATGTGAGAAATGTGCTAAACAACTTGGATCAACGCCGCTTTTATTCTTCCAATGAATCAAACAAGGATCCTTCGACAAACTGTGAATAGTTTTAACGAGATCGCGCAGGTCCTGGTTAAATATTCTTCAAGCAAAGTTTTAGGGCGAATTCGTTTTCCTTCTACTTTCTTGGATCTACCACAACTCATCCTGTTTCGGATCTAAACTCTAACAACTGGAAGTTATCGATTCAAATTTCTATTTCAGGAGTCATCTCATTTTTTGAATTCGTTTAATCAAAATCATTATAACATTGGATTGGTTAAAAAATCTTGCCTCAAGATCTAAATTAAAAAGCGGGGTTACGTCACGAGATCCATTTACTGAGAAACATTTGCTTACGTCACTAGGACAACTTTGAGCTTATGTTCGAGTTTTTTCGCGAATTGGTCAAAGATCTTGCCAAAGAAACCGTTAATATTGTCGTAGCAAAGATTTGCATCATTCATTTACGGAAATTCTGAAATTAACAATGACTGCATGGAATTCCTGAAGCCTCATTCCACGATGATGGAATGAAATTTATTTTGGAGTGTCTTTCGGCTCTGAAATGAATACAGCATCCTTCTCTCAAGATTTAAACCAAAAATGCTGTAAAAATCAATCCTGTTATGTAACAAGCTGGAATTCTAACTGTTGCCAAGTTGTAGAGATGTTACAATGTTTTTGCGAAATGAAATATATTGACAAAATATCCTCAAGCGCACTCTATCTGGAGAGACTTGTTGAATATTTTAGACACTATAGATTTCTTGAGTCTTTCCTCCTCTGTTAAATTTGTAAAATTACTCTGAGTCTGAATCGAAAGACTCATTTCACTCATTAAATTTTCTTTAGTAACTAACCTTCGTCATGTTTTTCTCAATCTTGTATCTTCCAGAGAAGAGAGGACCTAGAGACGGTTGCTTTGGGCTGCGTAACAGTCAGTGATGGGAAACGGTCTTCCATTACTAACTATCTCAAGTAGTACTCTAACAAGCTTCTCAAGGCTCATTGCAAAGAGGTTTGCAATCTGAAATTGAATACTCTCTAAAAAGTGGTAATTTCATTGACGTGCTCGTTGTTAATAGGATTAGTGTCTGGATAAGCACGAATTAATCGAGAGCAAAAGTTCTTTAATTATTCCAACCTATTAGTTTTTTATTAAACTAAGCCGCCATTTTGGAAACAATTGGGAGCCAGTTTTTTAAAAAAGAAAAATCTGCAAAATGGTGAACCTGTTTCCAAGCAAGTCAATCTTGCTTTTTTAAGAAATGGGAATTACTGCTCTCGCAGAGGAATTGAAATTTTTTTATCTCTATTTACAAGAATGACACAAGCTTACATTTCTGCAGAGATTTCTTCTTTGATCTGACAGTGGAGATATGGGCATTAATCCATTGCAAAGAGTCTTCAACAGCTTTATCTGAAGATAAGTTTTATATTGAAATGAGACTTTGTTTGAAATCTCCCCTACTCTTCTGCGATTTAGAGCTTGATATACCATTCTCCTCTTTCTTTTGCGTATCCCACATCCTCTGACCAACTTTATCTGAAGAATCAAGATTAAAATTCCAATTTGGAACCGTACCCTGAAATTAAACCAGAACAGAAATAATTAAATTGAGTCGAACTGGAATGATTTTATTAAAGCTTCTAAAAAGTTATTAGATTGAGCTACGAAAATCAGTCAACATTAGTACGTCACTTAGACACCCTCGACAGCGAAAAAACAGTATTACTGCCTCTTGATTGAAAAGCTCAAAAGAATAAGGACTTCATAGTCAAGGGTCTTCATTATTATTCCTTCCATTTCAAAATTCAGAGGATTTCAATTGATATTGCTAAAGCGGCATTGTAATGACGCTCGATATTGAAATTAAGAAGACCTCATGGATCTGCCTGTGAAACTATTTATTTTTTCTGTCGTAATTGTAAAATTCTATTTTTAGCTGACTTCAGAATTTTAAGACCCTTGGAGTGATTCTCAAAAGATCTCGATTTAAGCGGTTTTGAGTGAATTATAATCAAAAAAAGTCTATCTAAGGAAAATAGTCGATTTTCCGATAATTAAAATTTCCTGATAATTATTTTCAGAGTTAATGCGTTCTTTAACCATGCTATTTCTTGTTTATGCCGTTTTTTTGGGAGCTAGTGGTAAGTCATCGCATCCAACATCCAAGTTGACTTTTTTCCTATGCTTTATGGGTCACAGCTGCGATTGAGATTATCAGCTTACAAGAAGCTCCAATGCTATATCCTGCCAATAAAGTTCAGTTTTCGCTCTCTACAAAGACCAGCGGGTGGAGCACATGCAAGCAATACGCTAGTAGTTTATGGATTAAAAAAATTAAGTGGTCAAGCAATTTCGAAACCTTCGTTCGGATTGCAGCCTCTGGAGCGTAATTTGCTATTATTCATACGACACATAAACTATTTTTTTATGGATAGGGGTGATACTTATAGTGGAAGGATAATGCTTTATGGTTCAGCCGCAGATTCCTATGCCCCCTTTCGTGTTGCATCGTCCGGATCCGATATAGGTATATGGAACTCATGGGAAGGAGTAACATTACCCTTATTTGAGTTAACTAGTAACAATTTCCCGAAGGGTTTAAAAGGAGCAGCGCTACTTCCATTGGGTCAGTGGGTGTTTTTAGCCTTATCCACAAATACGGACATAAAAAAACATACTGGCTTTCGATATACCCTGGCCAGTACTTCGAGTCGAGTCGCCGCTTTTAACACAAGAGGACCAAGTGGGTCAAATTTTTATAATTTGGCGAATAACTCCAATATATTTATTGGCGCTGACAACAATTACAAAAATAATGGGAGCGAATTTTGGCTCCAAAGTGTTACATTGTATCTTAATTATTATCCCAACTCAGTGGATGAAATGATCAATCTTGCAATCATGGAAACTGGTAATATTTTCCACTACCCAGACAGAGCATTTCATCTTACCCTGATTTTTTACAGGCAAACTTTACATTGTGCACTTTAGTTCTGCGCCCACTGTTAACGATAATCAAACTGTTATTGTGAACTATATCGAAGAAGCATCACAAGGGACTTTGACTGCATACAAAGGTATAGAATATGAAAATCATTCAAACTTTATTATCCAAAAAATTTTTCATTTTTGTAGGACTTTCTACAGCTGATACCACAAGTGATCCTGTTCTCAGTGTGAAGAATATACTGAGTTGTCGAGATGATTCCATTCTGAGCTTCAATGTCGGAGGTGTTGCTCCAAATGGAGCAGTTTTCGCCATGGATATATATCCATATTCTGGTGGTCCATCAACTCAGACACTATTTTCCATTCGAGACGGCTCAACAAATTCGGTTTCGTTTACAGCAGAGCTTTCGGATTCTACAAGCAAAATCACTTTCTATCGAAAAGATTCCATTAGCGGATCGCTGATGGTGATTGCAACTCCTTCTCTTACGCTGACAAAAGGTTTGTTTTTGTCTTTTTATTAGGAATATCTAACTTCTTGAAAACTAGGTGCCTGGAATCGGCTTATTATTGAATATACGCAAGCTCAACCACTCAGTCAATCTGGTGCACACTATTCTTTGCAGATATTTGTTGGGACAAACAGCATGAGCAGCAGAGTTTATTTTGCAGACTCAGCAGGGACAACCTCTCCTCCAGCACTGCTCTTCGGAGTGAATGATATGGTCCTTGATTTCTGCAGCCAAGTCATTGATAGCATCATACCCACGACTCGAGAGACAACAAAAGACGGAAACTTTGATATACTGAACTTCCTCTGGTTTGCTGGAGCTAGCGGAGTTTACCAAAACACAGTTTGTAATTCTAAATTTCTCATACAATGTTTAATTACTCGTAGTGGACCCTAAATGCCTCAACACTACCATCCTCAATGACAACCAGAGACCCTGTCTTTTATGTGCAAGTGGATATTATCTTTACGACACAGCATGTTATTCAACTTGTCCAGCTAATACCCTACCACATGAAGGTACCAAATCCTGCCAAAGTAAATCATCAATACGAATTTCTTTTAATCTGAATATTTGTTTAAATAAAAAATAGAATGCGAATACGGGTACAATTATGTAAGGCATTTTCTTATCTTTAAATCGTGTAATTTTCCTCGAACTAGGATGCTTCAGGCGTTTGCATATACTGTACAGCGACCGGTTATTCCCTTATAGCAGGTTCTATCTGCATACAATGTTCCACAGGATGTGCGTCTTGCACGGGAACTGGTAGCAACGAGTGCACTTCTTGCATTCAGGGATCATACTACTCGCAACCATCCCCGAACTCGAACACGTGCGCCACGACCTGTCCATTCGGATACGGCAAGGATGATACTCTAGTAGCCTGCGTTCAATGCTTGGCCACAGAGGTTTGGCACGACAGCTTGTGCCTAGTCAACTGCCCCATTGACTACGGCCCCACAGGTACAGGAGGGTGTATGAAGTGTACCGATTCCAGTCAGCTATATTATAATTATGTCTGCGTAAGTGTCTGCCCTGATGGCTATGGCGAAACAAGTCCAGGGAGATGCGGGTTATGTACCGATTCTAATCTGTTCTACTACGATCATGGCTGCGTGACTCTTTGTCCTGAAGACTATGGGCCCTCAGGTTCAGGTTGGTGTATAAAGTGTACCGATTCTAGCCTGCTATATCACAGTCACACCTGTGTGAGCAGCTGCCCAGAAGGTTACGTCGAAACAACCCCAGGAAGATGTGGACTGTGCAGTACCATCAACCTGCTATACTACAATAATGCCTGCATCAGCAGCTGTCCTGAAGGCTATGTGGAGAATACTTCTCGATGGTGCGTAGCTTGTGATGCCAGTTTACTGTACTACAATCGCACTTGCGTGAGCAGCTGTCCTGATGGATATGTCGAAACAAGTTCAAGAAGATGTGGAAGGTGCAGTGATTCCAATCTGCTCTACTACAACCGTACTTGCGTAAACAGTTGCCCTGCAAAGACCATCAGCTTATATAACGCGATTACCATTCAGTATGAATGCAAACCATGCTATTTGGGATGCGATACTTGCATAAATACTACTTCCTCTGGATGTCTAAGCTGCTCAGAAGGCTTCTTCTTCTTTGATAATTCTTGTAACATTGGATGCCCCTCTGACAGATATGCAAACCCTCTAACGAGGGTTTGTGAACAGTGTCAACCACCGTGTGTAACTTGCTCTCAACCAAACAACCATAGCTGTACGAGTTGTCCTCCAGGATATTTTGTTTTCGATGGAACCTGTGTCACAAGCTGTCCTATGGATCACTATCAAACCTTCTTCTCAGGAGAAGATGGATTATATCAGGTTCCTATTTGCTTGCCCAAATTGGTGCTCACTTTTAATCTGAGTCTCACGATCGATGCACGTGCCATCGATATCAATTTTAATTATGGCGTAGTCAGCATGATTCTGGCTATTGCACAAAGAATTCAGATCCAGATCGCTAACACTCAAATCGATGAGGCTCTATTTGTCCTCTCTCCGCTTGCAGAGTCAAAAATAAGGTTTAAGTACTTGGGAGATCAATACATTCCACCACTCTCTCTGCTACAGGTGACAATAGACTTGGATACGACTGACTTTAACAGCAATTCGTACCAGCAGTTTAGAATTATTGATAAAACAGCAACAATCCAACTCAAAGAAATCTATCCGTTCTCTAAGGTAGAGACCCGTTTTATTTCCAGTACATCTGACATCACTGAAGCTGGTGGAAGCGCTGTAGCTGCAATCCAAGCAGTGAACTCAATTGCACAAGGAGCACTCTCAACGAGTTTAGTAAGATTACAAATCATAGGAGAAGTAGTACAATTATTGAGATTTATTGCCATTCGATGGCCTCCAAATGTTGCTGAGTATTTCGCAAATTCAGAGTTGGATCCTTCTTCAATAATGATACCTGTCGATTCTTTTGGATGGTTGAATGATCCATTGGATGACAGAAACTATTCAATGCCTCGAGTTTTTGATGAATATGAGACCTCACCGTTCTTCAGCCAAAACTATAACATTGATATGTCGAATCTGATAATTTGGGTGGCTGTTATTAGCGGAAGTTCATTGTTGCTCTATCTATTGAAGAAAGTACTCAAAAAAGTGACTGACAGAGTGGATTTGCCAAACGACAATAATCGAAAGAACAAGCGACACAATGGTTTCATTCTCCTCATTCAAAAGCTAAGTCGATTTTTGAACAAGCTTAATGGATTAACTCTGTGGAATTTTTTACTTGCATTTATCCTCTCAATGTTTCAATCCGGGTGTTTATGGTCGCTCCTTAACATGCGATACGATTCAGCCTTACTGGAATCTTCAACATCATCCTCAAGAGCATCTTTGGCAATAGGAATAATCTTCTTCTTGTTTTTCCTCACTCTGCTAGTGCTGATTTTCTGGATATTGATAATTAACATGAAATATCTAATTCAAAGTGAAGGGACTCCAGAGGATCCAGACCAAGAAGAGAGATTACAAAAATATGAAATTCTATTTGAAGATTTTAAGCGAGACAAACGAATTCAGATACTGTTTCTTCCAATCTCCCTCCTGAAATCTCTTTGGTTTGTTGCAGTTATCGCTTTAATGTCTTTTTCTCCTATAACTCAAATGATTCTCTGTTGGATTTTAAGTACAGCGTTTATTGCATACTTCATCATCTATCAGCCTCTCAAAGTAAGATGGATGAGAAGAATGACATTGTTCATCGAGTTATCATCATACGGCTGTGTGAAGCTAGGGTTTATCCTTGGAGTCGTTGATCGATTTGTCGATTTGGACCCAACAACCGCTGACGAGATTGGATTCGTTTTTCTCATTCTAACGATTGGTGCAACGTTAGGAGGAGCAATACTCAGTTTGATTCAGGTCCTACAATTAGTATGGTCCATTTTGCAATACCTTAAAGAGCTCTTAGCAAAAAAGAAGCAAGTTCATCCGATTCCACCCTCAGAACTGCTATCTCGCACCGTTATTGAGCGGTCACCCTCTAAAGAAGCAGAAAATTTTCTTGAAGACAGAAGCATGAGAACGAGTCAAATTTACTTGAAAAACCGCTCCCTCTCCATTCCCAAATCTAGAGGAAATCTACCCGAAGAGCAGAAAATGTTTGCGACCCTTAGGAAATTGTCTCCAGCAGATTTCAAAAACATCCCGAGAGGAGAGCAACTGTATGATGATTTGAAAGAATGGTGGAATTCGTTCTGCTCAGAAGTTGGAAATGAAGCCGTCAATTTGGAGCCCTTTTCCCCAGAGACCCAGGCCTTGAGATCGGCAAGATTAGCCAATACACTAGAAGAGGTAGGCTCCTCTCCTTGTTTGACGAATTCGCCTAAGAAAAATTTGAAGAATTAAATGCTGATTTTTATTGTTTTATTATTGTTTTTTTTGTTCTCATGAATTTATATGGGATCTCCATTCGTATCATGAATAGTAATTGATAGTTTGTCATCTTCACCGCGATCACAGATCTGCGAGTACCAATCGATTGTTTTCTCAATCTGTAAGTTGAGCTACTCAACAAAATTGCAGATGTGCAGGTTGGCACATCAAACCTATGGGCTTCATAGCAATTGCACCAATATTGAATAAATGCTCGAGATCAAAAGAGTCCTTTTGTGGGTAGATTCACGAAATTACGATTCACTTGTTCATTGAAAGTAGTTCACAACCCTGAAATATGTCGGCAGAAATTTCTTCATTAATACCTCTCGAAATTTTATATTTCATCATTGATTTAGTTTTATCGATATTCGTCAACTCAAAGAAATCAATCCGATTTGGATTTATCAGGGAAGCAGCCTTGAGGGCATTTAATCTCTCATAAGTGGTACTCTTCTAACCCAACTTTCTAATTTCATTGATCTCATTTTTAATAGGTATTTGTGCCCGGATTTACTGAAAAGAATAGGATCATTTTCGTGGATGCGCTCAATAATCGCCTTTCAGTTGAATAAGGAGTCCGTTGAGCTCATTATACTGTTGCACATTCCTTAATTATTCCAACTTGTTAAGTTTTTATTAAACTAAACCGACACTTTGGAAACATTTGGAAGTCAACATTCAAAAAAAGAGAAAACTCTGCGCATGGTAGACCTGCTCCAAAGCAATACAATCTTGCTTTGTTGGAAAATGAGAAATTAATGCTCTGAAATTGAAATTATATTTCTCTCTTTTCAAGATCGGCACAAGCGTACATTGCCATAGGAATTTATTTTCTGATCGAACAGCAGAAATATGGACATTTATCATTTGCGATGAACCCTATGCTGCTATATCTGAAGATAAGTTTCGTTGGAACAATATTTTATTCGAAGTTTGCTTTTTTCTCTGTATTTTGGCCTTGATATCGCAATCTCTCTCTCTCTTTTTCCTCAGTCTAAAGGAACACGTATCTCACATCTCTAGACCAAATCCAACCTGATGAATACATGTTTAATATTCTAACCTGGAATCCTCTCATGAGATTATTCCAGTATAGAAAGAATTAATTGATTCAAACTGGAATCAATTTCTTAAATATTCTTATCTCAAGCAGCGGAAATCATCGAACGTTAGAACACCTTAATAGGAAAAATCAGAATTGCTGCCTCTTGATTGAAAAGTTCAAAAAATAGGGAGTTTACAGGTGCTATGATTATTTTCAAGTCCAGATTCAGAGGAACTCGTTTGATATGGCTATCGCGCCACATGTAATAGAATTCACTATCAATATTAAGAAATGATTCTTCGATCTTCCTGTAGCGCATTTTGTTTTTTCGTCGAAATTGTAAAATTGCAATTTTATATAGCTGGCTTTCAAATTTTAAGAATCTCGAAGATTCTCATTTAAAGTGATTCTAAGCCAGGAGAATCAGAAGCGGTTTTAAATTACTCGATTTTCCAATAATTAACTCCTTGATAAATTATTCAACATTGAATGCGCTCTCTGCGAATGCTATTTCTTCTTTGTGGCTTTTTTCTGGGTGCTAGTGGTAAATCTTCGCTTCCAATACTCATGTTGACTTTTTCCCATGCTATGAGTAGCTGCAATGTTTGAGGTTATCAAATGACAAGAAACCCTAAAACATTATACTGGTACATATGATCAAATTTTGCTTTCTACCAAAACGAGTGGGTGGACCACGTGCAAACAATATGCTAGCAGCTTCTGGATTAAAAGGGTTACCTGGCAAGGCGATTGGGAAACTTACTTTCGGTTTTCTCAAAATCTTACGTAATGTTTTGCTATTAATGCGATATATGAATTCTGTGATGAATAGACTAGATGCATGAAATGGGAGGGTTATGCTTTACGTGTTCACCTCAAGCAGTAAAAGTCCCTTTCGTGCTGCATCGACCGAATACGCAACAGGCGCATGGGAAACATGGGAAGGAGTAATAATGCCATTTCTCAAGTCAGCTTTAAACTATTTCCCCGTAGGGAATTACTGGAAATTCGGTACTTCCAACGGGTCAGTGGGTGTTTTTAGCCACTGCCGTAAATAACGGCTCGACGCCACAAAAACAAAATGGCTTTCGATATACCCTGACTTCTACTTCTACTTCGACTCCAATCATTTCTTTTGCCAATCGAGAACCTATTGGATCATTGAATAATTTAGTAATTACTGGCACTGTTTTTATTGGTGGCGATATCTTTTACCCAAACAACGGAGTGAATTATTGGATGCAAGGCGTCAGATCGTATGCCAATTATTTTCCCAATTCAGAGGATGATATGATAAATCTTGCTATAATGGAAACTGGTAACACTTTTCACTATTCAGACATAACACTCATATTTCTCTCCGGTTTTATTGGTACACTTTATATTGTTCACTTCAGTTCACTACCCAGTATGAAGAACAATCAAACTGTCGTTGTAAACTATATTCACGAAACATCGCAAGGGACTTTAACAGCATATAAAGGTAAGGAAATTAAATTATTTCAGCTTTGCTATGCAAAAATTCTATTCTTGAAGGGCTTTCTACTGCTGATACCACAAGTGATCCTGTTCTTAGTGTAAAAAACATACTGCGTTGTCGAGCTGATTCCATTCTGAGCTTCAATGTCGGAGGTGTTGCTCCGAATGGAGCAGTTTTTGCCATGGATTTATATCCATATTCTGGTGGTCCATCAACGCAGACACTATTTTCCATTCGAGATGGCTCAACAAATTCGCTTTCGTTTGCAGCAGAGCTTTCGGATTCTACAAACCGAATCACTTTCTATAGAAAAGATTCCATTAGCGGATAGCTGATAGCAATTGCGATTCCTTCTCCGACGCTGACAAAAAGTAATTTTAATTAATAATGGCCGAGAACTAACTTCTTGGAAAATTAGATGCCTGGAATCGCTTGAATATTGAATTTACACAAGCTCAGCCACTCAGTCTCTCTGGCGCATACTATGTTCTGAGGATGTTTGTTGAGGCAAGCAGCTCTGGCCGAGTTTTTTTTTTTGCGGATTCAGCTGGGACTGCCTCACCACCTGCGTTATTCTTCGGAGTGAATAATATGGTCCTCGATTTCTGCAGCCAAGTAGTTGATGGCGTCACACCGACGACTCGTCAGACAACAAAAGATGGAAACTTCGACATCTTGAACTTTCTATGGTTTGCTGGACCTGGTGGACTTTTCTGGAATGCAGATTGTAATCATAGTCCTCTCGTATAATAATTAATATCTGGTAGTGGTCCCTTATTGCAGGATACATGCCTTTCTTAATGCGAACCAGCAAGCCTGTGTTTTATGCGATTCTGCATATTATCTCTATGACACAGCATGCTATGTTTAGATTCCTGCCCTAATGGCTACGTCCAAACTGATTCGGGAAGTTGTGGGAAATGTAGCGATCCAAATCTGCTCTACTACAATCATACTTGTGTGAGTAGCTGCCCTTTAAAAACTTACCGTGTTTACAATGGTTACATGAACCAATACTGAAAAATACCTCAAATTAATGTTGGACAGTCTGAAACATTGAAAAGGGTGAGAGTCGTAAGAATTACTATGTACTAATACCCCAAAAAAGCATCTGGATTAGCAAAGCAACCAGAAAAGAAAAGTTAGCATTTGAATTTGATCATTATCAGTGAACCGGAATTAGTCAATTAAAAAATTTCGTAGCTTGACTCTAATTGGAATAATTCATTAAGAAGGGCAGAAAATCATTACTCTTTCGAAATCCTTAAATTAATGTTTGTGAAATCAGTTTATTTTTTTTTACAATTTATACATCTTCATATCACAAAGAGATTCCGAACAAAACACATTCCTCTCAAGAATCGAATGTACTCTGCAGAAAAGCCATGCAGGCACGATGATTTAAAAATTTTTTTCAGAATTAAGAATAAAATATTTGAATCTTTGCTACGAGAATCAAAAACGAGTCTCTTTGGAACCCGGTAATGGTCGTAAGCGCGTGATATAGGCAACTGCTTCTCAGAAAATTAATTTCACAACGTCGCTAATCTTTTTAATTTCAATATTGAGGCAGTGCTTGAAAAACCAATTCGAGATTTTAATGTTGATTAAACTGATTCCAAAATTGAGAGAACTCTTGATATCGAAGGCTGGATTAATAAATACTTGTTTGAGTTTAGATCCGAAATAGGATGAGTTACAACAAGACTAAGAAGTAACAGGAACGCGTTCTTATCTTGAAACTTTTACTTGAAGAATATAACAACAAGGACGCATGCATCCTCACTATATTCTTCAACAAAAATTGTTTAATAATTGGAAAAAGTCGCTCGTATGATGGATTGTAGGAGTGGAAGGAGGCCATAGTCCGCTTTTGTACTATTTTGGTCTCATATCTTGCAAATCAAAATCTAATTGCTTCGTAAAAGCAAAATGATCCAAAATCCCTCACAATCCGAAGCTGTTCTGCATGTTTTAACAATAATGGGACTCTTTTTTCATTTTGATAACAAGACCGCCTCATTTTTTTGGGTTTTTTTATTTTATCAAAACAGTCTGTTACATTAAAATTATTTTCGGACAGAGCCAATGATAGAACGACCAGTTTCAAGGAATGAACCCAAAAGTAATCCTTGTTCAATTCCCTGACTAAACAGAAACAAACAAAGTTGGAGGCTATGGAATCTTCAAAAATCAATCGTGTATCTGAGAGTTAATTTTGGTTTGAGTGACTAAGAGCATGAATATTCATGAGTTTACGAAGTGAAATGAAGCTAATAAATCATTCCTGACTTCTTATTTGTTAGATAATTAATTGTGCGACATGGAGTCCAAGTGGTAATATTCTCACGAGTACTTCAAATTATGCAACAACAACACTACTGAACCTCAAAGCTGAAAAAAGCTGTATGCTGGATCACTTCAGATGGACGTGAATTTTCGCGTGTTATCAATAATCAGTAGTTTCATTTAATTTGAGATACTGCTATGTCTGTTTGTTTCCTTTGAGGAAGAACCAAAGACAATAATCGCCCGAGGAGAAAGAGGCCACTGGAAACTACTGAAGAATAAATATTCGTCAAATACCTCGTGTTATTACATCACTCATGACAGCGTTTATAGGCACTCCTTCCTGGTATATCAGAATTTAACCATTGCATCTCTTCTCTTTGAAAATCAATGAGCATTGAGAGAAACCGAGACCAGAAAACTTACGATTTATGAATCATTTCCGCCGAAATATTAGGGCCTGCAAGGCGAGTATACTTTATTTAGACGAAGATAATTATGAATAACGCGAGGATACAAAAAATGATTGAAAAAGATCGAAAAACACCATTCATTTTTGAAGATAATGACGATTGAACACTTAATTATTTCATATAATTTCTTTGTATCCTACAATTCTCCTCAACTATCATCATAATCACCCGTGAATATCTCAGCACGAGAAAAATAGACCGAAATTGACAACAAATACCACTAAAATGAGAAATAATTCTTTTATTAGTTCGATACAAAAAGTCAATATTGAGGTATATTTGATATTTTCTCATCTGATATGATATGGAAAACTCCCAACAACTTAGTTTTAGCTAAAAGTCCTCTTTATAGAATCAAATATGGCTCTTTTCTATAAACGTTTTTGTTGAATCTTTCGTATTTTCCTCCCGGGTATTTTGATCAAAACCATTCATGCCTGTGTTTAAAGCTAAGCGAGCCGAATTCCACCACACTCTCAATTCTTTCATCAGCTGTTCTTTCGCTTCTTTTTTAAAACTTGCTGAAGATAGCTTCCCTATAGATGCCAGTATTTTGTCATCTTCGAAAGAGTCTCCAATTTTAGTAACTGGGGAATTATCACTTTGCAAGGTTACCACAGATATATCGATCACCTTGCCTTGAAATTTGGCTGATCTAGTCTCAATAGTAGGACTCGGACAAAATGTTGTAATCTGAAGATCTGAGAGTGTTGAGCTTGCAATTGGTTGAACACGATTCCGATTTGCTCTTCTGTTTTTCAGGTATTGGTAGATGTCCTTTATTAGCCGTAGAACTTGAATCAAGGTGAGCGCCACTCCTCCAAATGTTGATCCAATTGTTAGGATGAGAAAAACAAACCCCATCTCATCCAAGGTTACTGCATCCAGATCAGCACACCGCTCAATGATCCCAAAAATGAATGCGAGAGTGACACAACCGTACGTTAATAATTCGATGAGAAGTGTCGTAATTCTCATCCATCTTTCTTTGAGAGGTTGATAAATGATCAAATAGAGGACAAAGGCAGTTGATAAACCCCAAAGAAGGGTGATTTGAGTCATGGGAGAAAAGGCCATAAAGGCGAGAACTGCAACAAACACAAAACTCTTCAGTAACGAGACTGGGAGATACAGAATCTGTAACCGTTTTTTACAATTAAAATCGTTAATTAGAACGCTGTATCTCTTCAATCGCTCTTCCTGCTGTGGATCCTTCGGGGTTCCTTTAGCATTAATATAATGAGGAAAAAGAGGAAGAAAATGATTCCCACAGCTAAAGATGCCCGTGTGGATGTCGTTGGAGGTTCGAGTAGGGCTGATGCATATCTCATATTGAGAAGGGACCATAAATTTCCGGGCTGATAAATCGAGAGAATAAAGATGAACAACAAATTCCAAATTGTAGAATCATCAACTCGATTGAGGAGCTTGTTTAGCTGCTGAATTGCCTTGATAAAATAATAGCGATACTTCTTCTTTCTATCATATTTCTTTGGAATATTCATTTTGCTCGTCATCTTGTTGAGCACTTTCTTCAGCAAGGTACTAACAGTTGCACCTCCTCCCAGAATAGGTACCAAAAGTAATAAATTCGACAATTCGTTGTTATAATTTTGGGTGAAGAATGGTGAGATCTCGTATTCGTCAAACACTCGGGGCATCGAATAGTTTCTGTCATCCAACTGGCCGTTTAATTCTCTCGTAAAGTCGATAGGCAAGATTATTTGAGTCGGATCGATATGAGAAGTTGCAAAGTACTCTGCGACATTCGGAGGCCAACGAATAGCAACCAATCTGAGTAATTGTACAGTTTCCCCTACTATTTGTAATCGTATGAGACTCATTGAGAGTGCTCCCTGTGCAGCAGAGCTAACAGCCTGGATGGTTGCCACAGTTCTTCCACCAGCATTAGTAGCCGATGAAGTGCTTGAAATAAATTCTTGTTCTGCCGTTGAGAATGTATAGATCTCTTTAAGTTGGATAGTCGCTGTCTTTTCAACGATTCGGAACTGCTGGTAGGAATTGCTATTAAAATCATCGGTCTTCAGATCGATTGTAACCTTGAGAAGAGAGTTTGGAGGAAAATATTGATCTCCTAGGTACCCAAACTGTATTTTAGATTCTGTAAGTGGAGTCAGTACAAAAAGAGCGTCGTCAATTCGAGTGTTTGCGATTTCAATCTGGATTTTTTGAGCGATGGTCTGAATCATATTGACGATACCATAGTTGAAATTTATATTGACAATTCGAGCCTGAGTTGTCAGACTGAGATCAAACTTGAGGAGCAATTTGGGTGAGCAAATTGGGTGTCGATATACTCCAGCTTCCCCTGAGTAGAATGTTTGGTAGTAATCATCAGGACAACTTGTAACACAAGTTCCATTCAGCAAGAAATTTCCTGGGCGACAACTAGTGCAACTCTGGTCGTTAGGTTGGCTGCAAGTTGCACAGGGAGGCTGGCATTGCTCACAAACTCTCGATATAGGATTAGCGTACCTGTCAGGAGGACATCCAGCATTACAAGTGTTATTGTAGTAAAAGAATCCTTCTGAGCAGCTTAAACATCCTGATGAAGTACTATCCGCACATGTCTCGCATCCTACGTCACAGGATTCGCATATTGCATAAGCGCGGTAAGTTTTTAAAGGACAGCTACTCACACAGGTATGATTTTAGTAGACTAGATTTGAATCGTTACATTTCCCACAACTTCCCGAATCAGTTTGGATGTAGCCAACAGGGCAGGAATCTAAACACATACCGTTGAAATATACTTTCTGTATTGCTTGAATGCAAGAAGTGCATTGGTTGCTTGCGGACCCTGTGCAAGATGCACACCCTGTGGAACATTGTACGCAGGTATAGCTCGTAGTAAGGGAGTATCCAACGACGGAACAATCTATGCAAACGCCTGATTTGTCCTAATTGAATATATATATAAGACGAATTCGCAATAACAAATATATTATTACATAGTGATATCCGTATTGGCATTCTAATTTTATTTAAAAAAACAAAATCAGGAAAGAATCCAATAGTTAAGATTTACTTTGGCAGGTTTTAGTTCCTTCATGTGGAAGAGTGTCAACTGGGCAGGTTGTATAGCATGCTTTGTCATACAAATAATATCCAGGTGTGCATAAAAGACAAGTTTTCTGGTTCTCATTAAGAATGATAACTCGCGCGCAATTAGGAATTACTACAAGATGTTAGATAGTGTAAAGAGAGAAATACAATTACCGGCTGTATTAAAGAAAACCATGCCAGATCCAGCAAACCATAGAAAGTTCAGTATGTCAAAGTTTCCATCTTTTGTTGTCTGACGAGTCGTAGGTATCATGCCGTCAACTACTTGGCTGCAGAAATCGAGGACCATATTATTCACTCCGAAGAACAGCGGAGGCGGCGAAGCTGTTCCTGCTGAATCCGGAAAATAAACTCGAGTTGCGGGGGTGGCTCCAATGAATATCCGCAGAGAATAATATGCGCCGTCGAGGTTGAGTGGCTGAGTTTGCCTATATTCAATAATCAGTCTATTCCAGGAATCTAATTTGCCAAGGCACCAATTAACTAAATTAGTACATTAGAAAACGATCAAATTACCTTTTGTCAGTGTAAGAGAAGGAGTGTCAACTGCCACCAGTGATCCACTGATAGAATCTTTTCTATAGAAAGTAATTTTGCTTGTAGAATCTGAAAGCTCGGCCACAAAAGAAACCGAATTTGTTGAGCCGTCTCGTATAGAAAAAAGTGTCTGAGTAGATGGACCACCAGAATATGGGTATATGTCCATGGCAAAAACTGCTCCATTCGGAGCAGCACCACTTCCGACAACGAAGCTTAGAATGGAGTCAGCTCGGCATTGCAGCAGGTTATAAAGGCCAAGACTAGGATCACTCACAGTATCGACCATAGAAAGCCCTACAAAAATAGACAGAATAATTTAAGATAATGAAGTTTAAATGATTTTAATTTCATTACCTTTGTATGCAGTCAACGTTCCTTGTGTTGTTTCTTGAATATAATCAACAGAAACTGTTTGGTTATTGCTCACACTTGGTATTGAACTAAAATGAGCAATGTACAGGGTGCCTATAAAGCATGAGAGAAAAATACATGCTATGTTTAAAGTAGAAAAATTGCTACCAGTCTCCATAACAGCAAGATTGACCACTTCATCGCCCGACGTGGGAAAATAATTCAGATACACTCGTACATATTGCAGCCAGGCATTGGCTGGGCTATCATAGTCATCACCACCAATGAAGACTTTGCCACCGATATCCAAGTTATAAAATGATCCAGTTGGGGTTCTATTCTCAAACATTGATATTCGAGTCGAAGTAGAAGGTAGGCTGTATCGATAACCATATTGCTGTTGTGAAATTGTAGATGTAGTCAAGACTACAAATACCCATTGATTTAGTGGAAACATTAAATCTCCTATTTTTCCCTGTATATCAGAAAATTGAATAAGCGTGAGCCAAATCTTAGCAATGTTTTACTCCTTCCCAGGATTGCCATGGGCCATATTGATCACCGGTCATCCCAGTATGAAACGGAGCTGCATCATTTTGGAACGCTCCGAATTTTAGTACTCTTCCTTGATCAGTATTTTTTCTATCGGTCAAATGGTTCGTTTAGTTTGGATATAAATAATTACGAAGGGTCGCTTGAAATCCTTAAGAATAGATCACAATCGGCTGACCAACTCACTTTTTTAAGCCATAGACTAGCGCCGTACTCCTTGCAAGTAGACCACCCACTCGTCTTGCTGGAGAGCATAATTTGATCATAAGATCCTGTAAATAGTTTTGAGGTTTCTTGCAACTTAAGAATCTCAATTGCCGCTGCTTCTAATAAACATTCCAAAGATCAGAATGAGTAATAGTTACAAGAATTACCAGTAGTACCCCAAAACAGTATCTGGATTAGTAAAAGCGCTGGGAAAGAACGCGTTAACATTTTGAATTTCATCATCATCTTCATAATCTAAAAGCGGGACTAGTTAATCAATAATTTCTTTAAGCTGATTCCAATTATAATGATTAGAAGCACGGAAAATCAGAACTCTTTCAAAATTTTTAAATAGTAATGTTAGTTAAATCGGCAGAAAATAGTTTTTTTTATGCAATCTTTTCAACTTCATCTCTTAAGGAGACCCCCAAGTAGAGTTCATTCTCTGAGGAAGTAGAATGAACTTTGCAAGAAAGCGGTGTAGATACTTTTCTTTACATTTTTTCGAAATCAGGATTAAAATGACACTAATCTTATCATTTGAGCATCAACAACGGTTTCTTGACCCTTTAGTTCATTAGAAACCCACTGAAGGTGGCTTAGTGTGACACAAACAAACGCTTCTCAGAAAATTAACTCCACTACGCAACTAATCCTTTTAATTTAGATCTTGAGGCAGTGCGTTGAAACGCATTCAAGCTTTTAATTTTGATTAAATAAATTCAAAAGTCGAGAGACCACTTGAAATCAAAAGTTGGATTAAGAAATGCCGATTTGAGAGCAGATTCGAAAGAGGAGCCGCAGCAGGACCAAAAAGTAAGGTTTTCTCCTTGAGGCCTTGCTTCGAGAATATTCAACGATCCATTGAGGACACTTACCATTTCATTATAAATCCTCTCTATGAAATGGTGTAATAATTGCCAAAGCGCCTCGTATGATGGGTCAAGTATTAAAAGGAGGCAATAATCCGCCTTTTTTTTCTATTCTGATATCATATTCTCTCAAAAACCAAGCCAATCGCGTCATAAAAGCAAGGTGGACCAAGTCCTTGAACATTTTCACACTCCAAAGCTATACTGCGTATTTTGGAAGCAATTCGACACCTTTTCGATTCTTGAGAATAAGGGCGCCTTTTTTTGGTTTTTAATCAAAAAGCAATTCAGAGCTTTATACATTAAATTTTATTCCGAGAACCAATGTTAGAAGTACCAATTTCAAAGAATGAACTCAAATTCATCTTTGCTCAAAACTATGAACGAATCAATTTAAAATTGATGGAATCTTCAAATAACTGCTGTATTATAGAAATAAGTGACCATTATTCCGCCTTATTTAAATCATTATGCCTCCCAATTCCTTTGAATATTAGTATACCTAAGAGTAACTTGCTGTTTGAGTGACTTCAGCCAATGATTCGATTGAACCAGCTCAATATCATTTATTTTTCTTAGAATTCTTAGCAAAATACCCTGAATAATGTCTCTTTTATTTTCAACATTGGAAACATTTTCTTAAAATATAAGTAGATACAGCTAAAGCAGGAATGTGACCAATAAATACGAAATATTTCGCAACGCTGCTGCCTTTAAATACTTTGGATCCGACTAATTGATTATTGGTTATCGCTGTAATTACGGAGTGGCTCAGACCCCATTAGCGATTGAATTCTCCAGCCACTTAAAGATCGCGCCTTCGTGCTGAAGCCAGTTTCATCAAAGAAAATAAAATGATTTTATTTTTTTTTTACATTGATATATCAATTTATTTACGCATCTTTTACTTCCTCAGCTGTACGACATCAATTGTGAAAGATAGTTTGAAAATATTTTTTCTTAAAACTGCAGCTGTTAAGACTGAATAATTCGTTGATACTGAAATTTAAATTTCACTCAGTTGTAATTTGTTTACTATATGTTTTCTGGTGAAGAAATCGTTATCACTTTTGGACAATTCATTATTCAGTACCTTAGTTATTTCTCTGATTAAGAGTTTGCTCTGATCTTTGAGTTTTAAATGTTGGTCCAATTCCAAATTAGCGAACAGCTTTCTGCAAGTGCTCTCTTTCTACAACCTAGCTCTTGATACATCTCGGAGGCCGAGACTTCGGAAATATACCAAAACTTCTCGAAGTTTCGCTGTCTCTTGGATATTTTGAGGAATCAGAAGCCTTGAAACTTAGTATTCCAGTTTGAGTCGAATCCAAATCACAAATCTTGACGCCAACTATCGCTTCTATGATTGATACTGGACTGCTCCTTTTGAATTATTTTCAGTCTCTGCAACATTTAAAAGAACTTCCGTGAGTTTTCACATAATGAGAATGAGTTAATTTAATTCAAATGCAATTCTTCTTCCGTTCCTAAAATCAAAAATTTAAATGAGGATGGCAAAAATTTTCATTTCTTCGAAAATTATCTCCAGAATTTATTAAAGAACGACCAAAGGAGGCAACAATATGAAGATTGTAGAGAGTGATGGTGTTCACTTTACTCAGAATTGAAGCAGTCGATCCAAAGCAAATCTTGATTAATGCATTAGCGCTTTTCCATTCAGAGCTGATTTTTAATATCGTATCGCGAGTTGACTTTGAGTCGTATATTTGTAGTTTGAAAGTATAAAAAATTCAGGTGAGGAAGCTAAGGAATTTTAGTCGTTTCTCCAACATTCTAAAGGAAGTTGAAGCAAGAAATTCTGAAATTACGAACTGGAAAATCACGTTACTTCAAATGAAATTTTATAACACTCGACTCTAAATGTTGTATTCTGCTTTCTAATTTCTCCAAACTGCTACTGCTGCGACAGATTTAAAGCCAGTGGGAGAAAGCGGATTGTATAGTCATGGTTCGAATGTGAGCCATCCATTCCCAACTTATCAAAGGTGCATAAATGGATATATTGCTGTGAATTTAGAAATTCCTCAATGATAAGGGATTAATGAGTTAGAAACGGGTTTTCGTCATGCTTTTGAAGATATTTCTGGTCCAAAAAACACGTATGAGTTGTATACCTGCGATAATGATGCTGTTCTCTTAATTGTTAAAGATTTTTCATCATTTCTCCAAAAACGATTTTCTCATGTTTACAATGAATAGAAAGACAACTATGGAGTTGAATTCAAGGTATCAGAAGTAACCGAATACTTTGTAGCAACTTCGTCGGCAGCACACAGATCATGTGGTTTTTCGTTTGAAGTTCTCAAGAATGAATTCGTGAAAATTTCCTTTAAGTTGAATAAAAAGGCTCTTATTAACAACCTTAACACTTCTAAGCAAGATCAAAAGTTCAAATTAAGACTCAATAGCTAATATCGAAATGTAAATTTGGTCATCATACCTAATTAAATCATTAAGAGTGAGAGAGATCAATCTGGGATGACCAGACAAGGAGAATCTCCACCAAAATTATCGACAGGAATTAATTTGCTCCAGATCCGCAGTTGCCATGTTGGGCTTTGCTGATTGATGGTTTCTTTCGAAGTTTTACCGTAGTTAATTTATTCAGAGTCTGTACCCTGCATGTATTATCAGGGAGCAAAATTCGCTCTAATCAGGATCATCTTTGAGGTTAGGCTCCTAAAGTGAATAAGTAGGACCGCCTCAGCTGAATTTCATTGACCAATCAGCGCTCTATGAACCTTTAGAGCTTGTTGCGAAGAAAATTAGAGGAAAATCATTTACCTTAGTGAATCCATTGGAATTAAATTCTCAAATAACGCAAGCAGAAGCAAAACGAGCTATGTATTGCACACTTCCAACACTCTCATCCTCTTGCTGCTTGACTCTCACTGGTTAGATTGGATTGATTCACTAAAGATCGTAAGTTACGAACATAAATGCAAACTTATTAGAAATTG